>SMTZ1_10000811_pt1 | contig 67393 bp, 49 predicted proteins | sample DeeMarSWOR136_30_FD_25667 | JGI IMG/M metagenome (IMG submission 25667) | reverse complement strand
AGGGGAATTTTTATGTCACCGACTGGGATAATCACAGAATCCAGAAATACGATCCCGAAGGCAAATATCTCCTCACCATCGGCAGAGAAGGTCAAGGCCCGGGAGAATTCCAGAGTCTATCTGTAGCCAGGTTTGATAAAGAAAACAATCTTTATGTACGCGACTCAAGAAACAGCAGAATTTCCTTTTTTAACAAGCAGGGCCAATTTCTCAAACAGATGCCTATGCAGGAAATTCCTGATAATCTGTATATCAACTCAAAAAATTTATTTGTCGGGATGAAGTCCAGTCAATCTCAAGAAGGAAACGTTCAGAAGATGACCTCTATTTATGGCTTGTTCGATGACAAGCTAAATTTACTCACGGAACTCTATAGAGACGAAATCGAAGCGCCTATGCCGACAGGAAGAGATATATCCTCAATGGCAGAATTCCTTGCTAAAGGCTTTAGTGGGTTATCCAGATAAATATGAGGTAAACGTTTATTCCCCTGAAGGAATGCTGGTAAGAAAAATCACCAGAGATTATGACCCTATTCAAGTAAGAGAAAAAGATAAAAAAAGTTTCGGTGAAAGCGTTGGCGAGAGTTTTTCTTCTTCTATTTTGCCCGAAGACCTGAAAGAAAAGGCCCTTGCTAAAGTGGAATATCCTAAATATAAACCTGCTTATAAAGGTTTTGCTATGATGGAGAACGGCTGGCTGGCCGTGATTGTTGAATCCGTTGCCGATGAATACACGCTTTTCGATATTTTCGACCAGGATGGAAGATACATCGCCAACTTCAAAACTTCGGCGTTTAAATTCCCGATTGGAGGACTTTTTTCAGAATTTTTGTTCTTTTTTAAGAATGGCAAAGCCTATTCAGTAGTGACTGAAGATGATTATAAGTTTGTTAAAAGATACAGCTTTGAAATTCAAGAATATAAAGACAATAAATGGGTAAAAAAGAAATAGTGAACATGTCACGATTAACAGGAGTTATTGACACGCCTGCCCAGATCTCTCTTCCTCCTATTGCCAAAAATGACCTCCTCTACTGCATCCGGGTAAAAGAGAGCGGCTACCAGGAATTAGTTGTTTATAGAATGAAATGGGAATAAAATTATTTGTCAAAGACTGAAGGATAGATTCCGTACTTATATAATAAAAGACAGGTGAGCGAATCAGGATCTCATTGAAGATTGAATAATGTATTTTAAACCAGGAGAATATTCTAAAGGGAGATAACATGAAAAATAAAAGAAACCTGATCTCAATCATCATCATTCTTCCAATTCTAATTTTGCTTGAAGCCTGCGGAAAGCAAAAGACTGAATGGAAAGGCACGATAGAAGAAGAAAATGGAGTGACAATCGTTAAGAATCCCGAAGAACCGATGTATGGAGAGGACGTTTTTAGCCTGGAAGAAGAGCTGACCATCGGAGCAGCAGAGGGAAGAGAGGAATACATGTTTTCCCAGATAAGGTCGATCGCAGTAGATGACGTGGGAAGAATTTATGTGTTGGATTCAAGAGAAGCGCAGGTAAAGGTTTTTGACCAGAACGGAACTTATGTAAGGTCTATAGGAAAAAGAGGCCAAGGTCCTGGCGAGTTCACAAGACCGTTTAGTATATCCATTACAGGTCAAAATGAACTCGTAGTGGATGATTTTACAAGTCGACTCGCATTGTTTTCTTTGGAAGGAGAATTCAAGAGAAATATCATTATAGCCAAAATTGGCCTGCTGAGAATTGAAATCGATTCCAAAATGAATATGGTTGGGATTGCAATCGTCAGGGAAGAAGAGAATCCAAGGTACGAATTAAAAAAATTCGACTCTGAATTGAACTATCTCCATTCCTTAGGCTCCTCGCCGTTGCCCAGCGCGAGTGGTGACAGCATAAATCTTTTTATAGGACTCATATTGTCTCAAATAGATAATAATGACCAGGTCATCTGCGGCTATCCAGAAGACTATGAGATCGAAATCTTTGATAAAGAAGGGAAATTGATAAGAAAGATAATGAAGGAATATGATCCCGTAGAGATCACCAAAGAAGAAATCGAGGAAGAGACTGAAGGAATGCCCCAAGGTATAAAACTCTCCATACCCAAATACCATACCGCTTACAGGTGGTTCACTTCTGATGATGAAGGCAGGATCTTTGTAATGACCTGGGAGCGGGCAGCAGAAGGGGAAGGGAACTATTATGATGTCTTCGATTCTGAAGGAAAGTTCATGGCGAAAATCCTTCTGAAAACCAGACCTTTTGTTTTGAAAAATAACAAACTCTATACGGTTGAAGAAGACGAACAAGGATTTCTGTTCGTCAAACGGTATAAAGCCACCTGGAAATATTGAAGAATTTAAAAACGAGCGGGGCCAAATCGTCTAAGGCGTTGGTTTCACTGTTTTGAAAAGACTGATGAGCGATTCTGTTCCACATAATAGAATAATATATAGATTTCTAGCTCAAAAGGGGACAGCCGTGAAAAACAGAATTCCGGTTTTTTCATTCGTGATATCTATTTTAATTTTTATTATGGCAGTTTCATACGGCGAACAACAACCTGTATGGAAAGGGACAATAAGGCAAGAAAATGGAGTTATCGTCGTCAAGAATCCCAAAGAGCCAATGTATAAAGAAGATGTTTTTAGCCTGGAGGAAGAGCTGTCCATCGGAGAAGCAAGAGGACAAGAGGAATATTTGTTTTCTAGAGTAAGTGATATTGCCGTTGATGAAGAAGAGAAAATATATGTTCTTGACTCAAAAGAATCCCAATTAAAAGTTTTTGACAAGAACGGAGAGTATTCGAAAGCAATCGGAAAAAAGGGGCAAGGACCTGGAGAGATGCGGGGCCCGACATCACTCGTAATTACTCCCCAACAAGAAATTCTCGTCAATGATCCCAGCGCTCGCAAGATCCATTTCTTTACTTTAGATGGAAGTTATTTGAAATCTGTCTCTCAAACCAAGAATTGGAATTTTTCCAGCCCTAAAGTAGATCAACAAGGCAATATCGTCGCAGGTTATATGATCCCGGATCAGGAAGTCACTTACGGTCTCAAAAAATTCGATTCTCAGCTCAAAGAGCTGTTTACTATCTTCTCTAAAAAAATCCTGAAATATCCTTACCTGAATCCATTCTTCCCCCGATGCTATTGGGAAGTCACCAGAGAAGGTAACATAATCTGGGGATTTCCTGACAATTATGAATTGAGTGTCCTCAATCCTGAAGGAATACTCTTAAAAAAAATCGTTAAGGATCACACCCCAATAAAAATCACCCAAGAAGAAAAAGACAACGCAATAAATGAAGCGTGGGGAGGATATGAAAAAATCCCTTCCGAAATCAAGTTGTCATGGGATAAATATCACAACGCTTTTATGTTTTTAAGCCTTGATGAGGATGAAAGAATTTTTGTCCGCACATACGAAAAGGCTCCAGATGGGATAACTTATTATTATGATGTTTTTGATTCCGAAGGAAAATATATTGCCAAGATTCCTCTGAAGGCCAGGCCGCGTGTTTGGAAAAAGAACAAACTCTATACGATCGAAGAAGACAAGCACCTGGAAATATTAATCCATTTATTTTTATGTGCTATAATTTTTGTATACATAAGCGAGGGGATATTGAGAACGAAAATCACAATTATGCTGCTGGCTATATTAGTGATCTTCTCATTTGCTGCCATAAACGCGAAAGGTAAAGACAGTCAAACAGATTTATCTTCCATCCTGAAGAAAGCCGCGGAATACTGCAAGAAACTGGAGCATACATCCTTGTATTTTGTCTGCGTGGAGGAGATAAAAGAGCGCATTTATTATCTCAACAGGCCAGGAGGAGTCGGTTTGCGGCCGACAAGATTTTTTACTGAGATCAAATATCTCTATGATTATCAACTGATCCGTAAAGGCAGTCAAATCAACGAAAGAAGAATCCTTGTGGAAAAAAACGGAAAGGAAAAGAACGAAGAAAATGCCCAGCTCAAAATGCAAATGTTTGACCATAAATATGTCATATTCGGCCCCATCGGACTCCTCAGTGAAAAATGGCAGCAAGAACACGACTATAAAGTTATTGAAGAAAAAAAGTATAAGGGTGAACAAGCGTTAATTATTGAAGCAACTCCTAAGGCTTCTTCCGACATCAATCATCTTTTCGGAAAAATATGGGTCAGAAAAAGCGATTCAAGTATTTTGAAGATCGAGTGGAATCAAGCATCACTAGGAAATTTTGACACAATTAAGGAAGTTGCCAAAGAGCTTAACGCAGAACCCGATATAACTTTTATTTCAGAATACGATTTTGAAGAAAAGGGGATAAGATTCCCGAGCAAATATTTCGTCAGGGAGGAATATGTCCATTCATGGCGGGGAAGATTCAAAAGGTCAGAAACCACTGTGACCTACAAGGATTACAAGTTTTTTACTGTCGAGACAGATGTTGAGTTTAAAAAATGACCTAAACCTACTTTAGAATCACCGATGAAAAAACATCTCTCTTTATCTTTCTTTTTTTTATCTTGCTTCATGATTTATTCGGGTCATATCTTTTCCTTCCTGGCATCAGGTTCTCAAGAAAACATCCAGCTTAATTTAGAAAAAATCCTGAAAAAATGTGCGGAGTACTGCGAGAGACTATCACAATCATCGCTCCTTTTTTCCTGTCGAGAGACAATAGAGGAAAAAATATACCACTCTCATCCTGATTCAGGACGAATTTTAATATTTCCGGGAGATAAACAATTCCGAAAGAATGAAATATACACCTATGTTTATGATTATAAATTTTCTTTAAAAGACAACAGGATCGAAGAGAGCAGGGTTCTGGTCGAAGAGAATGGCCAAAAAAAGCGCGAGGAGGATGCCCGGCTAAAAACAAAAATGTTTAAAGACAAAATTGTTCTGTTTGAGCCGATCAGCCTTTTAAGCGAAAGTTGGCAACGGCAACATGAATATAAAATGATCAAGGAAATAAAGTTGAAAGGAGAAAAATCAATATTAATAGAAGCTATTCCTAGATCATATGAAGAAAACAGCCTTCTCTCAGCCAAATTATGGTTTAGTGAGGAGGATTTCAGTGTCTTGAAAATAGAATGGACTCAAACATCATTAGGAGGGTTTGAAGGGATTGCCAAGACAGCTGAGGGTCTAGAGGTTAAGCCTCGAATCATGTTTATTTCGGAATTTGCCCTCGAGAAAAATGGAATCCGGTTTCCGAGCAAGTATATAATAAAAGAAACCTATATCGGGCCAGACCAGAAAAGGTTCATCAGGTCAGAAACACAAGTTCGCTATAACGACTATGACTTCATCAGCGTCGAAACCGATATTAAAGATTAACATGGGAAGAAATGCCCGCTAGTCTGGCAAAAATAGCTGTTGAATGAGATCAGGTCAGTGTTCTGATTCAGCCAGATGAAGATACTTTTTGCCTTCTTTGAAAGGATCTAAAGAATCTTTAATCTTAATTTCTTTTTTTCTCTCCGCCAAATCAATGAATTCTCGTTTCTCTTCAGATGATATGACTTCAACCTTAGGATTGAATATATCGTTTGCATTCTGCTCTCTCACCACAGCGATTCTTCCGTCACTCAAACTGACAATAGTTTTCACTGGCCAGACTCCGATTATTCTGAAAAACTCATCTAACAATTTGGGATCAAAAGACTTGCCTTTTCCCATCATCATTATTTCGTAAATCTTTTGGGGGGGATAACTTTTCTTATAAGGTCTTCTCTGGGCCAGGGCATCATAAACGTCACATTGGGAGACGATGAGGGAGGCCGGATGAGCTTTTCGAGGAAAAGGCAGCTTGGGATAACCCTTTTGATCGTACCTGCGGTGGTGTTCGAAGGCCACCACTGCGGGAAGTGTACCCAGGGTATCTACATATTTAAGAAGAATCTCTGCTCCTAAATCTGTGTGATGCTCCATAATAGAAAATTCTTTTTCCTCAAGTTTGCCTCTTTTCTGGAGTAATCTACGGGATATGGAGAGCTTCCCGATATCATGGAATAAAGCCGCTATGCCCAAATCCAGGACTTCATCCTTAGAGAACCCGATCTTGGAAGAAATATACATGGAAAGAACAGTCACGTTTAAGAGATGTATGAATGTTGTGAGGTCTTTGCTTTTGACTAAGGTTAAGTCCAAAAACTCTTGATACATCCCCAACAGATTTTCCAAGAAACTGACAATATGAAACCGCAACTCCAGACTATCAAGCTCTTCCTCATCAAGCACTGCTTCCGCATATTTATCCACTATACCCAGCGAATATTTATACTTCTCTAAAAAACTCATTGCTTTTTCACTCAGCTCGGGGGAAATAGCAATCGTTTCTGCCGCCTTGATCTTGCCTGCTTTAATGTTTTTTATCCCTAGGATAGGGAGGGACTGCTCAGTATTTTGATTTTTGCTTTCCTGGGGAGCCATTAGAAAAGAAATAAAACTTACGAGTTCTTCTCTTTTCAGAGTGGGGTGAAATACGATCCTATCGATTCCTCTCTCATGGAGATAGGTGATTAACGGTTTTAATTTCTGACTGAGGTCAAAAAATATTTCATGCCCGACGGATAATTCTGCTTCGACAATGCCTATAATGAGTTCTGTTCTCTCTTTGAGTATATCGAGCAGGCTCGCATAGGCTTTATCAATAAAATCTTCAAATCTTGGATGCTCTATGGAATAAATTTTTGCCGCCTGAATGGCCGACATTAGATGAGATAAAGTATCTTTAATTTGCTCTTGCATTCCACTCATTCAAGACCTCGACGGCCTCTCCTTTTAGTTTTTTACTCCAAAAAGACTTCCACTCGCAGAGAGCAGCTAATTTATCTCTTGCTCCTTCCAGGTCCATTTCTTTGGCCAATCTTATATTCTCCAGGAGAACCCTTTTGTTTATCCCCAACGGAGAAAAAATCGAGAAAAGCTCTTCTATCGCTCTTTTTTCTGTTTCTTCATTCTTCATTAAAATCTGAAGAGCTTTTTTCTTCAAAGTTACGCCTCTTTTTTTCAAAATATCGAACAGGAAATCTTCATCTTGTATGGATAACTTCTCTACAGATTCCAATGCTTTTATTTTTATCGGATCATTGCCAATAGAAAATATGCATTTTAGGGATTCTAGCGATGCCGGTGAATCGACTTTTCCCAAGTTCTTGGCCATTTCTTCAAGGAAATCCATATCAGACGATTTTTTCATCAGGTTCCTTTTAAACAGGAAGAAGTTTTCCAGATATATCTGGAAAAACAATTGTAAGATCACAGGACCCACTTTATTCGCCTTGAACATTTTATCAATGAAAGCTTTAATGCCGAGAAAAGTTTCACTTAAGTAATGCGTTATTTCATCGAAATATGCAGGGATACCGTCCTCTAAAACACCATACTCCGCCACAAAGTATAAAATTTGTTTATTCACTTTCATAAAAATGGGATCAAAAGACAAATCACTTCTTTTCCTATTTAAAATGGCCACAAGACATTTCATAAATTCCAAATCTCTCTGTTCGATTATGCTTTCCCATTCACCCAGGATTTCTTCTAAAATTTGAATCGCCCCTTCTGTTTCTTTTTCTTTGTTCAGCAAATAGAGGAGCATAAAGCGGTAATTTCCTTGGAGGAGTTTATGGTCAAAAGCCAGTTCTCCCTCATAGGATATATCATTAAGTATAGAAGCGAGGGTGCTTTGATAGCATTCTGAAATAACAGCATCTGAAGAACCAGTCAGCAATTCTTTGATTCTTTCTCTCGTTCGAGGGGAGCGATTCGCAGGCTTTTGCTCCTGAGAAATCTTATCCAGAGAATTGGAAATACTTTTTTGGTCTCTTTTTTCAGTAAGATGGGAAAATATCTGAAAATTCAAGGGGTTAAAATTATCATCCGTTGAAATCTCTTCCCACAGCACAGAGGCAAAATCATCGCTATTTAAATCTTTGAACAGCATCTGTACATCTTCAGATTCAGCTTTCTGGGATATAGAATCGTTTTTAATGATCGACTTAAGCAAATCTTTTGAACACTTGCGAAATTTATCTTCTTCCCTGCCTTTAAGATAAGTGAAAAGCTTATTGATGTTGACCTTGAGCTCTTCATTTTCAACCAGGTCTTCGACGTCTGTATCACGCAAGAAGCTTTCAAAATTGTCTGCACAGCTTGTCATCATCTGAAAATTTTCCTTTTGGACCGCGTCCTGTAACAAATATGGCCAGACGTTCTCGATTTCCTCTCCTTCACCCCTAAGGAGCTGAGAGTAATCCAGTTCTTCTACAGCAAGATGAGAAATTTTTTCTTCCTTTAAGATAGTGTTTAGTCCTCCCTCTTTGAGAATGGCTTCAGGGGAGAGGGAGACCATGCTCAAAAAAGTCAACAGCTCTTCAATAGTAATTCCCTTCCGGATTTCTATGCTCTGTATTTTCCGGAAATGAAAAATATGGGCGAGTTCCTCAAATATTTTCTCTTTATCGAAATATTTTTCATCTACCATTAAGGATTGAGAGGTAAAAGAAATCTTTAAAGGAGAAATCGTATCAAAGACGGTATCCACTTTTCTCTTAACAGCTCTGACAGACCTGATGAACGAAGGATGATTTTTAAAATAAAGCGAAGCATATTTGAGGGACGTGCTTAAGCTTTTGAATAAGTCTTCTAAAGCTATTTCTCTATTCATATCTCGTTTTCAGGGGAAATTACGCAAAGACCTGGGCTGTATGCCGCTTGAACTTCAAAAATTCCTGTATTTCGTCTATCCCTTTCTAAAGTCCTATCCCTATAAAAAAAGTTCTTCCCTGGAGTTGGATGATAGAAGAAATGAGAAGTATGCCTCGAATGTGCAAGCATTTTGGGTCCCCGCTTAACCTTGCGCAGAAATATTACCGAATTTTTTTTATAAAATCAAGTAATATTTTTACTAAAAATCTTACTATGATAGGAAGCCTTTGATGTGATATTTTTAATCGTTTGTGCTCGTTTTTTGTTTATTTTTATTTTTTCTGTCATGTCATCCATTGCTAGCGAGTAATTTTTTCTCCAATTCAATGATTCTTTTCAACTTTTCCGGTCTATTATGATCTCGCTTTTCTCCAAAAGGATTGAATTGGACTCCAACCTGATATTTATAATTCGTCATGGGATTTAAGGATATCCATCTTACCCGCCCTTTGAGATTCAGATAAGATCCTTCTCCGGGAATGTATATTTGCAATGAAATTTTTTTTATGCTGGGGGAGAGAAGTTTCCGGCACAGAAACCGGACTCCACCGCGGCTGAGATCAACCACAGGGCAAAATTCTTCAGAATACTTTTTTCTATAGAAAAAAAAGTGCCTCTGAAGGATATTAACTTTTGCCATCGGGATTTTAAGACGCTTAAATCTCTTTCTTTCTTTCCCTCTGTATTCCATGACTGTCGTTTTTATGCTATCAAGCTAACCGAGATTAATCCCTTGCCATGACTTTAATGAAAATGAGACCAAGCCTAAATTTAAGACCGGATTTATCCATAGCTCTGATAGGAATAATTGTTATTTTCTCTGGGTGAATAAGATTGGAATCCCTGTTGTCGAAAAAGATATACTTGAATGTGTTGCAGGAATAGAATTTTTGGCCTCCCATCTGTGCCAGTCCCTTAATGTTAGCCCAAAGAATATCAATAATTGATAGAGGTGTCAATCAAGGAAGCGAAAAAAATTGTGTGGGCTTTTCAGATTGATTTGCAATTTTTCATGCGATATTCTTTCTGTAGCTAATATAAAAAATAAAAGATGAATATCAGTGCAGGGCTTAGAAATTAGAATTTTCATATTTATTTGATAGTCAGGTGCAACGCTTTTCTATCACTGCAAGTTTTATTAACCTAAAATTAGAAAGGAGGAAGACAAAATGAAAAAGGTATTTCAGTTCAGTGCCTGCATCATCAGCTTATTGCTAATTTTCTCTGCATTTCTTACCGCTCAAAAAGTCGAGACAGTGGAGGGAGTCCGCGTTGTCCACAATGAGAAAAGCGGAAAATGGGGGAAGAATCCCCAAGTTTCTTTGGAGTTCGTCAGGACAATCGGCGAACTGGAGACTGAAGACGAGAACATCGCCTTTCATATCCCTTCGGATATCGCTGTCGACGACCAGGGCAATATCTACGTTCTGGATGCCGGCAATCACCGCATCCAGAAATTTGATCCTGAGGGCAAATACCTGGCCACTTTCGGGAGAAGGGGGCAGGGTCCGGCGGAGTTCTATTTGCCTTCATCGCTCGTCCTCAATCATCAGGGCTACATGTATATTTCTGATTCTCAGAACCGGAGAGTGCAAATCCTTAAGCCGGATGGAACAGAGCATAAAACCATTACCTTTCACCAGACATCTCCCGGGATTGTCAGGCTGAACAGCCCAGGCGAGCTGGTCATGGGGAAAGGCGGAATCATGATCCGTATAGGAGGTGGGCCAAGCGATTCAGAGGGACTGCCCAAGCTGATAAAAGTGTTAGACCTGGAAGGAAATGTCCAAAGAGAATTCGGGGAAGCGAAGAAATTCAGAGACGAGCAGATCAGTAATGCAGGGAACAATTTTCATTTTGTCCTTGACCAGGATGATAATGTTTATATCGCTTTCGATTTTCAGAATCGCATTGAGAAATATTCTCCTGAGGGACAATTGCTCTGGAGTTCTGATAGAGATCTCAGCTACAGCACAGACCTGTCCAAGCTCAAAGCCGATGTAAAAAGAAGCGGAGGCAATATCAACATTCAGATGCCGGATATGAACAGATGCTCCAACGGCATAGCTGTCGATAGCGCAGGCAGAGTCTGGGTGGTCAACTTGAAAAGACAAATGAAAGAAGAAGAGAGAGTGGGCCAGCACATGAGCGTCATGAACACTGGCGGCCAGCGAACAATGTCCCTGAAATATGAAGGAGCCACTGACCTCAGAAAGACGGATATGTATCAGCTGGAGGTCTATGACCAAGAGGGAATTTTGCTGGGAACCCTGCCTTTGACGCACTTCGTGGATGATATCTGGATAATGAAGGACAGGGTCTTTATGCTGGATAAGATGAGGGGAGCTCAGTTCTACGAGTACAGAATCATCGAAAAATAGTTCAAAGAGAATATAATTTTTCCATCATTATTTAATTCGTCTTAAAGTACCTGAATCAATGTCATTGCGGGCAACTGAAAGGAGCGCGGCAATCTTTTCCTCGTGTCATTGCGAGCGCAGCGTGGCAATCCCATAGGAAAAAAATAAATTTGTTTTATTCGCTATGCCCGTTTGCGAAAAAAATCCATTTTTCAAAAAGAGGATTTTTTTTCACGAAAGGGATTTGCTATTTTAAATCATTAAGCATTTATAAAGATAAGGAGCATTAGGTAAAAATTTGGCAAGGTTTTCCCTATTTCTGCTGGGTTCTACGGATCAAGTCGTCGAGCCTTTTCTTTTCCGCTGCGGATAACCTGTCATAGTATACCTGTTTATACCTTTGAAAATACTCTAGAGCTCGAGTTTTGCTGCCTTTTGCCAGATAGGCAAGGCCCAGGTTGTACAGAGGATAAGCGAAGTCAGGCTTGAGCTCGACAGCCTTTTCCCAGCAGAAAATCGCAGCGTCAAGATCTCCTGCCTGTCCGTAGGCGCTTCCCAGGCCGTTATAAGCTGAAGCGTAGTTCGGGTCAAGGTCAATGGCTGTCTTGAAATTGTCGATCGCGCTCTGGAAATCAGCCGAGCTCTTGGATTGATTGAACCGGGAAAGATAAAGAGAGCCAAGATTATTGAAAACTATCGAGTAGTTGTTATCCAGGGCCAGGGCTTTCTGATACGCTTCCAGGGCTCTCTCGTAGTCCCCCTTGCTCCAGTATGCCACGCCCAGGTAGTTCCAGAGTTCCGGGTCATAATCTATCATCCCCAGACCCTGTCCGATGATCTCGATTGCAGCGTCGTATTGTCCGGCTTCGACCAGGAGAATGCCGTAGGTGCTGATGATCTTATAGCTGGAAGGATTATGCTCAAGGCCTTCTCTAAGGACGTTAACAGCCTCTTTTATTCTTCCCTGTTCTTTAAGGACAGTTGCCAGGTAAGAGTAAGCATGGTCAAAATCCTCCCTGTCTGCGATGATCTCTTTAAAAAGCTGGATGCCCTCATCAATACGGCCTTGGTGATAGGCGCCCATGGCTTGAGTCAGCTTGCTCTGATAGGGGAGGAGGGTTTTCAAATCATCATCAGGGGTGAATTTCGTTTTTCTTGAAGCCTGAATGCTGGATGCATATCCCAGACTTCTCAACTTCTGAAGAGCTTCCCGGTCCACCTTCTGTTTTCCCGCCAGTTCATCCACATAGGACTGTTCTTCCATGAGCCTCGCGAGCTGGGATTTATATTTACTCAGGTTTTCTTTGGCCGCGAGATTTTCCAGCTCGTCGAAATCTTTTTCCAGGTCGTAGAACTCCGGGATAGGGGAGTCGATGTATTTCTGTCCGTCCTCGATATAGCCTCTGAGAGGTGCCCAGCCGCGGCTGTAATAGGGATACAGCGACTCAAAGTAGATCGGCCGCCGGGATACCCTTGAAGAGAGGATGGTTTCTCTACATCCAGAATATCGCAGACCGTAGGAAAGATATCCACATGGCAGACTTCCTGGTCTGATGTTCCCGGTTTCAAACCTGGATAGGAAATGATCAGAGGAACCCAGGTGGTCGAGTTATAGGCAAAATAGCCGTGAGTCGATTCGCCGTGCTGTCCGAGCGACTCCCCGTGGTCGCCGGTGAAAATGACCAGTGTATTATCCGTCAGATTATTCTCTGCCAGATAATCGAACATTTTCCCGAGAGCAAAATCGACGTAGGCGACTTCTCCATCATAGGGATTATCCTTGTACTGAGTCCTAAAAGGCTCGGGCGGTTCGTAGCGTTGATGGGGATCGAAGCAGTGAATCCAGAGGAACCAGGAATTTTGATGCAGGTTTTTAAGCCAGTTCAAAGCTTTATCCACGACCACCTCCGCTTTTCTTTCCACAAAGGCAAAGACCTGGGAGACATCGCTTCCATAGCTGTCATCATAGGTATCAAAACCCTGGGTCAGACCGAATCTCGAATCCAGGGGAAAAGCACCGACAAAGGCTCCGGTGGCATAGCCATGGCCTTTTAAATGCTCAGCTAGGGTCAGAAATTCGTCGCTGACCATGAAGTTTGAATTATCGTGAACGCCGTGGTAGAGAGGTGTCGTGCCCAAAAGGATGTTGGTGTGGGAAGGCAGAGTGGTGGGTGTATGGGCGTAAGCTTTTGTAAACAGGACTCCTTTTTCGGCCAGCCTGTCTATATTCGGTGTCTGAATATGCTCGCGGCTGTAGCAGCTCAGCCTGTCCGGACGGAGCGTATCGATGGTGATGAGAAGCAGATTGAACGAGGATTCTGGAGAGGATGCTTTAGGCGATAATGGTGTGATAGCCCATAAAAATGTCAGTAAAATACCTAGAAATACGGGATTATATTTTCTTCTCATTTTGTCTTCTTGATCGAATTCCAAAGGATTCCCACGGTTTGCTGGCAATGATAATTTCGAAGCTTCCTATTAATCTTCTGTATTTTCTATACCAGTTCCACGGGGATAATCTCAATGCACTCATAATTAAACCCATTTATATTTTAGCGTCTGCAGCAAAAAAAAGAAGCCCCTTCCGGAGATTCCGGAAGGGGCTTCGAACTTGTACTCTCTGCGTGGACTAGAAGTTGAACCTGATTCCGAACCTGAAGACTCTGGGGTTGAGGATTCTCAGATCCTTGTCGAAGTCGGGCGATTCAATGCTGGTTTCTTTCTTGAGCGAATGAGCGGAATTGGTGATGTTGAAGGCATCTGCAGACAGGACTACTCTGGTTCCTTCAGAGATTTCGAAGACCTTTTCCAGCCTGAAATTGAGAACCCAGAAAGCAGGAAGACGCTCATCTCCGAACTTTCCTCCGCCGTCAGGACTCCCATAGAGCTCGTTGATGCCCAGCTCCTGCATATCCACGAGAACATAGGTCGGCTTGACAAATCCTTCCCGAGCCATGAACACTCCACTGAAGGTTATGCCGTAAGGAAGCTGGTAAAGTCCGGAGAGCTTGAACTGCCATCTGGAATTGACGAAAATACCCTCAACTCCTGAACCAGTACTTTCATAAGCAGCGACTCCGCCTTCAAAGTATTCTTCATTGTTGATGCCGTTCTTGACATCATCGGCAAAGACGTCATCGATCAATCCCAGGTATTCTCCCTTGTAGAATCTCTTCCAGTCAGAAAAGGTGAATGAGCCGGTCATCATCCATTTGTTGGATAGTCTCTTTGTCCAGACGAGCTGAAAACCAAGGTAGCGGTCAAAAGCATCCTTATGATTTGTCCGGTACTGGTAGGGAAAGGATGCAGTGCGGCCGTAGTAGTCGTAGTCAACCGTGTTGTCATGGCCGGCCAAATAGTAGTTGTCCTCAGTTTCCAGGACTCCGTTGGTATCCATGAATTGTGTCCAGGTCTGCCGGTGGTATCTCTTGTAGAAAAGTTCCAGTCGGGCGGCAAAATCTGTGAAGAGCTCCTTTTCGTAAGAAAGGCTGATCTCATCCAGAAGCGGGGAATTGTAATCGGGATCAAATTCGTTCACAGCTTCAACAGTGCCAGGGGAAGTGACATTGACATTCGAGCTCCACAGCCAGAAATTGGGGTCTGTACGATCCCGAAGAGCTCCAGTTCCGTCAAGTCCATAAAGCTCTGATTCCTGGACTCTTCCGTCCTGGACTCCGGTATCGACAAAATCCTGGTAGCCATCCTGCCAGACCAGGTCAATCTCTGTCCAGCCTAGGGGATTGATGAAGTCGGCCAGGTAGAATCCGGATTGAGAGCCGTAGCGTGCGATCGAGAATTTGATGACATCCTTCCCGTTTCCAAAGAGGTCATAGGCCAGGCTCAACCGGGGAGAGAATGTTTTCCAGGCGACTCCGGGATCGAATTCATCGATTTGGAGGGCGGGCATGTAGTAGGCAAGCCAGGGCGAAGCGGGTATGTCCGCATTTTTGACCAGGGACTTCTCATAATCATACCTGACGCCGAGGTTGACAGCCAATCTGCCGAAGGTCATGGTGTCCTGCAAGTATGCGGAATATCGGTCGAACGAATAATTCACGATATAGTCCCTGTAGAGCCATGCCTCCCAGTTTTCTCCGGTGGGCATAGTCGCATCAGGGCCCCAGTAGTTCAGGACCAGATCGCCTTCATAAAGGTCATAGGTGGTAACCGTGGCGTTCACATAATCCACTCCGAATTTGAATTCGTGATCCGCGCCAAGGACTCCTTCGACAAAGTAGTTGCCGTTGAGGGTGACATTCAGCTGATTTCTATCTGTTCCATAGTCATCGGTGTTTCCCTGCATGTAGAAATCCGGCCATTCGATATGCACCATGTAATCTCCGGATCCATCCGCAGTGTGCTCTTTCGTCGGATGGAGGTAGAATCCTCCGTCGGAGTAAATGACTTTGGCGCTGAGGTAGAGGTTCCCGAACATCTGCTCCAGCTCACCCTTGATCTTCCCCACTTCTGCTTGTTATCATACTCGATAAAAGCGTTAACCCTTGTGGAAGATGTCAGGTGGTAATCCAGCCTTAAGTATCCTGAGGCAAGCCAGGTTTTGTCTGATGTTGCGGCTAAGGTCAGAGAGTCAATATCCTGAACGCCCCATGAGCCGTAGAACCAGAATTTATCCTTGACGATAGGCCCACCGAAGTTGGCACCGTAGAGATACAGCCTGTTGATACCTGCGGCTGTATAACCTTCGTCCTTTAAATCCTGGGGAACGTTATCCGCCTGCCACGCATTTCTTTCGACATCGAGGTAGAACGTACCGGAGTACTTGTTTCCACCCCTCTTGGTGACGAGGTTAATTTGAACTCCACCCGTCTGGGATGCGATGTCATTGACACCGTAGTTGATCTGCAGCTCCTCGTAGCTAGCGATATTCAAATAAGCCGGAGCCGCTCCCAGAGCGGAATTGTCTGTGATGTTCGCTCCATCCACGCTCCAGGTGTTATCATCCTCTTTGGAACCGTGGCCGAAATAAGAGGATTGCTGGCCGGCTTCGTTTCCTCCGACGTCCTCTCTATCGACGAGCATTCCAGGGATAAGGGCCATCAAAACCCATGGATTCCTGGCCGTGGGCAGGTCCATGATCATTTCCTCGGTGATGTTCACGCCAACCTGAACCCGCTTTTTATCTATAACCGGATTCTCGGCAACAACCGTTACCTCTTCTGAGAGAGCTGCCATTTCCAGGGTTATATCCAGAATAATGTCCTTACCAAACGAAACAGCAATATTCTCCTGGACATGTGTCTTGAATCCGGGGAGTTCGAGCTTCAGGACATAATCATCAGCTACGGGAAGGTTCACAAACCGGAAATTCCCTCTATCCGAGGAGACCATGGTCATAGTGACGATCTTTGAGCCAGTCAATGTCGCGGTGACACCAGGAAGAGGAGCGCCTTCTGTATCCTTTACGACTCCCTTGATATCGCCAAACTCTTGAGCTGCAGCAAAGATTCCCACCATGAAGAATAAAATCAAGAATGGTGTGATCTTTTTCACTTTCTTTTCTCCTTTTTCAATTTAATAAATGAACTTTTGCCCTGGAGTAAAATTATTCACTCCACACAAGTACACTGTTTTTCTCTATCGTATCTCCGTTCTCACCTCCTTTAATCATAGAAATATTATAAATCATATATCTTTTGTATGCTAGCTATATTTTATTCTCATCCAATTTCTTATGACTCACTTCTTCAGACTATGTATATACGAATATATCCTGGGATGGATATAAAGCCATTTCAATGCCAATTGTTTACCGATTCTCAGGCCGTCTATTTGGAAATACGGTCCTTGCAGCTTTGTTGATGAATAATTCAACCAAGAGGTTGCATCACACCAATGAGAAATCCGGTCTAAATTCAAACGATCCTTATCTTTGATCTCTTGACTTAGAAAAAATAAAGGATAAGAGACCGTGATGAAATTTTGTTTTCCTGGTCGGATTTCTCGTTTATTGCCCATATTAATCTCTATTCTTCGAAACTGAGTGAGAGTGCGAGCAGGGGAAGGCCCCTTCCGCCGTAAAGACGGAAGGGGCCAGGAGGTTAAGATTGTGCCTGCAGCTCGAATCCTCAGATCTTGACCGAAGTTGGGTGAAGTGATGCGGATCTCCTGCTTGAGGGCATGAGCGGAATTGGTGATGTTGAACGCATCTGCGGATAGGATCACTCTTGAGCTTTCAGAGATCTGAAAGGTCTTTTCCAGCCTGAAGTTGAGGATCCAGAATACGGGAAGACGGTCATCTCCGAATTTCGCTTCACTGTTTTCAGGATTGCCGTAGAGTTCGATCCACCCCAGGTTGGGAGCCAGGACAAGGACGTTGTTCGGGCTGACATATCCTTCACGGGCAACGAACACTCCGCTGAAGTTAATACCCAAAGGTAGCTGGTAGAGACCGGAGAGCTTGAACTGCCATCTGGAATTGACATAGATATCTCGGACACCGGAGCCTGCGCTCTCAGGGGCAACCACTCCTCCGTCGAAATAGGCTTCATTGTTCAAGCCACAATACATATCTCCCCCCTGGATGTTGTCAATAATTCCCAGGAATTCGTCCTTGTAGAACCTTTTCCAATCCGCCCAGGAGAAGGAGCCGTTCATCATCCATTTGTTGGATAGCCTCTTTGTCCAGACGAGCTGGAAGCCGAGGTAACGGTCATAAGCATCTATGTGGTTGGTGATGTATTCGTAAGGGAAAAACTGGGTGGCGCCGTAAATATCCTGATCGAGCGTATCATTATGTCCGGAAACATAATAATTATCCTCTGTTTCGATGGTACCATCCGAGAGCATACTGCGTCTCCAGGTCTGCCTGTGGTATTTCTTGTAGAAGAGCTCCAAACGGGCTGCGAAGTCTCTGAACAGTTCTTTCTCATAGAAAACACTGAGTTCATCCAGAAGCGGAGAATTGTAGTCCGGATCATATCTGTTCACAAGCTCAGTAGAAGTCGGGTCATCGATGTTGATAGCGCTGCTGAACCACACCCAGTTGTTGGGATCGTTGACATCGGCCACTCCTCCGGTTGCCCAGTCGTAGCCGTAAAGCTCATCTGAAGTCACCCGGCCATCTCCGTCCATATCCTGCCAGACGACGTCGATTTCCGACCAGCCCAGAGGGTTGACATAATCCGCGATGTTGTTCCCGGATTGAGAGCCGTAACGGGCGATCGAGAATTTGATGACATCCTTGCCGTTGCCAAACAGGTCATAAGAGATACTGAACCTCGGAGAAAAGACTCGCCAGCTCACACCCGGATCGATTTCTTCAGCGCTGATAGCAGGCAGATAGGTAGACAGCCAGGGTGAACCTGGGATATTCACGTTCTTCACTATCGACTTCTCGCGGTCATACCTGACTCCCAAATTGAGGGCAAAACGCCCGAAAGTCAAGGTATCCTGGAGATAGGCAGAATACCGCGTGAAATAATAATTCAGATACATATCCCTGTTCAGCCATGCTTCCCAATATTCGCCTGTGGGCAAAAGTGGGTCAGGACCGGCGTAATAGAGAGCGAGGTTGGATTCGTAGAAAGCATAGGTCGTGGTGGTGGCACTCACATAGTCCACTCCAAACTTGAATTCATGGTCAGCACCCAAAAATCTTTCCTTGAAGAAAACTCCGTTGAGGTTGAGGTTGTACTGGTTTCTATCCGTGCCTAAATCATAATTGTTTCCGGTCAAATAAAATTCCGGATAATCGATATAGGTCATGTACGGTCCGGAACCATCCGCAGTCCTTTCACCTAAGACCGGTTTCAAGTAGAATCCCTGGTCTGTGTACATGAATTTGGCGTCGAGGTAGAGGTTGCCGAACATCTGCTCGATCTGGGCTTTATAGAGATATCCCGGCCCTGTCTGATTCCAGTAGGCGTCCGGATCCTGCTGAGTGTAGCCATAATCAGCTCTGTTCCATTTCTGTTTGTTGTCATACTCGATGAATAAATTGACCTTGGTTGAGGGAGTCAACTGAAAATCCAGCCGGCCATACCCAGAGGCCAGCCAGGTTTTATCCGCCGTCCCGGAGAGAGTCAGGGCGTCGATGTCCTGAATCCCCCAGGAAAGATAGAACCAGGCTTTGTCTTTGGCGATCGGTCCGCCAAAGTTTGCTCCATACAGATAGAGCCTGTTGATACCGGCTGCGGTATAGCCTTCATCCCTTAACGCATCGGGCACATTGTCAGCCTGCCAGGCATTTCTTTCCACATCAAGGTAGAACAAACCAGAGTAATTGTTTCCACCGCGCCGGGTGACAAGGTTGATCTGGACTCCACCTGTCTGGGACTTGATGTCATTGTTGCCGTAGTTGACCTGAAGCTCTTCATAGCTGGCAATGTTGAGGTAGGCTGGCGCTGAACCAAGAGCAGAATTGTCTGTGATGTTCGCACCGTCAACGTTCCAAGTATTGTCTGCATCTGCAGAGCCGTGTCCATAATAAGAGGACTGCTGGCCGGCCTCGTTGCCTCCAACATCCTCTCTGTCGACCAGCATACCGGGGATGAGAGACATCAAGACCCAGGGATTCCTGGCCGTAGGCAGTTGCATGATCATTTCTTCAGTGATGTTCATCCCGACCTGAGCTCTCTTGGTATCAATGACAGGATTCTCGGCGACAACGGTCACCTCTTCACTGAGCCTTGCCATCTCCATGGTGATGTTGAGGATAACGTCTTTACCGAAGGAGACAACGATGTTTTCCTGGATATGGGTGTTGAAGCCCGGAAGCTCCAATCTCAACAAATAGTCACTGCCGACAGGGAGCTTCAAGAAGCGGAAATTACCTGCTTCTGTAGTCACATATGTCATGGTTGTGATTTTGGACCCGGTTAAAGTCATGGCGACGCCAGGAAGGGGGCTGCCGTCTATGTCTTTGACCGTCCCCTTGATGTCGCCGAACTCTTGGCCCATTACAGTCACAACAACCAGGAAGAACATGACCATTAAAACAGCGACGATAACAATTGCTTTTTTCACCTTTGCACCTCCTTTTTAGTGGTAAAAAAAGACCTTCCCTTTGGAGCAAAATCTTCGCTCCGATTCCCAATTCATTTCTTTCTCCAAAGCTTTCTGTTCTTCACCTCCTTTTTTGTAGATCGTTTTTAAAAAATCGAGTTGTTTGGCGATTCTCATGGCTTCATGCTCTAATTCACATCTCAAACACTTTTTCATCTTGAATTGTCTTGCACACCAGGGCTCGTTTTCCGCACAATAGTGAGATTTAAGAGGGCATTTTGTGCTTATCCAGGCACGGGTACTCAAAACACTGAGATAGCTGACCAATTGATGGATCTTCCTGTCCTGGACGATGGAGATGAGATTATGCTGGGACTCCAGGAAGTCCCAGACTACTGTTCTACTCTCCGCCAACAGATTAAAGGTCTGGTTCAAGATATACTTTTCGGTAGCCATCACTGCTCTAATTGGCAAAATTCATGCCAATTGTTTGGAAAAGGCTTTGATGCCCAAACTCTTCGTTGATAATTCAGAAAATGGATTGAGATTGTTGTAGATCGAAGCGGAGAAAAATCCGTATCCGGAACACGTTGATTGGTTTATTCGATGAGCGAAAAAATACAATTTCTCCCTGAAAAACCTCAGAATCCACGGACTCCGGTTATGGATTTAGGTGAAGGGACCTGACTCGCAAATTTTGGATAACAGTGCTTATGATTTTTTTCAGGAAGATAGGGAAGAAAAAGAATTTAAATATTCTTTATTTATTTTTGCGTTATTTAAAAATAGAGAGGTCATTCCGAAAGGCCAAATTTGTCTAAATATTAGACATCTAAGCCTGAAAAGAAAAGAGCTGAGTATTACAATCTACAGAAAATAAAACGGATAGTGGCTGGACAAAAAAATATGTCTAATTTTCATGCATTCTAAGGCAATACATGGGGCCTCATCTCCACATTTGACATTTCTCTTTCCTGATAGATTAGCAGGGGACAGGTCTAAACATTCAGGTTTTAACATTCAGCATTTCTGAATCAAATTTTATATAAAAGGGCGCTTTGACTTCTTGCGCGATGAATTGAAGGAGAATCAAATAATCGGAAAATGTCTAATGTTAAGATGCGACCACTATTTATTTCTTGACCTTGTACTTCTCGATCTTGTTATCCAAGGTCTGGCGGGTGACACCCAAGACTTTGGCGGCGTCGCTCTTGTTCCAGTTGGTGAACCTTAAAACTCTGGTGATGTGATCCTCCTCCATCCGGTCGAGCGACTCAAGGGGAGAGGGAATGACTTTGCCTCCCTTTCGAATGGTGTAGGGTAGATCCTCCGGGTGGATAATCTCACCGTCTCCAAGAACAGCAGCCCTTTCTATGCAGTTTTTCAACTCTCGTACGTTTCCCGGCCAGTTATAAGCCATCAACATCTGCTGGGCTCTAGGCGAAATTTTGTCAGCTTTACCAGCCATAAAGAATTCGGCCAGCGGGATGATGTCTTCTTTTCTTTCCCTGAGCAGAGGAAGCCTTAATAAAACCACGTTCAAACGGTAATAAAGGTCTTCGCGAAATTGTCCTTTCTCTACTGCTTTGCCCAAGTCTTTGTTTGTAGCAGCAATGACTCGAACATCGATTTTTATGCTCCTCGTTCCGCCAACCCTCTGGAACTCCTTTTCTTCCAGTGCCCTTAGCACCCGGGCCTGTGTTTCCAGACTCATATCTCCGATCTCATCCAGGAAGATTGAGCCGCCTTGAGCCAACTCGAACTTTCCCTGTCGAGTGCTGATGGCATCGGTAAAGGCTCCCTTTTCATGTCCAAAGAGTTCGCTCTCGATCAACTCCTTGGGAATCGCCGCGCAGTTGACAGCAATGGGACGGTGATATCGGAAGGAGCGACTTTCTTGATCGTATTATAGACTGACTTCATCTTCTCAGAGTCTCCGATGATCTGGAACCTGGGTTTCAGAGCATCTTTCAATCGGATGTTCTCCTGGACTACCTGTCTGTGCAGCCAGGAATTTCCCAAGGCGATTCCAGCCTGATTGCAGAGGGCGGTCAGGAAGATCAGGTCATTTTCGGAAAACCTTCCAGCCTCAGCCCTGTTGTCCAGATAAACGACTCCGATCACCTCATCTCGAAAAAACAGAGGGGAGCATATGGCAGAGCGGATGCTGTACTCCTTGACACTTTTAACATCCCTGAACTCGCTGTCTTTAAGGGCATTGACCGTCAGCAAGGAAACTCCCTCTTTAAGCACTTTATGAAGGATCGTGCTGCTCACTTCAAGCTTCTCTGGCACTTCTTCTCCGGACGTATCCCGGACCAGCTCACAATTCAGGTCACCGGTATCCTCATCGGCAAGGGCGATGAATCCTCTTTCCGCATCCAGAGATTTGAAAGCAGCACTCAGTATTTCATCCAGCATCTGATAAGAGTCCTCCAGATGCTGGTTGATCGCTTTGCCAAACTCATAGAGGAGCATGAGCCTTTGATGGTCTTTCTTGAGTGAGGAGAGGTCCATCTCATCGGTGCTGAACACATCCGTCTTGGTTGCGTCCACAGACGCGACTTCCACTGACTCTTGAGTCATGTCTTCAGCGGCCAGGAATTCAACATGGGTGGTGGTGTGTGTTTCTCCGGTTCTAAAAATCAGGATGGAATCGCCCAGCCTGATCCTGTCTCCGTTTTGCAGTTTATGGTGCGAGATAACCACCCCGTTGACCGCAGTCGGGTGTTTGGCTCCCAGGTCGTGAATCTCGAAGCCCCCATCCTCGAGGGCAATGATCTTTGCGTGCTCACGGGATACGCTCTGGTCGGTGAGAAAAATGTCGTTAGCCGAACTTCTTCCAAGGGTAGTGACAGGATTGGCAAGAGTGAAAATTACGGGTTGAGCGTCTTTTTGTTGAAGGACCAGATGAGGCATTTTATCTTCTGTTCTTTTTCCCTAGTTTATATTATACCTTTTATCCCTGAGTTCTTGAAGCATAAACATGGGATCAGGGCTCGACATTAGACATTATGGTTAATCCTTAAATTAATGCTCAAGGACAAGACATAGCAGTTTATCATAACGTTTAGATTATTCGAGATTCCAAAATATCTGACTAACGTCGAGCCCTGCCTCCTTAGTTATAATCCTGCAGTCCGTTTTTTCGTATTTTATAAGGGAAAGACAGAATAGCCTGGGCGTGATTCAAGCATTCAGAACGAAAGGAATCGTATCTGCGTTCGTCTAATACATGAAAGGAAAGTGAAAATAATTGGGGGCTTCCCCAATTGGGAAAAAGATCTGATGTGATTCAAAATGTTCTAGGAAATGAAAACTCATTGCGCATTTAACCAGATATTGGCACACAATTTGCATCTCTATGGAATTGGAAAAATGCATAGAATTAGACTATACTGTAAAGCTTTTTATACAAAATGCGGGAGAGATACCGATGATTAAATGTCGAAATTGTGACTATGAAAATCCCGATGATTCCCGTTTCTGCAATCAATGCGGAACTCAATTCGAGACTCCTGGAGATATCTCAGAGATTCCGACCATGACCCGCCAGACTCCTATCGAGGACCTGAATCCCGGTTCTACATTTGCCGGAAGATACCAGATAATCGAGGAGCTAGGCATAGGAGGCATGGGGACTGTTTATAAAGCCGTCGATATGACCATAAACGAGAAAGTTGCACTCAAGCTGATCAACCCGGAGATCGCGACCAACAGAAAAACGATCGAGCGCTTCCAGAACGAACTCAGGTTTGCCAGACAGGTGTCACACAAGAACGTCTGCCGGATGTACCACCTCAGCAAGGAAAAAGACTCTCACTACATCGTCATGGAGTACATCCGTGGCGAAAACCTCAAGAGCATGATCCGTATGACAAAACAGCTGAGCATCAGGACTGCCGTTAACGTTGCCAAGCAGGTTTGTGAGGGACTGGCTGAAGCACATCGCATGGGAGTTGTGCACCGTGACCTAAAGCCGAGCAACATCATGATCGACCGGGCAGGAAACGTACGGATCATGGATTTTGGCATCGCCCGTTCCATTACAGCCCAAGGGATCACCGGTCCGGGAGTGATGGTGGGTACGCCCGAGTATATGAGTCCTGAGCAGGTAGACGGGAAGAAAGCCGACGAACGCTCCGATATCTATTCACTGGGCATCATCCTCTATGAAATGGTAACAGGCAGAGTTCCCTTTGGTGGGGATACTCCCCTAAGCATAGCACTCAAACATAAGAACGAGATTCCCCGAAACCCAAAAAAGGTCAATGCTCAGATAACGGAAGCATTGAGCCAGATGATAATGAAATGTCTAGAGAAGAAAAGAGAAAAGAGATACCAGAATGCTGCAGAACTTCTCCAGGATTTGAACGAGATCGAAAAAAGGCTGCCTACAACAGAGAGCACGATTCCCCGAAGAAAACCTGTTACAACCCGGGAGATAACGGTTAAATTCAGCTTGAAAAAGCTTCTTGTTCCGGTCTGCGTTGTGGCCGCCATTATCATTCTCAGCGTATTCGGATGGAGATACTTCTTTGGCGAGACGGGCACTGTTCCTTTGGAAGAAATGGTCAAGGTTGCAGTGATCCACTTCCAGAACCAAACAGGCAATGTCAACTATAATTACCTTCAGGAAGCTATCCCCAACCTACTGATCACCAGCCTCGAACAGAATCGATACATCCGGGTCATCACCTGGGAAAGGCTGCGCGATCTTCTCAGGCAGACAGGGAGAGATAATGTGGAGGTCATTGATAGAGACCTGGGCTTTGAGCTCTGCCGACAGGAAGGAGTGGATGCCATAGTGCTGGGTAGTTTTATTAAAGCCGAGGAGACGTTCGCCACTGATGTCAAAGTCTTGAATGTGGAAACCAAAAACCTGATTAAAAGCACGAGCTCTAGAGGAATCGGAGTGGACAGCATTCTCAACAAGCAAATCGATGAATTGAGCCGCGAGATTTCAAGGGGAATCGGCTTATCCGAGAAAAAGGCAAAACCAACTAAGGTCCAGATCGCAGATGTCACCACCAAGAATATGGAAGCCTACAACTATTTTCTCAGGGGAAGAGAGGATTTGGAAAAATTCTATTATGCCGACGCTCGACGATCTTTGGAGAGAGCTGTCGAACTGGACCCTGAGTTCGCGCTGGCCCATCTCTATCTGGCCAGAGTGTACAGCTTCTTAGGAAACTCTGTCAAAACCAAGGAGGAGATAGAGAAATTCCAAAAATTAGGCAGAAAAAAAGTAAAAGGATTGGACGGCCTTTATACAGAAGCCTTCATGGCCACGTTCGAAAATAAAGAAAAAGGTCAGGAAAAATATTTTAAGCTCCTGAAAGAAATAGCCAAAAAGTATCCTGATGAGAAAAGAGTCCATTTTGACCTAGCCAAATATTATCAAGGTCAAGGCATGACTCAAGAAGCTATCAAGGAGTTCAACACGGCACTCAAGCTTGATCCCAAATTCGGCTACGCCATCAACCAGCTTGCCTACCTGTACAGCAGCAGGAACGAATTCGAAAAAGCCCTTGAATATTTCAAGAAGTATGCGGAAGTTTCACCTGGAAATGCCAACCCGTTCGATTCCATGGGGGAGATGTACTTTCGCATGGGCAAGCTCGACCAAGCCGTCGAAAAGTTCAGGGATGCGCTCGAAATCAAACCGGATTTCTCCTCAGGCTGGAAAATATCCTACATCTATGCTCTTCAAGAGGATTATGACGAGGCTTTCAAATGGGTTGACCAGTATATCGATCAAGCACCGTCTCTCCCGCTTAAATCGGTTGGTTATCAGTTAAAGGCGTTTTATTACCACATACTTGGAAATCTTGAACAAGCCTTCAAGGCAATCGACAAAGCAGAAGAACTGGCTTGGAAAGAAAAAGATATGAACCTGGTCGATGTCGCCTACAGGATGAAACTCTGGATCTGTTATGAATGGGGAAAGATCGGGCTGTATCGAGATTATGCCAAGAAACGGATGGAATTCAGAACGAACAATGACCTTGGCGATGAAAATTATAATAACATCCTCTTCAATTTCTATGAAGGTGTCATAGACGTGAAATCAGGACAGATAGAAAAGGCAAAGTCCAAACTGGCAGCGATCCAGGCCCTCATACGCGAGTTGGAACCCAAGCTGGCCAAAGAAGTGAAGATGACCACTCTTGATTACCTTCACATTCTGATCCTTATCGAAGAAGGCTCTGTGGATGAAGCCACTGAACTCATCCAGAAAATGCCACCTTCTCAAGTCTCATTCAATATCGTAGTGACATTTATCAGGAGAAACCTTCCTTTTGATGATGATTTAATGGCTCGAGCTCTCTTGAAAAAAGGGGAAATGGATAAAGCCATCGCTGACTATGAACGGATCACAACGCTCAACCTGAATATAGGACTGGACCGGCCGCTTATCCATCCTCTTAGCCGCTACCGGCTGGCTAAGCTTTACGAAATGACAGGACAGACCGATAAAGCGGCCGAGCAATACAGGAAAGCTCTCGATATCTGGCAGAATACGGATGATGGACTTTCCCCCGTGGAAGATGCCAGGCAACGGCTTTCAGTCTTAGAAAACAAGACTTCCTCCCACTAATTGGGGACAGTCCCCAATTTTTACAGAATTTGCGAATTGTCAGAATTCATCTCTTCAAGATAAGGTTTCCGGCATCAACAGGAGAGACATCAGCCGCTTTCCATAAACTATCTTCCCCTGCAAACGTATCTTACTCTGCGGGTTTGACCCATGGTCTCTCCATGTGCTAATTTAGATGCAGCAGATTAGAAAAGGAGGAATGCTGTGGAACCTGTTAAACAGAGTTCATCCAATACTACAAAGAAGTGGCTCATCGGCTGCGGGATTGGTTGTGGAGCAATCCTGTTAATCGTAATTTTGCTTATAATGGGCGGCTTCTTTTTTATAAAGAACATCGCCGAGGACTTCAGGGATTCAGCAGCTCTGATGGATACCCTGATCGAAGAATACGGAGAAATCGAGGACTATTGTCCTGAACCGGATGGCACTATAAGGCCGGAGCGGTTAACAGCCTTTCTGGCTGCCAGGGAGGCCATGGTTCCAGCCCGTGAAGAACTGGAAAGGTCTATCCGCTTTCTCCAGGATGAAGGCCGCAGGGGAGAAGAGAGCGAAGAAGGACGCAGGAGCGTTTTTAAAAAGGTCACGACAGGTTTCGGCCTGATCCCCCGCATATCTGACTTTTACAAAGCTCGCGCTCAGGCACTGATGGATGCAAATATGGGGATAGGTGAATATTATTATATTTATGTCATAGCCTATTTTTCCTGGCTTGAAAAGCCTCTCCTGGATGGACCTGATTTTCAGATAAGAGAAGACGACCAGGGCTACAGATTCCGCGAATGGGAGGATGAGGAAGCTCAGGAAATTCGTCAGGATATGACGATAAGGTGGCTGCACAGGATTACTCTCCCTATGCTCAAGAACCAGTATGAAAAACTGAGCGAAGAGGATAGGTCCCGAATTCATGGCCAATGGCGGAGAGCCCTGGAAGCGGAGATCAAAGCCATGGAGGGAAACCGTTACCGAACGGTCTGGGAGGATGGCCTTCCTGATGTCCTGATAAAGTCCCTGGCGCCGTGTGGCCTTTGAGCGAAGGCAGTAAAGACTGCGAAGCCGAGCAAAACTGAAAGAAGTCATGATCTCTCTACTCTCAACAGGAATTCCCCTGCCCGTTAAGACAAATCGTTTTTTCGAAAAAGCCTCGTAATGCCTATAACCGGTCCAGGCCAAGGAAAGGATAAATTCGGATGAACCTGTGAAAGGAATGGAAAGAGCATCTTTACGTGACCGTCTCGGCGACTTACTGAAAACACGCAAACTCGCTTCCCTGGGGGCAATGATCTTCATCTTGCTCGTCGGAGCTGTTTTGCTCTGGCGGGGAAACACAGCCAAAAAGCCTTTTCTCACGCTGCTCAGTATCATCCTGGTCTGGATGTCCATTAGGTTCCTTCTTTGGTTGAGGAGAAGCAGCTGGCGCGAGTTCGGGCTCACGGCTCCAAAGAGTTGGCCGATAACGATACTTGCCGCTCTGGGCTGGACCATCGTCCTTCATTTCCTTCTCCATTTCTTCCTTTCCCCTATAGTCATCAAATGGACAGGCAAACCAGTGGAAATAGGTCAGTTTGACCAGATCAGAGGAAATGTCACAGCACTCTTCATAGGCCTGGCAACCGTCTGGACTCTGGCCGCTTTCGGGGAAGAGATGATCTTCCGCGGCTACATTATGACTCGATTAGCTGAAATATCCAAAAATAAAAATTTCGGCTGGGCGGCAGCGACGCTTATTAGCTCCCTGATTTTCGGCATAAGCCATTTCTATCAAGGCATAACAGGAATGATCCTGATCGGGATAGTGGGGCTGATCTATGCAGCTGCTTACCTGGCAGCCGGGAAGAATCTCTGGGTCACCATACTTATCCATGGATTTTATGATACATTTGCTTTCCTGGTCATTTTCTTCAACTTAGATAAAACGGCACTCTAAAGAGAGGAAGGAGTGGCAAAAAACTGTTGTAAACGCCATAAATGTCTTCATCCTATCATTGCCGTCACAAGTCACCCGCGATGACATATTATTTTATGCATTTATGTTAAATCAGGACTGGGTGTTTGTATGAGATTGGACTGGGCCCGGCCTCAATACAGGCTATGGAGTGAGTTTGACATCGAGAAATTTTTCCAATACATTATTAAACAATTGCATTCTCTAATAACTACGGGAGGTATGCTTGATGAGAAGACCTGACGAGCTTATCCTTATAGCTGTTTGGGAGTTTGTTTCAGCCATAGGCATGGCCATAGGCATTAGCGCTATCTTTGTCTTTGCCTTTCCTGAGGTCAATGATTTGTGGGGACTGGAAAAAGCTGGAGGGATGTTCGGCTTGAGCGTCGGCGTGATAATACTTTTTCTCTCTGCCTGTCTGGCTGTTGCCGGAGGAATAGGTTTATTAGCCGGAAAAGAGTGGGGGAGGGTTTTAAGCCTTGTCTATGCTACGTTCAGCCTCCTCAGAATCCCGTTCGGGACTATAATCGGGATTCTGGTCATCGTCTACCTGGTCAAGCCAAAAGTCAAAGAATATTTCGAGACAGCTCAGAAATAAAAGAGACCTACAGTGTACTGTTCACAGGGCTCGAATACTACTCTATTCCTTGCTTTTTTAGGAATTTGCATCCTCTAACATAATTTGATAAAGTTTACATAAAACTGCACTTAATGGATTATGAATATGAATATCAAAAAATTCATCGCTTTGATTTTTATCATTCTGTTTTGTTCGTCTTTATCCTATTCGACGAATGTCATTATAATAGCGGTTGACACATTAAGGGCTGACCATCTCGGATGCTATGGGTACGAGAGGAGTACCAGCCCCAATATCAATGACTTCGCCAGGGACGGCGTGCTGTTCACCCGTTGCTACACGCCTTCTCCTCTGACAACGCCTGCCTTTGCTTCGATGCTCTCCTCTCTTCCTCCTTACAAGCATGGAGCCAAGAGGAACGGGATGTCGATATTCGACAAAACACGAACCTTGCCCCAGTATCTCAGGAGGGAAGGGTACTATTCAGGAGCGGTCATTTCCAACTGGACTTTGAGGAAAAAGCTCACCGAACTGAACAGAGGCTTTGATACCTATACCGAAGTGTTCACCAAGAGAAGATGGTTCGGCGTGCTCAATGCTGAAGGAGATGCCAAAGAAGTCAATGATGTGGCAAAAAGATGGCTCTATCATAATGCAAACAGAAAATTCTTCTTCTGGGTCCACTACACTGAACCTCATGAGCCTTATGTCTATCACAAAGAATTTGACCACGGCTACAAAGACGCTGATCCTTCTCTTTACCCGCCAGACTCTGACTTCAAGAAGATCCGGAAATACGATACGGAAGTCGGCTATGACGATTTTCATATTGGCGCGCTGATCCAGAGGATAAAAGAGCTGGACCTTTACGAAGACTCCTTGATCATATTCATGGCTGACCACGGCGAAAGCTTTGGCGAGCACGACTATTACGGCCATGGGAGAAAGCTGTACAATTCCTGTCTCCATGTGCCTTTGATCGTCAAGTTTCCCGGAAACAAGAATGCCAATACTGTGATCGACAGGAATGTTTCCATACTGGATATCGCCCCCACAATCCTCTCCCTGCTCGATCTCCCGATCCCAGAAGACATGGAGGGGGATAATCTGTTTGAACCGAAGAATGAAGACAGGGTCCTCTATTTTGAAGCCTACAGAGGAGCTGTGGACAGAAAAAGAGGAAAAACTTTTCAGTTGAAGGTGGAGCCGATCAGACATGGATTGCTCAGTGAGAATATAAAATTGATTCATGACAACGGCTTCGAGGCATATGATGTGGAGAAGGACCGCTTTGAAACAAACAATATCTACAAGAATCCGGACGGAGAAATGGCTGCCCTGACCGATTTGCTGAAAAAATTCATTATCGAAGTCGATGAGTTCATCAAATACAGTATGAAGTATTTCAGGCAGAAGTCGACCTTGACCAAAGAAGACATCGAAAAGCTGAGATCCCTTGGCTACATTAAGAAATAATCAAAAGATTCTTAAGACAAAAGGGGAAAAAAGCACAAGAGGAAATGTTTAAATATTTGAATATCTATGATTTCCCTCCCTACAGGCCTCCCAATGAGGCTGAAAGTGCCCTGATCCGGGTCACAAGAGGCTGTCCCTGGAACAGATGCACATTTTGCTTCATGTATAAGCAGATCAAATTCGAGACCAAGCCTCTAAGAGAGGTCAAAGAGGATGTGGATAAAGCCCGTCAGATTTTCAGAAAAGCTGACTCCATATTCCTCGGTGACAGCGACAATCTCGTTCATAAGGAACTGCCGGAGATCGTGTCTTATATCAGAAAAACATTCCCGGAAGCCGAGAGAATGACATCCTATGCGCGCGCCAAAACCATCCTGAGAAGAAAGATGGATTACTTATCAGCCGTCCACGAATCAGGCCTGGACAGGCTTCACATCGGTCTTGAATCAGGAGATGCTCACGTGCTCGAAATCCTGTGCAAAGGAGTTAAACCCGAAGAAATAGCGGAAGCCGGGCAAAAGGCAAAAAGAGCCGGGTTTGAGGTGTCTTTCTACCTTCTCTGCGGAGCTGGAGGAAAGAAGCGTTGGAAAGAGCATGCCGTTAACAGCGCCAAGGTCCTCAATCAGGCCAGCCCTGATTTTATCAGGCTGAGAACGCTGACCCTCAAGCATGGGACCCCTCTAAGGGAAAGAATGGAAAGCGGAGATTTTGCGATCACCCCTCCGTTGGAGAGGCTGATGGAAGTGAAGCTGCTCATTGAAAACCTTAAACTGAATGAGTGCTATCTGGCAAGCGATCACGTGACAAATTATCTCTGGGCCGGAGGCATCTCCATCTTCAGAGGAGTGGCCGGGAATCTTCCGGAGGACAAAGAGGAGATGCTGAAAATTCTGAATCAGGCCCTAGAATTCATCAGGTCTACAGATCTGGAAATCAAGGATTCTAATCGTTTATACGAGGAAGGATTCTTGGCTGCTCTCTAGAGAACCAAAGAGTTTTTACAGGGGGCTTTCCTTTTCCCTCTTGAAAATCAATATAAAAACCTTTTTTGCGTCCCGGTCTGAAACATACCTTTCGTCCGGAATAACCTTGTCGAGCTGGTATCCTTTGCTGGCGAAAGCGTTCAAAACAGCTGTGAGCTCCCGGTCATTGTTTTCAAGATCTTCGAACTTTTGGCTCAAGTGGAGGGTCTTTGCTTGGTACTCCATTTTACTCTCCAATTATCACCTGACTTAGTTCCATTTTAGCATAGACTGCGCTGACTTTTAAAGACAATCATGGCATTCCAAAAGAGGCATCTTATCCTTTATCCTTAATGAAAATTGCGCAAAAAAAAAGAGTTCTAGCGGAAGACATCTTATATCCATGAATTTAATCAGAAGACAAGGGAGAGGAAGATAAAAATCCTCAGGAAATGAAGTGCCTGGAATAGACGCAAGACCTTTATGCATTTTGTTTACGTTTGGGTTATAATAAATAAGTAAAGATGCCTATAAAAACGAAGACCAGAAGAAAGCCAAGCCTGAACATCATTCTTAAAGCTGTTCTTGTCGGAGCTGTCACGTTTCATCTTGCCCAGGCCGTTGCGATTTCAATGCCCAACGAGCTGTTGTTCATTAAAAAAGAGGCTAATAAGGAAGCTGAGGATATTCTGAAGAACATCTATAAAGAGGTCAAGGAATTGGGAAAGAGAGAGAATGAAACATTCATCAAGAGAGAGTTCCATTTTGACCTGGATGAGAATCCGACAAACACCGAGGAGCATATCGTTGTCTTGATTTATGAAATGAATGATAAAGAGAGAATCATTATTCAGGTGACGTATTTTGAATCTGAAGGATTCAGGGATTCTATAAAATACGCTAAAGACATCAAGCTGATATCGAGTTTTTTAGAATCAGAAGAAATCGCAATTGATAAAAGTGACTATGACAAGAAAGAAATCAAAAAAATCTTGCCAGATATCCTCAAGGGGATTATAGAAGAGAAAAGGCTGTACAGGTTGATCGAGCGCAAGCGTTAAGGAATGGATTTAACTATCAGTAATACAGACTAAAAACTCTATAACTCCTAGAAAAGGACTTCGAACTTCATCTTCCTTTTTTTCATTTCACGGACAAGCCTTTCTCTGTATTCAATGAAGAATTTCTCGGTGGCGGCTTCTTTGATTCCCCTTTGATGATAGAAGTCCCTTATGGTATCCATATAATTCATCCGGTCGATATAAATCTTATCCGTAATGCCTTCAAGGAGACTGACCAGTCTTTCCGGGTTTCCCGGGAGCAGGGGACCGATAAAGGCAAAAGTCTTGATTCCTTTGTCATGAATCTGTTGAAGAGCCTCGAGCCTCTCCGTTACAGGGGATGCTCGCGGCTCGAATATAACGGCAATATTCTCATCATCTGTGGTTATCGTGAACCCCGCTTCGATTTCCTCAAAATCCTGAAAGAGATCCAGGTCACGAAGAGCAAGCTTTGATTTCGTCTGGATATTCACGGGGAATTGCTTTGCAAGCAGCTCTTTCAGACAACGCCTGGTGAGCTGATATTTGGCTTCCAGCGGCTGATAAGGATCACATACAGAGGAAATCCAGACTATCCCCTTTTTCGCTTTCTCCAACTGCTTTTTCAGAAGTTCAGGAGCATTGACCTTAACATCAACAAAGTTTCCCCAGAGCTCTTTATGTCCGGAATAGCGTCGCATAAATAATCGGGCATAACAGTAGGAACAATTAACCTGGCATCCGGTGTAGGGATTAAGACAGTAATCAAAGATTTTTGATTTATTGAGGATGCTTTTTGCCTGGATCTCTTTGACTATCACCGGAAATATCCGCCTCTCTTCGGGTCTTATGCCTGCATAAGAATAATCAACGCCAAGGAATCATGATACTAAAGATTTATCAACTTGGAAATGACTGGAATGAAACAAAACAAATGCAATACAGGATGGAAGACAGCGGCTTTTTTTCCTTGAGTGTATTCAATGAATTTTGATGTTATAATAAAAAAGGAGAGCCAAACAGCAAACCGGGGTTACCATGACAGATAACACCCCCAAGATTTTATTCGACCCTTTCATCCGTCCTCCATCCCCTTACAAAATATTGCTCAGCAAAATGATAAGCCGGATAAGAAGAAAAAGAAGGTTCACTTTCTCCTCAGCTGTCTTTCTCTCAATATTTGCCCATATTATCCTTTTTCTATTGGTTTGCCTGCCCTGGATACCAGTTGCCTCATCAGGACATAAAATAAGCAAAAGAGACTACTCCGCGTTCAAACAGGCATTTGCGGAACTGAAGGCTGACATCAATATAGATGAAAATTTAAAAAAACAACTCTTGGAAACAGATGAAGATAAGATTTTGAATGTATTCATAAAGTCTGAGCTGAATGGCTTGAACATGAGCAAGGAGCAAAAGGTTGAATTCTATAAAAATCTTATTGGATTCCTGCTTCAGGCATTGGAATACGGAGAAAAAATCGATTTGGAGAATGACCGCTCTCTTAAGGATTTGATAAAGCTTATTCAAAGTAAAAGAGAATTTAAACTGAACTCAGGTGATAAAGTTTTCCCTTCGCCTCTATCCAAAGGAGAACAATCCCTTTCATTTCAAATGATTTCCAAAGAAAAAATCGACATCATAGAAGAACTGAAGAAGTATTCGGCTTTAGATAAAAAACGCACCGTGTACTCTTCAAGACTTGTAAAAATCTTATCAGCAGAAACAGGGATAAGATTTATTCCCACTGAGTATTACTTCAGGGAGCCGCCGTATGAAGAGATATTGGCAGAAGGAGCCAACCTTTTTTTTGCATTCAAGGGATTTCCTGAATTGGGAGAGGCGAGCTTTCGAGATGCTCAGAGCGGCGAAAAAAAGGAGAGAGCTTTTCCTGGAAAATCAGTCGATGATCTGGTTGTTTTTATAATCGATGAATCAGATCTAAAATTTGAAAATCGTTTAAAAGAGAGCCAATCACTCGATAGGATCCTCGATATCGATGACAGTCAAAGAGAAGCCATTCTCGATGATTTGATGCAACTCACTGAATCTGAGCAATTCTTGTATTTTAGGGAGAATTATCTTGATATCTACCATCCTGATAAAGGAAATTTGGCCGAACTCACCAGAGAGTTCATCCAAAACAACCTGAGCTCTGTCATAATAATCTATGATCCGATATCTACCTCATTCACCTTTATCGAAGAATTGTTCTACAATGAGCCTTTAAATAAAAACATTCCTTCATTCTGGAAAGAGAGGCGCGGGACGAAAACAGGCTTGGAATTTCTTTTTAGCCTGGCTTCACTTTACGATTTTGAGAAGAGAGGATTCAAGCATCTCCTGCTGTCCTATAAAGAGGCGAAACAAATCCTGGCTGCGGATATACATTACAAGTCCAATGTCTATAATAAAAAGCTGAAGGCGTATATAGTCATGGAAATATTCGAGCAACTTATCCAGGAGCTCAAACAGAAAGGTTATCATTCCGCGGACAAGGTCATCCAAAAATATTTAAATGAGCAGATAAAAATATATAACTTGATAATCCAGATGGGAGGAGAAGAAAAAAATCGGGCCCTTTATTCACTGGGTTGTCTCTACTGGGATGAAGGCCAGTACGAGCTGGCACTGGAGAACTGGAACAAACTAAGCGATTATTCTTTTTCTAAAACTTTTCAGAAAGTAAAAGAGGTATTGAATAAAACGGACTATCTTCCTCGCCTCATCCCTCAAATCAATGACGTTTTCGAACAAGAAATCCAAAGAGTAAGCAGTAGACAGCTTGACAGACTGCTTCAGTTTCACAGATGGGAAAAACGAAAAAAAGCATATAAAACAGAAGAATAAGTTTTAGCTCGCATTCTGGACCTTTTTTTCTCTTTATCTCAGGGACATGGCCAGTCTGTCCAATTCCTCCAATTTAAACCTCACCGAGACAATAAAAGGAAGTTCATCCTTGATCCAGTGGCCATAGGTCGTTGCGACGAACGTCCCATCAGGGAGAAGCTCCAATCCAGGATAGGCGCAGTCAGCGTTTTTGGTGTTATCCATGAGCCTGACACGGTACTGGCCCTCTCGACCCAGGACGATGTCCTCGTAGTTTCCGACCCAACCGACCCAATCTCCCTTGGTAGGGCTGATGTGGGTTGTATCCCTGAAGCTGATGAACAGCCTTCCATCTGGAGAATACTTGCCGACATGACGGTCACCGGTCAGAGCGCCGGGAAGCTCACGGGGCTCTATCCAAGTCTGGCCTTCATCTCCTGAAAAGGAGACGAAAGAATTGAACTGCCGACTGTTCTCCCGCATCAGCATAGCTATTTGCCTCCTGTCAGGAGAGCGGATAATGCCAGGTTCACAGAGATGGGCATGGGGGTGGGTCATTATCGCTACTGGGTCCTTCCAGGTCAATCCTCCATCTTGGGAAATGGTCTTGTATATATGAAAGACCGGAGGATCAAGCCTTTTGCCGCCTTCACTGAGAAAACGGCCATCATCATGAAAAAGAGCCATGTAATCCCCGTTCTTCAGCCGGACGACTGAGGACATTGCCACAATCCCTCCAAAGTTGCCGATGGGCTTCAGTTCTGACCAGTTTTTGCCGTCATCGTCAGAGACCGCCATTCGTATAGGATAGAGACCGGAAAAAATGATCAGCCGCTTGACTCCCTGAGCATCCACTACGCGGTGAATCGTAGGAGTCTCCTTTGAGGTCTCCCAGCTCTTCGGGGTAGGGAGGCGGTCTGACCAGGTCAGGCCCCTGTCAGCGCTTTTTTTCATCACCAGCGCACCGCGGCCATGGCCTTTCGGATAGACTGCGATTATGGTCTTGTTATCCTCAAGCAAGGCTGTTGTCGGATGTCCAAGATACTGGCCTGGTTCCCTGTCCACTATGACCTGACGGTGTTTATCCTTTGCCAGGTCGACAAGAGGAATCGAATAGCCGCGTGAATGACCTGTCGCATTATTCTTTTCTAGGGATGGCTCGCTCCACGGGAGGGAATGAAAACCTGTTATTTTTGTGCCCAAAAAAACAAATAAAAGAAAAACAACAGCAGTACATAAAGTATTTTTTGATATTATTTTCATCCGCTTTACTCTTCCTTGATTTTTTTGCAAGAACTCATCTGATTATAATGACAAATCATTTCTCTTTTCAAACATCTATTAAAGGATTAAATGCCTTTGTTCCCTTTTTATTGACATTCAAACGGTGATTGAATAGAATCGGCTAGAAATATCCGTTATCCAGATATTCATTCTCATGCATGGACTAGGGAGATGAGATAATAAGCAGGTTAAAGGAGAGAATGCCTGCGCTCAGGTAATCTGCAAAAACCGTTTAGGAGGGAATTATGACTAATGAGCAACAGCCTGTGAAAGTAGTCATCGATCCGGCCACACAGGTATCCAGTCCCTCGGTTGGACTTCTTGTCACAGGAGTCGTCGGCGGAATTATCAGCTTGATTGGACTTATTTTAAACGCAATCGGAACCAGCGTTATCCCCTTCGTGGAAGACAGCCTCGATGATCGATACATGGAGCTTTGGGAAGGAGCAGCAGGCATTGCCAGTTCTTTCATAGGGATCGTTGTCGCTGTCTTCATAATCTATGCCGCCTTGAAGATGAAAGAACTGTCCCAATACGGATTATGTATGGCTGCCAGCATTCTGGCCATGATTCCCTGCATCAGCCCCTGCTGCATTATCGGCCTTCCTATCGGCATCTGGTGCCTTGTCGTCCTGACAAAACCGGAAGTTAAATCTGCCTTTCACTAAAAAATTTTCGCGATTAACCCGCTAACTGGCCCATGGAGCCGGAAGCAGGAACCTCAAAAAGAAAAGGTGAACTTCTACCCAATATCATTATTCTTATTGTCTGTTCCGCTATCCTCGGAGGGGCCTTTATCGGCCAAATTTCACCTCTCGGAGATCCCCGGGTGCAGGTGGGAGGAACAGCCATACCCAATATCTGCATGTTCCGGGCTTATACCGGCCTGCCCTGTCCGGGCTGTGGCCTGACCCGATCCCTGATCGCTGCCGCCCACGGGAAAATCAGGCGAAGTTTTTCCTTGCACAGGCTGGGGCCTATTACATTCCTCTACGTTCTTCTTCAGTTTGTGTTGAATTTGGGATATATCACGATCCCGAAAAGCCACGCGCCACTATCCCGCTATCTGAGGATCCTCCATCGGGGAATCATTGTTCTAGCCGTTCTCTTTGTACTGAACTGGGTCCTCACTCTTATCCTGATTTTTTCTTAGCTTTATACGAGAAAAAAGCCTCATCATTTCCCTGGCTCAGTCCAGCCAACTGTCCGGAAGGAAAAAATGGGCGATGGAATTGCTGTAATAGCGGAGAATATCCATCTCTTGCGGAGAGGCTTGATAGAGCTGATCTTTCTCCAAAACGATATGCCTCAGAGTAAGCATCCGCAGTCCGACTTCAACAGTGTAATCCCTGTCGCTTCGAGGAATGTAGACCCGGGCTCCCTTTTTTTCCAGCTCATCTATAAGGCTCTGAACGCGCGCTTTTATCTCCAGGTCAGAAAAATTCTTCTTCGGATTTTCGGCAAAAACCGAGGCGATGAGCGGGACCGGTGCTACCGGAATGACTTTGCTGACTTTCTCCATCAACTGGAAGGCGAAAGCCTGTACTTTTTCTATGCGTTCTTCTTTGTTCAAGCTTCGAAAGTCGATCTTGTGTTTTTTTACATATTCCTTCATGAAGACAGGCGTCCCGAAATTCACGATAGCATAACCGAAACGATGCCATCTTCTGCGTATCATCAACCAGAGGTTTCGCAGGATAAAAGACAGCGCTGTTTTCAAAGCCCCCAGAGTTGATTTTCTCATAGCTTTAGGCTCAAGGCCCACAAGAAGCGTCCGATCCTCGAGCACCCGGTCATAATTGACACCGACAGGTATGAACACGAGGTCGCGCTCTTGAGAGGGATCAAAAGAACGCAACATATAATCCAGCAGCCCTATTCTTGGCGGACATAACTTGCCATCCTTGGTCAACATGCCTTCAGGATAGACAGCCTGGACAACGCCCGCTTCAATAGCCATCTGTACATAGCGGGCCAATACCCGGCGATAAAGCGGGTCTCTCGAGCCTCTCCTTATACAGAAGGCTCCCAGAGCCCGGGAAAGCTGCTGGACAGGCCAGAACCGTGCCCATTCTCCCATAGCAAAGCTCAGCGCAACTCTGTTGATGGCCAGGTAAGAAAGCAAAATATAATCCATGTTGCTGCGGTGATTCATGATAAAAACCACGCTCGAATTGGGATTTACGCTCTCCAGGCCTTTTTCATCGGCGAAACCGATCCGGACTCTGTAGAGCAACCGGGCCAGGAATCTACTCAGCCCGCTTCCAATCCTGAAATAAAAATAGGCGTTAAAAGAGGGAATTATTTCTCTCGCATAACGCTCCACTTTTTCCATAGCCACTTCTTTAGGAACATCTTCTTCCTTGCAGTATTCATCCACAGCTTCCAAAACTTTGGGATCAAAGGTCAGACGGTCAACGAGCACTTTCCGCCGAGTCAACGTGAAGGCCGGCAGCTTGAGGTCGAGCTTCTCATTAATCTCATTGATAACAACATTGACACGCCTGCGGATGAACCAGCGCACGCTGGGAATCAGGAGGCGGTCGAGCAGAGTCCAAACCACGAACACAGCGCAAAGAATCACCAGCCACAAGGGCAAGCTAACAGATTCTGTCATGTTATTTCTCTCAAAGAATGTCTTCCATCCTGGACTTGCTCTCCGGACTTAGCTTTCCGGAAACTTAAACTGATACTCATGCTTTTTCTGCCAGTGACGTATTTGACCTGGGGATATTCATCTTTGCTTGGATTTTTTATGCACAAACTCACCATGCTCTAAAAAATGGAGCACCTGCCTGATAACCCTTTTGCTCTTCATGATAAAGGTGTGGGTGTTGGGCATGATGATAAAATCCGACATGCCTTTGACCTTGGTCCGGGCCACTGAGACGACCCCGTCGTCCGGTCCGGGAAGAATCATCGAAGAGACGGGATTGAAGCTTCTATCCCCGGTGATGACACCCAGCTCAAAGTCCACCGGCCCCAATTTGAGCGGGAGACTTTCTTTATCCGTTCCCAGTTGCTGACCAGCCGGACCGTTTCTCCTCTTGAATATGATGCTGTCTTTAAGATGGTCGACAAGCTCACTGCCTTGATTAGGTGGGCTAAGCATCACCACTCGGCCCAGGTTGGGCATCCCGTAGTGCTTCAGAAAATAGCGAACGATGATCCCGCCCATTGAATGGGTGACGAAGTGTATTTTCGTTTCAGGGCTCGAGTCACAGCTGGCAACGACCTCGCTGAGCACGTTCTCTGCCAGATACTCTATCGGATATTTGGTCGAGGGATAATCAACGTTTATCACCCTGTAACCATGTTCAATAAGATGCTTTCCCAGCTTCCTCATCGAACGGTCTGACCGGGCCAGTCCATGAAGCAGGATCACATAATCCCCTGAAACTCGCGCCTGAGTTTGCTGGTCTTGAGAGAAGCTCAAGCCGGGCAGGAGCAACAGGAAAACAAGGATGGCCCAGACAGCCTTGGCAATTCTGTGGCTCGCAGAGCATTTATTCTTCTGCATCAGAGAGTTCACTCCTTTTGTCCTCCCATCAACTTACCAGCTTCATTAATCCTCGATTCAGTGCAATTCAATATTCAATGCTCTTGCCTTAAAGACAACAGAAGTCAATAATTCAATAATAAAACCCCATACAATACTCATGAACGAATAAGCAAGAAATCTTCCCTCTGAATATATCAAAGGAAGCCCTGGCAATCCAATAACAAAACCCAAAAGGATGCCATGCAGCGCCCAGTGTATACGTAATCCTGAGATTCCGATAACAAAGCCTAATATACCCCTATGAAGCAGTATCATGAAAAATTCAACGGTGCTGATTTCAGCCTTGAGCCCGTACCTTCCACCAAGATAACAGAGAAAGCCTGCTATGAATCCGAATGCCGTAGCTATAATAACTCTCTTTGGATTAATCATTGTTCCCTCCATCTTGAGCTTTTTTCTCGCTGAGGAACAAAAGCCAGCCTTTTCCCCGGTCGACAGGGATGGTCTCCCTCGGTTTGAAGGTGATTTTCCCTTGAAAATCTTTGATGTAAGGAGCATAAAGCTGTGCTTTTTCCGGGTCCAGGTTGAGGCTCTTCCAGTCGATCTTGAGGCTGCAGAGAACGATATCATCCGCCCAGCTGGCGAGCGAGATCAGGATCCTGTCTTTTTTGACATAAGCCGTCGCCAGAATATCCTTGTGGTCGGTTTTGACCGGACAATTCGGGGACCAGTAGCCGACCATCCGGGAATCCTGGATCCCGAACTCATCCCAGACTTTCCATAAGGGTCTGGGGTCTCCGGCCCAGGGAAGTCGGGCGGTCATACCGTAGATCATTCCCCGCCATGGATTCCCCCCGCCTTGGAGCATCTCACCCATAAGCCCAAAAGGGATGCCGGAGACTTCGATAAGCCAGAAATCCGGCCGCGTGTCATAATCGAAATACTCTCCAAACCAAAGCCGGTTGATGTAGGGAAAATGCTCAAGGTAAAGATTGGCACTGTTGGCAAAACCATCCCTGGGGTTGAACTGATTTGCCGAATGGAGGTCGATCAGCGCTCCTTTTCGCCCCCGGTCCAGTATCTTACGGACTCGCTTCATGGTTGTCCGGTCATAGGCCACATCATCTATATACAGCCCGTCTATTCCGATATTCTTGACCAGCCAGTTCAAGCCTTCAAGATAGTAATTGTGCCAGCGGGACATTCCGCTGTTGATGATGGCTGCGTCCTTAAGCCTGGGGACGAACCAGGCCGCAATATAGTTGGAGCCGATATGCTCCTGGAGCCAGGAATAGCCGCCTCCCGGGCCAGGAGAGAAAATTTCCTCTCCCAGGCTGCGGAGCGCGAAAACCTCAGCAGCCCGATTGGAAAGCTCACGAATGGTGTAGTAGATCTTGACCTTCATGCCTTCTGAATGGGCCTTATCGACATATTCCTTCATTTGCCGGGTGTGGATAAAGGGATAGTTGATGTAGGGATTGGCCTCATTGGCATGATGGTTGTTAATGGTATTGGCGCCCGTTTTCGCTATTTCCTCTACAGGCTCATAGGCATGGTAAAAACGGGTGGCCCAGTGACTCCTGGTATCGATGGTTTTAAACGGAGTGAGAAGAAGATTGAAATGAAAGTACAGCGGTTGCCCGGCTTTGACTGTGCGCTCTCCGCTGTAGGTCGTAATCAGGATAGTATCTTTTCCCGACTCCCTGATGGTGCATCCGCCTCTGCCCTCGTTATGCCAGGAAGGAGGCAGGTTCAAAGGCTTGGAAAGGTAGAAATTGGTGTTTAAGGGTCGGGAATAATTCTCAGCCCTGAACGAACACTGCAGGCCGGCGTTGATATCGCCAACCCATACAGAATCCTGGTTCTTCTGCTGGTCCCATTTCCAGTGAAATTCTTGGGGCCGGAATCCTCCCTTGATCCCCATCCCCATAACATATTTGGCCGCATCCCTGACCACCGGGATTTCAAGGCGAATATCTTTGACTTTGAAGTCGGTTGTCGAGCTCAATCTGACTTTGAATTCAACATAGCCATCGAATTCCATCTGTGCCTTGCAGTTCAATTTCAAGACAGCTGCCTGGCTCTCTGCTTCCCAGGCAATGGCCCCGGGAGCTTTCTTGATGATGGATATTCCTTTCCCCTCCCAGATAAGAATATCCCCCTTTTCCTTCTCCACGACGAGCCTGATAGGGGCTGAGAGAACATCCCGGCCTTCCTTCAGGATATGGGTTACTTCAGGAGAAAAATGGCTCTGAATACGTTCAGGAAAACCTGTCTCACCAATAGTCAGCGTCCTTCCTAAACAGCTCACTGTCCTGTCTTTGAGAGACATCCGGGTGAAGGGGGGAACGATATCCTCATCAAAGGCTATCCTGGAATCCAGCCAGCGCAGCCGGGAATGTTTCCAGATCTCACTGTCTCCGGCATCCTTCAGGATCTCGTTTCCTACATCCAGGATAAGCCTGATTCGGGACTCCTTCATACCCCTCGGTTTGATAGAGACCGTCCCTTCATACTGGCCAGGACGGGCATTCAAAGGGACCTGAATTCCGCACCACAGAGGTTGAACCTTACCCTTATCAACCGAGCAGACCTTATCCAGCTCCTCGCCGTTCCAGTTGACTCCTCCGGTGTTGAGGCAGCGCAAGGCTGAGGCCGGGATCACGCTCTCGGATGAAGAACCTTTCATATCGCCAAAAAAAACATCGATATCCTCTATCGCTTTCCGGGCGGCAAATGCTCCGACCTGGAAGGCATAGAATTCTCCCCGGGCCGCTTTGCCCCGGAACACATTCCCCGGGCCGGATCGGATCCATTTGAGAGGCAGGTCATCAGTCATCCGGACCGGATACTTGCGGTCTTCGGGGAAAAGAAGATAGTCGGCTTCAGGATGACTGTCCAGGATCTTCCGCGTCTCCTCAGCTGTAGCGATCACTTCCATCGGATAGAAGCTGTTGAACTCATCGATGGATTGAATCTCGACAACTTCAGCCTGGGGAAAGATGTCTCTCTCTAAATCGGCAAGCTTATCCGCTATCAGCCCGTGACGCTCCAGCCAGGTCATTTCTGCCGTCTTCTCGGGCCTGGGATAGGTCACAGTGGGATAATTGCGGCGGCCGGAAACTATGTAAGGCAGGTGATAGACATGATACACACCGGGCGTCGTAGCCGGCTGGAAGACCAGGTCGCCGTATTCTCTGTTGATGTTCACCCGGCACAGGTTCTTGACACGAGCGCCGGTCTTGGCATCAATAAGGATGATATTCTTCTCCTCAGGTTCGAAGTCTCTTCTTCTCCAGCGGATATGAACCCATACTGCATCTGCTTCCTCTGTGACCTTTATGACTACCCGATGATTACCGAGAGAATCGGCATCCCAGGTGCCGGTCCCGTAAGGAATTTCCTCGGCATGCAGATAAGGAACAGGGGAGAGGAGGATGCCGAACAAGATCAGGAGTGCTGAATAAAAACTCATTTTTCGCCTGTATCCGTTTTTCTCCATTGTTGCCTCCCTGCGCCTATTTTATCCGGATAGGGGCCGCATCTCAACATTTGACATTCGAAATAAATCAACAGTTGAGAGGAACCTCATCTCAGAATTTGAGAGCGAAGCATTTTAGGGTAAACAGTTCATGCTCAACTTTCTTGTCTGCGATTTTTTAGCTGGCCGGCCATAACAATTTTCTCGTTGACCTTTGATTTTTTCTTCTATATCATTAGTTTTCTCATTTTTTCAGAAATCTCAGCATGAGCTGTTTGACAAATTCCAATCCTTATCTAACAATCATTTTATTTATAAATTCATCAAATCCATTGAGGAGGAAATAATGGAATTCCGAAAAAACCACTCCAGATTTTTAGCAGCCGCTCTGACGTTTTTCTTGGTGCTGGCTGTACCCTTTGTTGCTGCCGGCCAGGAACTCGCGGAAGACTTCTTGAAGAGCTTCCATTACCGCTCGATAGGTCCGACACGCCAGAGCGGAAGGTTCGTGGATTTTGCCGTACCGCAGCAGCAGCCCTACACCTTTTATGCAGCTACGGCCTCGGGCGGACTGTGGAAAACCACCAACAACGGCATAACCTTTGAACCCATCTTCGACTTTGAGAAGGTCTTTTCTATCGGAGACATTGCCGTTGCGCCCTCAGACCCGAACATTGTCTGGGTCGGCACGGGAGAAGCCAATAACTCCAGAAGCGCTTACTGGGGAGACGGTGTCTACAAATCCACAGATGCCGGAAAGACCTGGAAGAACATGGGCCTTAAAGAATCCCATCACATCGGCCGGATAATCGTCCATCCTAAAAACCCAAATATCGTCTACGTGGCCGCTCTGGGGCATCTCTACTCCGAGAATCCTGAGCGCGGGCTGTACAAATCCACTAACGGCGGAAAAAGCTGGAAGAACATCCTGGCTGTCAAGGCAGACGGCAAGGATATCGGTGTCGTGGACCTCGCTATGGACCCGACAAACCCGGATATTCTCTACGCCTGCACTTATGATAAAGAACGCAAGCCCTGGACATTCAACTTGGGTGGACCGGGAAGCGCGATTTATAAGACAACCAACGCCGGCAAAACCTGGACAAAGCTCGGCGGCGGGCTGCCGGGAGGGATGCTGGGACGCATCGGGATCGACATCTACAGGAAGAACCCGAACATCCTCTACGCTTGCATCGAGAATGCCAATAAACCGGGCATGTCCGATGAAGACAGGCTCAAAGAGCTGCGCGAAGGCAAATCCAGCCGGGGAATGATCGACGGCGAGGTCTACCGCTCCGACGATGCCGGGAAGACCTGGAGGAAGGTCAGCCCTGACGACCAGAGTATCGGCGGCGCGCCCGGGTACTACTACGGCCAGATCCGCGTCGACCCCAATGATGATAAAGTCGTTCATGTCTTGAGCGCTGCATCCTGGGGAACAAAAGACGGCGGGAAAACCTGGCTGAGGCGTCCCTTAGGGTTCGGCGGCGATGACCATGCGCTATGGATCAATCCCAAGGATTCAAACCACATCCTCCTGGGCTATGACCACGGTCTGGGAATATCCTACGATGGGGGTCAAAACTGGTACCATCCAGACTTTTTGCCTTTAGCCCAATTTTATGCGGTCGGCGTGGATATGTCCTACCCTTATCGAGTGGCCGGTGGCCTTCAGGACAACGGCTCCCATATGGGACCCAGCACCAAGCGCGGCGGCGGACCGATCTTGCTCGAAGACTGGCAGAGCGTGGGCGGCGGTGACGGCATGTACAACGTGTTTGACTGGAGAACAAACCGCTACCTCTACAACGAATCCCAGTTCGGCCCGCTTCAAAGGACAGACCTCAAAACCGGAGAAACAGAAAGAATCGCCTATTCGAGACAAAAGCCCCAGCTCCGCTGGAACTGGAATTCTCCAATCCTGGTCTCTCCCCACGACAGCGATGTGATCTATCACTGCGGAAATATCGTAGTGAGGTCTTCTAACCGGGGCGAATCCTGGGAAGAGATCAGCCCTGACCTGACCACCAACGACCCGGCGAAGCTGACCACCGGAAAAGGCGGTGACGGAAATATCCAGTACTGCACGATCACCACCATTGATGAATCTCCGCTTTTGGAGGGATTGCTCTGGGGCGGGACCGATGACGGAAACGTCTGGGTAAAAAAACCTGGCAGCAAGGACTGGATAAAGGTCAACGACAACATAAAGGGTAACCCTGGTTACTGGGTGAGCCGTGTGGCTGCCTCTCACTATGACCCTGCTACAGCATACGTGTCCTTCACGGGATACCGACGGGACGATTTCAGGCCATTCGTGTATAAGACAACAGACTATGGTGAGACCTGGACTTCGATCGCCAGCAACCTGCCCGATGAACCCATCAACGTCATCAAAGAGCATCATAGGAATCCTGACCTCCTCTTCGTCGGGACAGAATTCGCAGTCTACGTCTCTCTCAACAGCGGCAAGAGCTGGACAAAGGTGAAAACCAACATGCCCACCCAGCCTGTGCATGATCTGGTCATCCATCCCCGGGAAAACGACCTGGTTGTGGCCACTCACGGCCGGGGAATATTCATCGCCGATATTTCTCCGCTTCAGGAGCTGACCTCTGAGGTTATGGCCAGGGATGCGCATTTGTTCGATATCGAATCCAAAATCAAGTGGGTCGTCCCGGGCAGGATGAACTCCAGTTCCTCCAACTACAGAGGAGAGAGCGAACCTAACGCTCTTGTAATCTATTACTACCTGAAAAACAAAGTCGAGGGTGATGTGAAGGTAAGCGTTTACAAGGGCAATGTAGAGATCAGTGAGCTCGAAGGTGGCAGCTCTCCGGGAATCCACAAGGTCACCTGGAACATGACAAAGCGCAGGAAAAGAACCAAACAAGAAGTTGAGCGAATGCGCCAGATGATGGAGAGATACAGAGCGTATGGATATCGTTTTCCAGGAGATATCAACTACGCCGAAGAACCCGTTCATGAGGGGGAATATACGTTTGTCCTGGCGGTTGGCGATAAGAAATTCGTCAAGACAGCATCAATCCTTCAGGACCTCTGGTTCGATAAATAAGGGATATCGAACCTGACTTAAGCTTGAATTGCCTGGCGGGGAAGAGGCCGGTTCAGTTGTCCGGCCTTTTCCCCATTTTTATTAAGAATTGGGAAAAGTCCCAATTATCAAGTTCTTTATTTTAATCAAACTGATTCGAGATATAAAAGGAGCTTTCGATGAAAGGTTCGCAAAATATCCCTGTTTTCATTGATTTGAAAGATTCTGCCAAGATTGCCCAGATGCCCGGACTGGAGACAACGATTCTCACTGGTCTTCACCAGGAGAAAATGATGATGGTGCTCAATTCGACATTGCCTGGCCATACGGTACCGGTCCACTCCCATCCTCATGAGCAGGTCGGAATGGTTTATGCCGGAAAAGCGAGGCTCCGCATAGGAGATGAGGAAAGAATAGTGAAAAAAGGCGACTTTTACTGTATTCCTTCCAATGTTCCGCATAGCGACACCTGTATCGGCGACGAGCCGTTTGTGATGCTGGATATCTTCTACCCGGTGAGAAAAGACTTCATTGAAAAAGTTCAATCTTCTCGTTAGATAAAATAATAAATGCATTTCATTGTATCCTTTCCTTTCAGGATAAATTTAAAATGAATAATAGTCTGCACTTTGAGGAGCGAGTATGGAACGGATGTCTTTGAGAAAGATCGGTAAATCGGATTTGATGGTCTCTCCCATTGGGCTGGGGTGCTGGCAGTTCAGCAAGGGGAAAGGCCTGGGCGGAAAGCAATGGCCTGTCCTTCATGATGCTGAGATTGAAAAAATCGTCAGACTGAGCCTTGAAGGCGGTGTAAACTGGTTTGACACAGCTGAGTCCTACGGAAACGGGGAATCCGAGAAAAATCTTGCCTCGGCTTTGCGGAAAGCAGGGAAATCAGCCGATGAGGTCATTATCGCAACGAAATGGCTGCCTTTGCTGAGGTCGGCAAAGTCAATAAAAAAAACGATCGACAAGAGGCTTGAGAATTTAGGCGGCTTCCGTATCGACCTTCATCAGATTCACCTTCCCGCCTCATTTTCTTCGATTGAAGCAGAGATGAAAGCCATGGCTCAACTTGTCAAAGCCCGAAAAATCAGGCATATCGGGGTAAGCAATTTTTCTGCCAAAAAAATGAGGGCTGCGCAAGATGCGCTTGCCAGATATAACCTGAACCTCATCTCCAATCAGGTTCGTTACAGCCTCCTAGACCGGAAGATCGAAACCAACGGCATCCTGGATACAGCCAAGGAGCTTGGAGTATCCATCATCGCTTATTCACCGCTAGCCCAGGGGCTGTTATCGGGCAAGTTCCACGACAATCCGGATCTCATCAAAAAACGCTCCGGATTCAGAAAATATATGGGGGCATTCAGGCCAAAGGGATTAGAGAAAAGCCGCCCGGTCATTGAAGCGGTAAAAAAGCTGGCCGAGAAATACCGGGTCACTCCTGCCCAGATCGCCCTGAACTGGGTGCTCCAATTTCGCGGAGAGAGTATAGTGGCTATACCTGGCGCGACAAAACCTGAGCAGGCAAAGGACAACACAAACGCCATGAAATTCAAGCTGACTCAGGATGAGATGGATTATCTCGATGAAATTTCATGTCCTTTTAAATATTAAACAGGAGCTTTTTCTTAACAAAGGATTAACAATTCTGGTATATTAACAGAGAATTGAATCCAGATGTTTAAAAATGAAGGCAGCCGTGTTTGACCGTTTGAAGGCCAGAACAATAGGCTTTTTGCTGCTTTACGTCACCATCTGTTCTGTTCATGTTTTTGGCTGTATCTATAATGTTCGTGATATAGGCTTTGCTGACCTGACACCTTATCCGTATCACCTGTTCTGTTTTATCCATGACGCTACCCCGCAAAATGTCATCGCTTCCCTTAGACAGATATCCTACACGGCCTTCCTGGACAGCAATATCAAGGTTGAGATAATCAACGTTGACCAGGAAAAGGACCATCCAGCCCTGGAGTACTTCCATTTCCGGGAGATAGAATCATTCCCGGCTGCGATCCTGCGTTCACCGGTCGGAAGGTCGCTGGATCTCCCGCTATCTGCATCCCCTGAGTCTTTTGACAAAACAGCACGGGCTTCCTTTCAGAACGCTATCTCATCCCCCCTCAGGGAGGAGATTCTCGACCGGATAGTCAAGGCTTACTGCATAGTTCTCTTGATCGAGGGCAAGGATGAAGCTGAAAATAATAGAGCCCATGAGGTAGCGGTCCGCACCAAGAAGAAAATAGAAAAATCAATGGGTCAGCTTCCCAAACGCATTGAAGACCCTCCTTTAATAATGGTCATGGCTCAGAAAAAAATCCCTGAAGAAAGAACAATGCTCTGGAGTCTCAGCCTGGATGAAGAGCGATTTGACATCCCGCATATAGCTGTGCTCTATGGAAGAGGGCGGAGGATCGGGCCAGTTCTTTCTGGAGAGAAGATAACAGGAGACAGGCTGTATGCTCTGCTTTCTCTCATAGGTTTGTCCTGTGACTGCGGACTTGAAAAAAAATGGATGATGGGACCGCTGCTCCCTCTCAGGTGGGACAAAAAAATCCAATCCGATGTGGTTAAATTTCTCGGTTTTGACGCGGAAAATCCACTGGTTAAAACAGAGATGAGCAGCATCATTTCATTAGACCTTTTCCGTCAAACAGTAGATGATAAACTGAGAGAAACCCTGGGAGATATCCTTGATGAATACAGCGAGAACGCCGTCGAGTTTGAAGCGGAATCGGATTCAGAGCGAGTCTCTCCGGCAAAACTGCGTGAACTGACATTATCTTCTCCCGCCCAGGCTAAATCCGGTTCTCAACTCAAAATAATCTTATACGGATCAGGCATTCTCGCCTTTCTCATCCTTGGAGGAGGGTTGCTTGTATTGATCCGGGCAAGCAGGAAGCAATCATGAGAACTTTTGGTCTTATTCTCAAGGAAATGCTGGAACGGAAGCTGAATTTCCTTCTCAGCCTGCTGGCCATCGTGATTGCCGCGGCGCTGTTTGTCGCTTTTTTCACAACAGGAGAGGCCTCGAAAAATGAGACAATTCGCCTGATGAGAGATATCGGATTCAACCTCCGGATTATTCCCGAAAAAACGAATATGGAGAAGTTCTGGCAGAGGGGCTACTCAGAAGAAACGATGCCCGAAAGCCATGTCTATGAACTGGCTTCTTATGAAGGCATCTCCTATGCTCATTTGACAGCTATCCTGCAGAAAAAAGTCATCTGGCAGGGCAGGGAAGTTTTCCTGACAGGCATTGCACCGGAGCTGGCCACTCCAGGGAGGAAGAAACCTCCGATGATTTTTTCTATCGAACGGGGAAATGTCTATATCGGATTCGAGATTGCCCAGGGTTTAGACCTCAAAAAAGGCGACACAATTGACATCTTCGGGAAGACGTTCACAGTCTTCCATTCTCTCTCAGAGAGCGGTAGCGAGGACGACATCCGTATTTATGCCCATCTTCATGATGTGCAGAGCGTTTTGAACATGGAAAACAGGATCAACGAGATCAAAGCCCTTCAGTGTTTATGCATAGCGCATGACACAAACACAAATTCTCTTTCCCTGCTGCGGTATCAACTGGCAAGAATCCTTCCCGATGCCAAAGTCATCCTGATTCAAAACATCGCCTCGGCCCGGGAAAGCCAGAGAATAATGGCGGAAAGGTATTTCGGGTTCATCATCATTTTTGTGGTGGTGGTGTGCATGGCCTGGATCGGGATATTGGCCATGTTGAATGTTCGCGAGAGGCGACAGGAAATTGGTATCATGAGGGCACTCGGCTACAGCTCGACTAAGATCGCCGTTCTCTTTCTGGGCAAAGCTGTATTCATCGGCTTGATAGGAGCTATCCTTGGCTTTGGCCTTGGAACAGCTCTGGCCTTAAAGTTTGGACCAGTCATATTCAAGGTCACAGCCAGCATGATAACGCCTCAAATCAAATTGCTTTACTGGGGCGTCATTGCTTCTCCTGCGGTCTGTTCCCTATCGGTTTTCATCCCGGCAATGACAGCCGTGGCTCAGGACCCGGCTGTCACTCTAAGAGAGGAATGATTATGGTACGGCTGGAAAGAGCGAGCAAGTTTTACCGGACTAAACACGGAGATGTCAAAGCTCTCGACGAGGTCAACCTTCAATTTAATGAGGGCGAGTTTGCTGTAGTCCGGGGACCCAGCGGCAGCGGCAAGACTACGCTTCTGCTCTCCATAGGAGGAATGCTGCGGCCGACCAAAGGCCAGGTTTTCATCAACAACAGCGATATCTACACCATGAGCGAGAGAGAACGGGTCGCGTTCAGGGCAGAAAACGTCGGGTTTGTATTTCAGCTATTCCACCTTGTGCCTTATTTAAACGTCATCGATAACGTCCTCCTGCCTGCTGGCGTCGGCGGAAGCCGATACAGTCAGGAGGAGGCAAAAGATCTGCTGAACCGTTTGGACTTGACTGAAAGGATATACCACAAACCGGCCGAACTCAGTGCCGGAGAGAAACAGCGCACTGCGGTGGCCAGGGCCTTGCTCAAACGCCCCAGGATCATCCTGGCCGATGAGCCCACAGGCAATCTTGACCCGGAAAATGCTGAGGAAATAATCCGTCATTTGGCAGAGTATCACAGCAAGGGCGGGACAGTGATTGTGGTGACTCACGGCAAGGCGGCCGACCGTTATGCCAGCCGGGTGGTGCATTTGAAAAAGGGCCACATCGACTCAGCTTGACTGATAAAAGGCTTGCGGTCTTGAAAAAAATGAAATTATTATTTTCTTTTACAAGATTGCCGCGCTTCGCTCGCAATGACATAAAGGTGGGATTGCCGCGTTGTTTCGCTCGCAATGACATAAAGACGAGATTGGCATGTCGTCCCGCTCCTTGCCGTGAAGCCGCCAAGTATTCCAGAATTTTAGAGAAAATAAACCTGATTTTCTTTTTTTCGCTATTTTCTGTTCAGGTAAACGATCTCTATTTAAGGAGAATGTAAAGTGACAAATGAAGAACAGACAAGAAAGACAGGCCTGAAAATTGTCCTCTGTCTTTCCCTTGCCTTTCTTTTTATTTTCAGTATGACCTGTGTCACTCGTCAACCGAGAGGCTGGACGACCTACCGCTATGATAGCGCTCGAAGCGGCCATACCTTAGAGCGACTGGATACGCCTCTGGCGCTGCGCTGGACATTTGAACCGGCCCATATTCCCAAGCCAGCCTGGCCAAAACCAGGGGAAGAGATGGAAAGGATGCATTTTGACAACGCTCACCACGCCACCGCAGCTAAGGGAACGGTCTATTTTGGATCTCCTGTGGATAACAAGGTCTATGCCCTCAACGCCAAATCAGGGAAGATCAAGTGGACTTTTTTCACAGACGGACCTGTCCGCTATGCGCCAACCATCTGGAAAAACAGGATCTATGCCGGCTCTGACGATGGCCATGTCTACTGTCTCAAGGCAAAGAATGGAAAATTAATCTGGAAATACAGGGCCGGGCCCAGCGATGAAAAGCTACTGGGAAACGGCAGGATGATCTCTCTCTGGCCGGTCAGGACAAGTATCCTGGTTGACGACGGAACTGTCTATTTTGGCGCGGGCGTTTTTCCGTATGAAGGAATCTATATCTGCGCTTTGGATGCCGAGAATGGCTCCGTGATCTGGAAAAACGACACCACTGGAGATCGTGCCCATGAGCTGGCTTTCGGCGGCATCTCGCCCCAGAGTTATCTGGTTGCCTCGAATAATATTCTCTATGTCCCCTCGGGCAGGGCCATGCCTGCCGCCTTTGGCCGCAAGACCGGTCAGTTCCTTCATTATCTTCTCCCCGGAGCCAAAGTCGGAGGGACCTGGGCTCTGCTGGATGAAGGAAGGCTTATCGCAGGAGTGGACCATTCCGGCAAACCGGCGAAAAGAGTTTACGATGAACAGTCTGGCAGAGGGAAAAGCACTCTGGATGATATGCATGCCTGGTTTCCGGGAACTGACCTGGTCGTTACACCCGACGTCTCCTATACCCTCACCGAAGAAGGCCTGTTCGCCCTAGACCGGGAGAGATTCATAGCCCTTCGAGGCGGTGAGCTAAACGACCTTGTCAGAGAACGGCAGGGGTGGAGAGACAGGCTCTCGGATGTCCGCAAGAAGATCCGGGCTGTGGAAGAAGAGGAGGAGGCTGAAGAAGAGGAAGAAGTCAAAAATCCGGTGGTAGAGGAGATCGAGCAAAAGCTCATGGATCTGGCCGAGGATGAAAAAAGGTTGAAAGGCTCGATGTGCAGATGGGAATATCTCAACAGCAACCTGACCTCTCTCATCCTGGCCGGTGATACGGTGTTTGCTGGAGGCAAGGGGATAGCTGTCGGCCTGGAAGCAGAAAGCGGCCAGGAAATCTGGAAAACAGAAGTCCAGGGTGATGTCCAGGGACTTGCGGTCTCCGGAGGAAGTCTTTTTATCAGCACCGATAACGGCAATATTTACTGCTTCAGAGAAGGGAAGAGGCCCCGAACAAAAAAGACCGGCCCGCCTGTGAACCCTTCCCCTTACAGGAAGGATAAATTGAGCCCGGTTTACGAATCCACAGCAGAGAGGATAATCAGAGAGACAGGTATCAAGAAGGGCTATGCCCTAGTTTTAGGCAGCAATACGGGAAGGCTTGCTTATGAGCTGGCCAAGCGGACTGAGCTGAAAATCATCGGCATCGAAAAGGACCGGAAGAAGGTCGCCAAGGCTAAGCGAGCCCTGGATACGGCCGGTCTTTATGGTTCCAGAATCGTGGTCGAGAACTGGGACCTGACAGAACTTCCGGATTATTTTGCCGACCTCATCGTATCTGAAGAAATGATGCTCTCTGGAGAAATGAATGACTCTGCAGAAGAGATGTTCCGTATTCTTAAACCTTACGGAGGCGTGGCCTATTTTGGCCAGCCTCTTGGAACCTCTGATCAAACACATCCTCTTGATGAGAAAGGCCTCCTTGAATGGCTGAGCCTACCCGGAGCAAAGAATCCAGAAGTCGCCCGGGAAAACGGCATCTGGGCTAAATTCGTCAGGGGAAAACTGGAAGGAAGCGGAAACTGGACAGAACAATACGGCAATCCCCAGAACACGGCCTGCTCCATGGACCAGTTGGTTAAAGGGCCTTTGGGAGTGTTGTGGTTCGGAGAACCGGGTCCAGAAAAGATAGTGGAACGGCATTCAAAAGCCGCCAGTCCCGTCTCGATCAACGGCCGCCTCTTTGTTCAGGGAGAAGAAGTGATCATGGCTTATGACGTTTTTAACGGCACACTGCTCTGGGAAAAGAATATTCCCGGTGCTGTTCGGCCGAGAGCGGATGTGGATGGAGGGAACCTCGTCGCCACCGACGATGGCCTCTATGTCGCTGCTCATGACAAGTGTTACTGCCTTTCTCCTCAAACCGGCGAGACACTTGGTGAATTCGAGTTGCCTTTGTCCTCTGGTTGGAAATCTTTTCGCTGGGGATATATATCCTTCGCAGGCAACACCCTCTACGGCTCACGAGCAGAACCTATGAAACATGAGTACTTTGCTCTCCGCAAGCTTCTTGTTAAAAATGGAAAATGGAGAGATATGGAAGACATCCCCGCCGAATACAGGGAAGAGTACGAAGCTTTGATCGAAAGATACCCGTTGCCGGATGAAAAGCTGTGGGCGGAATTCAAAAGGTCCGGGACATTATGGCGGTTCATGACCGACTTTCCGGACTGGGAGGTGTATGAAAGCTCAGCCGATGCGCTGACCGAGAATGTGATGCTGAGCGATATGATCTTTGCCCTTGATCCAGCCACAGGGAACCTGCGCTGGAAACACCGGGGAAGCCAGATCGCCCATATAACAGTCAGCATCGGAGACAGAAAGATCTTTTTCGCGGAAAACAAGGTATCCAATTCCCAAAAAAGACAAGCTCTCGCGCACAAGCAGCAACTTATCAGGAAAGGGATTTATGAAGCCGCACAAGTTTTGAAGGAAGAGGAAGAGATCCCTTATGAAGTTGTCCAGGAACTCATACAAAAAGGAATATACGAGAAATTCGAAGTGGAACAGGTTTCTCTTGAGGATGCGGATGTAAGGACCATGTACTGCCTGGATGCGGACACTGGGAAAAAAATCTGGGAAAAAACAGTGGACTTCACGGGTTGCGGCGGCGATATGATGGGGACAGCTTATAAAGACGGCATGCTGCTGGTTTTCGGGAACATGGGTGATCATGATGCCTGGAGGTTTCAGAACGGAAGCTTACGATGGAAGCGTTTGACTGTTTTATCCGCCAAAACAGGCGAAATCCTGTGGTCACGACCTCTCAATTACCGAACCCGTCCGGTCATTGTCGGAGACCAGATCTTCATCGAACCCCGCATGTGTGACCTCCGCACAGGCGAGATAAAGATGCGTGAGCATCCTGTAACCGGGGAACAGGTCCCCTGGGAATATCTCCGGCCCGGACACACCTGCGCTATCACCTCTGCTTCTGCCCATGCCCTTTTTTACCGGTCATATTCGACTGCCATCTATGATTTTTCGCGGGATGACGGATTGATCATTTTTGGGGGTATCCGGCCAGGCTGCTGGATAAACATGATCCCGGCCAATGGTCTGCTGCTTTTCCCTGAAGCAAGCTCTGGCTGCACCTGCTCGTTCCCTCTGCGATGTTCACTTGTCCTGAAGCACAAAGAGAACAGAACCCGACCCTGGACCGTGTTCATTACGCACGGCGCAATGAGCCCGGCAAAACACTTCGCTGTCAACCTCGGCGCACCCGCGGACATGAAGGATGATCAAGGAAAAATATGGTTTGGGTATCCGAATCCCACGACTGATTATACCGGCAATCATTTTCCCCATTATGGTGTAAAATTCGACCTCCAGGATGAAGTCCTGAAGGGAATGGGGTATTTCTGCTCCGATTTCAAGTATAAGGATATTGAAGGCACGGATAAGCCGTGGCTTTTCACCTCTGGCTGTGTGGGCCTGACACGGTGTGAAGTGCCGTTGATCGATGACATTTGGGGAGATAAGCCAGGTGTTTACACCGTTCGTCTCGGTTTTTCGGCTTTAGCCAACGATCGAAGCGGTCAACGCATGTTTGACGTCTCTCTCCAAGGTAAGCCCGTTCTGAAAGATTTCGATATTATCAAGGAAGCAGGGAATGCGAATAAATCCGTCATCAAAGAGTTCCGCGGGATTCATGTGGAAGATACTCTCATCATTGAGCTTTCTTCAAAAGAATCAAACCCCACACTGGGAAGAGCGCCTCTGATCAACTTCATCGAAGCTGAGAGGGAAGACGTTGAGGAACCGTTAAGGACTGTAAAGACTGTAAGTCCGATTTCAGTGAGCCGGGCCCAATCCCTGCTCCAGCAGGCAGACCAGGAAGTGAGCTGGGGACGATACGAGAGGGCGCTGGACAAATATCACACCGTGTTTGATGCTTCGTCCGCTATCAGCATGAAACAGTGGGCCCTGGAAGGAATGGCTGTTATCGGCAATCCTAAGTCTTTGAGCAGGATTGTCCGATTCTGCCGCGACACAGAGCCAATTCTCTGGAATTATAAGGAGCCCAATCCCGTACTCAAAAACAGCGCCACCAAGGTTTTCATCGCTGTCGCCAACAACACGGCAAAAACCGACAAGCAGAAAGCCGTAAAAATGCTGAACTTAGCCCTTTCCATCGCGAATTTTGAGAACCAGAAACTGGCCCTGGCCGGCCTGAAAAGATTAGGGATTGAGATCTACGGCGAACCCGGAACAATAGAATAATCGGGGACTGTCCCCAATTTTCAAAATCAAGGTTTGACATGGCTATCAAAAACTATATAATCTTTTAAAAACCGGCTCGGGTGCAAAGAATGCCGAAAAAAGAAGAAAAGAAAAGACGCTTAGAAGACAAAATAGGGCCTATCGAATCGGTCATCGCCTCCAACACCAAATTCAAAGGAAAGATCAACGCTCAGGATAGTGTACTGATATCCGGTAAATTCAATGGAGATATTCAGTGTGAGCAGCTGGTGAAGATCGATTCAGATGGAAAAATAAAAGGTACGATCAACAGCATCTATATCATCATCGAAGGAGAACTGAAGGGCGACATCCAATCCGCGGAGCATGTTGAGATCAGGCAAGGGGGTCGAGTAATCGGCAATATAAACACCTCAGAGATCGCCATTGCTGAAGGAAGCTTCATTCAAGGGGAAATCAAGATGCCGGACAGGGAAGCCAAACCTCTAAGCTTCGTAGAGAAGAGGGGAAGCGAAGAGCCCGAAGAAATCCAGGAAGAAAAACAGGAAGAGACAGAAGAAGAACAAAAAGATTAGTCTTCTCACTCCTCTTTCCATCCGGCTTTTTGCCGGGATAGAAACGACTTCAATTTAATCCTATTTAAAAGAACTCTTTTTCTTCATCAGTTTCTCGATGGCCTCGATCTCTTTGGGAGCCCTGGAAGAGATGACTTCATGCCCGGTCTTGGTTACCAGGATATCATCCTCGATCCTCACTCCGATGTTCGCATACTTCGCCACAGCAGGCCTCACTTTGCTGATGAAATCCTCGAGTTCTTCTTTCTCAACTTTTGAGCGTCCGATCATACTGGGCAGGTTTTCAAGAGTTTCCTCCCGAATATAAAGCCCGGGCTCTACAGTGAACACCATTCCCGGCGTGAATCTGCGTCCTTTTCCATCATCCGGTCCGCGGCCTCCGACATCATGCACATCCAGCCCTACCCAGTGGCTGATGTTGTACATCAGCCAGAGGCGATGCTGCCAGTCGCTGTCCTTATCCGTGATCAGCCCCAGTTTGAACAAACCCTCTTTGACCACCTCCACACCGCGGGTATTGATCTCATAGATCCCGACTCCTGGGGCAGTTATTTTTACCGCTTCCTTCTGGGCTTGAAGCACCACCTCATAGATCTCTCTTTGTGTCGGAGTGAATCTGCCGCTGACCGGAATCGTTCGGGTGACATCAGACATGTAATGGGCCTCATAATGGAGTATGGTCGCGTTCGGGCCAGAGCCGATGATCGAAGGAAAACCCGGACCTAGGGCACCGTTTTTCCTGAAGATGTATTCAATGACCGCCTCTATCTCATGCTCATACATTCCCGGCCGGACAGCCTTCATCACCTCGATCAGGGCCTCACAGGTTATATCCGCGGCTTTCCTCATGAGCTCTATCTCCTTCTCATCTTTGACCAGCCGCATTTCATGAATATAGAGGCGGGGGTCGATGATCTGTTTCGGCTCGCTGCCGTAAGGACTACGGACCATCGGAATGATCTTATCGTACAGCTCCTTGTCGTTGAAGCTCAGATAGATTCTGGATTTTCCCCGGAGATAGCGGTATAAGACTTTGTCAAACTCGTTGACCGGGTAGGCTTTATCCGCCCCAAAAACTCTTTCAGCCTCTTCCAGTCCAGGATGCTTTCCCGTCCATAACTCACGCACCGGACCTGTTGGCTGGATGAAGATGATGTACTTTTCCTCTTCCTCTGGGATAAGAAGGATCGCTGCGTTTGGCTCGCCCAAACCGGTCAGGTAGTAAAAGTCGCTTGTATCCTCTGCGCTCCGCAAAACCGCTATACCTCCATCCATTTTTTCCATGAGCTGTTGCCTGCGCTGGGCGAAAACATCCTGGTCTGAATTTTGGGCATCCTGGACTCCCCAAACGAAAACAGTAAACAGGATAAGTATGATGACGGGCTGCCATCTCAGCTTAATTTTTCCCATCGCAATCTCCTTGATAGTAACTATTGATAACGAAAGAGAATTTTTTTCATTATTGAAAATCATCTGAAATTCTATATTTTAATGGCAGGAAAATCCAACAAAAAAGTTTTTGGGGTCAGGCTTCCAAAACTTCGATAACTTCCTGAAATTTTAAAAGTTCTGCTGACAAAACATGTATTTTAAGAGGCAAGTGTGATAGCCTATTGAAGCAGCTCAGCAAAAGCCTAATCCGCTTAAGATTTGGCTTAGCGAATTTGAGTCTGCCTAAAATATCCGGTAGAATTAAGAAACGTTAATAGCAAAGGGGGCAAAATGAAAAATAAAATAAGGGCTGTTTCCATCATTGTATTTGTGCCAGCTGTTTTAATCAAGAGGGATATTATCTCTACAAAATCAAAATCCACGGAATAAACTCAGATATAATTCAAAAAGGATTTGCTTATACTTTTGAAGTCAATCCTGATACCGGCTACTACAAGATTGAAAGATTCAGGATCAAAAACTGGAACCAGATCAAGACCGGAATCTAAATATTCCAGGCACGCCTCAAGAAGTCAGTAAGCTGTAAGCTGAGGATGATTGGGAGCCACTTTCTCAAAGGAATGAAAACTGGTCGCCCAAGCCGTCACGTTATTTCTGAAATGTGGATATTTGTAACTTATTTCGTAGAAGTTCATTCTAATCCTCCAACTTATCCACAAAAAAAATTTATTCTAGTTCTTGTATTTCCAGTTTCTTCCAGTTAAGATTATTGAGATTGTCAAAAGGGAGGCAACATTGGATATAAGAAAAATCAAGTGTTATTTATGCCGGCAGGAAGCAGAGGAACAGGATACGGATGATGCCACCATGAATGTGTTGGTTAAATGTCCTGAGTGCACGGAGTATATTCTATCCTATTCAGGAATGAAGTATTATTTCGAAAGACCGGAGGGAAGCGCCCTGCTTAAGCCCGAGCATAAAAGGCAATTATCTAAAAATGTTAAAAAGCATTTTAATAAAAAAGGCGAACCTCTGCTTCTCAACACAAAAAAAATCGAGGATATAACAGGAGTTAAGATCGTAACCTTCAAATAATTCTGATTCAAAAAAATCTCTCAAAATCCAGCCTGTCTCGAATGTCTTTATCAATCGTCGTCGTCATCCAGGATGAGTGTCACGGCCCAGACTGGATAAGGAGCAGCACTCCCTTTGACTGCATGCCACAGGATGCGGTTCAGGGTGTCTTCAGGACAGGCGTCCACTTTTCGGAAGTTCAGTCGAGCAGAAAGGCGCGCGTGGCGGCGCTGAAGTGAATCGGCAATCTGCTCGGGCTCTGGATTCATTTCATTAAGCGGGACCAGGTTAGGCACGGATTCGAATGGTGTGAAATCGGGTGTTGAAGCGAAACAATCGAACATCGGAGTTGCAGTGGCATCGAATTGGTTCATCGGGGGGAGCCCAAGGATCTGTTCGATGGTCCGGAGGATGCTGGTCGTGTTGTACTGGGTGCTGACCACAGCGCCGCGCTTGGTGTAGGGGCTGATGCAGTAGGCTGTGGTGCGGTAGCCGCTCACATGGTCGAACCCGTTCTGCGGGTCGTCTTCGATGCCGAAGATGACCGTCTCTTTCCAGAAGCGGCTGTGGCTGAAGGCTTCGACGATACGTCCGAAGGCAAGGTCATTATCAGCGACACAGGCAGATGGAGTAGGGGAACCGGGACGGGTTCCGCTGGTGTGATCGATGGGCAGACAGATCAGGATGAGCTGGGGCATCTGTCCTTCGCGCTCCCAGGCAGCGATCTGGTTCGTGATGTAGCGGGCCCTCCAGACATCCGGCACTTCCATGATCCAGCCCACTGTGTCTGTGGGCGTGAAGGGACGGATCGTCTCGATGGTAGGCTTAGACTCGATAATCACCTCCCCTCGACCATGGAGATACTCCTCCCAATAATCCTTCCACTCAGGCGACCCATTGCGTTTCGGGTCTTTCCAGCGGCTTTCGGGCTGGGCGAACTCCCCAAAGTTCCAAATCGATATTCCATGCTTCAATGCGTTATCCCAGATGAATCCGCTGGGGGCGTAGGCCAGGGCGTCGGCCTCGTCTGGTCCCATGCCGTCTGGATAGCTGCGGGGCCATCCGGCGAACGACTTCTCTAGATAATCAGTCCCAAAGGCTGTGGTCGACCATTGGTGGCCGTCAGCACTCAAGATGCCGCAACAGTATGTGTTGTCAAGGAGGACGAATTCCCTCACTATCTTATGCTGATTGGGAGTTACCTGTTCTCCGAAGAGGCAAAGTGAAGGGTCACCGTTCCCTTCAGGAACATCTCCCAGCACCTGATCGTAGGTCCGGTTTTCTTTGATGATGTAGACAACATGTTTGAACAGGCTTGGCTCTCCGATTCGTTCAGGGATCGGCCGGGGAGGGTGCCTGTGCCGTGGTTTCTTTACCGTTCGGTCTATGCGTTCGCGGTGATAGTTTACGTAGACAGCTTCGGTAAAATGCTTTAGCTCCTTCCGGTTTGGAACAGAAACGAGGGAAACCGAGCCGTGGTAATGATGGGTATTGAATCCTTCTCCGCCTGTTTCCTCGTATGATTTCGGTTCGACGGGCAGACCTTTGATGTTGGCGACACACAGTTTTTGGGTTTTTGCATGAAAAGAGATCGCCCCTGGAAACCATCCGACAGGGATGAGCCCGAGAAGAGTCGACCTGCGCTTTTGAGGACCGAATTTAACCACGGCAATCGCATTCTGTGTTCCGTTGGCTGCATAGAGGTGTTTTCCATCAGGCGAAAAACAGAGGGCATTGGGGGATGCGCCGAAGAGGTCTGCCGGGCTGGCCTTAATCCAAATAGTCTCGACAACTGAATCTGATGCGGTATCAATGACGCTGAGGTTGTCGCTGGCGGCATTGGCGCAGACAATGTATCGGTTGTCCGGGGAGACGGCGAGCGCAGAGGAGTGGAGATGGACAAGGAGCTCTTTTGTCGAGCCGGTGGCGAGGTCGATGATACTCACAGATCCTTCGTTGGCTATATGGGTTATGGGATCAACCTTGACGACTGTGCCGCGTCCAGCCGGGCCGGTGAGATCTCCGGGTTTCGGCCTCCCCCCGCCCCAGTTGCTGACATAAGCTCTGCCCTTGACGAGCACCACATCGTAGGGGGCTACGCCCACCTCGAATGTCCGGACAACTCTGTTGGTTTGGGTGTCAATCTCCAGGAGCCGGTTGGAAAGGTTCCCGCAGACAAAGAGTTTTTGACCGTCCCCGGTCATTGCCAGTCCGGCCGGAATTTCACTTTTTCTGCGCGGGGCTTGGGCGGGCGGCAAAGAGATTGAATAAAAAGGCGTGACCTTCCCATTGGAAGAAACGGAAAATACCTTGATGCTTCCGTTGACATTGCTGAGATAGATGCGGCGTCCGTCAGGAGAGAAAATGAGGCCCGTGTAGCTCAACTGGCCTTTTTCATCTGGTTCAAGGACGTCGGCTAAAGGAGATTCAGGAGGAGGCTCGTTTTGTTCTTCCGAGGGAAGAGCGACACGCTGGATGATTGTCCCCTCTGAAGGATCGATGATGACAAGTTCGCGTGTCTTTCCCGATACCGCAAGGAGCCGGCCGTCAGGGGATAGGGCGAGTGCCTGAGGGCGAAGCCCCGGGAGCGGGATTTGAGTACCGGCTGGTCCAAGGACTTGGTTGACGGGCAGAACAGTCCTTTCCGGCCCGGTCACTCCTACCTGTCCGGTATCCGGCTCTTTTCTTTGGCAAGAAGTCATTCCTGCAAGCAGGATCAAAAACAGCAGATAGAATACACGTGTGCGGAGATGGACACTTAAAGTTAAACACGGACTTTGTTTAATTGCTCTCATCCCTTCGAAGCCTAAGATAATTCATGACTCAAAGGAATGTCAACGGACAATCCTCTATTTTTTGAGGATGCCTGGCGAGAGAAGCCCGATCGGGTGATTCCCGACGGTGTAGCACAACTCCACAAGATAAGTATGACCGTCAGTGTCATAGAATATATAGTCAATGGTTGAGGGCCTGTGGTGAACAAACATAAAAATCTCTTTATCCTTCTCGAAAACCTGAATCGTCAGCCGCTCTCTATATTCTGCGGTCAGAACAAACCGGAAATTGTCTTTTTCGAAGAACTTTTTTTGCGGTTTCCTGTCCGAAACATCCAGCGAGACAAGGTCATGGTTCCAGCTATCCCTGTAGACTCGTGGAATGGGATTATTAAACCTGTTTCCTGCTTCTATATGTGCTGCTCCCATAGGTTTCATTTTAGTCTGCCAGACGGTGAAACTGATGTTCACAAAATGCTGTTCCTCACCCGATCTGACGCAGAACCTGAAGCCAAAGATAACAATGAGAACAGCTGCCAATAACGTCTTTTTCATGACTTCCTCCGATGTTCTCTTTTCCATTTTTATGCGTCCACTCTTTATACAACGCAACGGCATAAGATATTCCCTTCGATATAAATTTTCTGGCTTATTTGAGATGTTTTTTTTCCGAGAGCTGGCCCGGTCAGCAGAAAAGCGCGTTCAATTTTTTATTTTGAAAACTAAATTATCTTTATATACTGGTTTCTTACGCATAAAATAGTGTACATTGGCTAGCACAAACAACTTTGAGAAGCTTCGAGAGAACAATGACAGGAATTGGTTTGAACAGCACAGGGACATGTATGAAAGTTCTGTCCTTGAGCCGTCCAGGGCTTTTGTCCTAGCGATGGGAGCCCGCTTGCGGACAATTATACCCAGGATTATGGCTATTCCAAGAGTAAATAAATCTTTGTTTCGAATCAGTAAGGACACACGCTTCAGCAAGGATAAATCTCCCTATAAGACCAATCTAGGTTTATATTTCTGGGAGGGGACACGATCAAGATTGGAATATCCTGGTTTCTATTTTCATCTCGAGCCGCCCAAAATGATGTTAGGTTGTGGATCCTATGTGTTCCCCGACCGGCATCTTGACAGATACAGGCGCGCGGTTGTGGATCCGAAGAGGGGAAAGGAGATTGCCAGGATCATCGATAAAATGGCCGGGATGAAGGGCTGGACAATAGGCGGGAAGCATTACAAGCGCATACCGCCAGGATTTAATCCTTCTCATCCCAATGCCCCACTACTTCTGCACAAGGGGCTTTATTTTGGTCAGGAGACGGACGTTCCCGAAGAATTTTTCTCCAGCCGTCTGGTTGATTATTGTTTTGAAAAGTATGCACCTTTCGTTCCTCTACACAATTGGCTCGTCAAAGTCCTCTCTTGATTCTTTGAAGAGCAAGAGAATTTGGCAATTGGCATACACCTGTGATTTTTGACATTGAATTTTTCACTGTGCTATAAGTTTATCAGCCTGGAGTAGGGAAGGACTGACTTGAGCCATCCGCCTCAAAAGAAAATCCAGAAGGTTAAGAATATCGGTAAATTCCATTCGATAAAATGATCCATAGGAGGAAATGCAAATGAAGTTAGTAAAAACGCTTCTTTTTACAGGAATACTATGTCTTTTTCTTCTGTTTCTCGGCATCTCCGGCTCTGAAAAGAGCAAAGCCGAGTATCTTCCTGAGGATTCCTGCACGGATATCCTCGTCGGCAAGGATGCCTCTGTCGACGGTTCGGTGATAACTTCTCACACCGGATGCTGTCCGGAATGCCGCGTCCATGTGGTCCCTGCTCAAACCTTTAAAAATGGGACCAAAGCCCCAGTGTATTACGGCCTTCAGGACGTCAGAAAGCCCCTGCACGAATACGGTAAAGTCATCGGCCACATCCCCCAGGTGGAAAAAACATACGCTTACTTCCACACCGGCTACCCCCAGATGAACGAGCATCAGCTGGCTATCGGAGAGAGCACGCTCAGCCAGAGAGATGAGCTAAAAGTCGATATCGACTCGGGAAAACAGATCATGACCATCGAGCAGGCTCAGCTGTTCGCCCTCCAGCAATGCAAAACAGCCAGAGAAGCAATCAAATTGATAACCTCTCTGGTCGAAAAATATGGTTTTCTTCCTTCCTGTGGTCCTGAATCCGAAGCCCTCTGCATCGCAGACCCGAACGAGGCCTGGGTACTGGAAGTATTCAGCGTCGGTCCTGACTGGGATCCGGAGAGTGGAAAGCCGGGTGCCATCTGGGCAGCTCAAAGGGTGCCTGATGACCATATCGCGATTGTCCCCAACTGGAGCATCATCAAGGAGATCGACCTCAATCAACCAGACTACTTCATGGCCTCCGAAAACTACCTGGAGGTGGCCATAGAACACGGCTGGTATGACCCGAAGAGCGGCAAGCCTTTTATCTGGCAGGAAGCCTATTCACCCCTACCTCGAGAATGGGCCTTGAGCCGCTTCTGGCTTTTCTTCAGTACATTCGCTCCCAATGCCAAGGAATGGCCCAATAAAAAATTGAGCTCACCTCACACCGGGTACGATGCCTACCACCAGTACCTGGAGCCGATATCCTATTATCCCTTCTCTGTGAATCCGGAAAAAAAGATTTCGGTCCGGGATGTGATCGCTTTCCAGCGTTCCGTCTTTGAAGGAACGATCTACGACATGACCGCGGATACGGATTGGCTTGTCCCGGACAGAAGAGGAGAGATGAAGCTGAGCCCGCTGGCCACGCCTTTCCCGACCAGGGACATGAGGGAGTTGCTGGATATCACCTGGCGCCGCATGGTCTCCAGAGGAGGCTACGGAATGGTCGCCCAGGTCAGAGGCTGGCTGCCGGATCCAATAGGAGGCGTGTATTGGTTCTATCTGGATAACCAGCACGTCAGCACCTATGTGCCCATTTACGCCGGTGTCCAGGAGATATCTCCCTTGTATAAAACGTATGACCCGGATAAATTCAGCGAGGATTCAGCCCGGTGGGCTATCGACTTTGTGGATAACCTGCTCTACCTGAAATGGCAGGAAGCCATCAAGGATCTTCGCGCCGCTCGCGACCCTCTGGAAGGGGAATTTTTCAAGAATCAGTCTTCAATAGATGCCAAAGCGCTCAAACTCTACACAAAGAATCCTGATCAGGCGAAGAAGTTCCTGACGGATTACACCCGCGAATGCATGGAGAAGATCGTCACCATGTACCGGGAGCTGCGCAGCCTTCTCATCACCAAGTACACCAATAACAAACAAGGACTATAAATGCAGGCCTGGATTGAATAAAGCGGAAAAATCCGGATAAAGACAGAATATTAATATTTTCGGTTCTCTTCTAGATAGTGTGGCAAAAATATATGGTAATGGAAGAGAATCGTTTTTTCTAAATCCTCTGTAAGCTCAACTGAGTTCAAATCAGAGCAGGGAATAGCTCAAAAAATCATTTACGGCCTGTCGATACCCTCTCTTTGATAGACCACTTTGCCGCCGACAATGGTGTAATCGACCTTGGATGGCATGATCTGGTCATGAGGAATGGTCATAAGGTCATTGTTGAAAATGACCATATCGGCCAGATAATCCTTTTTGATCATGCCTTTGCGGTGCTCCATGAACTCGGCATAAGCTGAACCCAATGTATAGAGTTCGATGGCTTTTTCCATACTGAGCTTCTGGTCAGGGAACCAGCCATCGCCAGGCTCTCCGGCACGGTCTTTTCTTGTCACTGAGGCATACAAACCTTCCAGCGGGTCAATCGGTTCCACTGACCAGTCCGTCCCGAACGCCACATGGACTCCGGCATTGAGCAGCCTCTGCCAGGCATAGGCTCCCTTGCAGCGTTCCAGGCCAATCCTTTTCTCTGCGAACCGCTTATCCGTGATGCAGTGAGTGGGCTGCATGGAGGCGATCACACCGAGCTCGGCAAAACGCGGGATATCGGAAAGAATCAGAATCTGAGCGTGCTCGCTGCGGTGCCGGCTGTCACGCTTTCCGTTGACTTGCTGGGCTTTCTCATAGGCATTCAAAATCCAGTTATTGGCCTTAGTTCCTATGGCATGAATCCCTATCTGAAATCCCATGGCATCCGCAGCCAGGACTTTTCGTTCAATCTCCTCATAAGGCATCATCGGAAGACCGCTCGTATTCGGGTCATCGTCGAAGGGTTCGAACATAAGCGCTGTCCCCGAGCCCAGAGTACCATCCATGAACGCTTTCAGGTAGCCGAACCGAATCCAGTTATCCTTTTGAGGAAAGCGTTGGCGGAGCTCATCCAGATTTTTAAGTCTCTCTTCATTGTCCGGCATCAGGGTGAGTCTTCCTTCGTCTTTGAACCTCTGGAACTGCTCATAGCCGCCGTTGAGCTGCTGGATGCTGGTCACACCCGTCTTCCTGGCCGCTTCAAGGGCCAGTTCCAGAGCTCTATCAGACCGGGCAGCGATCTCTTCCGGAGTCAGCCTGACCGAGCTTCTCGCTTTTAATAGACCCTGGGCGCCTTCCTTGAATATGCCGGTGGGCTCGCCTGTAACCGGGTCTTTGACGATCGTTCCGTTCGGGGGGTCAGGGGTGTCCTTGGTGATCCCGGACATCTTGATGACATAGCTGTTCACCCAGACCGAATGCCCGTCTGCCCGGCTGAGCATGACCGGGTTATTCGGCGCCACCTCGTCGAGAATCTCCTTGGTCGGCCATTTCTTATCCGGGAATGTCTCATGTTCCCAGCCACCTCCTCTGATCAACTCTCCGGGCTTGGATTCCTTCACTCTCTCGGCGACCATTTTCTGGATAGTCTTGACGTCATGTACGTACCGGAAATCCAGGTTCATCATCGACTGGCCTCCGCTGAGAAAGTGGATATGGGCATCGTTGAACCCGGGAACGACCAACCGCCCTTGGGCATCAATCACCCGGGTTTTTCCCTCTTCGATGTACTGCTCGATTTTTTTGTTAGAGGTGACTGCGATAATGAACTCACCGATAACGGCAACCGCTTCAGCCCTCGGATTGTCCTTGTCGATG
>SMTZ1_10000660_pt1 | contig 67444 bp, 72 predicted proteins | sample DeeMarSWOR136_30_FD_25667 | JGI IMG/M metagenome (IMG submission 25667) | reverse complement strand
ATATATGAATAAGAAAGGTTTTTACCAAAATTATTTTCTATATCCCAATTCTTGACTCCATTATTTTTATTTTCTTTATATCTGTATTTAATACTTATGTCATGGAAAGGGGGGGACAACCATCATTCAATGGGGAACGAGGTTAATCCATTTTTATAATTCATTATTTTTTACTTTTTCTTTAAATATGTCAAATTGTTCTCTTGTTAATGTACAAATATTGTCTTTTTCTCCAATTATAACTCTATCTTTTTGGACATCAACAATAGGGCATTTTGGAGGGACACAACTCCCTTCGCTACATAAAACAACTACCATCTTTCTTTCAACCTCCCTTATTTATTTTAATATTATTTAATATTGAAATATTTTAAATATTTTATGGTATGTTCATTTTTTTGTATATTTTAATTTTATATAGAACACCGTGTTTGCACCACCGTAGATGCAACACCGTTAAATAATTCAATACCTATTTTCTAATTTTATTACTTTTGAAGTTGTTACATCAGCGTTGTAACAATAGCCTTTGTTAATAATGTTTTAACCTCCAGACGGGTAAACTATTTATAATATTAAGGTTTAAAATATTAAATATGGGGAAAATTAAACATTTAAAAACTCCAAAAAAATTTAAATGCATAAGCTGTGGAATGATATTTTTTATCCGAAGAAAAAAAATAAAAAAAGAAATAAAATGCCCATATTGCGAAAGTGAATTATATCATACTTTATTATCTGAATAATCATTTATCATTTGATTAATCACAATTATTGTTTGTTACTAATCAAAATAATAAATTTTCCTATTTCTTATTCCATAGATTAAGATCACTACCAGGTTTTAGTATAATTTATTTTTATAATATAACAAAAATATTATAAACTATGAAATGTAATAATATTTGATAGGTGAAATAAAAATGGAAAAGAAATTCGAAAAACATATGAAAAGAAGAATTCGAGAGTTACATCAGAGAGAACAAAAATACCGTAAACTCACCTTTCACACAAGTTATAAGGTAAATTATAATAAACAAAAAAACCTTTCAAATTAATACTGGTTTATTTAATATATAGAATTTTAATGAATTATTTTCTATCTTTCAATTTCGTGTAAAATGATCTAATTGGTTATATTAATGATTGTAAGATTTTATACAAGCATGGGAAGTTATCCAGTAACCTAAAGAATACATAATGTATTGCTTTATTTCTTGGCATTGTAACAGTAAACTCTGCCCAATCGCTTTCTAAACCTTCTGTGTCTTTTGCTTTTGCTTCAATTGTAAATGTTTCTTCTTTTGTATAGGTATGAGCGAAATCTACATCTGTTCCGGATGTGTGAGGACCATCCCAAATTTCAAGATAACCATCATCCCATTTTATGTAAAAATATACATCATCACCGTCTGGATCCACTGAGTTAAATGTATATGTATATGCTGTACCTGCATTACCTTTGGAAGGACCAGAGATAATTGGTTTTTCAGGCGGATTATTAGGACTTGTAAAAGGATTGCCAACAGGTATAACTGATAAAGGTACAAGATTTGTCTGAGAAGGTATTCCAATTGCAGAACGCAGTCCAGATGCATCAGTTATGTCATAAATAACATTTGACCAAAGACCAAGAGCAGTTGCCTCAAGTAGTATATTATGAATTATTGCACCGTTCTCATAATACCAAAACCTTTGATACTGAGGTACACCAACATTTGTATCAAGAAATGGAATTAAAATAAAGGATGCTGAGGTAATTACTATATCATTTGCCTCAATACAGCTTTCTATTTCATCACGTTGATCACCTTCAAGGATTTCAGAAATAGAATGGGTATTTGGAATATACTGATATACACCAGTATGATTAGCAGCATAGATTTTGAATGGATAATAAGCTATTGCGCTTGGAAGAGTGCGATGTCTTTTGCTATTTACATTATCATAAAGATATGAATAACCATATGAGCTCCAAAGAAGTTGAGATTGTTCAAGAAGCGATAAAGGTATGTTATCCCAATTTTTTATAATAAGCCGATTATTGATTGCATCAGCAAGTGTGAGTTCATTATCTATAACTGCTGGAAGATTTGAAGGTGGAAGTGGATTATATGTAAAGTCATATGCTGGTGATGGGTGTCCAAGTGGCATTATAATTTCTGGTTTTTCATTTGAGGGAATTCCAAGTTCATATAGATCCTCAACATACATTCCAGTTGTAATTGTTGCTAAATCAAGGGCATTTGCATCAAAATAGATGTTTTGACAAATCATCCCTATATCTGCCATACCCCTCAATTCATCTGATTCGATATCCATATCCCAAACAAGACCAAATTTTATAGGGGAAGTGTATTGGCCGAGATGTAGATAGTTCCCACTTTTAAATAAAGAAAGAGAATGATTCTCAGGGACATATTTATAAGTTGCATCACTTCTTATCACATATATAATTGATGAATAAGTGTTGTCTGGATTGAAAATTGAGCGATTTCCTTCATCTGTTGTCCCATATGCTGCCCATAGAATTGTTGAAAGCTCCTCATCAGTAACAGTATCACCAGTAAAAGATCTGTAAGACATCCTTCGACATATTGACTCTTCAAGCACCATATCAATATCTATTGGAGTTGGAAGAGGATATTCATCTACAGAATAACTAATATTAGTATTATCATTATTTTCAATATTTTGTTGTTCACTTGTTGCTGGTAAAACAGACATTATTACTAGCAACATACACACAAAAAAATTAAAGATCACTTTCTTCATTATAAGTTATCCTCCTATTTATTATAAATTATTAATTAATGTATATTAAATAGGTATTATTTAATGTTCTCTAAGTATAAATACCTTAAAATATAGATTTTTTATTGTGGATATAACTGTTTATTGGTAATTGAAATATTGATAAATATTATAAAAAAACCTTAAACATTTAATTAAAACTAATTTATTTAATGAGAGTTTTGTAAGTATATCTTATGTTTAATGATTACTTAATCAAAAAATTATTTTGAAGATGGAGTCCAGGAATATTTGAGGGAGGAAGTAAAGAATGAAAAAAAGATTATACTGAAATTTCATTACAATCTTCCAGTCTAGACTCCATCTTATTAACGATTGTTAACTTAATATATAAATTTTTTGTTTTTTCTGTTTTTTTAAATTATAAATAAATTGTCAACTATACTATTTTATTCTATTCACAAATAGAAATAGTAGGATATTTTTAATAATGTTGAGTTGCTATCCTAAATAAAATTATGAGTGTTTGAAAAATGGTATTTAATCTAAAAGGACTTGGTTGGAATTCAACTTTTAATAAATTTATCAAAGAAAAAAATCTGCAAGATATAATTCCTGGAAGGATTTCCAGCCAAAATGGAAAACACTATAAAGTTATAACAAAAGATGGAGAGCAAAGTGCGATTTTGTCAAATTCATATTTTAGATCAATAAGTAATAAATCAGGTATCCCTACCGTTGGGGATTGGGTAGGATTGAAGGTAAATGAAGAAATAAATATATCTCATATCCTTTTTATATTACCCAGAAAGAACAAATTATCAAGAAAAGTTGCTGGAAAAAAATCAGAAGAACAAATTATTGCCACAAATATTGATATTGTATTTATTTTCACAAGTTTTGACCAAGATTTTAATATCCGTAGATTAGAACGTTATCTTTCAATGGTTTATGAAATAGATGCACAACCTATTATTATTCTAAATAAAATTGATAAATGCAAAAACTTAGAAAAATATATTAATGACACAAAAAGGGTTTTTCAAAACGTTCCAATAATTCCTATTAGTGCAAAAACTGGAGAAAATATCGAAAAAGTAACAAAATACATAAAATTTGGAAAAACAATAGTTCTAATTGGTTCATCAGGAGTTGGAAAGTCCACTCTTATAAACAGATTACTTGGATATTCTCGTCAGGCAGTGGGTGAAATAAGAAATACAGATGGTAAAGGTCGTCATATAACTTCATCTCGAGAATTGATAATGCTTCCAGAAGGAGGCATTATTATAGACAACCCTGGTATTAGAGAGCTTCAATTATGGTCATCTGGAGAGGGAATATCAAAAACATTTCAAGACATTGAAGAGTTAAGCCTGTTATGTAAATTTAGGGATTGTGCCCATGAGATGGAACCAGGATGTGCAGTCAAAAAGGCTATAGAGGATGGTAATCTCAGCATTAAAAGATTAAATAGTTATAAAAAATTGATACGGGAATATAAATATTCACAGCTTAGAAGAAATATCTATGAGCAAAGAAAAAAAGACAAAGAGTTAGGTAAGATGTATCGACAGGTTCATAAAATAAGAAAGTTAATGGGTAAAAAATAATTGGTTTTTCTTATTTTTAAAAAGTCAACTTTATAAATAACTATATTATTTCAAAGTTTTGGAGATAGAAATGGAAATCGTTCTATCTGCTGACCGAACATTGATGTCTAATTATAACAATATGACTTTTTTAGGATTTGCAGCTTGTGCTCCAAAATTCTTACCAAAAATAATTTATGAAAAGATTTTTTGCCCATCATTAAAGGAAGAAAAAGATGGACAACTGCAGACAGCCCATTGTGGTCAAAGAAAGATCCAAGCAGCTTTAATACAAAGTGGTTTTTATGAGGAAAATATCGCTGTTGCAGCTCCTTCACAGTTATCAAGATTTATAGGTAAGGATACAAAAGTTCTTTGTATTACAACACATGATCCACTTGGAAAGGGTCCAGCATCTTCAACATTTAGTGATCTTGGGGGAAGAGAAGCCTATACAAGGTTTTATTTTAGAAAACTTTTAGGTAATCCTTCAATTAAAAAAAACAATGTGAAAGTAATAGTTGGCGGTTCAGGTGCATGGCAGATAGCTGATGAAAAATTGATGAATGAATATGGGATAGATTGTGTTGTAATAGGGGAAGGGGAAATAACAGCTGTTGATTTGATTAATAAAGTGTTTAATTCAGAGGACTTACCAAAAATTGTTGAAGGAACAGTTGTACCCTTGGAGCAAATCCCCTTAATTCAAAAACCAACTATTAATGGCATCATCGAAATATGCAGAGGATGTGGAAGAGGTTGCAGGTTTTGTAATCCTACAATGATGAACTTCCGCTGTCAACCATTAGACTATATAAAAAAAGAAGCAATGATCAATATAAAAGCAGGAAAAAATATTACTCTACATGCTGAAGATATCTTAAGATATCAAGCAAAGGGATTTATTCCTGATGAAAAAGCAGTCATAAAACTTTTTAAAGAAATGAAAAAAATAACAGGTGATATTGGAATCAGCCATTTTGCTTTTTCATCTGTTGTTGCAAAACCAAAACTAATTGAAGAAATTACCGAGATTTTGGAGCTAGGGTCAAAGAATAATCCATTAATAAGTGGACAAGTTGGTATTGAAACAGGGTCATCAAATTTAGTTGATAAATATATGAAAGGTAAAGTAAAACCATTCAAGCCAGAAGAATGGGCAGAAACTGTTATACAAGGAAATAAGATACTTTCAGATAACAACTGGATTCCAGTTGAAACATTAATTATGGGACTACCTGGAGAAACATCTTCCGATGTTAGAAAAACAATTGATTTGCTCGATGAACTTAGTAAGTATAAATCTTTGATTATCCCTCTCTTTTTTGTTCCGATTGGAAAACTTAAAGATAAAAAATTTTTTAATAAAAATCAGTGCTTACCAGAACATTGGGAATTACTTGCTCAAAGTATTAGACATTCTTTGAAATGGTCATATAGAATACTTAAAGAAGAACCATTGGATGAATTCAATGGTCTTAAAAAAATAATATTGAACCGAATTATCAAAATAATGGAAAGAAGAATGAATCCATATCTTAAACTAATGGAACAAGGAATTAGTCCTCTTAAAAATAATTAAACTTTTTTATATATAAATATAAAAACTACTTTTGAATACTTATTTTGATTTAAGAGATGGGAGCAATGCCTGTAATTAAAATAAATAATCTAACAAAAGATTTTGGAGATTTAACTGCTGTAGATAAAGTCACATTATCAATTGATAAAGGTCAATTATTTGGCCTACTTGGCCCAAATGGTTCAGGTAAGACAACAATGATAAAGATGCTTACAGGACAGATTAAACCAACTAATGGAACAGCAGAAATTCTTGATATAGATGTTTTAAATAATCCAATAAAAGTTAGAACAAAGGTAGGAATAATACCTGAACAGGAAACCCCGCCTAGTTTTCTTACTGCTGAAGAATATCTTGAGTTTGTTGGAAGCATCAGAAAAATAAGCAACATAAAAAAATTATCTGAACAATGGTTCAAATTGCTTGATTTTGAAGATCAAAAAAACGCTCTTTGTAAGGACCTCTCACGAGGTACACGTCAGAAATTAATGGTTGCACAGGCATTCTTACATGAGCCACAAATAGCATTCATTGACGAACCATTAATCAACCTTGATCCAATTATCCAAAGAACTCTCAAAGATTTCTTACTTGATTATATAAAAAAAGGAAACACTGTGTTTTTTTCAACACATGTCCTTGAAATCGCTGAAGAGATATGCACGCAAATTGGAATTATTGATAAAGGGAAATTACTTCATAATGGACCAATAACTGAACTAAAAAATAAAAAACAACATCTGGAAGACTTTTTTTTGAAACTTGTAAAAGAAGGATAAAAAATGGCATTTGAAATACTAAAAATAATGATAAAGGAAGAATGGCGACTGCATACAAGCCTATTTGGGAACCGTATGTTTGCATTTTTCCCACTTATGATTGGAATTAGTGCTTTTATCGCATCTATGTTCTTACCTAATATCCAAACAATTATGACGACACAACAAATGCTGCAATCTGCAAATTACATTTTCATATTATTTGGTGTCACTATTGGCTCATTTGGTCTTACTGGAAAAGAAATTTTGAACAGACGATTTGGCCAGGCAAGTCTTATAGCCTACTCATCAAGAAGCTTACCTGTATCTGAAAGAACAATTTTTTTAAACTTTCTAATAAAAGATATTATTTATTACGTGATACTTTGGATATTACCAATAACATTTGGGCTTGTCTTTGCTACATTATTTATTGAAATAAATACAATATCGATACTTCTTGTTTGTGGGACCTTGATATTATCTTTTCTTATCGGTCTGTCAATTGTTTTTTTCCTTTCAACAATTTATGCTCATTCTATTAAACTATTGATTGTATTTTTAACTATAGGATTGGTTGTCTTTCTTGTTCTAATAAACTTTTATAATATTGGTATTACAACCTTACTCCTTCCCTACTCGATGTATTACAATCCATCATTAAGTAAATTTTTTCTAATAATGTTTTTAATATTTACCCCTTCAACTATATCACTAATATTTCTCAAAGTTGATTATCCTGAGAAAAAAAGACAATATAAAAATTCATTAATGGACCTTTCATATAAATTTAAATTCAGTCAGCATTCATATTATATAGCAAAAGATTTCCTTGATTTAAAAAGAAGCGAGGGTGGGCTTGGAAAGATAATTTTTTCATTTCTCTTTCCAATAGGTCTTACCTGGCTCTTTCTTTATATTTTTCTGGAACTTATCCCAACTGTAAAGGCGATAATGATATTTGCGGTTTTTTTAGGAATAGTTTCAGCATCAATTTACAATATACTTACTGCTTTTGATACTTTCAATCCTTATATGTTTTTACCTGTAAAGGTATCAACGATTATTAAAAGCAAAATTACAAGCTATTTAATTGTCAGCATCTTTTCTCTTTTAATACTTGTTTTAGCGACAATTAGTTTAAATCAGCTAGAATGGTTTATACCTGCTTTATTTTCATTTGTTACAATTTCGGTATACTCTTTATCAATGACTATCTATTTTGCAGGGCTTCATCCTACAATTCTTTTTTATAATTCAAAGATATTTGCTCAATATATCTGTACTGTCAGTCCAATTCTTTTTGTTTTTACAATTGTCTCCATATTAGATCCATTCATAATGCTTGCAAGCCCAGTTCTTTTAATCCCTGCATCATTTGTTCTTAAAAAAAGTTATAAAAAATGGGATAAATGGAAGCCGTTAAGCATCTAATCAATTATTGTATTAAAATTATCTTATAAATAATAAATTTCGATAAGTAAATTAAAACTAACTTAGATTAAAACCAATCTAAAAAAGTATTAGTTATCACTATTAATAGTTCATACAGTAAAATATTTATATATGCAACTATCTCTGGGAAAACTTATGGTTTCCTATGTAAAAGAGTTAATGGAAATATTTCAAAAATTACCACAGGATTTGAAAAAATTCGCACCTGACAAAACTAACGTTGGAAATAAGTTTGGTATCACTGGAGTTCAACTAATGACCCTACATTTTATTAAACATAATAATAATTGTAAAACCAGTGAAATTGCAAATTTTCTATCAGTTTCTGCACCAGATGCAACAAGAATTGTAGAAACATTAGTAAAAAAAGGATTTGTTGAAAGAATCAATGATGAAAAAGACCGTAGAATTATTCGATTATTAATAAAAGAAGAGGGAAAAAAGGTTGTTGAAACAATAAAACAAGAACTAGCTTTATCTTTTTCAAAAATTTTGGAGAAAATTAACGAAGAGGATGCTAAAGCATTGTTGAGAGGAATGAAAGCTTTATCTAATGCTTTAAAAGAACTGGATTAAAAAATCTTATTATTTATAACAAAGAGGTAAAAATATGATAATGGATAGATTTGGAAAAAAAGTCTCTAAATACCCCAAGTTAACAATAGTAACAGTTGTAGTAATTACTTTGATTGCAATGGGTTCAATACAAATATTTGGAATTGAACAGGAATTTTCAGAAGAATCATTTATGCCTGATATGGAAATTGCAATAGCTTCTGATGAGATTTCAATGAATTTTACAACCTCGGCTAGTGTATCAATTCTGGTAAAATCAAAAGATGATGATGTTTTAACTTCAGATAATCTTGTTGAAATCCTTCAAATCGAGAAGAATATTATCGAAGATTCAACAATTATTCCAGTACTTGCAATACCTGAGATGCCTTCTGCAAATGTGAATTCTGTTGCAGATATTGTTGCTCAGATGGCCCTCCTACAACAAAATATTACAGTTCCTACTATGGATCAAAAAATTATTATGATTCAAAATATGAATGACGAGCAGGTAAAGCAGCTCATAAGTGTGATATTGAGTTCAGATCAAACACCAATTGAAGTAAAGGGCATATTTTCAATGATTTTAACAAAAGATTTTAATCCGATTCAGGGTGAATTCAAAGCTAAGGGCTCAATGATTATTATTAATTTGGATCCCTCGTCAGCTGGTGCTTCAAATGGTATAATGGGGCAATCAGACTTCTCAGAAATAGAAAAAAAAATGGATGATATTGTCAAGGATACTAAATCAGAATGTACAGAAATGACAGTGATGGGTTCAAGTATAATCATGGATGAGATAATGGAGGCTAATACTGCTTCTATGGCAATTCTGTTACCACTTGCTTTTACGTTGGTTATTATTATTTTAGCAATTATCTATCGAAGTGGAATAGATATGATGTTCAGTCTTATTGCTTTAGGATTTGCAATAATATGGGTTTATGGTTTTGGATCTGCATTAGGGTATACTTTTAATCCTATGACTACAGCTGTACCCATATTAATTGTTGGTCTTGGGATAGATTATGGGATACATATTACAATGAGATATCGGGAAGAGATAAGAGGCGGTAAAAAAATTGATCAATCAATAGTTATAACAATTGCATCGGTTGGAATGGCCTTACTTCTAGCAACAGTTACAACTGTAGTATCATTTATGTCTAATTTAGCTTCCCCAATAAACCTTCTCGGACAGTTTGGAGTTTTATGTGCCATAGGCATTATTGGAAGTTTTGTGACTATGACCACTTTTGTTCCGGCATGTAAACAACTTAGGGACAATCGAAGATTTAAAAAGGGAAAAATAAGGGATATCGGGTCAAATAATAATCACTCTGAAAACCGAAGATCAAAGATGAAAAATGTTGGTGAGAAGGTTCTTGATAAAACTATGAGTAGTGGAGCAGTAGCTGCAGAGCATCATCCTATTATTGTTATCATCGTTGTGTCTTTAATTACAATCGGAGCCGTGGTGGTGTCATTCCAATTAGAAACAACTTTTAATTTTGAGGATTTCCTTCCAGATGATTTAGAGATATCAAAAGATTTAGATTATATGATTTCCGAATTCGGAATCAGTGGTGGAATGGCTGAAGAGGTTAATATCTTAATTAAGGGTAATATTGCCGATCCCGAACTATTAAGAGTTATGGATGAAACTATAAGTAATATGAAAGACGATAAATCAGTAATTAAAAAAGTAGATGAGCCTGATGTTCAATCAATTTTATCAGTTATGAAAGATTGGGCAACAAATACGACTCTTTATGGAGTTCAGGATGCAAATTATGACCCAGATTTTGAAACTATGTATTATAGTATTATGACTGGTAATGGAGTCCCTAGTCAAGGTACCACAAAAGAAGATATTACTAATTTGTATAATTGGCTTTATTCAAATACAAAATCTATAAAAGCTGTGCAATATGTTTTACATAAAACTGATAATAATATTTATGATAGCTCGGTTTTACGTATTTCTGTTAATGTTGATTCAAATGATAATAAAGCAATTGAAGCGCTTCAAAATGATTTAAATAAAGATAAAACACCATTAGATTACAGTGCAGATAAAGTAATAGTAACTGGTGGTTCTATTTTAACAAAAGTTATAATGGATTCTTTAAATGAAAGCCAAATCCGTTCATTAATCATCACAATTATTTTATCTCTTATTGTTCTGACTATTGTATTTTGGTATAAATGGCGATCAATTACACTTGGATTAATTACAATGACTCCAGTGATATTTTGTGTTGCATGGACTCTTGGGACGATGTTTCTAGTAAACATCCCTCTTAATATGATGACGATAACAATTGCATCTTTAACAATTGGTCTGGGAATTACTTATGGAATACATATTACTCATAGATTTCTTGAAGGTATTGAAAAAAATAGTATGAAAAATCATTTTCCATTTATAATAAAAGCAAGATGTCCAAACTGTAGTGAAATTGTAAGTGTTAGTGGAAAACCTAGCGAAGTTGTAAGAGTTACTTGCCCAAAATGTGCTACTTTAGGAAAAGTCTTATTCAAAAAACCTACCTCTGCCACCTCATATATTGATGACGTTTGCCGAAGTACAGTTACTAATACAGGTACTGCTTTATTTGGAGCTGCAGCTACAACAATTTCTGGCTTTGGATTACTTATATTTGCTTTAATGCCACCCCTACAACAATTTGGTGGTATTACTGCTCTAACTATTTTATACAGCTTCTTAGCATCAGTGTTCATTCTTCCAACATTTCTAGTCTTATGGGCTAAATGGAAACAAAAAAACAACCGATTTGATCATTAGAATACATCTAGTATGATTTATTAATGAAAGACATCTAACTAAATTCTATCTTTTTTCTTTACAAGATATTTTACAAATTTTACAGTTATTACCACAAGGTTCAAAATGAACATCAACGTTACATGAACCATAGGTTCTTTGAAGAATTTTTTCAATCTTATGGCAAAGATCGTGTGCCTTTTGAACAGGCATATCATGATCTACAATTAAATGCATTTTTATATCGTCTTTACCTATTCCTTTGATAATCTGGATTTTATGATAGGATTTTACTTCTTTTTGAGTTTTTAAAATCTTTTCAATAATCTTATTTCCTTTTTTAGTATAAGACTTTTTATTTTTAGGTTCAAGATGGATAACTGTGGAACAATTGGTTTTTTCTTGGATTTTCTGCTCAAGTATATCTGCAATCGAATGCGCTTTTTCTATTGATAAGTTTGATTCAATTTCTGCATGTAAAGTAATTACTTTGTTTATCCCGTAATCGTGTAAAAAAATCTTATGAATTCCTTCTACGTATTTGGTTCCTTTAATTATTTCTTTTATATTACTAATTGTATCTTTTTCAACTTTAGTTCCTAAAAGAAAATTTGATGATTTTCTCATCAGATCTATTCCAACATAAATTATTATTACTGCAACAAAAATTCCAAAGATTGGATCTAAGATTGGAAAACCAAACCTTGCACCAAGAATTCCAATTGCAACACCTATTGATGAAATTGCATCGCTTCTATGATGCCAAGCATCTGCTTTTAAAACATCACTTTTAATCTTTTTAGAAATTAGAATTGAATATCTTGCCATCAATTCTTTTAAAACTGCTGAAATTAAAACAACAATAGTGATAATTATTGCATATTCTTGATTGGCTATATCTTCAATATTTATTATTCTTTCAATGGATCTTTCAATGAAACCAAATCCAACTATAATTAAAATAATTGCGATAATTAAGGTTGCAATATATTCTGCTCTACCATGACCGAAGGGATGGTCTTTATCGGGTTCTTTTTTAGCTATTCTGAAACCAAAAATTACAACTCCTGATGTTGATACATCAGATAACGAATGAACTCCATCAGCAATTAGAGCAATACTATTAATGAAAAGACCAAGAATTAATTTTAAGAAAAATAACAGAGTATTTCCAATTATACTTACTGCTGCTTCTAAATAGCCATATTTGGCTCTAACTTCCGGTAATTTTGGATCTCCATATTCTGGTATAATTTTAAATTTGCTTGATTTTAACAATTAAATTTGTGATTGACTTAGAGAATATAGGTTTTTTGTTATTGATTAATAATCATTAGAATATTGTTTTTTTACAATTTTATGTCCTCTAAAAAATGGTAATCTATCAAATTTCGGGAATTCTGCTTGTGTTATAGTAAGCTTTTCATCGCTTTGAACGTTTCTAAAATTATCATGATCTCGCTTTGTGAGCAACGTCACAGCATCTCCATTATTACCCGCCCTTGCTGTACGGCCTATTCGATGAATATATTCTTTAGGAGTTTTAGGTACATCATAATTATAAACATGTGTAACGTTATTGATATCAAGACCTCTTGCAGCTACATCCGTTGCTACAAGCACGTCTGTTCTTTGTTTTTTCAAGCTGTCCAGCGATCTTAGTCGTTTATTTTGATTCATTCCACCGTGTATCTCAGAAGCATTTATCCCCTGTCGTCGAAGATTTTTTGCGACAATATCTGTTTCTTTTCTTGTTGCACAAAATACGATAGCAAGACCTTTTGTTGAAGTTCTAAGTAAATGAACAAGAAGAGAAAACTTATCATTATGGTTGTAAATATCATAATATTGTTGATTTAATTTATCAGTATCTACAAATGGTTTTGTTCTAAACATTAATGGATTTTTTAGATGTTTTCTTGCTATCCTGTAAACATCATCTGAGATTGTAGCACTAAACATAAGGTTTTGTCTTTCTTTTGGAATATTAAAAATTATTTTTTCAACATCATCAATAAAACCCATTTCAAGCATCTTATCAGTTTCATCAAGAACCAAGAATCTAATATTTTTTAAATCTATAGTTTTTCTTTCAATATGATCTAATAATCTACCAGGGGTTGCAACAATTATATTTGACCTAATAATATTTCTTATTTGAGGTTCGATGTTTACTCCACCATATACTCCATTGGCAATAACTCCAAGATTTTTCCCAAAATTCCTAAAAACATCAGTTACTTGGATACATAGTTCTCTTGTAGGTGTTAAAATAAGCACTTTAAGTCCATTATTTGATTTAATCATATCCAAAATAGGTAAACAAAAAGCAAGTGTCTTCCCAGATCCTGTCTCTGCTTGACCTACAATATCTTTTCCTTTTAGTATTTCGGGTATGCATTTCTCCTGTATTAAAGTCAAATCATTAAATCCTAATTCATCTATTTTATTCTTTAATTTTATATCAATATTTAATTTATTAAAATTCATTTTCTTTCCTCTTTTATCTTTATATGATTTAAAAAATCAGTATTACTCAAAAATTTCTTTTATTTTTACTGCTTTTAATCCATTCTTTGTTTTTTCTATTAGATACTCTACATGATCGCCTGCATGAAGTAATGTTAAAAATGTAAGGTCTTTTTCATAAACCATTACATTTTCACCGTTTTGTCCTTCTATTAATCCTTCCTTCTTTTTATCGCTATACCAGTTAACAATTCCTTTCATTTAAACTCACCATTTACAATTTGTTTACAAAAATAAACATCAAAAAGCATGTATACAATTTTCACAATTATTTTGAGTATTAGAACTAATTTTTGATCTAAATTTGGAGCAAACCTCATGTTCGAACACAGGTCGATTTAAAGCTTTGCATCTAACTAATTTTTTTTGTTTTTTATTTTCATTATTACGTCGTCTTCTATTATTATTTCGACTCATATTTAACTCACTTTCTAGCTGTATTATATGAAAAAAATAAAAAAAATAAATCCATCCTAAACTTCAGAGATGAAAACTCAAGTTTCTATTTCCTTCTTATTTACCATACTGTTTACACTACTTATATAGTTTTGCATGATCGAAAATCAGTGTTTTTTATATTAGCATATCAATATTAAGTTCATTTACGATTTCTTTGTATCTATTACGAATAGTTACTTCTGTAACACTTGAAACTTCAGATACTTCCCTTTGTGTTCTACGCTCTTGACAAAGAACTGAAGCAATATAGATAGCTGCTGCAGCCATTCCTGTAGGGCCCCTACCACTGACAAGTTCTTTAATTAATGCTTTTTTTAATATTTCTCTAGCTTTTATTTGAACATCACTGCTAAGAGTTAATTGGCTACAAAATCTTGAAACATAATCCTGAGGTACAGTGGGTAATAATTTTAACTGTAATTTATGTGAAAGATCCCTATAATATTTTCCGATTTCTTTCTTTTTTAGTTCTGATACTTTACTAACTTCTCCAAGTGTTCTCGGTACATTACATTGTCTACAAGCAGCGTAGAGAACAGCTGCTGCGATACCTTCAATTTTTCTTCCACGACTTAGTTTCATTCTTACAGCTTTTCTATAAATCATAGCTGCGGTTTCTCTGACATTTCTTGGGAGACTTAAAGTTGAGGACATTCTATCAAGATATGAAAGCGCAATTGCTAGGTTTCTCTCTGTCCCATTACCAAATCTAGTTCTTGCTTGCCATTTTCTTATTCTATAAAGTTGAGCTCTATTTCTTGTGGGAATAGAGTGTCCATAAGCATCTCTATTTTGCCAACTTATAGTAGTTGTAAGACCTTTATCATGAATTGTATAAGTCATTGGAGCTCCAATACGAGCTCTTTTTTCTCTTTGATCACTATCAAATGCTCTCCATTCTGGACCATGGTCAATAATTTCTGCATCAATAACAAGTCCACATTTTTCACATACAATTTCAGCTCTTGAGTAGTCCTTTGTTAATCTATTACTACCGCATTTTGGACATTTAATTGTTTCTTCTATTTGTTGTTTATTTTTTTGATTATTTTCCATTTTCAATCAAATCAACCTAAGAACTTATTAATAACAAGTTATAGAGATAAATATGAAGAATTGAAAATTAATACACTTATTTACAACTTTTTTACGTTTTTTGCTTTTAAACCTCGTTCTGATTCTTCTGTTTCATAATCAACCTGATCTTCTTCATTCAGATATGTACCCATAGGTATTGCAGAAGAATGAACAAAAATATCTTTTCCATCCTCACCTTCAATGAATCCATATCCTTTTCTAGCGTTATACCATTTTACTTTACCTTTCATATTTTTTTTCACCTCCTCAGCTGTTTATAGCTGAGCTTAAAAAAGAAAAAAACAAAATTTCAAAAATTCGAATTACCGAAAGAGTGAAGTTTTTATCTTAACTTTTTTGGTATTATGATAATCATTGGTTCTATAAATAGGTTCCTATCTTACTTAAGAATCACCTTACCATACTTGATTATGTTATTAATTTATACATTATTTTGATCTGGAGGCAAATATCACAATAATAAGAACTGGATTTTATCGGATTTTATAATTCCCTAATCAAAATTTTTTATTAAAATACATCTCCGATTTCTAAATTTTAAAATAACATTTTTTCATTAAACTACACAATTTTTTTTTTAAAAATTCAAAAATAGTTAAAAATATTTTAATTAATTTATTTTTCTTTTTTTCTAACCCTTTTTTCAAGTCTTTCTATGACCATTTTATCTATTTGATTACCAAACTCATCGGTCATTTTTTCAAATCTACCGCTTTTTATTAGACTAACTCCGATTATTGCAATAATTATACCTGCAACTGTATCAGCTGATAAATTAAGCATTAGAACGTAGTTGGACCTTTCATAATATAAACCAGTTATATTTATCCATTTGATAAATTCCAAAAATACACCAATTGCCATTGTAAAAATAACAGTTACAAAAGCCATTGCATACTTATCCATCTTAAGTCCATCCCAATGCTCATCAAGAACGTATATCATTGCAAGACCTATGAATGCGACAAGAATTGATATAAAAAAACGGGTAACTATCTGGTAATTTTCGATTGTATAATAAAAATTATAAAATCTACCACCCATATGTAAAATTGTAACAAGTGCTATTAATAAATCAAGTATCCACGGAAGTGTGAACTTTGTATCTCTTTTTAAGATACTTGGAAGAATACTTATAAATAGACCTATAAATGTTCCAACTACCCAGACATAATCCCCTTTCCAAATAGCAAGGATTATCGATATTATCATTACAATTCTTAAAATAAAACTAACAGAAACACATCTTTTTCTACATAAATCTCTTATTTTATTCATTTTTTTGTTTCATCCTTTTTACTCTTAATTAATAGTTTATCAATCTGTTCACCCAGATCCTCAGTGAATTCTTCAAAACTTCCACGTTTAATCATAGCAACTCCAATAATTGCCATAACCAGTCCTGCAATCATATCAATAAAAAGATCTTTAATTGTATCAGTATAACCCCATTGCTCGTAAGTTCCAAAAAACATATCTGTCAACCATTCATTAAATTCCCAAATAACGCCCATTGCAATAGTTGTAAATACAACTACAAATGCCATTGCATATTTATCCATCATAAGACCATCCCAGTATTCATCAAGTATGTATATCACAACAAATGCAAGAAAAGCAACAAGAAAGGAAGAGACAAAATGGGTCAATGTATCATAATAGGTGATACCATATGCACCAAGTAGCCCCCCACCAACATGTAAGATAAGTGCTATTGTTATCAAAATTTCTAGAACCAGTGGTAGAGTTATTTGATAATTTCTTTTAAGTATTGTAGGAACAAAACTAACAATTAATGCAAGAATACACCCAAAGATCCATATCCAAAATAACTTCCAGATTGATATAAATAAGAAAATAATCATTATTATCTTAAGAACGTATGATAAGATAATACCGCCAGTTCTTAAAATCGATTTATCCATATTAAAACAAATGTAGATAATACTTCTTTTGTAAAAAGTTTTTGAAAAATTTTATTTGTAAATTATTTCATTAATATGCTTTTTAAAATCTTTTGAAAAACTTCTCAAAATACCTCTTTTAATTAAAAAATAACCAATAAATGCAATCAATAGACCACCAAGCATATCAGCAAAAAGATCACCCATAGTATCATCAAGACCTGGTTGTGTATTTAAATTGAAAAGATAATCACTTGCCCATTCCATAAATTCCCAGATTACACCAAAAGCCATCGTTATTACTACTACATCAAATAAGATTTTAAAGATATTAACTGCTATACCTCTATAATATTCATTAAAAACAAAAAGAGAAATCAAAAAAATAAATGCCATAACACTTGCTGAAAAAAAATGGGTAAATTTATTGTAAATAGGTATAACTCCACAAATATCCAGCAATCCATTGCCCATGTGAAAAATCAAGGCAAGGCAGATAAAAACGTCAAATAAATAAGGCAGTTTAATTTTAAAATAATGCCGAAACATACTTGGAACAAAAGCAATAAATATCATTATTAGTGCAAAAAAACTCCATAAATAATCATTTTTAATAATTGAAAAAATAAACATTGTTATTAAAACCAATATTAAGAAAGAAATTATAATTTTCATATACAAATAATGATTTTTCACAAACTAGGAAAAAGAATGGTTTTAATAAATTTTACAATCAAATTTTTCGAAACAAATCAGTATTAATGAAAAAATAATTATACAATCTAAAAAATAACCGTGGGTTTTTTAAAAGAAAATTTAATATGAATCTTTATTTCAGGAGAGGTTAAAATATGAAAAAACAATACATTATTTTTGGAATTATAATAATGGTTCTTTTATCTGTTTTGAGTGGTTGTTTTGGACCTAAATCAACAGAATATTTCAATGAAGAATACCAAGTTGATGAAAACACAGTTTTAAATGTTGCTACTATAAATGGACAGATAGAAATAAACACATATGATGGAGATAAAGTCATTTTTAATGCCATAAAAAAATCTTCCTTTGGTCAAGAAGAACTAGACAAAATTGATATAATTGTAATTGAAGGTGAAAATGAATTAGATATAGAAGCAAAATATTTGGGACAGAGGTTAACCACACCTAGTATTGATATGAATATAAAGGTACCAAAAAATATTACTGTTGACACTGTAACAACTTCTAATGGACCAATACAAATATCAGGAGTAAAAGGGGATGTGATTGCAAAAAGTTCAAATGGAGAAATAATAATCGAAGATGTTTATGGTTATGTATCAGCAACTACAAGTAATGGGCGAATTGAAGTAAAGGAAACAACAGGGATAAAGGATTTGGAATCTTCAAATCTTGGAATCAATGCTGAGGTTAATGATTTTAAAGAAAATATTTCTATAAGCACAAGTAACGGTGTAATAACTGTTTATATAAATCCCTCTTTAAATGCAAATATCGAAATGTCAACCTCAAATGGTCATATAACAATTTCAGGATTATCATTAAATCTAACAACATCCGAAGAAAAATATAAGGTTGGTAAACTTGGTGAAGGTGGTAATACTATAGATATTCAAACTTCTAATGGAAATATATATTTGTACAAACTTGAAATTTAGTTTAAAAAATTCAAACTTGGATATAAACTATTAAATCCTATATTATTTGATTTACTATATTATATTATAATAGAATATTTTATGAATAGTAATTACCTATAGTTATTGTCAAATGGAGGTATTATTATGTTTAAAAGAATATTTTTTATGATTATTGCATGTTTTTTACTTTTATTTATAAATATATCCTCAGTTACTGCACATGTTCCATATATCGAATACAAAGATTATGCTGAAAATAAACCATTATATGTATGGAAGATGCTTGAATATTCAAAAGCCTTCTATGCATGGCTTGAAAATGACGGGATAAATCCTTGTGAAGATATTGATGCTTTTACATTTAAAATAAGAAATAAACCAATAAATGTGTATATAGAAATAATTGTACCCGTAGTTGATGATTACTACGAAGAATTTGTTCCCTGGTTTGCACTTGTAGGCCCAGGACTTCCAGCACCAAATCAAACCCTTCCTTTTGAGGTTCCAACTGGTTATGGTGTAATTGTTAAAGAAAATGTTGAACCAGGAGTAGTTCGAGAAACATTTTATGAACCATTTGGGGGAAAAAATTATTATGTTGGTCCAGTTTTTGATGAAATTTTAAGTCAGAAGGGAACATATTACGTATACTGTTGGGATCCATATGAACAAGGTGGGGATTATGTATTAGTTATTGGTAAGAAAGAATTCTTCGGACCCATTGATATAATCCGTGCAATCATAAATACATTTATAATAAGAAGAGGTGGAGAACTTCACATAATTTAAATAATAATTGTTGAATTATGAAAAGGGATAAAATGGTTGATATTAGAATTAAATGTCCTAAATGTGCTCATGAATTAGACGTCAAAGGAAATCCAGGAGATGAAATATATATCACATGTCCTAAATGTAATACATATGGTAAGTATATATTTCCAACAGATAAAAAAGAAGATACAAAAATTGATTGTTTTAGTTCTTTAGGTGATAAATGCTTCAGGCGATTGAGAATTTTTAATGCAATAATGTGTGTGCTACATTTCATACAAGGAAGTTTAATGGTAATATTAAGTAATGAGTTTACCCTTCCTTTAACATATTCAACACCTGTATTTGATGAAATAACCCAGACTATTTCACCTGTATCAGAAACCTTTTTTGAATTAAGAATTGGTCCTTTAGTAGCATTATTTTTGTTTATGTCTGCAATAGCACATTTTTTGTTGGCTACAATTCTTTATAAATGGTATGTAAATAACCTTAAAAAACATATTAATCCTGCAAGATGGTATGAATATTCTTTCAGTGCATCACTTATGATATTTCTAATTGCGATGCTTGTAACAATATATGATATTGGAACCTTGATTGCTTTATTTACACTGACAGCTGTTATGAATCTAATGGGTCTTATGATGGAAATTCATAATCAAACAACGAAAAAAACAAATTGGACATCATATACAATAGGATGTATATCAGGTTTTATTCCTTGGGTTGTTATTTTTATTCCGTTAATTACTGCTGAATCAGTTCCTGATTTTGTAATTGCAATATTTATAACAATTGCAATATTTTTCAATTTGTTTGCAATAAATATGTTTCTCCAGTATAAAAAAATTGGAAAATGGAAGGATTATCTATATGGGGAAAAAATGTATATAGTCCTTAGTTTGGTTGCAAAATCAGCACTTGCATGGCAGGTATTTGCAGGAACATTAAGACCAATGTAATAATTGTGAAAAAATATCTATATTATTACAAAATAAAAAAATAGGTTTATAATAATTTACAAAAAAAGACCTACAGTGTGTACCAAATTTTGATTTTACAATGTAAAGGTTCAACGTTAATAATCATAGTCTTTTTTTAAATAAACCATGAATAAAAAATAAAAAAAGAAGAATATTGTTTTGTGACTTTATAGACCAAGTAAATATCGCAATATTGGAAACAAGTTAGGATATTTTTGTAGGAAATTTAAAAACGATATATCAAGTTCTTTACTCTTTTTTACACAATGAACATAAGCATAGTCTTCATCAGATATTGAACTTCCCGAAAAAAGGTCATAAACATCATATTTAATCTTGTTGTAATCTGTGTGACAAGGTGCACCCACAACCTCTGCCTTTATGTACCATTCACCTACAACGCCAGGATACCAAGGTGAACTAGCTGTATAGTTCAGGGTGTAATATGGAGCAGAATAATTCCATTCATCTAATGGAGGATCTACAGGTTTTAGACTATCTTCCATCGTATCAAATGACCACCATTCAGTCCAAGTACATGTTCCAGTATTATTTGCAACGATTTTAAATTCGGCAATTGTCCCAATTTTTAAATCGAGAGCTGAACCTATAGTATCAGCATCAACCCAATTTCCACTAACTGGATCACGTACATATTTCTCAACATCAAAACCAGGATCACAAGCTTCACCACCAGTGATAACAAACGCTAAATCCATAGTAAATCCTGTTGGATATTCCAAAGGAATCCAATATAACTCATTCCAGTAAGCCCATACTGCATCATCCATGAAATGAAGATATTCAAAAGTTGACTTCCAACCCCATAAAGGCTGGTCGATTGGCTCTTCTTTTACTATTGCAGAGACAAATAACCAGTATATTTTTCCTTCTTCCTGCCAAAACCAATCTTCTTCATTCAGGAAAAAGTTGTATTGCCAGTACTGCTGATGGTCATCTGGATCCCATTGTGTGAAATAACTCCAATACCATCCTTGATTTCCATTGTATGGACCGCGTTCAACCCAATCGAATATCTCCCATTCTATAAGTGTTTCTCCTGGTTTGCTATACGGATTTTGAGGTGGATTCTCAGGAATATTCTCAGCAATTCCAATGACAAAGTGGTCAATTATGCCAATATTATCATGCCACCATGAGCCCCATAAATGGATGTCCTTAACCCATCCTGTTTCAGAGCATTCCCAATCATCCGCGAGAACAATCTGCGGCCATTCAGTTAATCCTGCTGTACAATAAACATCCCAACCATTAGGATCTGGTGTTTGTGGCCAGTGCATTTTATGACCATCCTCAGGATCCCAATCCGCAACGGCAACACTCCCTACAGTTATCAACAGCGTCATTACAAAAATAGATATTATTTTTGCTTTCATTTTTACCTCCCTTTTCAAACCAAAAATGAATTAATTATACATTTATAATGATTGTTACAAAATAATTCTTAATATATTAATAATTGATTAAATTAATTTAAAATTGCAGTGATATAAAGTAAATTAATAAAACAATCGAAACGGTAAATAATGCTACAGCATTTCTAATTGCATAGGTTGTAGCCTTTTTTTGTTCAAAAGGTTTATTAAGATATGTATAACTTGAATATAAAGAAGGAATAACAGATATCAAAGCAAGAATCCAGAAATTTATATAATTTGCATACCACTGAGAAAAAGCCAATATTATAAAATATAAAGTTGAAATCCAAAAAATGATGCTTATCAATAAATAACTTTTTTTCCTACCATGGTTTACAATAAAGTTACGTTTACCACCATGTATATCTGCCTCTTTATCCGGAATTTCAAAAATTAAAATCACATTTAAAAGATGAAGAGAAAAAGGAATAGCAAAAATTACTACTTGGATATCAAGTGTTCCTGTTAAAAGGATGTACCCCCATAAAGTATTCATTACCCCCGCAAGAAAATGTGGTAATTCACCCATTCCTCTGTATGAAAACCTTATCGGAGGTGCTGAGTAAAACCAAGAGAAAAAAGTACCAATAGCAATGAAACCTACAGACCAAAAAGGAATAAAAGTAAAATATGATAAAATAATTGTTAATATAAGTGCTAAAATTATGAAAGAAAACGCTAATAGTTTAGTTAATCTCTTCAAATGAGGATATTTTTGTAGCACTCCACTCCCGCCAGAAAAACCAAATTGCCTATTGTATTGGTCTGCATCAAAATCATAATAATCATTTATGTAAGCTGCAGAAGCATAAATTAGAAAAATAATTAAAAATCCCCATAGAAAAATGTAAAGGTTGAACTCATAACCTAAAATTAGTGCAAAAAGAGATCCAAACAAAAATGAAGGTATTACTCCAATACCAATATGGCCTCGGGTCAGTTTAATCATCTGTATGATACTGTTAATCGACGTTTTGAAAAACCCCCATTATATAACAATCTTTTTAAGACTAATATAAGTGTTTTTGTATTTTAAATAATCCCTCAGATATCTTTATATCACAACGTATTATGTAAGAAAACATTAAAAATTTTATAAAGTGAAATAAATGGTTGAAATAGCAAGTTATGAAAATTTAAAAAAAATAAACGGTATTGAAATTCGAAAATATCCAAAAATGCTATTAGCAATAGTTGAAGGATATAAAAATGATTCCGGATTTAATCTTCTTTTTAATTACATATCTGGTGATAATAAAAAACAAAAAAAGATACCAATGACAGCACCTGTTATAACATCAGAAAAAATACCAATGACTGCACCAGTGATAACAAAAGAAGAATTTATGGCCTTTGTATTGCCTTCCTTTTATAATGAGCAGACAGTTCCAATCCCATTGGATCCTGAAGTAAAAATAAAGGTTCAACCAGAAAAAATTTATGCAGTTCTAAGATTTAGTGGCAGAACTTCACGTAGTCGTATACAAAAACAAATTGAAAAATTAAACCAAATATTAAAAAATGAAAATATCAAGATTAAAGATGATCCAATTTTATTGAGATACAACAGTCCCTTTACTCCGGGTTTTTTAAGAAGAAATGAAGTTGCAGTTGAAATCGATAATTTCAAATAATCATTATTTATAAATTTAATAAATTGTTTTTTAAATAATTCGCAAAATTCTGCTATTTATTCATTGAAACAGTATGTTTTTTGTCAAAATTATCAACATAAAAATACTTTTTAACTTCTAATTTAAAAAGTTCACAATTTGGTTCATTTAAAAAATCTGCTAATTCTGGATGTCTTTTTTTTAGTAATTCTTTAAAATTCTCTTTATTATCTTTTATTGTTTTTGCTTCTGCTTCAGCAGATACTGCCCTTGCATTCTTAATATCTGAAGCAAGATTTTTTCTATTATCAATAAGAATTGAAACACAAGGATTATTTAATAAATTTAGATATTTCATTGAATCTCGTTTAGTAGCAAATAAAATATTACCGAAGCCTTCTGATGTAGCGAAAGCAACAATATTTGTATAAGGAATTTTTTTGTTATTTGTGGCAATAACTGCATATTTTTGAGTTTGCAATAGTTCATTTATTTTGTTTAAAACTTCTTTATTAATTTAATCACCTCTAAATATTAGTCAATCTAAAATAAGATATAACTATTTCTATTGCTCTAATATAACATTTTACTTTATCTATTATCTGACACTGTCTTTGATTTTTTTAATTATTGACATTATATTTTTTAGAGGCAAACAGAAATCCAAAGCATATTCCCTCATGAGCTTTGCTTTTTTGATGATGAATTTTATGTGCATTTAAGACTCTTTTAATATAGTTACTCTTTGGTCGATATTTAATATTTATTCTTCTGTGAAAAAATGTATCATGTACAAGGAAATAACCTATTCCATAAGCGGCAACTCCAATACCAATTGGAAGACGTATATCCAAATTCCCAAAAAATCCAGTTAATATCAAAATAAATGATAATAAACTAAAGAATAATCCAAATATATCATTTTTTTCAAAACGACCTTTTGACGGTCTATGATGGTCTTCATGAAGATACCATCCAAAACCATGCATTACATATTTATGTAAAAACCAGGCAACACCTTCCATAAATATGAAGGTGATTATTATTGTAAGCAAGTATAGAATAATTATTGTTGTTTCCATTATTTCCCTCTAATGAAATATTTTATAAAATTATTATTAATAATTACAACCATAGATTGGAGTGGGATTATTAATAAGTGATAATACCTTTCTTTTTCTTTTATGAGACCTTGGATCAATAATGTTTATCAGTGTTGTAGATATTATTTGAGATATCTGCGGTTTGATTTTTTTATGATAAACTACAAATGGATTTTTATAAATCTGCTCGGCGGTCCAATTATACATTTCTGAGGCAGTTTTTATTGGTATTAAATATCTGTTAGGAATATATCTGTATCCTTCCTCTGCGATATGTTGCCATTTGCAATAGTATTCAAGCTGTTTATGAATAAATTTTGTAAATTTCTCTGGAATGGTTTTTGTATAATCATACTTTAAACTATTTATTCCATTCTTTTTCATCTCATCTCCAGGCAAATAAACGCGCCCAAGCTTGAGATCTTCTGATATATCTCTTATGAAATTTATGTATTGCATTGACCTTCCAAGATATTTTGCATAATATAACGCTTCATCAGGTAAACCCATGATTTTTGACATATATAGTCCAATTACTTCTGCTGATCCGTAAATATAATCAATTGTATCTTGGATATAATTGTAGGTTGATTTTTTTATATCTGCTTCCATTGATTTTAGGAATGCATCAGTCCATTTTGGATCAAAATTCTTTCTATTAGCAAGTTCAACAAAAGAATCAATTACAATATCCTTTGTTTTATATCCGTTGATTGCTTTGTTGTATTTCTCTTTGAACTCATAAAATCCATTAATATCTTGTGGAATTGAATCAACATAGTTATCTGCTTTTCTTACAAAACCATATAACGAAAATACATCTTTTTTTAAATATGGAGGGAAAAACAAACTGCTGTAAAAATATGTTTTGCTTCCTTCCTTAAAAATTGAAAATAATGTTCTGTCAATCATTAAATATCCTACTCCTTTTATTTAATAAAATTTATCTATTTTTTTTATTATAATTATTTAATTTATTATTAGAACCTCATCAATTACATGTATAATGCCATTAGTACATTTGATGTCAGTTGTGATTATTTTTACATCATCAATTTTTACACTCTTGCCTGTTTTAATGATTATCTTCTTTCCATTTATTGTTTTAACATTATGTATACTAGCTAATTTTTTTACCATTAATATTTCTTGAAGTACATGATTTGTCAAAAGATCTGTTAATTTTTCTTTGTCATGAAGCAAATTTTCTATTGTTCCTGTTGGTAATTTTAAAAAAGCTTCATCAGTGGGTGCAAATATGGTATATGGGCCATCTTTGGTAAAGATATCTACTAAGCCTGCTTCATGTAGTACTTTTATCAATGTTTTAAAATTACCCGCATCGATTGCTGTTTCTATTATGTTTTTCAATTGTTTTACCTCCAAGATATTAATTTGATTAACCTTATAATTATGATTTTAAAACAATTTTATTACAGTTATAAAACATCTAAAAATAGTTATAATAAAAAAGAAAAAAGGTGATCTTAAGTTTCTATTGGATAACCTTCATTTTTCCAAGCACCGTAGTTTCCTTCAAGACGATATACGTTGTCAAATCCAGCATTAACTAATGCTTGAGCACTGGCTGTTGAAGGTGGATCTGTATGACAATATACAAGATAGGTCCAGGACGAATTTAGTTCTGGTATTTTACCGTTCAATGTTCCATCAGCCCATACGTAATTAACTGCACCGGGAAGGTGCCCTAGACTGTAGATATCGAGTCCTACTACATCTATTATTAAATCAAATTCATCATTTAGATATCTTTCATATGCCTCTTTTGGTTTTATATCCATATAAGAATCTCTATATTGAATCAAAAAGAATCCAAGAATTACTGCTCTTTGCTGGGTTCTTACTGACAAGTTATTTACCTTTGCTGAAGCATTCATATAGAGATTTCCAAGCCCAAAAGGACTTTTTGTATCTGTACTAAAAGGTCTGAATTCTATTGTAACTTTTTCACCAGGAGCTATTTCATCAATAATACCTTCTAGCAGCTTTTCCCTCATAAAAATTCCGGTACCAGTTATTGATGCCTTTGAGCGGAAACTCCATTCAATGTTGTTTAATACTGTACCACCAATATTCTTAATGTCAAGATTTACTCCAATAGAGAAAAGTGGTTTATATATAACTAAACTTAGATCATCTTCCAGATTCAAGTTTTGTATTTCTTTGTTTTCAATATTTATATTGTATGCTCCAATTGCAGATATTGCAGGTAATAGAAGCATTATCAATACAATTGGTCCAATCATCTTTTTTCTCATTCTTCATACCTCCGATATTAAATTGACATGTTTAACTTATTATATATCTATGACTTCAAAACAATTATAAAACACACTAAAAACGATTCAATGAAAGGTTGTGAGGGGTAGTAAAAACAAAGGGACTTGAGGAGAGGAGGAAAGGATGGGATGCATAAAAAAATATTTTCCCTTTGTTTTAATAGAATCGAGAGAAGATTTTATTAGTAAATTTTTTTTTGGTGATGATTTTTCTTCATTTTTCAGTTTCAATTACCCCTTCACCATAACTAAAAATATGATGTTTTGATTTAATATTAACTTAAAAACAGTTTTAAAAAAAGTTTAAAATGATTTTAAACAAATAATTAAGCAGTTTTTCTTTTATGAAGTAGTCTTTTACCTTTATCTGTTATAAAAATCGCTCTAAGCTTTCCTTGTTTTTTTGAAATAATTAATCCCTTTGATTCTAAAGAGTCAAGCCTTGATGCAGCAGTTACATATGTTATACTAAACCTAGCCATAATCTTTTTAACAGATACAATTGCATTATCTTGATTCTGCTCAAAAATAAATTTCAAAATATTATAAACATCATCTTCTAGTATTAAGTCCTCAGTTTTTTGACTTGGCAAAACCATTAATTCGTTTTCAATAAGTGCCATTTGATTTATGGCAATAATTGAAGGATCAATTCTAACAAAAAGTATAGCTTTATTTTTAGCTATAATATCATTAAGATCATAAAGTAATTTAATGAACTCATTAAAAGAAAACCTTGATATTAAATAATGAATTCCATCTAGTAAAATAACTGATTTTTTATTTTTTGTAGAAAAACCTTCAAATTTGTTTTTTAGTTTTTCAAGACTGGAAATATTGATAAGTCCTTTTACTTCTTCTCTTGTAAGAATAATGATTTCAATATTTTTTGACTGGGGAACTTGTTTTTTTATTTGATCTGGATTTCCACGGGTAATTATAAGACCTTTAAATTCATTAATTGCTAAATCAATTAGTAAATCAATAGCAGAGGAATTATTCTTATCAGGGATTAAATAGCTGTTTCCTGCTAATAATTTTTTATGTAGTTCAATATCTTTTGTTATATCTTTACCTATAAATAATGCACCGATACATTCATTGTTTGGACTTATAATGTCTGTTCCAGTTGCTCTTATTACTCTTATATCATTTTCTTTTGTTTTTAAAAAAATATCTATATATTTTGATGGTTTTTTACTGCATACTACTTTTATATTTTCAATTATTTCATCTGCATTGTTAAAAACCTCAAGTTTTCCAACGCTTCGATTCAAAACTTCTATTTGTTTATAACCTGATAAAATCTCAGCTGTCTTATTCCAGATTGAAACCCGATTATTCATATCAAAAGATATTATCAATTCAGTAGCACTGTCAATTACATTACGGAGATTTTCCTTTGCCCTCTCAATGTATGACTCAGCCTTTTTTCTTTCAATTATTTCATCTTTTAATTTTTTGTTTGCCTCTATTAGCTCTTTAGTTCTTTCTTGAACCATTATTTCCAGTTGATTCTTTCTATTTTTAAGTTCTGTCTCCATTTGTTTTTTATTGGTGATATCCTGGACTACACCCAGCATTCTTACTGGTTTATCATTTTTATCTCTAATGACGTCTCCTCTTTCTAAAACCCAGCGGATAGTTCCATCTGGCCATACAATTCTATGCTCAATTGCATATTTCTTTTTATATTCTATACAATCATTAACTGATTTTTTAACAAATTCACGATCTTTTTTATGAACACAATCTAAAAAAGCTTCATAGGTTCCTTTGAATTTCCCTTTTTTAAAACCGAACATTGGTTCGATTTTTTCAGACCAGGTCAACTCCCCTGTTTTGATATTCCAATCCCAACTCCCAATATTTGCTGCTTTTTGTGCAAGGGAATACCTTTGTTCACTTAGTTCTAGATCCCTAAGAGCCTTCTCACGAGATAGAGCAATTCCAATACTTGCAGCAATTCCTTCAAAAATTCTTATAATTTCATAAGTAAAAATATTTTTTCTCTTATCATTTAACTGTAGGAGACCAACTATTTCTACATCAGTTTTCAAAGGTATAAGCGCAACTGATTCATAACCATTAATATTACATTGATTTCTTGTTGGTATTAATTTTTCTTTTTTGTTAAGTGATAAAAGAAGTTTGGTAGTACTATTTGTCCAGAAACTACCATCATTAGTAAAATAAGACAATTTTGGATTAGTTCGACCCTTTATTATATTTCCACACATGCATTCAAGAAGGGGTTTTCCATTGCTGTCTAATAATATATTCCCAGCTTTATCTTTAGCACATAGACTAGTTTCGGTTTTAATAAAATCTGAAGAGAAACCTTTGGTTATATAATATGGATAATCTATTCCATCATGAAGACGGATTCCAACAGCATCAAATTTCATATAGCTTTTGATTAGTAAAATTGTGTCATGAATTATATCTTTTATTTCTCCTGATTTATTGAGACGCTCTAATATCAAGGTTTCTAACTTTTGAAGGTTTTCTATTTGCATATTTTTAATATTATAAGAGAAATTTTGTTTTTCTAGTGATTTCTTATTCATATGCTTGCTATTAATAGATATAACCTCCCGCTATTTTTTGTATACAAAAAACATTTTTTATATATAAATAATTGGTTGATGAAAAATTTAGAATTTTCTCTGCTTTATCATCTCTGACAAAATTTGTGATGAAATAATCACCATTGGTACACCTATTCCTGGATGATTGTAATGTCCTGTATAAAACAAGTTTTTTACTTTTTTACTTTCATGTTTTGGACGAAATACCGCTGTTTGTTTTAAGGTATGAGCAAGTCCAAGAGCTGTCCCTTTGTATGCATTATATCTATTGCTAAAATCATTGTGAGCAAAAATTCTTTTCACAACAATATGGTCTTTAATATTTTCCCCAGCAAGGGTTTCCATATGTTTAATTGTTTTATCAAAATATAATTGTCTTGTTTTTTCGTTATCTTCAATACCTGCTGCAACAGGGATTAATACAAAAACATTCTCGCCGTTTTCAATTGCTGTATTTTTATCAGTTTTTGATATACAAGAAACATAGTATGAAAAATCTTTAGGCCATCTAGGATTTTTAAAGATACCATCGAAATGTTTCTCCCATTTTGGATGGAAATAAAGATTATGATGGATAAACCGTTGCAATTGTTTATCAAGTCCTAGAAATATGAGATAAGCAGATGGCGCAATTTTGCATTTCTCCCAATATTTCTTTTGGTAGGATATATATTTTTCATCAAGTAGATTTTGTTCAGCCCAAGCATAGTCAGCATTAACAACTACCATTTCAGATTCATATTTATTTTTAGTTGTTTCAATACCAACTACTTTTTTATTTTCAACTAGTATTTTTTTCACTGGTTCATTAAATTTAAAATTTGCCCCTTGTTCTTTGGCAATTTCATACATAACTTCAACAAGTTTTCCCATACCACCTTTTGGAAACCATACGCCCATATTGAAATCAACATGTGACATTAAAGAGTATAAAGCGGGGCTATCATATGGGCTTCCTCCTAGAAAAACAATAGTATATTCCAAAATTTTCCTAATCTTTTCACTTTTAAAAAATCTCTGAACAAAATTATCAAGTTTTTGAAACATATGAAGTTTTGTACCTTCAACAATAAGTCTAGGTTTTAAAAAATCGGTAAGATGCTTGTAATCTTTGTATATGAAATCTCTCATAGCAATTAAATACTCATATTCACTTAATTTCATGTATTCCTTCATCTTTTGTTTAGCACCTGGTTCAATTTTTTCAAAAATATCAAGATTTTTTTCAATATCTGCAGAGATATCTACAAAATCATCTTTATCAAAAAATACTCTGTAAGAAGGGTCTAATCTTACTAATTCCATATAATCCTGTGGTTTTTTTCCAAATTCTGCAAAATATTTCTCAAAAACATCAGGCATTAGATACCAGGACGGTCCCATATCAAAAATAAAGCCATCTTTTTTCCAAACCGATGCTCGTCCTCCAGGTTGTTCATTTTTTTCAAAAACCAATACATCATGTCCATCACGAGCTAGTAACCCAGCAGCAGAAAGTCCACCAAACCCTGAACCGATAACTATGACTTTTTTCTTCCCCATTAGAATTCACCATTTTTTTATGAATTATTTCCTTTCTTATTGTTTTTTTTATTCTTTAATCCATTTTTCTTTCAAATGAAGATATAACATTAGATAAAAGGAAAGCATTGAGAAATTGTAAAAGAAATCTTCAAATGGTATTGTGAAAAATCTACCATTCCAAGCTCCAAACCCGCCCCAAATAGCATCAGGATTGTAACCTACAACAATCAAAGAAGTAAGTAGATAATTAAAAATTATAAAGGGAATGAATGACAAAATAATATAAAACCAATAGTTTCGTGATTTTAATATTTCTGGTTTTAGGGTTGATGTAAGAATGAAAAATAAAGCACATGAAAACATAGATAGAATAGTATAGTCCTGATTTCTAAAAATAATACCGATAATTATAAAAACTGCAGCCAAAGTAATATAAAACCATTTGTTAAAAGGTATTTTTTTGTCCCTTACAAAATATACTAAATTTTCATATATAAAAATACAAGCATATGGAACTACAATAAAAAATAAGATTTCCTCAATAGGAAGACCAAATATCTTGATTCCTATCAAAAACTCATCTTCAAACCACCAATCACCTCTAAAGGTTACTAAAATATCCCATAAAATATAAGATGTTCCAACTATAAGTATTGATGCAGCAAGTGGTCTAAAAAATTTATAATATTTAAATTTCCATTTAAAGGTAAATATTAAAGGAAACAGAATTATTAAGAAGTCAATAATTATATAGTTAAGTGTTATCATAAATTCACTGAAATTTTGCATATTTTCTATATATTAAAATATTTCTGGTTTTTTTATTGTTAAATCTTTTTCTTTGGATAATTAATAAAGACAGATACTAAATCAATAATTAAAATTACAACGATTGCAGCAATTGCAGTATATGCAATCTGATTTTGCACACCGTAATTTGCATCATCTGTAATTCTTTTTAGATATATTCCGATTAAAGCCCAAATAATTACTGCACTATAAGCATAGTCTTTTCTTTTAGTAATTACTAATATCGTAATAATTGTTGCAACTATTAATACAAGTATTGTCCACAATTCTTCACTTATACCAAATCCATCCCAATTAATTGTTACAAGGACTGCTGTTACATTTGCAATTGTTGCAACTGTAATCCATCCAATATAAACACTTATCGGAACATGTACAAGTAGCTTTTCTTTCATTGTTACTTTTTCAATGCCGATGTTTAACCTAAGATATATAATAAGTAATGAGATAAAAAGTAAAAGCATTGCAAGTAAGGATAATATTATTTGTTCATAGTGCCATAAAAAAATCCATATTATATTTGCCAAGCATGCGAGTATAAAAAAATAACCTATTTTTTCTAAAAACTTTTTTGTAGTTTTTTCTTTTTTGAAAAGATCTTTTGCTAAATATACTGCAAATAATATGGTTAAGATGTATATTATACCCCATATTGCAAAAGTGATACCTGCTGGTACAAATAAATTTGGAATATTGTCTGATAATTCTCCTGTATATTTACCGCCAATCGGTAAAACATTTGCCAATCCATTAACAATAATTGTAAAAATAACTGCTATTATATTTCCAAGTTGAAGCATTTGTAATATTTTATTATTCATTTTAATTTACCACCTTTTTTAATATATTGAATGCTTTGTTTTTTCAAATAATTTTTTATAATAAATTATTTTAGCCTTTGTTATGAGAATTTGGGATATACCACCAAATAAATTATGTAATGCTCATTTACTTGGTGAACATAGAGAATTACATGCGATTTGGTCTGTTATTATAAATAATAAAAAGGGATATTCAAATCATCCTGAAACTAAGAGATGGAATGGTAAACTTAAAGCCTTATATTTAACACATGAAGAAATTGTTAAAGAGATGAAAAAACGAGGATTTAATCATAAAAGTCCTTTGAACAAAATATATGCTACTGGAATTAGTGTTCAAACCGATTTATTAGATTCTATAAAGGATCAAATAAAGATTTTAAAAAATAAAAAATGTAACTGTGAATTTTAATTAAGTTATTAATATACACTATCGTTTAAGATATCATCTGATATGTTCTTGTGGTGGATTTTCATGAGGAGATATTAAATCCATTAAATATTTTTTTAAAATAATTCTGACACTTGCCAACCAAATAATTGCTATTATTATAAATATAATTGTTACAAAGTCCCATCTATTTATTACAAGACCAAGAGCAATTCCAGCAGCTGGTGCATGCTCGGTATTTGTGACTGCCATAATAAAAACAGAAGTTCCAACTGATATAGCACCAAAAATGACAAGCAGGGTTGTTTGATTTTCAATATAAGGAGATAATATCTCTGATTTTGACACTAGATAAAATATAAAACCAACTATTAATCCAACTAAATACCCGCCTATAAGACGTCTAGGATCAGAAGAATACTGTGTAGGCATTACAAAAACAATAAATGCACTTGCTCCAAGAGCAGTAATAATTGCAGTTTCATTTAAAATATCAAGAAATAAAAGAACAGCAAGCACTGTAAAAGTTGCAAGAAAACATTGAACAATGTATTTCAGTGGATTTGTTTTAAATTTTTTATCTATAAATATTATCCTTTTCAAATAGCATCCCTAACATAAATTTATAGTTTATTTTACTCGTTTATTTTCAGGCATTAAAACCTGAGTATGCGGATAAGCTATATCAACATCTTTTGTTTTTCCTATTTCATTTAGGATTTCTCGGATTATATCTGTTGAAATTGCATTTCTTTTTGATACCAATGTATAGTACCTAACTGTTACATCAATTCCAGAGTCTTTACATTTTAATCTGGTATGTGATTCAAGGGGTATTCTTTTTTGGAAAGTTTCCCAATATGGTACCATTATTTTACCAACTGCTTGGTTCATTATTTTTTCTGCTTTTTCTAAATTACTTTCATAAGTAATTGCAATTGTTACCTCATCAAGAATATATTCATCTTTCTCGTTATAATTGATTACTTCTTGTTCAAAAATTATTGAAGTTGGTAGTATTACACTTCTATTAGATTTTTCTTCTCCATCTATTGTTCCACCAATCTCATCTAGATATATATGAGTTAATGAGATATTAGCTACATCTCCTTTAATGTTAGATATTACTATACGATCCCCAATATTGAAAGGTTTTCTAGTTATGATTATCAACCAGGCAAATATGCTACTGATGGGTTTTTGTAGTGACATTCCAAGAGCAATTGTTAATAACCCTGCAATAAAACCTACATCGCCCCAACTGCCATAATATGCTATTATAATAATTATAAAAATAAGTACAAAGAAAATAAATCTTACTAAACCAAAAAATGCTATAACATTTGAAGCTTGTTTTTTTCTCTTAACTTTCTTTAGTAACTGTTTTTTTAAAACTCTTAGAATGATGCTAAACACTAAAAAAATTATTATTACGCCAAATATTAATTCAATAATTTCCTTGTAAGGTTCTAGGATTGGTATTAAATCTGTCCAATTCATATTTTCACATTTTTTTAGTAACCTATTTCATATATATTATCCCATTGATTATAACGGTTTAGTCTTAATATTTAATATATTAGTAACCTACTAAGATATTTGAAACAAGACGAACTTCAGCTTTTCTTAAATGTTGAACAACTGTTGGTTTGCTAAGACCTATTTTTTCTGAGAGCTCTTTACTATTTATTTTTCTTGGATAACTGTAGTATCCGTTCTTTTTAGCAGCAATTAAAATCTCTTTTTGTTTCTCAGTTAAACATGAAAGTATAGCTTGCTCATTGAAAGTTGCTTTTTTAAAACTAACACTTTTTACCTCACCAAGGTTTTTAATTACTTTTAAAAATTTTTTCAAATTATCCTCATTTCCAGTTACACTAAGAATCATTTTATCTTTGGTAAAAATAGTAGGAGTATCCCAAATTATATCTATATCAAACTTTTTTGCAAGGTTTGTCAAATTCTTATAAAATTTTACCTTTGAAACAACTATATACCTATTTCCTTCTTTTTTCAAAACAGTTAACATCTCCATATATTCAGGGATATCTATATCATCGATGGTAAAACCTTCTTTCATAGTTATTGCAGCAATACCCATCTTTATTCTTTTTTTGAAATCTAACTTTAACAATTCAATAAGTTCAATTGTTTCTGTTTTATCAAGTAAAAATTTCAGCATTTTTAAAAATTCTTGCTTAACTTTTAGTTCAATTGTTAACTTTCTCATAATTTAAGAATATAGAAACTCATATATAAACTATCATACATGTATTGCACAAATCAAATATATCAATGAGTTACATATACATATTTGTAAAAGGTGAAAAATGATGGGAAATGATGATACTATAACAAAAAAAGTTGCCTGTCCTCATTGTAAAGAAATAATAGATGTTCAAGGTAAAGCTGGAGAAACAATAGAAATTAAATGTCAAAAATGTAATACGACTGGTATTTTTGCTTTTCCTCAAGAAAAACCATTGACAAAAAAAATTGATGGACCTAATGCAATTGAGGTAAATAACCTAGAATTTACATACCCAAAATCAAATAAAAAAGCAGTAGATGGTGTTTCATTTGGTATAAAAAATGGGGAGATATTTGGTTTTCTAGGTCCAAACGGTGCAGGTAAAACTACCACTCAAAAAATAATAATTGGACTCTTAAAAGAATATTCAGGAAATGTAAATGTATTAGGTAAAAATTTAAAAGATTGGAAAACAGATGTTTATAATAGAATCGGGGTAGGTTTTGAACTACCTAATCATTATCAAAAACTAACAGCACTTGAAAACCTAGAACTTTTCGCATCATTTTATCGTGTAAAAACAATACCTCCAATAGATCTTTTAAAAATGGTAGAACTTGAAAAAGATGCAAATGAACGGGTCGCCACATTTTCAAAAGGAATGAAATCGAAGCTTAATTTTGCCAGATCTTTAATCAATGATCCTGAAGTGTTATTTCTTGATGAACCAACAACAGGTCTTGATCCTGTTAGCAGACGGTTAATAAAAAATATAATTCTTCAAAAAAGAAAGGAAGGGAAAGCTATTTTTCTTACTACTCATAATATGAGTGATGCTGATGAATTGTGTAATAGGGTTGGTTTTATTGTCGATGGAAAATTGATTTTAATTGAAGACCCAAGGGAACTAAAAATAAGACATGGAGTAAAAATTGTAAAGGTTGAATATCTTAAAGATGGTGACCTGACTAGAAAAGAGTTTGATCTAAAAAATCTTGCAGATAACAACGAGTTTTTAAATCTTTTAAGATCAGGAAATGTTCAAACAATACATACAGCTGAAGCCACTCTTGATGAAATATTTATTAAGGCCACAGGTAGGCAGCTGAAATGAGCAATATAAAAAATATGCTTAAATGGGAATTTACTCTTCTATCAAGATACAAAATAATTCATATTTCTATTCTTAGTGTAATTTTATATTTTCTGACAACTCAAGCCATTCCTGATATGAATATCCCAGTTTTTCATACTATGCTGTTATTTTTTGATCCAGCTGTAATTGGTATTATGTTTATTGGTGCACTTGTTTTATTTGAAAAATCAGAAAATGTACTTCAAGCTCTAGTAATTACACCTATGAAAACAGATGATTATCTTTTATCAAAGATAACATCACTAACAATTTTATCAATTATATCTGCAACTATATTTTTGGTTCTTTTGAATGTTTTTGGTGAAATTGATTTTAACATACTATTTGCAGCTTCTGGAATAATTCTTACATCAATTTTACTTATACTTCTAGGTTTTATACTTGTGTCCCGTGTTAATAGTATTAATGAGTATCTTCTTGCTATGATGATTGCATTTTTAGGTCTTACTTTTCCCCCGATGTTACATTTATCTGGACTTTATGAAAATGTGATATTTTATTTATGGCCAACCCAAGCATCATTTACACTTTTTACGGGAGTCTTCAATGCTTCTAGTCTTGAATTATGGGAGATTGCATATGGTGTTATTTACCAAGCAATTTGGATTGTAATATTATATCTGCTTGCAAAAAAAGCATTTTATAAAAATATAGTTTTAAAAGGAGGATAAGAAGTATGGTATATATTCTCAAATTGGCAATTAATGATTTTAGAAATGTAATAAGGGATCGTTTCTTTGTATTTGCATTCTTTTTTTACCCAGTTATGTTAATTCTGTTTTCAAGAATAATAATTCATTTAATTGCACCAAGAATTGAAAGTGTGTTTCCTCTTGCAGCAAATTATTCCCTACTATTTATGTTTTTTATAATCTTGATACCTTTTATTTTCAGTTTCATTGCTGCGTTTTTAATACTTGATGAAAGAGATGAACATTTACTTACAGTTCTAAGAGTTATGCCTATATCAAGGAACAGTTATCTTTCATATCGTATGCTTTTCATGTCAGTATTTTCATTCATCGTTTTGATGATATTTCCTCCACTATCAGGTCTTGTAGATGGTACACAGTTTTCATATTTAACTTATATTCCAGTTGCAATATTATTTGCCCTTTTTACACCAGTTTCAGCATTACTTGTTGCTTCATTTGCAACAAACAAAGTACAAGCTTTTGCAATATTTAAGATAGGTGGAACAGTTTTTATTCTTCCAATATTTGCTTTCTTTTTGAATCTTGGTAACCTTAGATATATCTTTAGTCCAGTTCCAAATTTTTGGTCACTACTTTCACTTGATTCTGTAATTCAAAATGGAACACTTGATATTATTCCATTAGCGGTAGGATATGTATTTCATATAATATTGATTGCAATCTTATTCTACATATTTAATAAAAAATATTGATAACGATTTATAGACTAAATCTATCATATTTCCTAAAAGTTAAATACCTTATTTAGAATAGGCTTTTAGATATAAGATAAAAGATTTATACTCTAATTATAAATTAAAATCTTAGATATCTAATTTAGGGAGATATAAAAATGTTCAAAGGAATAGTTATTTGTGGAATTTTGCTTATAAGCATTGTTTTAATATCTGGATGCACTGACCAGCAACAAAACGGAGAAATTGGTTATATCGATGTAACAGCACAAGAAGCAAAAGAGTTGATTGATACAAATCCGGATTTAATCATTATTGATGTTTCACCAAATTATGATAATGGTCATATACCAGGTGCCATTAATTATTATATTGGAAATGGTTCTTTAGATGACGCAATACCCACACTTGATAAAAATAAGGAATATCTAGTTTATTGCCATGTTGATAGCGCCTCAATTACTGGTGCTAAAAAACTTGTAGATGCTGGATTTACAAAGGTATATCGATTAAAGGGTAACTACCAAGCATGGATTGACGCAGGATATCCTGTTGAGTAATAGTAATCTGATATTTAAATTTGTCAAAATATAGTTGGTAGTATCGGTATAAGTTTTTTTTCAAAATATTTTTATAACACTTTATTATGCCCAGTTCCTATGGAAAAAAGACAAATGATATTAGTAAATATGCTAGCGATATTAATGATTATATCTCTATCTGTTGGATGCGTTGAAGATGATGAAAAAACGAATGGAGAAAATCAGATACCTTCTGAAATCTTAACTATAATATATGGTGATTATCAAGCAAATTATACTCTTTCTGAAATCGAAACTATGGATTCATATTCAGGTACAGGTGGTTATAAAAAATCTACTGGTAATATCAGTGATATAATTGAATATACAGGTGTTCAAATTACTATGTTACTTGATGAAATACCGAATCTTCCTGAAAACTATAATATAAGTATTACATCTAATGATGGATGGACTGTAAATTTCACGAAAAACCAAACCATGGGTCATGTTGAGGTATACAATGAAACAGGTGTTATTATTGAAAATGAAACAGCGGTTATGATACTTGCATATAAAGAAGATGGTTCCTATTATTCCGAAATAGATCCTGATAATGAAATCGGACCGTTAAGAATCGCATTTGTAGATGATGGTGCTATAACCTCATCAAAACTATGGTTGAAAGTGGTTATTTCAATAGAAGTTATATCTGTAGAATAAAGATATTTTAATATCTTTTTTTCTTCATTATTATTTTAAAATCTTAATGATTACATCTAATATTTTTTGAAAATTATATCCATTTTTTATATCTAAAATATAACAATAAAGTAAAAGCTACAATAATTATGATTATCCATACAGCGGGATATGCCCATGGTATCGATAATTCAGGCATATATTGAAAGTTCATACCATAAACTCCTGCAATAAAGGTAAGTGGAATAAAAATTGCGGCAAATATAGTAAGAACTTTCATAACTTCATTCATTTTATTACTAATACTGCTCATGTAGATATCAAGCATACCTGAAATCATATCTCGGAATGTCTCAATTGTATCAATTGTTTGTATAGTATGATCATAAAGATCACGCAAATAAATATGAGTTTCTTCCTTTATTAATTTTGATTCCTCTCTTAATAAACCATTTATTACTTCTCTTAAAGGCCATACAGATTTACGTAAATAAATCATCTCTCGCTTGAGATTATATATCATCTGTAAAATCTCAGTCTTTGGGTTATTAACAAGATCTTCTTCTAAACTCTCGACATTGTCACCAATTTTTTCAAGAATTATAAAATAGTTGTCAACAATTGCATCGATCAATGAATAAACAAGATAATCTGTTCCCATCTTTTGAATGCGGCCTTTTCCTTTACGAATTCTTTCACGGACAGCATCAAAAACATCTCCAATGCTTTCTTGAAAAGAAATAACAAAGTTATTTCCAAAAATAAGACTTACCTGTTCACTATGTATTTCATTTGTTTTATCATCAATAAAAAGCATTTTTAAAATTAAAAAAATGTGTTTTTCAAGATCTTCCATTTTTGGTCGCTGATCTGTATTTAAGATATCCTCTAAAACTAATGGATGAATTTCAAAACACTTACCAAGTTTTTCAAAAACATCTACCTCATGAAGCCCATCAACATTTATCCAGGTAACTGTAGGTTTATCTTTAAAAGGAAAGCATTCCTCAACATTTTTTACTTCTCTTTCCTCATAATTGCCTGGGCTGTAATCTATTACGGATATTTTTACCTTGTCAGTTTTTTTCTCACCAATATGAACAAGTGCACCTGGGGGTAGACCTCGAGTTTTCGAGCTTTTTTTAATTAACCTCTGCATTAAAACCACCTTTAATTCATATTATAGATTTTTCTAATTGGCCAAGATATCTCAATATTTTCTTTATCAAAACGTTCTTTTAATGCTTTGATAAACTCGTTTCTAACAACAAATCTTGCCATGGGCTCTTCTATTCTTAAAATAGCGATAAAATTTATATTTGAATCACCAAACTCTTTATATCTAAAAACTGGTTCAAAAGCTTTGACAGCACCTTCGACTGTTTTTTGAATTTCAGATGCAACTTCTAAAGTAACCTTTTCAACCTTTTTTAAATCTGACTCATACGCAACTCCACAAGGTATCCAAATGGAAAAATCTTGTTTTGGCTTTGAATAATTAATTATATTGTTTTCAGCAAGTTTTCCGTTTGGAATTATTAAAAGATTATCTGTAAGCATTCTTATCCTCGTAGACCTCCAACCTATATCTTCAACAATTCCACAATTATCTTTATCTAATTCAATAAAGTCTCCAACCCTTATTGGTTGGTCTGATAAAATATGAACTCCTGCAAAAAAATTTGTAAGAGTGCTTTGGAGAGCAAGCCCAATAGCTAGTGCTCCAAGTCCAACTCCAGCAATCATAGGAGTTATATCTAATTTGAAATATCCCAAAATTATAATAATTGCTATTACAAATATAATTGTAGATAAAGTTTTATTAAGTAGACCTGGTGGTCTTTCAAATCCTTTTCTAACTTTTAAATAACCAAGCATTAGAATAGTAACTATATTTGAAACAAGTAGAGCAGACAATAGAGTTATAATTACAAATATGCCACCATCTATCCATTGATAATGTTCATTTAAAAAAGTAAGGGATTTTAAAGCTGTATATACACCAGTAAAAAAAATAATTAGAAGGACTGGTTTTGAAAGCTTTTTTAACACAAACACGCCATAACTTTTTTTTCCACTAACAATACTTTTTACAATAAACTTTAATATAAAATAGGATATAGTAACAAAAACTATTGTCCCTAAGAAGATGATAAGAAAACGTATATATTCATTTTCAATAAAATTTTCAAATATAGCCATGAATATACCTCTCCTTTTGTTACATATTGAGATTAAATTTTTAAATAAATAGTTTCTGGATTAATCCGGTCATATGTGATAACTCTAATTAAAAAATAGAGATTAAAGTTATAAATAAAATATTTTGTTTAAATAGGTAAAAAATATGATGAAATTAGGAGGTTTTATCTGTACCGGTATTGCGAGATTATAAATAATTTATTTTAAATTATATATTGGTTCTTTATTTACAAAATTTACCCTTAATTTATCCTCTCTTGCAAGCCATCCTAAAGCAGTACAAGCATCTTCTAATTTTAATTGTGAAATCTTTGCAATAGATGATACATTGATATCTCCATAATTTTTTAGAGTATCCCATATTTTACCTGCATCAATACCAATTTTTTCTGTTAAATTTGTTTCACTTAATTTATAATATGAACCATCTTTTGAGATTTTATTTTCTCTAGCAAGCCATCCTATACCTGCGTATAAATCATTTTTATTTAATCTAATTTTCCTAAACAAATTCTTTTCATTTATAGGACCATATTTATCTAAGGTTCTCCAAATCCTTCCAGCAACTTTACCATAATCATCTATACAATTTTTCATATTTCTCACCTCAACCTAACATCCCGTATCAAATTACCTATATATTATATCAATTGTTTTAAAATATCAATATTTAATTTATATTAATATGCAAATTAAGATTATTAAATCAACAAGTATCGATAATATCTTCCAAACTTTTTTGATCTTTTTTTATATATTGAATTTTACGATCGACGTCTTTTATTTTTCTAAAAGACCTATATATCAAATATACGCCCAACAAGATTAAAACAATACAAATTATCAACAATGGTATTATAAAATGAAGTGAGCTTGAAATTTCATAATATCTAGACGTAGCAATTAAAATTGTAAAAACGGATAGCGGTAAAGTAAAAATAGCAATACCTGTTCTTAGAATTGCAAGAGATGTTCTTTTTTCAGCTAATAATAAATTGACATCTCTATATATCTCTGAGTTACTTTTAACCATATTTTTTACCTTTATTTTGTTTTTTTAATTTCTTTAATAGAAATGTTATAAAAAGCTTTATTTTTTTCAATAATACCAATTTCTAAATTGTTAATATCAATTTTTTTTCTTGAAGATTTTTTAATACAATCTATTGCATATTTTATTGCTTTTTGTTTTGTTAGATTTTTTTTGTAAGTTTTTTCAAAATATTTTATGATAGTATCATTATTTTTTCCTTCACAAATTGCTTTATATTCTAAAAATGCACCAGAAGGATCCGTACCATATAAATGTACACCTTTTGAATCAAAACCTGCAACTATAAAGACTAATCCAAATGGTCTTAGACCATTAAAGGTGGTAAATAAATGTTTATAATTACAGATCTCTTCCACCAGATCCTTTATTGTAATTTGTTCATTGTACCATATCCTATGAATTGTGGCAATTTCTTGAGAATAAGTCAATAAATGCATTGCATCTGCTGATAAACCTACATAAGTACATATGATATTATTATCGATTTGAGCTATTTTATCAGTTGATGTAATTTCAATTAAATTTGAATATATATCTTTATATGTTACTAATATAACGCCATCTTTAAATTTAAAACCAAGGGTTGTAGATCCCTTTTTTATAGTTTCTCTTGCATATTCAACTTGAAAAAGTCTACCTTCTGGAGAAAAAATAGTACTATCATAATCGTAATGAGAATTAAGTGATTCCATTATTTGCTCCAGATTTTTCTTTTAATCAAATTAATTTTTGACTGAATACAATATTATAGCTATATACCTTGCTCTCTTTTCGATATTTTTATATAATACTTTTATGCTAATGTTTTCTAATTAGAGACTAATACTATGCTTTCGGATTTAGAATCTAAAAAGGATGAATCCTCTAATAAAAAAAATTTAAACAATAATATAAATAATAAACTAGATACAATTCAAAACATTTTAGATGGAGCACAATCACAATTTCCACCAATTGCACCAGAACTTGATTTTCAAAGAAAAATTGCGGCTGATAAAAATCGTCCTTTAGAAGAAAGAATAGAAGCTTTTGAAGATATCATTGATTCTGAGATCGGTGATACAAATCTAACTCGTGCTCGTAATATCGAGCGTGAATTTGGGCTTCGCCAAATATTTTTAAAATTTGAAGGGACGACTCCAACAGGAACTCAGAAAGATCGTATTGCTTTTGCCCAAGTTATGGATGCTTTAAGAAGAGGTTATGATACAGTTACTGTTGCAACTTGTGGAAATTATGGAGCAGCAATTTCTCTTGCAGCTTCAATTGCAGGTATAAATTGTGAGATTTATATTCCTGAAACATATCATACCAGTAGAATTAAAGAAATTCAAGATAATGGTGCTAATATCATTCGAGTACCTGGAGACTATGAAAATGCGGTAAAGGTTTCCCAGGATAACGCTGATAAGAAAGAGTTTTATGATGCTAATGCTGGAGGAGATAATACAATGATACAATTCCGTGCTTATGGGGAGATAGCTTATGAGATTTATGATGAGCTTCGTGATGCACCAGCAGTTATAGCATTACCTGTATCTAATGGAACAACTCTTGCAGGTATCTATAAAGGTTTTTTGAGTCTTTATAGACGTGGTAAAACATCTAAGATTCCTAGAATAGTTGCAGGTTCATCTTTTGGAAAAAACCCGATTATACAAGCCTTTTTAAAAAATCTAAATGCCTGTGAGGATTTATCTCCTGAAAAAATACATGAAACCGCTATTAATGAGCCATTGATAAATTGGCGTTCTATTGATGGTGACTATGCACTTGAAGCTATTAGAGAAACAGGAGGATGGGGGGCTTATGCTACTGATAAAAACATGTTATATTTCTCTAAACTTCTGCGTGAAAAAGAGGGCCTTAGTATATTACCAGCTTCTACTGCAGGTCTTATTGCCCTACTGGAGAGACATAAAACCAATCCATTACCAAATGACCGTTATGTTATTATTCTAACTGGTAGAAAATAAATTTTACTTAAATTTTTAAATTGAAATCAAGGGATATTATGTCTAAAAAAAGTGCTATTGTTTATGCAGATCATTTTTTTAACTCTCCAAATGGTAAAACAGCCCATGGTCTTGTTAGATTTAGTAAAAGATTTGAGGTTGCTTGTGTTGTTGATACAACAGTAAAAGAGGGTGATGCAGGTGAAATTCTTGATGGGGTTAAACGAAATATTCCACTTTATAATAGTTTAGAAAAATCTTTAGAAAAATCAAAAGCTGATATATTTATAATTGGTGCTGTATCTGAAGGTGGATATTTACCAGAAGGTTATGATAAAGCAGTTACTTGGGCTCTTGATAAAGGTCTTGATGTTGTTTCAGGATTGCATGAATTTATATCTGATAATCCTACATTTTCAAAACTTGCGGATAAAAAAAATTGTATTATTACAGATGTAAGAAAGATTTTTAGGGATTACAAAAGATTTTATACTGGGGATATAAAAAACGTTAAATCAAAGCGCATAGCGGTTTTAGGAACTGACTCTGCTATTGGTAAAAGAACAATAGCTGTTATGATAAATGAAGAACTGAATAAAATTAATATAAAATCTGACATGATTTATACAGGGCAAACTGGTTGGATGCAGGGTTGGCCACATGGTATTGTACTTGATGCAATGATTAATGATTTTATTTCTGGTGGAATTGAGGGTGCTATTCTTGATTCATGGAACGACCTAAAACCAGATTTTATGATTATTGAAGGGCAAGGAAGTATAGTCCACCCTTTTTTTCCAGGTGGCTTTGAAATACTAGCTGCTGGAAAAATAGATGGCTTTATTTTAGTAGATGCTCCAAAAAGACCTCATCTTGATGGCTTTCCAGAATATCCCATGCCTGACCCTGGTAGGGTTGTAAAGATTGCAGAGTTGCTTACTGAAAAGCCAGTTTTGGGTATTGGTATAAATCGTGAGAATATGGATAAAAATGATATAAATATTGCAAAAGTAAAACTTAAGGAACGATTTAATGTCCCTATAATTGAACCCTTAAGTGAAGGTGTTAATCAAATCGTTGATTTTTTGGAGGAGATGGATGTCAGGTAAAAAACCTGATATGATTTGTTTTTCTACAATTAAACTGTCGGAACCAGTACTTAATGGTAGAACTGTTAAGGCAAAAGTAATTTTAAAAAAGACAGATGGTGATGAATCTGCTTTTTTTATTATGTTAAAATATCAAGAGAATGTAAAGATAGGATATTTACCACTTTTACGTCTTGCTTTTGCGATACCATTACTAAATTACGGTTTATTTTCAAAAAAGTTTGAGTTAGCCTTTCCAATAAGTAAAATAGATGAAAATTTATTAAATCAGTTAAACATAGTTTTTAGTAAAGATATTTTTGTAAATAAGATACTGCGGAGAAGAGCTAACTATATTCTTCCAAATTACCTTCCTAAAAATGAAGAAGTAAAACTTGAGGATGCAAATCCAAAGGCTAAAATTACATCATCTGCAGTTCACAATGATCAAGTGATTTCATCATATATGGATAAAAACAGCTGTGGTATTTTATCAAGTGGAGGTAAAGAAAGTCTTCTAACATATGGATTGTTAAAAGAAATCGGATGCAAAACATATCCATTATATGTAAATGAGAGCGGGGGGCATTGGAGAACTGCAATACCTGCATATAGATATCATAAAAGGATTGATGATAAAACACAACGTGTTTGGACAAATATCGATAGATTTTATGTTTTTATGCTTGATAATTTAAAATTTATTAGACCTGATCATAGAAAAGTATGGGCAGACACTTATCCAATAAGATTGTGTATTTTTCCATTTTATGTGTTTTTATTATTGCCAATATTTGCTGATAAATGCATCGGGAATCTATTAATAGGTAGTGAGTTTGATGATTTAAGATCAACTCCAGAGTATCTTGGAATCAAGCATTATTATGGGGTTTATGATCAGCATCAAGATTATGATTTTATTATGAATAATTGGTATTCAAAAAGAATGCCTAGACTTGTACAATGGTCAGCTGTTAGAAATACATCTGGATTAATTGTTGAGAAAATACTTGTAAAACGTTACCCTGATATTGCAAAATATCAAAGGTCCTGTCATTCCTGTCATTTTGAAAGAAATAATATAGTTCCATGTGGAAAATGTTCAAAATGTATGGGCGTATTGCTTTTTTTGTTAGCAAACAAAACTAATCCTCAAATCATGAATTTTAAAAAAGATGATATTGATAAATTTCCTAAGCGAGTTGATACTAAAAATCTTAGACTAGATGAAGATGAAAAAAATCAATCTTTTTATATCATTGGTAAAAAAGATAACATCCCAAAGGTAAAACCTGTTGCTCATGTAGAAAAAATTCATATCTATAAAGATAATTGTGATATCAGTTTTATTCCAAAGCATCTTAGGGAAAATTTATTAGAAATAATAAAAAAATACACGACAGGATTTTGTAAATTAGAAAATGAAGATTGGGTCTCGGTAAATGAATCTGATATCAATTCTTAGGTTGTCAATATTATAGCACATTGATTATTAGTTGAAACTTCTAGTCTTATTTTATTGACACCTTTTAATATCATTTCATCTTCAGCTGCTTTTAGAAGTTTTTTGCCGATACCTTTTCCTCGGTGTAATGGATCAACATTCAATGTTTCTATTCCAGCCAAATCAGAATTTCTCTTTAATAAAACAATTATAAATCCTCTAGGTTTTCCTTGTAATGCTTCTATGAGACAGTCACTATTTGCTTTTGTTATCAGATATTTTAATTGTTTTGGAGTATAAGCTAAATAATTATCAAAGCATTTATTTTCTATTTCAATTATTTCGTCAAGATCGTTTGGTACGACCTTTCTAATAAAGCCCATATCCATTTTGTTCAACCAAGCATTTGAAATCTATTCAAATACTTTTATAAAAAATTAGTTACTTTTAATATTTAGTAGAATGGAAAGTTTAATATATAAGATGATTGCGATTTTATATAGTAAGAAATGTAAAAGGTGTGAAGTTAAAGATGGATGATAGAATTAACATTACTAAAAAATTAGTTAGTATTGTAAAAAATAGAAAAACACCAATAGTTGTTAATAAACAAAAAAGTGGTTACAATAAAAATAAAGGATCTGGTAGAAGTCTATCATATGATAGTTATTCAAATGATAATGATTACTAGAATTTTTTAACTATTTTGTTTTTATTAGGGTATCTGCAATTATTAATATACTTCCAAGTTGCATTTTAACTGAATTACGAATAGGAACTTGATAGAAGGCTCCTCTTTCCTGCACATGTTTAGCAAGAGATTTTATTTCTAAATCAGATATCTCCATAAGTTGACAAATCTTTGGGGCACCACCTTTTATACAGATACTTTCTGCAACTCTCCATATCTGACCAAGGAAGAATAAATCAAATAAGTCCTCAATTACACTATTTTCAAATTTTTCTGCTTTAGTGATAACTTTATCTTCAGCCTTATCAATAATTCTTTTTTCATGATCAAGAGATAATTGAGCATTTGCGATGTGTTTTTTTGCTAGATTCAAAAGGAGTGGATCTGCCATATATTCATATTCTTTGAGTCTTTCAATTAATTTAATTGAATATTCCAATCTTGATTTTTTTCTATTATAACGTCGTTCAATCATTTTTTTATAAGACACTTTTGATGGATTTTTATCTTTTAATTTGTGACTTAGATACATTGGAACCTCACAATTAAAGCTAAAACCACCTATATTTTTCTGATACCATTCATCACTACATGCACCACGACGCAGAGCAGGTAGAACTAGTGGATCTTTTTTTTTGTAATATTCAAGATAGTCCTTAAGTCCATACATCTGGTAAAAACCTGGAGAAAACATTTTCCCAAATGGTACATCAGGTGCTTTATCTGATAGAGGTATTCTTAAACTATCAGCAAATCTCCTGAGTTCAGGGTATATCTCTGGAAAATCCTTACTGAGATAATAATACCCATTGGTAAACCCACTGTGATGAAGATTACATAATAATTCTGGTTTTTCTCTTTCAAGAACATCCTTAATCGCGATGGTTTCAGGTCGTGATTGGGTCCATTTAAAATCTTCATATTCAATTGGAAATGTCCATTCATATTGGTCTTCTGTAGGTTCTCTAAAGGAGGATTTTGCCATTGCCGCAAGGGACTCAGGGATATTAAACCATCCTTCGTTTAAACACATACCTCTGCGTTCTAGTATAGGAATAAAAAGCCATCTCCATCCAAAACAATTTAATTCTGGATGTGTTACCTAATGGTTCATCACTGTGGGGAACACCAATAATTAAAGCTGTTTTATCGTTTTTACCTATTTCTAGCATTCCTAATGGTTCATTATCTACTGTTTTTCCGATTTTTTCATATTTTACATCTGGTAGTTCAGTAATTAGATTTATTAAATTATCTATCTCACTAACTTTTAAAAAACGAGTATAAGTTGGAATTTCATTTAAAATTTTATGGAAAATTTTTATTTCCATTTTATAAATCAACCTCGATACCTAGACCAGGTTTTTCTGAAGGGATAACATAACCGTCTTTATAGCTTGCACCACCTTTTACAATATCCTTTTGGAAATCTAAAGCAGAATCTAAATCTGCATATTTGACATTTTTAAATGCACAGGCAAAATGTACACCTGCGGCCATAGCTGCCATTGATTCGTTCATACATCCAATCATGACTGGAATCTCTGCGATTTCTGCATAAGTATTTGCCTTTATAGCATTTGTAATTCCCCCTATTTTCATTAGTTTGATATTAATCATATCTGCTATTTCCATTTTAACAGCTTTAAGGCTGTCTCTTAGTGTTAAAGCAGTTTCGTCAGCCATTATAGGAACAGTGCATTGTGCGGTCACCTCCTTGAGAGCATAAAGATATTTAGCAGGAGTGGGTTGTTCAAGTATTTCAACATCTGCACCAAGTTTTTCAAGTGTTTCTACGACACGTAAGGCTTTTTCTAAGCTATATCCCTCATTTGCATCCAAACGAATCTTAATATTATTACCCACTGCATTTCTAATTGCTAGTACTGTTTCAATATCTTGATCAGCATCCATCCCACATTTAACCTTTAAACAGGTAAAACCCTGAGAAACAAAAATTATTGCCTTTTCTACCATTACATCAACAGGATTTAAACCGATGGTAACTGATGTTTCGATTTTGTCTCTATATCCTCCCAGAATTTTATAGAGTGGCATATCTGCTTTTTTACCGAGAATATCATAAAGTGTCATGTTTATGCCGGCTCTAAGTGATGAATTACCTTTTACTTTTTCTTCGATTAAATCGTTTAAATAATTTATTCTGAGAGGGTCTTCCCCAATCAAAATATCCTTGATTACCTTATTGAAACAGTCAATGACTGTTTCTTTGGTTTCAAATGTTATACTATCTGGTGTAGCACATCCCCAACCAGTAATATCTTCATCTGTTTCAAATTTTAAAAATACGTTTTCTCCAATATCTACTGTTTCATTTGCAATGCTAAAGGGTTCTTTTAATTTTAAATCAAGTGGAATGGCTGTTACTGATTTGATTTTCATATAGGTCTGTTAACAAAATTGTTTTAATAATGATTACTCTAATTCCACATTATCTAAAAATCGAAATCATCAGCATTATCATCAAATTCTTCAAATGCTGGAGATTCTGACTTTAATTCATTATATCCTTCTTTTTCAGATTTCTTTTTTTCTTTGTGAATAATATGTTTGCAAATTTTGCATCTGCCTTCTTCGTCAAATTCTCGCCATTCCATACAATGGAGGCAGAATTCATCACTTCCTATCTTTAACTTCATAATTCACAAATAGTCTAAAACTTAAGTGTACTATAAAATACATTCGTACCGTTTGATTCTCTGATTAGTTTAAAAAATTCTTCTTTTAAAATATTCAACTTTTTTTGGGATATTAGCTTGGCATCATCTGTTAATTTACATCTTAACTCTGAGATATTACCTTGCAGACGACACACAATTGGCCGAACTGGATATATTGTACATCTATCATTCATAAGGTATGGACATTTTGTTTGATTTTTTTCAAATTCTTCCCTTGTCCATAAGATACGCTGGATTTTATTTTCTTTCATAAATTCTCTTATCAATATATCTTCAGGTTCAAACCAAAATATAGGGCCACAGCATTGATGACAATGCTTACATTCAAAAGATGGTATTAGAGAATATATGCTTTCTAAATCCTTGATTATTTTCTTATACAATTAACAATTTCACCGCTATAATAAAGTATTAATATTGACTCCAAAATTTTCTAAGCCTACTCTGCCTTTTTCAGTTAATTCAAATCTTTTATCATCTCTTTTTTTAAGCCAACCAAGTTCAAACATTTTCTCCATAAGAATGCTCCCTAAATATGAACCAATATGTTCATAGAGAATGCCATGATTACTTTCAATACAGACATTTACAATTTTTCTTTTTATTGAGCGGAGTTTCTCAATATCAATTCCAATAATTTCTAACTCATCCCAGCCTTTTTCTGTGATAATGAATTCCTCATTCATTCTTTTTAATAAGTCTTCCTTTAAAAAAAATTTAAGTAAGGCTTCTCCTAATAATCCACCGACATGATCATAACAAGTGTTTACTATTCTTCCTTTTTCAGATAATCGTTTATTCAAAATCTATCAAGCCCCCTCCAACTCTTTTTCTAGGAGACATACGTCTTGTAACATAACCAGCTATACGATTTCTTAAAAGTTTACTTTTAACATCTGTTAACTCTGCAACCTTCTTTTTATTATTTTCAAAATCTCCAGCTTTAAAATCATTTGGATATTTATTTAAAAGTGCAATTGCAATATTTTTAATATTAATCTGTCTTATGTTTCCCAAATTTATCAGCTCGCAATTTTAATTTCACATGGTGGAGGTAATTTAGAAGCAGCTTTCTTTAGGGCATTTCGTGCAAACTTTATATTTTTCTCAAGTGTTTCAACAGTCAAAATTATCTGATGGTTTTTTACTCGTGCTGCAGTTCCAACTGCACTTCCAAAAGAAGCACGCATACCTTGCGAAACACGATCAGCTCCCGCACCTGTTGCTTGTTTGTTTTCCCTTAATACATGATGTGGATAAACTCTTATTGTTAATCTGTAATCTGTAACTCCTGCAGTTTTTTCTAAAGCTCTATTAGAAGCAATACGGGCTGATTCTAAAGCTGAATGTCTGATCTGGCAATTTTCTTTTGATAATAGATCTAATTTTATTGGAAAAACTTCAGTTTTATTTCCTAGTACAAACTGTGTAATTCGAGATATTGGTACACCACCCATGTATTCTCTTCTAGTATAGGCTTGTTGTTTTATTTCATGATACATACTACCTGGTTTTCGAGCCATATTTCACCTCAATTAAATATGATAATCAAAATCTTCATTCCTTTAAAACCAGGTTAGGTTAATGAATTTTAATAGCGTTTTCCAAGGAAAAAAACAAAAAAACAAAAGAAAACGATAGTAAAAATTGATAAACATAAATTTTTTCTTATAATATTTGAAAAAAAATATTTGTATTAAAAATAAATGTATAAAATGTTGTATTCAAACATCAATGATACTTTCAAATAATGACATTGAAAAAATACAAAACATAGGTTATAACAAAAATTTTTTTGTAAAAAGAAGTGATGGGTGGAAGAAATTGAAAAATAAAAATGGAAAATGTGTTTTTCATAATGGAAAAATATGTATGATTTATGATCAAAGACCTGAAGGATGTAAACTTTACCCATTAATTTTTAATATTGAACTAAAAAGTGCTATTATTGATAGCTTTTGTCCTTATAAAAATGATTTTTCATTTAATTTAGAAGATTCTAAAAAATTGTATGATGTAATCAAACAAATAATATATGAAAAATGCAATAATAAAAAAATTTAAAATTATAAAGGTCAGTATCTTGAATTTCAGAATAATTGAATTAATTCAAAACATTTTTATCTTGGTTATATCTAATCATTATTTGTGAGAAATCTATGGAGACCTATATCGATGTATTTATTAATTCTGATGGTAAAAAAGCATCTGAAATCTTTGAAAAATTGACTGGAATGGGATTAAAGTATTACATAGGTGAACATGATTTTATCTACAATTGGAAACGAATTGTCACAATTAAGGAAGAGCTGACCTTTGTTGATCGTATACAAGATACACTTAAGGGAACAAAAACCATTTTAAAATTTACTACAATAAGATAAATTCATCAAAAATAAATAAATTTAATTGATAAGAGGTACGCTTATCTTTTTTATTTTAATAATAATACACTATCTAAAGCATGAATGATACCATTTGTACACTCGACATCTGATTTTATTATATTTGCATCATTAATTCGGAGTCCTTTAGTGGTTGAAATAATTAGCTCTTTACCATTAATTGTTTTAATTTTTTTCATATTTATAAGAGATGGTGACATAACTTTTTTAGCAAGTATATGTGCTTTTATTACAGTTAATAATCTATCCTTATCATTTAACAAACTTTCAATTTTTTCAGTTGGAAACTTTGCAAAGGCAGCATCATTTGGTGCAAATATTGTAATTTGATTTCCATCTGTAAGATTTTGAGTTAATCCTGCTTTTTGAATGATTCTAATAAATGTTTTGAAATTACCCATTTCTAATACTGTTTTATAAATATTTTGAATAATTTTCACCTTTTAAAAAGAGGAAACAAAGTAGATATATCAATTTGTTCCGCGCTTTTTTGTCTTTTTATTAGTTTTTTCCTTGTTTACAGACCTCAATTCTTAAATTAATGATTTCAGTAAATTAAAAAATATCACTATGAGGTGAGATTATTATGCCACCAAAGAAAATAAAGAAAATAAAAAAAAATAGGGATGTAGAAGAAGATTTTGAAATTAATGATGAAGAGACAATAAATTTATTTGGACCTTAATTCCAATTTTATTTTTTAAAGGATGAGTGAGAAAAAATGTATGAGCAAAAGATATTAGAAAAATGGTTAAAACAAATTAAATCAGGCGAATTAAACCCTGATGCTATAGGATTAGGAAAAGATAAAGTGAAAGCAATTGAAAAAATAAATAATGAACTTAACAAATTAAAAATTGTTAAACCTGTTATTACAGTAAAACAAAAATAAATTTATCAATTAACTATTTTATTTTTTTACATTCACTTTATAAATAATATGGTTATTTAACTAAAAACTATGTTTCCAATAACGATCCCTTTATTTATCGTAGGATTTATTTTTCTTATTAAAGGTGCAGATTTTCTTGTAGATGGTGCTTCAGCAATTGCAAAAAAACTTAAGGTTTCTGATTTGATAATTGGCTTGACTGTTGTTGCTTTTGGAACTTCTGCTCCAGAACTTATCGTTAATATTTTTGCTAGTATCCAGGGAAAAACTCAGATTGCTATTGGTAATGTTTTAGGGAGTAATATAATAAATATTTTCGTTATACTTGGAATTTCATCAATTATATTTCCATTAATTGTTAAAAAAGATACCGTATGGAAAGAAATACCGTTTTGTTTATTTGTTACAATCCTATTTGGAATTTTAGCAAATGATAATTTAATTTTTAAAAATAATGTTACTGAGATTAGTCAATTTGATGGTTTGATTCTCATTTTATTTTTTATTTTTTTTATATATTATATTTTAAAGATTTCTAAAAAACAGAGAAATGAAGATGAGGAATCATCAAAGTTAGAAATTAAACAATACAGTTTTTTTAAATCATTTCTTATTATAATTATTGGATTAATTGGTTTAAATATAGGTGCAAAATGGATTGTAGATGGTGCTGTAGAGATAGCTTTATTTCTTGGAGTTAGTCAATCTTTAATTGCAATAACTCTAGTTGCATTTGGTACCTCTCTACCTGAATTATCAACATCTATTATGGCGGTTTTTAAAAGAAATTCTGATATTGCAATTGGAAACATTGTTGGTTCAAATATCTTTAATATTTTATTAATAATTGGAGTTAGCTCAATTATTAGACCATTAAAATTTAACATAGCAAGTAATATAGATATTTTTATTGCCATTCTTGCTCCATTTATTTTATTTATTACAATGTTTACTGGTAGAAAAAAACATTTGTTAGAACGCTGGGAGGGCTTTGTTTTTTTAATAATATACGGTATCTACCTTATTTATGTAGTTATCCGTGGATAAATTTTTTTCCATTTCTTAAAAATCTAACTTTTTGTTAATGAATAATTGGATAAGAACGCATCTCATTTGCTAAAAGTACCTCTATTTAAGGAAAATCGGTGATAAAATGATCCTTATTTGATGAAATGGAGGAACAAAAGGCTTCTGTAGACCTTGCAGGGACTCAAAAAGACTTTAATGTTAAATTCCAGAAAATGATGAGTAAAAATATTACTATTTTTAAATCCTTTAAAATATGATGAATTATCGAACAATGATTAGATAGACTTCTCTTATTTCTTTATTAATTAAAAAAGATTATGCTCTGTATTTACGAAGTCTTTTTATTCCTTCATCATAATTTATCCAATTATCATGCCATTTCTTATTATGATATTTTAGTTTTTTTAAAACAAATTCACGTATCCATTTTGTTTTGAGTTCAACCTCAGGGTGTTCTTCTACTTTTTCTGCAATATCGCGTGCAATTTTAACTGGTGCACCTGCTTTTACAGCACTTACAACAATTTTTTCTTTGATGAATGGTTCTTTTTCACCATTTCTTTTAATTACGGATTTTGACATAAACACACCTTTTTAATAATTCCCCTTTTGTAAATTATTTATTTTTTTTATCAATATGTGTTATGATATAAATAAAATATCTTAATAATACATTTCATTTTCTTAATGTATCTTCAATAATATAAGAAATGAGAGCTATTGAGGGAGGAGAATGTTAGGGAGACCTCTTGGCTCTCATTCCTAATATTTGCTAATAATTAATTTGATTTTTGCTTTTTATATTCTCTACAAAAGCATTAATTAGACAAATAACATAAATTGATTAAAATATCCTGAAAAAAACCTTAAAAAACAAGGAAAAAACACTACTAAATACGGATTTTTTCGATAAAAAATGTAAATAAATAAACTTATATCTTATGGTATTTCTAAAGGCGAAATAAATTCTCGATCAGCTTCAAGAACACTTACAATTTCTTCATCTTTTAAACCAAGTGGTATGAGTTGAGTTTTAATTATATTTTTTAGTTCTTTATAAGATGGTGCAACCATGAAAATTGCTAGTCTTTTATTTCCTGAAATTTGATATACTCGTAATACATTTTTTACTTTTTTTACCTTATCAGTAATTGTATCAAGATCAGTAGATGAAATAGGATTTGCAAAAATCATAGCAAAAAAATTTAAACCAAGTGCTGTCTTATCAATTAGAGCGGTATATCCCTGGATAATTCCAACCCGCTCCATTGCTTTAATTCGGTCTCTTATTGTAGTTTCTGATCTTTTTAGCTCAGCAGCAATTTCTTTATATGTGATGCGTGCATCCTTTTGTAAAAGAAAAATAATTTGCTTATTTATGTTATCAATTTTCATATACTTACAATAATGGAATAAAAATTGTTTTAAAATAACTTATTGTTAAGATGGAAAAAAAAGACGTAGACATGAGCTTAATTATAAGAAGGGATGGGATTGCACAATAAATGTGATTTGCTCATTGTCATACGTCCTTCCCCAATTTTGTCAAATTTTAAATGACGATACATATCAATTATCAAGCATCTTCTGTTTTTTTATGATTATCTGGATTATAATATAATACTAAATGCCAAAAAAATAATATAAATTATTATCAAAGAAAATATAAAGATTTTATAATTGAACAGAAATGGTTTTTCCCATCTTAACATCATATTTTTACCCTTTCTTAAAATATGTTAAATAACCCTAGATTTATTAATATTGAGCTTAATAAACAAGGAAAAATTATAAAAAACAAAGAAAAAACAAGGTTATATTTTTACAGTTATGAATTTTGTTTTTCTTTAGATGTATTATTTTTTTTAAAACTGTATTATTTTAACTTTTTAAATTTTAAATAGTCATAAAAGCTTGTTTATTAAATATCTGAATATTTCAAAAGATTATTAAAACAAATTAAGTAATTCAAGTTTAATAGGAATTGGTGTCATAAATTGAAATGCATGTTTGTCTCTGATTTACATGGTAATATAAAAAAATTTCAAAAACTATTAACTACAATAAAAAAAGATAATTACGACGGGATTTTTGTTGGAGGAGATATTCTTCCTAATAAACATAATATTAAGAACTCTATGAATGAGTTTCTTGAGGAAAATTTTTTTTCAAAAATTAAAAAACTAAAAAATCCACCTAATTTTTTTGTTATTATGGGTAATGATGATCCTAGATTATTTGAAGAAATATTTATAAATGCTGAAAAAAAAGAAATCATTAAATATATTCATAATAAAACTGTTGAATTTGATAATTTATATGTGTCAGGTTATTCCTTTATACCACCTTCTCCGTTTCAACTTAAAGATTGGGAAAAATATGATGTTTCACGTTTTGTTGATGTAGGTGCGGTTTCTCCAGAGGAAGGAATCAGAACAACTAAAATTTCAGAAGATCAAATTCGTTATTCCACAATTTCAGAAGATTTAAAAATTCTTTCAAAAAATGCACCTGTTGATAAAACTATTTTTCTTTTTCATTCTCCTCCTTATAAAACAAGTTTGGACAGAGCAGATTTAGATCATAAATTGGTGGATCATGTATCTGTCGATGTTTATGTTGGAAGTATTGCAATCAAGCGTTTTATTGACTCAAAGCAACCTTTTTTAACATTACATGGCCATATTCATGAAACAGTAAGATTAACAGGTATATGGAAAGAAAAATTTGGTAAGACCTATTCATTTTCTGCTGCACATGACGGAAAAGAACTAGCAATTGTTAAATTTGATACGGAAGATTTAGGACAAGCAACTAGACTTCTGATATGATGAACTTTAATTTTCCTGCTTTTTTAATTGAATTTTTTTAACACTAACATATGGACTTATAATATGTATTGCCCAGCTAGTTCTTTTTGTTATATCAGAATCAGTAATAATTTTTACATCAAGCAGGTTTCCAGTTTCAATACCTGTTCTCTTCTTATTTTCTTGATCAAGTTTTTTACCTTGTTCATCAAACCAGGCACTAAGTTTATCCTTTTGCTCGTCAGTTCCTTTAAAATGGACAATGATATCTATATCACTAGCTGGTCCTGCTTCGCCTGTTTTAGTACTTCCAATGAGGTATAATGCTTCTATTCCATATAAATCCGGGTCTAATTTTTCACCTAGCTCTTGGACTTTTTGCATTCGCCAATTCCAGTGATCTTGAGGTTTCAAATATCCGAGGGCTGCATTTGCTTCTCCATCCATTATGATGTTCAAAGTCCCGTCTTGCATTAGGTCCGTCGTTTTTAATAACTTAATTACGTTTTCATATTTTTTATGTAATGGTAATATTTTATTCAGACTGTTAGTGGATTTTATTAGTAAATCTTCATTGAATACTACATTTGGTTGATCTGGATATAATGGTAGATATCTTATATTTGATTCCACTAAATCCTGAAAGAAGTGCGTCCCAAAACTTAGTTCTGGAGTATATCCTCCTTTTTCCTTAGCAATTTCAACAATTAGAGATGTATTTTTAATATCACCATATTTTACTGGAACTCCTAGCTTAATATCTCCTCGACTTCCCCATCGCCCAGGTCCCATAAGTATGAATTTATTTTTTGGTAGTTTGTTATTTAGCTCATTTACAATTAAAGCAATTTTATTCATTTCTTCGCGAGATGGCAAATTTGCATATTCCTCTGGTACTACATATACAATATATTCAATATTTTCAATTTGACCTGTTGTCACATATTTATCGGCTGAAAATATTATATCTTGCTTAGGAATATTTGTAGGAACAGGTTTTCTTTCCATTCCCCTTCCTTGACTTTGAGGTCTGCATTGAAGTATGTATAATTTATCAGCATCAGATGCAAATTCTACATCAACTGGAGTTCCAATTTTGTCTTCAAGAAGATAAAGTATCTTTTTCATTTTTTCCAAAAAATCAGTTTTTTCAAAAAGACCAGAAAATGTTACTACTAAATCCTCTTCCTTTAGATCGCTCATAATATTTGGTGTTGTTAGTCTTGAATCTTTATAAATTGATATAATTTCATTTATTTTTGAAATCTTATCTTGATGTTCTTTAAATAATTGTAATGCTTCAACTGTCTCAATTGCACCAGAATCCAGATTTATTACGTCCATATATTTTGGAGAATATTGTACTTGTTCACTAATCAAGGTATTAACTCTGAGATTTGGTCTATTTGGAGATACAAGAATTGGATAATCATCACCAACTCTATCCACAGCTCTTGTTCCTAAGCCTGGTACTAACCTTACCATCCCGTCTTCCCGTCTAATTCTTGGAGACCAGCGAAATTCGTTTCTACTGAACGCGACACCTCCAAAAACTGGCATATAGTAATTTCCTATTTTCTCCCCTACGACTTCTTGAACGAGTATACCCATTTCTTCACTGAAATCTAAAAGACCTCTTTCTCGTCTATATTCAATTGGATCAGGTCCAAATGTTGATGCATAAACTTCAGCTATTGCATCCATTAAAGAATATAGTCTTTCTTCTTCAGATCCTATATTTGCAACAAACAAGCTTTTGTATTTTCCAGAAAAAGCTGCACCATAGCTATCTTCAAGTAAACTTGATGAGCGAACGATTATCGGTTTACCTTCAAGATCACGAATAATTTTTCTAAATCCTTCTACAATTTCACGGGGGAAAGTAGCATTTTTAAAAACTTGTTCAAGAAAAGAATGTTCCTGTCTTATTTGATCTGGATTTAGATATTTTATATGAAAGACCTCATCTAAATCATTATAATGTATGAAATTATGGATCGTATCAGAGGTTATATACCAACTTCTTGGAAAAGAGATGTTTTTTAGTTCTTCATCTTTTCCCATTGATTCTTTAATTATTTTTTCTGCTAAAAATACACCTGAGGTTTTTCCACCTAGTTTACCTGATCCCCGTCCAGATCCTACTATATATTTAAAAAGCTCTAAAAAATCTTCAAGTTCCAAATAACTCTTTGCAACATTTACATACTCAAGCCTATCAGTGAAAAAACGTCTTATAAGAGCTGTTTTAATTGTTATTTTATCTTCAGGTGCAAGGGTGAATTTTATATCCTCCTGATCAAAAAAACGGTTTAATTCATCTGTTATCTCAATTAGTGGTATACCTGTTTTTTGTGATGCTAAAAGAAGGGGTCTAGCTTTGTCTTGTTTAAGCCAGTCCTGAAATATATTTGATATCTCATTTGATGATAAATTTTCTTTTGCCATTTCAAATATCTGCTTCTGGATATGTTTCAATGATTCGAGATCCTGCCTGGGGTTTGGCATGTTAATCCCACACCATTGGCTAGAAGCACTATCCCTATCAACTGAGCATAATTTACCCAATAGTTTTGTTATTTTTTCGTTTTCATAACGGTATAGATAATATACCATTTTTCTGGTTAATCGTAGGAGCGTTCTTGGGTCTGTCCTGATTAAAAGATCAATTATTACCTCCCAGTCTTGTTTTACTTGCTCATCTTGTTTTTCAGCAGACTTTATTAGTTTTTCAGCTTGAGTTAGTTTTCCCTTAATTTTAGTTTCTTCAATATATCTACTTAAAAAATCTGATATTGCATCTAATAATCTTCGTTCATCAATTAAAAATGGACCTTCGTCAATCTCTGGTTTTTCTTCAAGATAATATATCTCTATATCTCCAATTTGTTTGTTGTCTGATATTATTTTACTTACTTGACCCCATTTAGTTATTTTAAAATTTTTAGTTTTATATTCTTTATTACCGATTTTTATTTTAGCACATGTTATATCTGGATATTGCCAGGCTTGAGGTAAAATATCCACGATTTTTTGTAGTGATTCATCAAATGGAAGATTATTATCCTTAACAATATTTGTTAGACTATAAAGACAATTTAGTTCCTTTACTCTTTCTTTCAATGCATTAATACCATTATCAAGGATTTCCCCATCTTGGATTTGCTTTTCTTTTTTCATTTAAAATACCTTATTTCTTACAATATCTTTTTAAATCTTGTTCCACTATTATTCCTTTACCTATTAGACCATCTACGATTGCTTTAAGAGGTTTTACTGTTTTAATATGTTTAATAAATTCTGTTTGCTCAATGATTTTTTGTTTTTTAATCCAGCCCCAGTCTATATCATTTTCCTTTTTTATAATCAAATATACAACCTGGGATGCTATCATATCATGAAAGAAATGCGAACCCTGTGAGGGATCTATATGTCTTTCTTTATATGGTGTTTCGACAATTACTTTTGCACCAGCAATATCACTCCATATAACAGGGATGCCTAGCCATGGATCTGTAGACCCCCAACGTCCTGGTCCAACCAATATATAGGGTTTTTTTTCTTCCATTAATTTTTTATTAACATTTTTAATCTGATTTACAACTTGATTAGAATTTGATAAGTCAAAAACATCTTGATCTACGTAAATAATGTCTTTTATATCTTCAATTATTCTGTTACCTAGAGAGTTTTCACTATAAAAAATAGTAATTTCTCTAGGTATTTCTTCGATATTTATTTCTATTTTTTTATCTTGGGCAATCATGTTTCTTATTTGAAGAATAAAGAGTTCTGCAGGTTTTGATTCTTCTTTTGGTAGATTAAGAGCAAATTCTATTTCAACAGGACAACCTAGAGCAATTTCACTTATTTTAAGCAAAAGATTAATAGCTTTTACAAGTGGAATAGAATTTAGATTTACTATTGGAGCAAAATCAACAACAATATATCCATTTTCGCTTAATCCTGGATAAAGCTTTTCATCTTGAGGGATGTATGTTGATACAATTTTATCTAGTATTCCATATTTTTTTGTAATATCAACATTCAATTTTTCAAGGGATATCTCTTCATTAAAGTTTGAGAATTTGTAAATTGATTTAAGATTTAATGCGTAGAATTTTGTTTGTGCATATTTCATATACTCAAGTGGAGTACCAAACAATGGGGCTGCTGGTTTTTCAGGACAAAATGCAAAGCTACTGCCTCCGTCTACAATTGATTTTCCCAAACCAACAGCAAGATATACTATTCCTTCTTCAGGTTTACAGGGACCTGATGGGTAATAATTATAGGATTTTGCAACTCCAGAAATTGAAGGATAAAAAAATTCGTCATGCCTTTCACCAACAACTTCCTGGATTATAATAGCCATTTTTTCATCGCCGACTTTTTTAGAAGTGTTTTTAATGTAGGTCCTTGCTTTTTCAAAAAAAGTTGAAGCATAAACATATTTTATTGAATTACAAATTTCCTGAAAACGAGTATTATCCTCCCAGGATTCATTTGGGAAAAGTACAGATTCATATATCCCTGCGAAAGGGTGCATAAGTGAATCCTCAAGAAGCCCTGAAGATCGAACGATAAGGGGTTTTCTCGTATTTTTTATAAAGGCTCGTAAATCTCCAAGAACTATTGCAGGTAAGCTTTTTTCCATAAAAATTGCTGCTATGCGCTCATCTGATAAATTATTAAAATCCAAAGTATTAAGATTATTTTGATATATAAACATATCAAAAATATCTGTTGATAAAATAATACTTCTTGGTAAATTCATTCTTAAACCAGGAAACATTTCATCGATTTGATAATTTGAAATTAAATTTCCAATAAAAGCAAGACCGCGGGCTTTGCCGCCTAAGGGTCCTTCACCTATTCTACTGATTTTAATAATAAGGTCTTCAGACTTACGAGAAAATTTAGATATAGATTCTAATTTTAAAGAATAATGATATTCTTCAATTAGATTTTTCATTTGTTTTTTTAAATTTTCTTCATCATTTTCGTTATTTTCTAGTAATAGGCATTTATTTGCAAATTCTATTTCTCCTAAGTTTTTCAACCAAGTAGAAAAAATATTTTGCTTTGCATGTTTAAAAACAACTTTATTATCTAATGTATCAATTGCATTTTCCAAATTTCCAATATTTTTTATTTGATAGATTTTTTCTGTTTTTTCGTCTTTTAAAGAAAATTCAGTGAATCCTAAACTTTCTTTGATAAAATTACAAAATTTAATTTTGTTATTATTAGAAATTATTTTGAAATTTTTATTGGAAAACCTTTCAATTTTTAACTCATCAGATGATAAAATAAGAATAGGAAGATTTGGATTATATTTAATAATTTTTTCAGCAATTTCAATTCCATCTGATTTGTTAATATCCTGTCCATCAAGTTTTTCATTTATGATAACACAAATTAAATCATCTTTATATTTTTCAAATAGTAAAATACCTTTGTTGAAATCCTCGGCATGGAGGAAAAAAGGTCTTCTTTTGATACGCATTATTTTTTGTTCTAAGTTCAATTCATCATCAATAATTTTTTCCAGATAAGAGCTGATTTCTTCATTTATAATTAAAAAGTAATTAGAATAATCTTTTATCGAACTATCTATAAAAAGAATACATTTTTTAAAATCTGTTGGAGATGATTTTTCAATGTTTATTAAGTCTTCGAAATATTGTATAATATTAAGAATTACTCTACTCTCATTATTCCAATAAAACACTTTATCTATATTAGCATACTTTTTTTCTATTACCTTATGAATTTTATTAACATTGCTTGTTAGTAAAATTACTGGTATTTGCTTAAATTTTTTTATATTTTTAGATAATTCTTCGATTAAAGGATTTAGTGTGTTATCAAAAATTATTATTATATCAAAATTGTCATTTTTGATACAATTTAAGGATTCTGTTTTTTTTTCACAATGCTTAATTAATGGGGGATTCTCTCTTAGATTGATTGAGCACCATTCTCTAAGAAGATCAGTAAGCTGTCCATTTTGTTCTAATATATTATAGTCCTTAGAAGAAGAAATAATAAGAATTTTATTAATTGTGTAAAAACGAATATGCTTTATTGAATCATAATTGATTGGTTTTTTAATATCATGCTCAATACCCGTGATTTCTTGGATCTTTTCTTTTATTTTTTTTTCTTTATCTATTGAAAGCATAATACATTTTTTTTATTAAAAGATTATATTTCAAAGCCATCCTCTTAATTTACAAGCATCTGCAACTCTTTGTATAGCTATCATATAAGCAGCATCCCTTAATCTAACATTTTTGCGTTTAGAAAGTTCCAATGCCTTATAGAAGGCATCAGTCATTTTATTGTCTAGTTTTCCAAGAACTTCGTCTCTTGTCCAATAATAATTCTGATTGCTTTGAACTTGTTCAAAATAGCTACAAACCACTCCACCTGCATTTGCAAGGAAATCTGGTATAACCAAAATTCCCCTTTTATCAAGTAGATCATCAGCCTCAGGAGTAATTGGTCCATTAGCACCAGATATAATTATCTTTACGCTATCTTTAATATTTTTAACATTGTCTTTTGTAATTGAATTTTCAAGAGCAGCAGGTATAAGAATATCTACTTCATGTTTCAACCAATCTGTTCCTGGATTTACCTGATATCCAAGATCTTTCGCTTTCTTTTTATCTATTGATCCAAATCTATCGGTAATCTTTCTTAGTTCAGATAGGTCTATACCTTCATTTTTGGAAAAACTATAAGGTAAATTATCCTTTTGATCCCAACATGATACACAGATAACTTTTCCCCCATAATCTATGAATATTTCAGCCGAATATTGTGCAACATTTCCAAAACCCTCAATTGATGTTCTTGCCTTTGTTATATCTATATCAAGCTCTTTACATGCCTCTCTAAGCTGATATATTAATCCATATCCTGTTGCTTCTTTACGACCTAGTGAACCACCTAGTTCTATCGGTTTACCCGTAATAACTCCAGGGTAATGACCACTAAATATTGTTGAATATTCATCCATCATCCAAAGCATATGTTGGTTATTTGTCATAACATCAGGTGCTGGAATATCACGATCAGGTCCGATATCTTTAGATAATTGTCTGACCCAACCCCGACATAGGCGTTCCTGTTCCCTTTCACTTAAATCATGAGGGTCACAAATGATACCCCCTTTCCCTCCACCGAGAGGAATATCAACAACAGCACATTTCCATGTCATCCACATTGAAAGTGCACGAACTGTATCCGCAGTTTCTTGAGGATGAAATCTAATTCCTCCTTTACAAGGTCCACGTGCATCATTATGTTGTACTCTAAATCCTCTAAAAATTCTTACACGTCCATCATCCATTCTTATAGGAATTGATATGTGGTATTCTCTGATTGGACTTCTTAAAAGCTCACGTGTTGGTTCATCCAAATCCAGCATATCAGCAATGCGATCAAATTGTTGTTGTGCCATTTTATAGGCATTATAACCTTTTTCAGCCACAATTTACCTCCATAAATTATGTAATTAGGAAATGACATGTATAAACAAGTTAGATATAAATTATTGGTTAATCAAATCAAAAATATAATGATTTCATTTAGGGTTATATAATATAATTTTGTATTATTTTTTTCTTACCAATAAAATTTGAAACTGAGTATCTATAAAACAAAATTATAAGTAAATTTTTAAAAAAAAGAAAAATAAGATATTTTTTATTTTAATCTTTGATAAAATCTTTCAAACATCCTAAATAGAATTGGATTATTTTTAAAGAAATTATATAACCATTTGAAATGCATATCGAATGCTTTGTTTCTAGGCATTGTTACTTCGAATTCTCCCCAGTCACTTTCACTGTCAAATATATCCTTTGCTTTCGCCTTTATTGTATATTTTTTACCCATTGGTTCTGGATTGACGCTTTTCTTCTCATATGTATGAGATACTGTAACTATTTCACCTGATTCAAATGGTCCAAACCAATCCTTTGTATTTCCGTCTCCCCAGTCTATATAATAATACAAATCATCATCATTTGGATCTGTAGAAACAAATGTATATTCATATTCTATTCCTGGTTTACCAGTTGTCGGACCGTCTATTATTGGCTTGCTAGGTTCATCATTTTGGATAATTGGTACATCAGTTATTACTGTATTTGCCCAATTGTCTGATATGTCAACTGCTGAGATAATATAATGTAAAATATTGCCTGTAATTTCAACAGTGATGGTGAATTCCCAGATGTTATTTTGAATATCAGTCATGCTTTCGTTATAATGAACGCCCTCATCATACCAATATTCAACAAAGACTCCAGATAATTCAATATTATCGGTTACTTCAACATTAAATGTATATTGATGCCCTGCAATTGCGTATGATGGTGAATTATCAATAATTGTTGGGTTATCATTATCATAGATAATTACATCTTTGACACCTGTATCATTCCAATTATTTGAAGAATCATATGCTGAGATTATGTAATGTAACATCTCTGTTGAGCTATCAATAATTATTGTTTCCTCCCAATTATCATCAGCATAATTATTCATAGTGATATTTGTATGACTCCCTGAGTCAAACCAGTATTCAACATATGCATTTTCTACACTACCTGCATCTGTTATTGTTACTTCAAATGTGAAAACATCACCAGTATACCCAATTTTTGGTGTATAATCATTTATTTCAGGTAATATATAATCAAATATGTTTATCGATTTTGATAGATTAGTTGTACTCTCCTCATCATCAGTTACAGACAATTTAACAATATAAGTACCATATTCTGAATATGTATGATCAACAATCATTCCGGATTGCTTTACCCCATCTCCAAAGTTAAAGATATAATCAGTGATGGTTCCATCATTATCATAAGAACCTGAGCCATCAAAATATGCTGTTAGATCATCAATAGTATAGCTGAAATAAGGAATAGGTGGTTGATTTACATGATTTACAGTTAAAGTAAATGTTTCTGAATCTGAAAGTGGTGTTGGATTATCATCAGTGACTGTAACTATGATTTCATAAGTTCCTTCATCTTCAAAATCTGGTTCAAATTGAATTGAACCTGTTCCATTTCCATTATCAACAAGCGTTCCGAAATCCGGTAGGTCAGTTGTGCTAAAAATTAAAGTTTGTGATGGTAAATCAAGATCATATGCTGAAAAAGTAACTGTAAGTGTGCTATTTTCATCAACACTTTGGTCATTTATTGGATATAAATAGGGTGGTTGGTTTACTTCGTTTACTGTTATGGTTATTGTTTGACTATCGGTTTCTATTCCATCTGTGACTATTATGTCTAGTGTGTATGTGTCTGGTCCTTGGTTTTCGGTTGGTGTCCATGTGAATATTCCGTTGGTTGTGATTGTTGCTCCTGTGGGTTGGTTGTCGAGACTGAAGGTTAGTGTTTGTGTGGGTATGTCTGGGTCTGTTGCTGTTGCTGTGAATGTTAGTAGGTTTTCTTCATCGACTGTTTGTGGTCCTATTGGGTTGAGTTCTGGAGGTTGATTTACTTCGTAGACGGTGATTGTGATTTCTTCACTGTCGGTGGTGATTCCATCACTTACAATTACATCTAGTGTGTATGTGTCTGGTCCTTGGTTTTCGGTTGGTGTCCATGTGAATATTCCGTTGGTTGTGATTGTTGCTCCTGTGGGTT
>SMTZ1_10000495_pt1 | contig 67549 bp, 57 predicted proteins | sample DeeMarSWOR136_30_FD_25667 | JGI IMG/M metagenome (IMG submission 25667) | reverse complement strand
GCATTATTTGGTCCTGAAACATCGAACCACATTCTACCACCGCCTCCCTCACAGCATAAACTCTGATTTTTGATTCTATCTAACTCAATAAATTCTATTCCTGGAATATTTTCAATTATTTGCCTTGGTTCATCAAAAATTCCGTTATGTTTACCAAGAAAGCAAGGATCATGATATGTGGCTGTTTTTTCGATTCTTTTTGAAAAAGTTAGTTTTCCATTATTGATTAACTCTGCAAGTAGTTGTGAATGATGTTGGACCTTCAAATCTAACTCATATTTGTTCTTAAACACATTATATCCATGTGGACAGGAAACCAGCATGCTCTTTACGTCATATTTTTCAAATAACTCGGTATTATCCTCAATAAGTAGTTCGAATAATCCCTGTTCACCCAAACCGAGAATTTCATTACCACAACAATTCTCGTCTTTATCCAAAACTCCAAAATCAACTTCTGTTGTATTTAAACACATTATTAACGCCTTAGCGATGTCTTGTGCGCGTGTATCATAAGCTGTAGTACATCCAATAAAATAGAGGATATCTGCACCTTCTGAAATGTGTTTTAAATTGAAATCAGTCGCCCATTCCATTCTGTTTGCTCTACTTTGATTCCATGGATTGCCATGTTTAAAAACACTTTCTAAGACATCTTTAAGTGTTGCTGGGACTGTTCCTTCCTCAATCAAGGTGCTGCGTATATCAATTATCATATCAAGCGGGCTTAACTGCTTAGGACACCGAAGTTCACATGTCGAACATGTAGTACAACTCCATATTTGATCTTCAGGCGGTATTTTAAGTCTTTTAAAGACGGCAATTTCTCGTAGGATATTTCGCACGTTCAAATAAGATCTTGTGGCTACTGGGCATGAACCTGTGCATACCCCACACTGAATGCATTCGTTCAGCAGTAGTTTTTTATTGAATTCTTGGGCGATATTTTCCATGTACTCATCACTGCTCTACGACATTGTTATTACTTCAAGATACAATATAATGGCCTCTTTTATTCGTTCAATAAGCATACTCAACATTTTTGCTTGTGTATGACAGCCTGGGAGTTACATAACACTTGCAACATAATATTCGTCTTCATCTTTTTCAATTTTCAGTGTATATTGCTTCTGCTTAGAATACCACATGGATATCTCCGAGTTATTCACAATAAAAAAATATGTTTTAGAGATCGATTGCTCTTTTGAAGATAACATAATTTAAATTCTTTTCTAATCGGCTCCTAAGCAGTGTGAATGCACCTTCATCTACATTTTCGATATTATTGTGAACTACCTCACGCTAAAGCTGTGAGGCTTTCTTGCTTAGCTACTAGTAAAAGAGTAGTATTTTTTGTGTTTGAGTACGAAAAAAGCATGTAACACAAGGTTTATTAAGAACAAACAGGCAATTCAACGTTTGGTGAAATTTATGCCCTTAATTGAAATTTCAGGCTACGGATTCTCTGCAGAACAAAAAAGAAATATTTCACGGGAAGTTGTTGAAGTTATTTCCAAAATATCAGGCAAAGATAAGAAGCTTTTCGTTGTTGTATTTAGAGATATTAAAAGTGAAGACTGGGCGATGGCAGGAGAATAGTCCGTCAAATATTTATAATTTCTCCGCAGGAAGCTCCAACCGTAAGGGTGGGGTAGTTCACGTATGAGTTTTAAAAGTCTAAATTCGTAAAAAATGGAAGTGTGAATATGGATCTGACAGTTAAATATTTTGAACAAGCAGGAAAGTTAAACACTGAAAATGTACTGAATATCGCCAAAAAGCACGCGAAAAAATTCAACATAAAAAATATCATAATTGCCTCAACAACTGGTTACACTGGGCTTAAAGCAACCGAATTCTTTGATTCAGCAGATTATAATCTTGTAGTAGTCTCACATTCTGCAGGATTTAAAGAACGTGGTTTCCAAGAACTGGGTGAAGAGGAAAGACATGCGATTGAAGAACGTGGCGCAAATGTATTAACATGCACTCATGCTTTTGCAGGTGTAGAACGAGCTTTTAGATTTAAACTAAACATGTGGCAACCAGTTGAAACCTTTGCTCGGACTGTTCGATTCGTTTTCGGGGAAGGAATCAAGGTGGTAATGGAAATTACGATGATGGCTGCTGACGCCGGACTAATAGCGCTCGATGAAGATGTGATTGCTATTGCTGGCACAGGCAGAGGAGCGGACACAGCATGCATAATAAAACCAGAATATACGTCGAACTTTTTAGATATGAGATTAAAAGCTATCTTATGTAAGCCATTTAATTTTTAGCTACTTTCCTTTATTTATTTAAGCCAATATAAAAGTAATACAAGCAAGAATCTTACTAAATGATCTCATTTTGTCAAATCAAAAAGAAGGGGCATTATTCTTTCCCCGCAAATTCTTGATAGACCTCCTTTTGAAGCTGCTTTCTCGTTAAATGCTTTTACTTTGTCTTTTTTTATTTTAGTTCCATAAATTGAGATTGGTGTTGGATCGGCTGTATGATCCTTATAATCTACAGGGGTGGCGTGATCTGACACGAGAATGATATAAAGTTCTTCCCAGGCAATTTGATCAAGAAGCAATCCCACCATACAATCTATTTTTTCAATTATTTCCACCTTCCCTTCGAAATCTCCATCGTGACCTGCTTCATCGGGTCCCTCTATATGAAGCAAAACCAAATCGTGATCTTCTAGAAGATTTAAAGCAGCACTAGCTTTGGCATAAACATTTGTATCTATGTATCCAGTAGCTTCGGGCACATCAACAACTGTCATGTTGATAAATTTGCAAAGGCCTTTAATTAAACTAACTGCGCCTACACACGCTCCTTTCAAGTTCCAGTTATTAGGAGGAGCTCTTAAATCTGAAACATATCCTCCCTTCCAGGGAATCACCACATTTGCAGGGAACTTGTTTTGTGTTTTACGAGTTACATTTATTGAGTGATCACGAAGTAGTTCATATGATGTTTCTATGAACTCATTTAAGATCTTTGTAGTCCTTATGGCACTCTTTGAATCATTTACAGGTTTAATTATAGCTTTTTCACCATTTTGCATGATCTTTGGGCAAATAACTTCTGAGGAACAGTTTTTACCTCTTAAAATTAAAGAACCTCTAAAGTCTAGACTTTCTTGAAATAATAATTCTACACTATCAATTTCATTCAATTCTCTTTTGATCAAATCTGCTAATATTCCAACTCTTTCTCTAATTCTTCCTGCACGTGCATCAATAATATCGAACTCTTTGTTTATCGTTGCAAAATTGCATCTAAATACGATATCACCAATCATGGGGATCAGACCTGCACCTAAAGCTTCAAAAAAACCTCTTCCATTTTTAATTTTGGTATAGTCATATCCGAGCATAGAAAGATGTGCTTCTGCGCTCCCTGGGGCTATTCCAGGCGCTATTGCATTTAAAAGACCGTTGATTCCTTCCGCTGCTATGTAATCCATATTTGGAGTATTCGCCCATTCTAACGGAGTAAAACTTCGTATTTCCGATGTTCTATCCGCCATTCCATCTCCAACAATAAAAAGAAATTTCTTCATGTCTATGCGCTTCCAAAATCCCTTAAATCTTTTCTGTAAAGCCTTAGAGCTTATACTGTATCCAATCATTAAAGGAGGCTATTTCCATTTGTCAATGACGTTGGATTCTGCTCTGGATCTAAATACAAGGAGAGATAGAATGAATATTAGAGACCTAGGTTAATATATCCTACTTCAAATATATAAATATGATATATTCTCTGTAATCGCATAAAAAGAACGACATGCCAGAAACTTGCCATAACGTTTACAATGTCGATTCTGAAACCCTATGCGATTAAATACGACGTCAAGATTTGAAATGCTACTGTTCGATTGATTAAGAGGTCCGATTAATGCAGAACATTAACATCTTGTCTTTATTTTTATTTTTTGAAAATGTTTTAAGAGCAGATCAGAGACTGCAAATGCTTATAACAATTTTCTTAGCCTTTTTAATAGATTTAACGGTAGGAGAACCACCAGAATCCATACATCCAGTAGTATTGATAGGAAAAGTGATTAGGAAGTTAAAGAATGCTTTGAAGCATCAAAATCCACGCATAGAGAAATTCAATGGTTTAATACTAGCAGTAAGCACAATTATAATCTTTGTAATTCCCTTACTTTCATTGTTAATGATTGTTCGTATATTTCTTGGAATATTGGCCTCGATTTTATTCGCGGCATACCTTCTAAAAACAACCTTCTCAATGAAGTTTTTTATCAGTTTAATATCTCCAATTGCAAACGCACTCGAAAGAAATGATATTGAGGAAGCCAGAAACCTTGTATCACGTGTGGTTGGAAGGGATACGTCAATCTTAGATAGCAGGCTAGTTGCATCAGCAGCAGTTGAAACGACTGCAGAAGGGATACCTGATTCTTTGATCTCACCAATTTTTTATTTTATTATTTTTGGAGTATTTGGAATTGTAACTGGAATAATTGGTGCGTTAGTATTTCGAGCAGTAAGCACTTTGGACTCGATGGTTGGTTACAAAGATTCCGAACATATCAATATAGGTATGGTTTCAGCAAGATTAGATGATGTTGCGAATTTCATTCCTGCTCGTCTTTCCGCATTATTAATCGTTATTGCCTCTGCTCTTCTTAGAGAAAATTATAAAAACTCATGGAAAATAATGTGGAGAGATGGATCTACAACAAGTAGCATTAATTCTGGATGGGTGATGGCTGCTGCTGCCGGTGCGCTTAATGTTCAACTTGAAAAGCCGGGAAATTATTTGCTTGGGGATGCTATTGAGGTTGTGAACACAAGCCATATTTTTCGAACCACCAAAATATTGAAATTTACGATATTACTCTTTATATTGTTTATATGCTTTCCACTCATCCTTTTTAGTCCATTTGTCAGCCGTCCATTGCTTAGATTTATTGCTGTATCAATAGCATCGATTTTAATGGTTTATATTTAATGACCTTTATAACATCAAAAAGCTATATTTGTGATAAAAATGACACCAGATATAGAAGAGATCAAAATTGATGGAATAACTGCTGAGATTAACGAAAATGCCATTATAATTAACTCAGATATTCCATTGAAAACTTTAAGTTCAGCAGTTCTAAATGGGGGACTCATTGAAAGTCGAAGCATATTGAACTATCAAGTTCCTTTAGATTATTCACATGATGATCCAAAAAAGGACTTAAAACGTGTTTCTGAGGCATTTGGTCTTAAACCACCAGTAATTGGGCTGATGACTGGTGTCAATATTAAAAATGTTTCAATTAAAAACGAAATGCGTAATAACATATCAACATGTGCAATAATAACAGCGGGGCTTTCTAATCCTGCCGCTGCTGGAGATTATATTCCTATACAAGATTTCGGTACGATAAATATTATTGTGTTGATTGATGCTGATTTGACGAATTCTGCATTAGTAGATGCAATTAAAACAATAACTGAGGCAAAAACCTTAGTATTGCATGATTTAGATATAAGAAGTCCCTATTCGAAACATTTTGCGACAGGTACAACGAGTGATGCAGTAGTTGTTGCATGTACAGGACAAGGCGGAACTTATGAATATGCTGGTACTGCAACCAAAGTGGGTTATTTAAGTGCCAGAGTCGTTATAAAGGCTTTAAAGATCGCTCTAGAGAAACAAGAGGGAATTGTATAGCGGAGGCGAAAAAGCTGGCATTTAAGAAAATTAAGTATCTATTTTCATTTCTTACAACTTTGCCTGTTAAAGGTCCTGAATCCTTTGAAGAAATAGCAGATGGCTTCTACATTGCACCATTTGTCGGCTTTATAATAGGCTGTCTCGCAGGTCTCTTAGCTTATATTCTATCTTTAATTTTTCCTCCTTTACTTACTGGAATACTAATTTTGGGATTTCTTTTCCTGATAACTGGATTACATCATACAGACGGGCTATTTGATTTTGGCGATGGTTTAATGGCACATGGAGATCCGGAAAGACGACTAGAAGTTATGACAGACCTAAGAATTGGTGTAGGTGGGATAGGATTAGGTTTAATAATACTAATGACTACATTTCTGTCTATTTCTGAGATAATTAGACTCTCCAGTCCATTTTCCGCACTTATTATTCCCGGATCATTTCGTGTTAATACGTTCCTAGAATTCTTTCTTGGTATACCTATGATTATACAAGCCTTAATTATAGCTGAAGTTTCAGCAAAATTGTCTATGGTTATGATAGCAGCAGCAGGAAAACCCGCAAAAAAGGAAAGTATGGCTTTAACAGTCATTAAAAGAATGAAAAACAAAGGCAAATTCGCAATAAGTATAATTCTTTCGCTACTGTTTCTAGTTCCTTTTCAGTGGATTGGAATAATTGGTTTGTTTACTGGAATACTAGTAGCACTTTTAATCAACTCTATATCAGTTAAACGATTCAATGGGATTACAGGGGATGTAATGGGTGCAACAAATGACATTTCACGCGTAATAACTTTGTTATGCATAATAGCAATCACCGAAATGGTTTGTCCGTGTGCATTGGGCTTTAGGATACCGATCTAGCCAAAAGTGAGTAGAATGAAGGTAACTGCGTTGATAATGGGAGGGGGCAAAGGTACTAGAATGAAATCTAAAGAAGAAAAAACATTAATTCTATTGAATGGCAAGCCGATAATCTATTGGGTTATCGATGCGATCCACGCTGCTAAAAATGTTAAGGAAATAATCGTAGCAACTAGTTATGCATCACCACAAACGAGAAAATATTTACATCAACTTGATGTTAAGATCATAGATACTCCAGGAAAGGGATTCCATGAAGATATGAAACATGCAATCCTTACTGAACAGATTAAGGATCATGTCTTGGTAGTCGCTGGAGATTTACCTCTTCTAACAGGAGAGTTAATTGATATAATAGTTGATTATTATGCGACTTTGGAAATCCCGAGCTTGGCGGTTATGGTTCCACTTGAAGTTTTTATAAAACATAATTTAACGCCTTCGATAATATTTACCATTGATGAAAAACAAGTAATACCAGTAGGTGTAAATATAAATGATGGACGCCATATTGATAAGAAGGAAATAGATCAAGAAATCATGATTGTCGAAGACGTTAGATTAGCATGCAATGTGAACACCTTGAATGACTTATCTATTGCAAAAAGTCTTTTCCAGCAACTACGAAAATTAAAGTAATGAGTCTTTACGCTCCTTTGTTTTGTTAGAAAATGAGATGTTAAGAATCTCTGCTATGGTAGGGGCTATATTCAGGATGTTTCCGTTTTCATGGAATCCTTTAGATAAATTACTCCCAATAAGCGATAAGAAAATTCCCATATCAGAAGACGAAAGGGATCCATGAATTGCTTTTGCATAGTGAGAATCTGTAACTCCTCCCTTAAAACATACAGTAAGATCGCCGATGTCTTTAGTAACAACATAGTATGGACTCAGTTCGTGAGGGCGTGCAACAAATTCAACTTTAGATCCAAAAGAAGACAGAATTTTGTGTTGAATCTCATTGATGAGTGAATTTGATTCAGAATACAAATAAGAGAGTCCCCCATTTCTAATTATAATTGCAGAGTTATCCTCAATCGGAAGTGTTATTCTCTCCGTAACTTCTGTTGACCCATGGTCGCTCATTACAAAAATAACTGGAGAGTCGTACTTATTCATAATGTATGAAAGGAGTTCTTCTATAATTTTTTCCAATAATGAAAGATGATTATTAACTTCTGTTGAATCCTTACCATAATAGTGCTTTAAAAAGTCTAGATAAGGAAAATGAAATAGGAATAAATCACCAGCCTCATTTTTAATCGCTTGTTTTGCTAATTGCATAACCCAGATGTCTGGGTTGTCAACATATTTTTGCCCGAGAGGATCATTAACATCGTCAACATGAAAAGAATAAGAATCGTCTATCTGTTCTCTTATCCAATAGGGTACCTTCGATAAAGGTACTTCAAATGGAAATGAGGCTATATCCTCATATTTGATGTAGGTAGGTTCCAGGATTATGTCTGCACCTCTGCCACAGATTCTTCCTACGGCAAAACCAGTGATCATAATCGTTCTTAAACCATTTTTACTAGCTATTTCAAAGATAGTTTCTGTCGCTATCGCATTTGGATCCCAATTTCTTACGTCCTGAAAAAGCATTTTCTTTTTTTGAGTTCTATCATAGAAATTACCGATTATACCATGCTTATTTGGCGGCAAGCCTGTGAGCATACTTGAAATTGACGAAAATGTAAGCGATGGAAAGATCGTCTGTGCATTTGGGAAATGCATCGCGTTATTTTTCAGATTGGATAACTGCGGGCATTTTTGAAGATCATTTTGAGTCAAACTATCAATTAATATGATAAAGAACTTATTTTGGTTCATGAGATCCATTCCAAACGCCTATAATATAAGATCTAGCTAGTTCTTTCACTAACACCTGCATCGGCAAAGGTAGCCATCTCGTTGAGAATTTTTATGCTTGCTTCGACTAATGGCATTGCTAATGCGGTACCTGTTCCTTCACCTAGTCTGAGATCAAGATTTAAAAGTGGCCTTTTATTAAACGTTTCTAGAATGATTTGATGGCCACACTCTACCGATAAATGGGAGGCTATGAAATAATCTTTTATATTTGGCTGTAATTTATATGCTATTAAAGCACCAGCGCTAGAAATAAATCCGTCTAGTAAAATAGGTATCTTATGTGCTGCTGCGGCTAAAACTACACCAGCAATGCCGCCAATTTCAAAGCCTCCAACTTTCGATAGGACATCAATAGGATCAGTAATATCAGGATTATGCTTCGCCAAGGCTTTTTTTATTACGTCGATTTTGTGTGCTAGCATTTCATCGTCAATACCCGTTCCCCGGCCTGTTACTTGTTCAACGGGTGCTCCTGTAAGGGCAGCTACTATTGCAGAACTTGTAGTTGTATTGCCAATGCCCATATCTCCACAACCAACTATATCAATACCATTCTTAGCCTCTTGCTCAAATACCTCAATTCCCGCTTCAATAGATCTAATTGCCTCATCTTTAGACATAGCATGGTCTTCAGCAAAATTTTTTGTGCCATAATTGATTTTCTTATTGATAATTTTGCCAGAAGCTTCATTAAGATCGGCTGCAACCCCCATATCTACTACTACGACTTTAGCATCAACATGCCTTGCCAATACGTTAATGGCAGCTCCACCTCTCACGAAATTGTATACCATCTGTGGTGTAACCTCTTGAGGATACCCCGTAACACTTTCTTTGACTACTCCGTGATCTCCTGCTAGTACAAAAATGACTTTCTTCTTCATCTGATACTCTTCATTTTCAGTTATCGCCAATACATCTTTAGCGATTTCTTCTAGCATTCCAAGAGAACCAAGCGGTTTTGTAAGAGCATCAAGTCGTTCTTGTGTCTTTGTTTTAAACTCATTTTTAATTAGTAGGATTTGGTTTATTGTTTTCTTTAATAAGTTCATTTTAAACCCCCATTAAGTTTTTTTATCCTACAGGATAGACACCACATATTTTACAGTAATTCTTATTTATTGGAACCCCTCCGCCACATCTTGGGCACATTTTCTCGTTATCAATGGGAGGAGGTATCTCGCCAACCATCTCACGATATATCTTGAAATAATAAGCTTGTTCTTGACTATCTAAAGGAACAATCTTGGACAAATCATTGAATTCTTCCGTTTCAATACGAAATATTGTACTTAGATTTGTGCTTCCGCTTCCTGCTTCTATCGGATACTTGGGCCTCCATACAACATCTGGAGATAAAATCTCTTCAAACGCTTTTCTTAGTATGTATTTTCCATGAGTTACTCCGTTACGTTCTGCTATTTTGAGTTCAGCAGGAATCTTAAGTGCTAAATCGATTATTCTTTCGTCAAGAATAGGCTGGAATACCCTTAATCCTAAACTTTCACTTATAGGCTTAGCAGAAAAAGACCAACGTTCTACACCCTCAGTTATCCATTTATCTACATCGCGGGGTTCTAGTTCAAACATGAAAGAATAGCCTGCGAAGAGTTCATCGCCTCCATCACCGGTGAGGACTGATTTAACACCAAGCTCTTTTAGATATTTCAAACCGATATAGATTGTTATGTCATTTCTAATTTCCATTGGATCGAATGTTCTAAGCGTTTTAATTACATATTCTGCAGCCTTAGCAGCTTCCTCAAGGGTAAAAAGTTTAACAAAGTTTTGAAATGAAAACCGGTCAGCAACTATTTTTGCATAATAGAGATCAGGTGCGTCGCTATCAGAAAAACCAACTGAAAGAGTAATCGGCTTAAAATATCGGCTAACTAAAGCTGCTACAATTGAAGTATCAAGACCACCTGAAAGCAGGAAAGCATCGGCATAATAATCTTGAATGACTTCATTAAAAACTCTTAAAATTTCGTCTGTATACTTCTTTATACTTTGTTCTTGCAAGTGTTTTTTACCCCCTACTAGATTAAGTTAAAATCCTCTATCTCAAGAAGCAATCGGTCGTCTTTCACAACTTTTTTACTCGCTACTATTTCTATACGCCGCTGGAAGAATGGACCATTAGTTACAAGGGTGTGATATTCACCATTTTCGCCACACAAATCGATTTCTCGGCTTCTGAGGTAATCTATAAATTCCCAGTTAAGGGGATGTCCTATCCAGTCGTCATGTATAAGATCAGATTTAACGCTGATAATTTTGGCTTCAAAACCATTATTTATGAATTCCATTAGTAGATTTTCGTATTTTTGCTTCCATAACGGTTCAAAAACATCGAGTTCAGCTTCTTCACAAACCTTCTCGACCCAATCTCTGTTTTCCTGAAAATCTATGTCTCCAAATACTCCGCTTTCGATGCCTCTATTCCTCAGTTCCTTAATTCTTCTCTTAAATTCTCGTTCATAATCTTCCCAAGAAGCCCTCCCATAAACTATTGGAATTCCAATTGCTTTAGATTGTGCTTCAATAATTTCTTTTCTTAAACCATGACCTCTAGACCGTAAACCGTCTTCGTCAAGCATGTTAAATAGGAATTCAACATGTAAACCGGTTTTCAGAGCTCTAAATAACGCCAAGCTACTTTCTTTACCACCGCTCCAAGAAACAAAAACTCTCAACAGATTTCACCTTCTTTATTATGAATTTACTCTATTGAATAATTTGATTAAGCGCACCTAAGAGGCGTTTATTCTCTTTTTCAGTTCTTATTCCAATTCGAATATGATTATCACCCAGGGACTTAAATGACGAGCAATTTCTTACTAAAATGCCGAGTTCCCTTAGTTCCTGTTCAAGACGAGTTCCTGTTAAACCAGTTCCACTAACATCAACAAAAAAATAATTTGCATCTGGTAATTCCGTCTTAAGCCCTCTTATTTTTGCTAAGTTCTCCATAAGAAATCTTTTTTGTTTATAGAAGAGTTCCTTAGATTTTTCTAGATAAGATATATCCTTTAAAGCCGCAATTGCTGCTACTTGTGCTAAATAGTTTACGTTCCATTCAAGTTTGGCGCGGCTCATATATGAGATTAATTCCTTAGATCCTATTCCATACCCGACTCTAAGTCCTGGTATAGCAAATATTTTGGTGAGCGAGTGAATTACAAAGACATTTGTATGTTGTGTAACTCTGATGGCATAACTTACACCTTTTTCTGTGCTGTCTATGAAAACTTCATCGAGAAAAACGAGAACCTGTTTTTCATTAGCGTTTTCGACAATGCTTTGAAGTTCATCTGGCGGCATCAATTTTGAAGTAGGATTGTTTGGATTGCATAGAAAAATAGCTTTGGTTTTATCGGTTATTTTTGCAATTATATCACTTGAATTAACAATAAAATCAGGAGATTTCAATTCTACAAATATAGGAAGTGCGCCCATGAATTCTGTCGCAACCGTATATTCGTCAAAAGTCGGAATGGGAATAATTACTTCGTCGCCCTCTTCAAAAAATGTCTCTGCAAATAATCTTATCAGTTCATTCGAGCCATTCCCAACTATCAGATTTTCCTCATGTAGATTGTAAATCTTGGCAAGTTCCTTTTTAAGTTCTATTGAATGAGAATCCGGATAATGTGACAGATTATGCAAATTTTGTCTTATCACTTCTATAACGGATTCTGGGGGTCCAATAGGGTTTATACTAGCACTGAAATCTATTATTTCTATTGCTTGTGCATTGGGGTTTTTCTTATAGTGCCAAAACTTGCCACCATGAGTGCTTGCCTTCAATCCTATTAGAGGTTTACGCGGACGCATTATTTCACCCTTGATGAATATTAATAAAAAGAAAGGGCAATAATATCATCATATTGCCTCTTTCACTTTAAGTCCGATCCTATATCCAATTATACCTGCAACAAATCCAAAAATTACACCAACAATCACGTTTAAAACAATAAACACGCCGTAGGGTACACCAAAGAAGAATTCTACAAACGCAACATACTCAGGATACGTAATTGTTAGCAAACCCAGCTGGAATGGATAGAACACAACTGCTCTTAAGCACGCACCGATGCCTGCTTTTAGAGAATTATTAGGATATCCACCAGTGATATAGAAGAAAGCCTCTATTAATGCTCCAGGTAAAATATCAGATGCTAGACCGATTACTGAAAAAATATTTGGGAATAAAACTACTTCAAGAAGCCCATGGAGAAAGAAGATAAGAAAAACTGTTCCTCCCTTTCTTATTATTGTAGCTGCGAGCAGTACAAGAGTCATTGCTAAAAGTTCATAAACTATAACAGATACAACCCAGCTAAGCGGGGCCGGTATAGCTGCTAGCCCAATAAACCATATTTGTTGCACACCATACCAGACGCCAACAAAAATTGCAATGACAACTAAATCAAATGTAGCAAACCGTTTGAAAAATCCTTTTTCTTGCTCAGTTTCCATTGTCACTATTTCACCTCCTTAATTTTCATACTACTAATTTCAGTAACTCTACGCTAATATTCTGAATAGAAAAGACTTCAAGCAAGACTATTATAGATAAAGCAACCAGAAGGACAGAAAAAACCAACATGAGATAATCTCTACTTCCTAATTGAAGGTTCTCCATTGTTGTTGGATTTTTTGTTGCTCGGAAACCTCTTGCATCTAGAGAATACGCCAATTGCATACTTCGACGTATCGAATGTATAATTAAAGGTGTAAACAATCGTTTTATTGATTTAATGCGTCCTATTATGCCACTTGTCGCTATTCCTCGAACATTTGCAACTGCTGCTAACTTTTTCCATTGTTCAATTGCTAATGGAATAAAACGAATCGTAATAATCACCATGATTGTTAGCTCATAAGGACAACGAAGTTTTCTAAGTGCACTAACCATTCTACTGGGTTCTGTGGTAAGAGAAACCAATAGGGCCATTGAAACTAATGATAATGTTCTGAATGAAAATGTAATTGAAGCAAGAAGAATCTCAGCGTAGATTCCAGAACCACCTATTATTGGAATCACTGCGGGAATTACTTCTATGAACGTTAAGCGTTCTTTAGGAGCAATTCTTGAAAATACTGTTGAAGAAAGGAACATAAAAGCAAAAAGTAACGCGATACTTTTTAAAAAGTAACTAACGGTCTTAATAGGTAACTTTGCTAATAGCCAAGCGCAAAGGACGGCGATAAATGAAATAAATAGAATAAGCGCATCGTGAATTGTACTTATTAGCATTAAGAAGGACATCGAAGCTATCAACTTAACTCTTGGATCCAAGCTTGATGAACTAAAATTTAAACTATTCTGCACTTATCTCGCCCTTCTCAATTTTCTACTGTGGGAAGTTGCACACTTTCAGTCGGAATTTGCCTAGAATGTTTTTGTGCCATGTTTTTGTTAATGTGAGTAACCATTATTTTCCCGCTTTCTAATAAGAGAACCCTATTTGATATTGCGCTAAGAAATTCTAAATCATGTGAGATTGTAATCAATGTGTGTGTTTCATTCAATTTTTGAGCCAATCTGATGAAATCTTGTTTGTGCTTATAGTCTTGTCCAGTTGTAGGCTCATCGAAAATCAAAATATCCGGTTGCGATACTAATAATGAAGCAATTGCAACCCTTTCTCTTTCCCCATAACTTATTTTGAAAGTACCTTTGTTATCATAACCCTTAAGATTCATTAAAGCGAGATTTTCGTTTAAAAGCTTTTTCTTCTCATCCTCACTCAATCTTTGAATCCAAGGTGCGTATAGAATTTCATTTGAAACCTTGGTCGTCAGAATATTATCGTCTGGGTTTTGAAAGAGCACACCGATTTTCCTTATTGCTTGTTTACGTTTATAGTTCCCTATAGGCTTTCCATCAATCATTATAGAGCCTTGTTTTGGCTTAAGAACGCCTGCTAAAATAAGTGCAAGAGTTGTTTTTCCAGATCCATTGTCACCCATTATTCCTAGGGATTCTCTCTCAAAAATTGAAAATGAAAGGTCAGTTAAAACGGAGTGATTATTATAGGAGAATGTAAGATTTTCTACTTGCAAGATTTTGGATCCATTAGTAATATTGGATTGGAGTAAGGGGTATATAGTCGTATTCAAAGGTTGTATTCCATAAGTATTACAAAATTTTGTGTCTGTTAATATTTGAGGATCATCTGCAACAATTTCTCCACGATTTAGAACAATAACCCGATCGGTAATTTTACTAACTTCTTTTGTCCTATGCTCTGCAATTATAACAGTGATATTTTGATTTTCACTGATTTGATCGATTAATGCTAGTATTTTTCTACCTGTTTTAAGGTCAATATTTGAGGTGGGCTCATCAAAAACCATTATAGCTGGACGAAAAGCAAGCATAGACGCAATACAGACTCTCTGTTGCTGTCCCATTGATAGTTCTGTCAATGGGTTTTCGGCAAATTTCTCCATTCCTACTGCTTCAAGTGCAAAATAAACTCTTTCTTGTATTTCCTCAGGAGGCAATCCTAAATTCTGCGGACCGAACGCTACTTCATCTTTAATCTTTAGAGAAAATAGTTGCGCCGACGGATTTTGAAGTACAACGCCAACTTTGTTTTTTAAGTGATAAGGAGGTGTTCTATGGAGATTTTCACTTCCAACAGTGATATTGCCTTTTATTTTCCCTTCCGAATACGAGTGCGGGATTAATCCGCTTATACATAATATTAATGTTGACTTACCGCATCCGCTGGGTCCAACAATTAGTAAACGCTCACCTTTATTGATCTTCAGATTAAGTTCTTTTAATGCAGGTTTCTCTGTGTCGGAATACCAGTAAGAAAAGTTCTCGACATGAATAAGCGGTTTCATTTAGGATCGCCAATCTCCCTTTAAAATGGTTCTTTATCTCTGTATTTATGAGAATTATTCATATTTAGCCCATAATGGCACTTTACGTAAGTTAATGAGGTAGGCACCTTTCTGGATCAAAAGGAGATTAAGGAGAGATAGAATATATAATCAGAATATTAGGAAAGATGTCTACCTAGGCTAGGTTATCCTAGCCTAGGAATATATATAGTTTTCGATTGTTCGCGCTCGCAATAAAAGAAAAATCCAGATTTAAACTCTTTAAATTAAAATAGTTGCTAAGATGCCTGTTTGCTATGCAATAGTTGCTCTACTAGTTTAACGGCCTCAAAAGCGTCTCTTGCATAACCATCAGCCCCAATAGTTTCTACAATTTTTTTTGAAACCGGAGGACCACCTATTAGAAAAATAACATCGTCTCTAATGCCATTTTCAACCAGCGACTGTGAAATTTCATTAAGATATTTGAGTGTACTAGCCATAAAACAAGATGCGCCGATAACCTCAGCATTCGTTTCTTTCGCCCTTTGAATAAATGTGGCCGTCGGTACATCGACACCAAGGTCAATAACGCTAAATCCAGCAGCTTTGAATACTATATTCAGTATGAGCTTCCCTAAATCGTGAATATCATCCTTTACTGTACCAAGGATAATGTTAGGTGCGTAAGATGATTCATCAATTTCAATAAGTGGCTCCAGAAGCTTCAATCCTTCCTTCATCGTCTCTCCAGAGAGAATAAGATCAGGTAAGAAGAGTTCCTTACCTTCATACTTCTTGCCAACAATTCTGATTCCCTCGATCAATCCTGTATTTAGAATCTCAGAAGCAGAAAATCCTGCATCAAGTGCTTTTTGGCATGCTTCATGCACGATCTCGTAATCTCCTTCAATGACTATTTTTTGAAGGTCTTCTAGAAGTTCTTCTTTTATGACCATTCATACATACTCCATATCTTCGGTTTTTTGTTAGTTTTTATAAGAAAGTTCATCATGTTGAAAGTGGATAGGTACCAAATTCCTTAACAAAACTTGCAAATGCTGAAACATTTTCGGGAGGAGTTCCTGGGGGTAAATACAAAGCGAATATTGCATAACCACCACCAGGTGCGCAATTTTTGCAATGCTTTGAAATTCTCTGGCGTAACAGTTTTATTGGTCCATCTCGGATTAAGTTTGCCGATATTCCTGAAAATGTAGCTCTCCCGTGAAACTTCGAAATCATTTTAAACTCTTTTATATCGATATATTCGCCATCAGGATCGAGAAACATAGTACTAGCAGATCCACTTGCAATTATTTTTCTTAACAAATCCTTCCAGCTATTCTGAAGAAAGGAATACCCCCATACACCCCCCAAAGTAATATTCATTGGCTTTAGGCCTTGTATAACCCGAGAAACGTATGGCAAGACAAATTCATCATATTGTTTTGTGGATAAATTAGGTGGTGAAGCAAATTGCTCCAAAATAGTAGCAGCGGGTAGTTCTATATCCTTAAATGCCTTACCGTATTCGAGTACGGTTTCTGTTGCTACTTCAAGTAGTTTATGAACATAATCAGGTTTTGTCTTCATATCTTTTATCAGATTTGTATAACCTCTCAGAGCTATTGCCAAACTAAAAGGCGATGTAAATAATCCAGCAACACTGTATTTATCTCCATAATTCTCTAGGAAGAGTTCATGTGCTCCAAGTATTACAGGCATTCTTGCTGCTTTTTGGGGATCAGGAACCTGAAGAGAATTGATATCTTTGTAATCTTTTACTGCATAATCTGTAATAACAGGCATTGAATTTTCAGGAAATTTTACTTTGGAGCCCATTCCCTCAGCCTCTATGTTAAACGGGTCTATACTAAGATTTAGTTGTTGATCAAACTCATATTTTGTTAAAAATTGAATAGTAGATTGCACTATTTTCTGTGAGCTAACTGCAACCTCTCCAATCTTGAATCCTGCATCAATTGCCGCAAATTCTAAGCCATAATTGGCGATTGGAACACGATCTGGCTCCCTTAATGAGAGTGCCAGGGAACATCGTTTCTTTGGTAGTAAACTCGTTCCTTTCACATCATTTTGTTCATTTTTTCTTTTTCTTGACAAGCAGTTCACCTATCTGATTCTTTTAATAAATATCATATTTTTAGTTTTTAGGAGATATCCTGTCTTTATGGGGAATATACATAGATTTAGCGTACTCTCTTGTGAAATCAGGATCAAGTACAAGTTCTAAATAACGGATTTTACGGGCAATCTCTTCTGCAGTCGCTCTAGACTTCCTAGATAAGAGTGCTAATCTTGCACCAGTTCCAGCGGCATTACCTACTGACTTGATTTTTTCTATAGGAACATCAGGAATCATCCCGATCGTGACTGCTGCCTCAGGATCAACATAACTTCCAAAAGCACCAGCAATGAAAACTTTGGTAATATCTTCTTTCTTAATACCTTTATTTTTCAATAAAATTGCAGCCCCAGTATGCATCGCAGCCTTAGCTAGTTGTAATTGTTTGATATCTTCTTGCCTGATGACGAGGTCTTCTTCTAGTACTGTTTCCTCTTGCCATGCAATTACGAAATTTGCTCCATCTTCTGTATTGACAATTCTTGGTGTTGGGAGAGAAGTGTTAATTCGCCCTCTATGATCTATTAGTTCAGTCTTAAACATCTCTGAAAGCATATCAATGATTGCTGAGCCACAAATTCCCCTCGGTTTCTCATCCTCAATCGTTGAATATATAACTTCAAAACTACTAGAATCGATCTTAATACGTTCAATTGCTCCAGTTGCTGCACGCATTCCGTGCTTGATATAAGCTCCCTCAAAAGCAGGTCCTGACGCACAAGAACATGTAAGAATATCATCCTTGTTTCCTAGAGCGATTTCTGTGTTAGTACCTATATCTAACGTTAAACAAATCTCTTCAGATTTATATATTCCTGTAGCTAATATTTCTGCGACTTTATCGCCCCCCACAAAGCCTGCAATTATAGGAAAGACATAAACATTTCCTAAAGGAAATATATTAAGCCCTAACCTTTCAGCCTTAATATTTAATGGCGTTCTAATCACAGGAACGTATGGCGATACTGCTAAATATTCAGAAGGAATCCTCAAAAATATATGATGCATAGCGGTATTCCCAACAATACTTATCTCATATATCCAATTTAGTTTAACATCTGCTTTTTCGCAGATCGATTCAATAAGTTGATTTATCCCACCAACAACAAGGTCAGAAAGCAAGTTAGATTTTTCCGTCAGAGTGATTCTTGAAATAACATCTTCTCCATATGGAATTTGTGGATTCATCATTGAATCACTTGCTACTAAGCTGCCATCATAAAGATTGACTAAATAAGCCGCAATTTTTGTTGTTCCAATATCCAAAGCAATGCCGTAGTTATTCTCGAATGTCATACCAGGCTCTATTTCAATAATTTTTTGATTATTCCAAATTGTTACAGTCACTACCCAATTTCCTTTCCGTAAAATTCGCGGAATTCGAGGAAGAATGTTATGATCAATTGAAACTTCAATATTAAGAACCTTACAAATTTCATCCAAAATTCGCTCTCCATCAGATCTAAGATCATGGAGAGAAGGCGGGGTTATTTGAAGTCCAAATTTCTGGATCAAAGGCTCAAATTCCACTGGAACATCAATACCTTCAACTTGAAGCCTCTGTTTTCCAGTTCGGCTTGTGATTGGTATTTCCACGCTAATACTTTCTCTTGGAATTACAGAGCATGCCAATCGGTAACCTTTCTGAATTTCTAACGTTGTAAGAAGTCTTTTTTCATCATCAGTAATTGGGTTTATTAAATTTTGTTTAGGATTGATTATAACTTTACATTTGCCGCAAATAGCAGTTCCTCCGCATATTGCTTGAATATCTATGCCTCCCTTCTTTGCACCGTCCATTAATGTTTCGCCGGCATTGATAGCGACTCGTTTTCCGTCAGGTTGAAATGTTATTTCAATTTGATTCATAGTATAAAGCTCCGATTAACTACTATAGTTCAGAATATTTTGTAAAGAGGATGGTTCTTAGTTTTGGTTCTTATTCCTTCTTCTCTCATTGCATAAGCAATCAGTGCATCAGTCATTGCTACAGAAGGGAATGTTATTTTTGCATTTTTTATTGGACCATAAAAGAGGAAATCAGCGCCTACGCTTTGTAGAATCGTCATGCAACTTGCCATACATGTTTTCTTTGCATCGACTCCGTACTCATTTAGTCGTGTCCATTGTTGAAGTTGTCTATAAGGTGATCCTCCAGCCGGTAGTCCAAATTCTTCTTTAATTAAACTGATTGCCTTTGCTGCTAAACCAACACCTGGTATGTCGCAAGGTGCTCCACCTACAAGGATATTTTCAACCCCCGATCGTTCAGCGAGTTTTAAAAGGCTTTCCTGATTTGAAGTTCCTTTGAGTAGTTCAATTCGTCCTACTGACCTAGGATTTGAGAGATTAAAAGCCAAGATTACAGCAGATTTTATCTCAGCCGCTCTTATCGATGTCAATTCTTCTTCGTTAGTAAAATAGGCAATATGGTTATAAATGATTCTGTTACTTATTCCCACTTCTGCACAATACTGGACGGCTGAGATTTTTACATCTCTGCTCGGGCTATAAACCAATATTGGTACATCTGTAAGATTGGCGACAAAGTTAATATATCTACACATGGCTTCGGGACTTAAACCTACAACATCAATCATACAAGGATTGCCAGTATCTTCTGATAGCTCAGATTGTTTTGCAATAAATTCTTCTGCTTTTTGTTTGTTAAATTCTCCAGTTTTCTCGTTTTCAACAATTTTGTCATCCTGATAGAATATAGTGCCAATTAAAACGGTAGGCAACTCTCCAGGCTGTCCTCCTACTTCGACGTTCCCTACACGAAAAATTTTCTGTTCATTTCCAAATTTAAACAATTTTTCGCACCTGAAAAAAGAACTGTTTACATTAAGAATAATAAATGTTATTTATTCCCCTCAATGCATCATAAATATGAATATGGGATTAGATTGATCTTAGTTTAATCTTAAAAGATCTTGTAAAGAGGATGTTCTTGAGTTCTTGTCCTAACTTTATGTTTACGCATTGCATACGCTATCATACTATCAGTCATTGCCGCAGAAGGAAATATAATCTCTGCATTTTTTATTGGGCCATAGAGGATGAAATCTGCACCTGCATTCTGAAGAACTGTTACAGAACTCGCCATACAGGTTCTCTTTGCTAGTTTTCCTCCCAATTCTTTTACACGTTTCCATTCTAGTACAGCGTTGCATGGAGCGCCCCCTACTGGTAGGCCAAATTCTTGCTTAATTAGGGTACCGGCTTCGGCTACTAGTCCAACACTAGGCACGTCAAACGTGGCCCCATCTATCAACATATTTTCGACTCCTGCTCCCTCAGCTATTTTTAGAAGGCTTTCTTGATTCTTTGATTCGTCTCCATGCAGCATTTTAAGTCTACCTTTAGGCCATGCATTAGAAGGATTAAAGGTTAAAATTAGCGCGGAGTTGAGACCTATCTCCTTTATCGCGTCTAATTCTTCTTTATGTGTCATATACCAAATAGAATTATACACAATTCTATCTAGCAATCCCACTTCCGCAGCGTGTTTGATACCTGCAATTTTTACCTCCATAAACGAACTATCTACCAATATTGGTACATCTGTGAGACTAGCCACAAAGTCAATATACTTACGCATAGCGTCAGGACTTAAACCTACAACATCAATCATACAAGGATTGCCAGTTTTTTCCGACAACTCTGATTGTTTTTCGATATATTCTTCTGCCTTCTCTCGGTCGATTTTTCCTGTTTTTTCATCTTCGACTATTTTGTCACCCTGATAGAATATAGTGCCAATTAATACTGTTGGTAACTCTCCCGGCTGTCCTCCTACCTCAACATTTCCTATACGAAAGATTTTCTGTTCTGTTTCGAATTTAAACACGTCTAGCACCTCGTGACTCATTTATTTGAGCGTATTTCTAGTATTTTAAAAAAATATTACTTGATTTATAATTTTTTAGTAGGAACTTCTATCTATATATAATTTTTCTCTGGTAGATGTTTCCCAATCTCGAGCGCGATTTCAAGAGATATATTATTGGATTCATTTTCGGAAATGAGACTATTTTGATTTAAATTAGCGTTCAGTCTGTCTTCGTTTGAAATTAGAGAATCTCTATTCCTTTGTTATAGTAAAATATATTTTAAATAATAAAAAGTTGTTAATTTCTAATAAACTATTTATACTAGAATGATGAATATTATAGCTTATTATACGAAATGGGCTTCTTTAACAAGAAGTCCACCAAAAAAAATTAAGGAGAATGGATCAAAACAAGGAGAGATAGATAAATGACCGTAAAAGTAGAGCTCACCCGACTTGAGGGTGCGATTATAGAAGGAGAAGACGACGAAGCGGGAGCATTAGCAAAAGCTGCAGTTAGTGCAGGAGCTTCACCGTTAGATGTTTTAAACGCGATGAAAACTGCTTTGACTGCTGCAGGGGACAAACTTGAGAAAAGAGAATACTTTATTGCGGACCTAATCATGTGTGCTGAAGCAGCGAAAAAAGCCATGGCTGTAGTACTCCCTGATTTGGAAAAAGCAGGTGCCAAATACCTTGGGACAATAGTTCTTGGAGTTGTGCGAGGAGATGTCCATGATATTGGAAAAAATCTTGTCGCAGCATTTCTGAGAGGCGCTGGATTTAAAGTCGTTGACCTGGGACAGGATGTATCCCCTGAGGCTTTCGTTGCTGCTGTAAAAGAAAACAAGCCAGATATAATCGGGGCCTCTGCCTATTCAACATCAACAGCTGATACCGAATTCCCACAAATTGAAAAGGCACTTAGAGATGCCGGAGTTAGGGATGATGTAAAATACATACTCGGTGGCGCTGGAGCGTATCGTGATATGATAATCCAATACGATGCAGATGGGTTCGGCAGAGACGCAGGCGATGCAGTAATTGAGTGCAAGAGACTAGTAGGTACTATGTAAAGGAGGTATGTAAAAATGGGTTTTGGAGAAACTATATTTGGTGAGAAAGTATTCGAAGACAAACCAGAGCCAGAATTTGAAGCACGTATTGAAAAACACGCAGCAAACATTACGGCTAGAATAAACAAATATCCTGAGACACCAGCTGAAGCAGTAGCCAGACTTGCAAGCAATAAAGAACCTAGATGGCGAATACCAGGCCCTACAGGGCTCATGGAAACATTTGCCGCACATCACGCAAATATACAACTCCTTGAGGCGTGCTACAGTTATAAGAAACTGGTAGCGGGTCAATATTGGGTTGTAGACAATGTGAAGAATGAGTTTCCGCAGGCTGACTTCGACGTATATAACATTGAGGCTGAAGCGCTAGGATGCAAACTACTTAAACCGATATGGAGTTATCCGTGTGTAGCTCCAGATGGAGAAATAATCAAAAACAAGGCAGACCTTGACAAATTAAGGGTACCCGACCTAAGTACAGAGGCTAGAGGACCTTATTGGGCTGGCATATTGAAGACGATGTTCAAAACATTACCTGGCATGATTACGCCATTCTACTTCCACATTACCCCTTGGGACATTGGATTCAAGACCATGGGATTCACAAGGCTTATTAAATGGGCACGTAAGGATCCTGAATTCTTGTGGAAAGCCTTAGATTTCTTTGGAGACATTGCAACCGATTATGGGAAGTTTCAATACGAAGATGTCGTAAAGGACACTGCTCCAACTCTGTTACCTTTCATGTGGGCGGCTGCATGTGACGTACCACTGATCGGTCTAACGAACTGGGAAAAATACGCCATGCCTTCAACGATGAAGGTTATAAAGAAGAATAACTATGACAACTGGGGTGTATTCCGATTCTACGAATGTGTTGACGACTGGAAAGAATTTTGGCAGCATTATATGGATAATAGTGGATTCATTATTTTCATGTACGGAATGGACACACGAATTGCCGATTTAGCTGCTGCTAAAGCCATTTCTAGGAAAAACAACAAACTCTTCGTTGTCGGAACAGACGCTGAAACCATTAATTATTCCTCGCTGGAAATCTTGGACGAACGCGTAAGAAGGCATATAAGAGATACAGCACCAGGTGGCGGTGCCATTTCTGTTAAACTGGACACGGTAGGTCCAGCGTGTACCCCGCAAAGATACAAATACCTTATCAGAAAGGTAATGGAATACGGTACATTCCCAATTGATGTGGAAGCACTTCAACCTACTGAAAGCACCGCTGAAATAAAAAGAGTTGGAAAACCGTTCTAAAAGGTTTGACCTAGTACCCCTTTTTTTTTATTTTTAAAACAGATATATGTTCTATTTCTTAGATCACTTTAGCAAAAATAAATTATCTTAACTGTAATTTGGTGAAAAAAATGAGTTTCGAAGATATAAGAGGAGAAGAAAACGAAGAAAAAGTAGTTAGAATCGAGCCTTTAGCAGTAGATATGGTTATAGATTTGGTTACATGCGCTCCTGAAGAAACCTTATGCAAGGTTGCAGAATTAATGATAAATCACGGGATTGACACCATTCTTGTTGCAGAAGGTAATAAACCGGTTGGCATTGTTACTAGTAAAGCAATATTTGCGTTAATTTCAGAAGGACATAATCCTTGCGAAGTTATTGTAAAAGATGTCATGTCATCACCGGTATCATCTGTATTTTCAAGCGATAAAGTCAAAGATGTTGCGAGTCATTTTGAAAAGAACGAGATAAACAGACTTGGTGTAGTCGATGATGAAGGTGCATTAATTGGCATAATTTCGAAAAAACAATATGAGCAATTTCGTAATTGTGTACTTTCGATGAAAAAAAGAGAGAATGAATAAAATCCCCAATAGTGGGATGAATTCTTGCTCTGCAAATAATAAGTCTAAAGTGTTTTTTTAATTTAAATTAAGACAAGTGAATCATTCCTTCATGGATTGATAAATTGAGTCAAAAAACCTTAGACGTAGCAATTCTGGAGACCTATTGACAGTACCGGTTCAAGATGTCAGTTGAATAATATGTTAAACAACATTATGGTAGCATTCAAAGTAATCATTATCATGGAAAGCAAGATTATTAGAAAGATTTTGGAATGTCTGGGCTGGTTTCATATTTCTAAAAAGACGTGAAAGACTAAGAAAAAGGCTATTTTCCTTTGCTAAGATAACAATATATACATTTCGATTAAAAACCAAATAGGTGAGGCAGATAACATCCGAAAATGCGGCAATGGTGACTTATCCAACGATTCGAGAAGGAGTTAGTCAATTAAAGGGCTCAGAGTTAGTGAGGAGTAATATATCAGTAGCAAAAGTGATTAGAACTATTATTGCGAAAAGCTTGGGTCCTTTTGGTTCAAAAAAGTTTCTTGTGGATAGTATGAAATACTATAAGGTCTCTGGTGACGGGGCATCCATGCTCGAAAAAATGAGTTTATGGCATCCCATAGCAAATATTCTGATTAAATTAGCAACTACTCAGAAAGACGTTGTGGGAGATGGATCTATTTCGACTGTTGTATTAGCAAGTGCGCTTCTAGAGCGTGCAGAGAAACTGCTAGATGAAAGAATTCATCCTTCAGTTATTATTAAGGGATATAATAGGGCATTGAAAAAGACACTTAGTATTTTGGACGAGATTGCAGAAGAAATAGAGTATAATGATAGAGAGGTGCTCAAAAAAGTAGCCTATACTACACTGTCCACTAAATTGGGAACAAAAGCTAGTTCTATATTATCAGATATCACTCTTGATGTTTTCGATAAGATCAGAGATAAAAGAGAAACAAATTGGATTGCGAATATTAATCTTGTTCACTTCATCCAAAAACCAGGCGGTTCTATTAATGATTCAATATCTGTCCGTGGAATGGTTATGGATGAACGAAGAATTCATCCAGATATGCCAAAGCGAATAAAACATGCAAAGATTGCAGTACTTAGAAGTCCTTTGGAGTTTTCTAAACTAGACCATCATCCCCCTACAGTTCGGGGAAAGATTGTTATGGACGATATTGATTTAATCAAACCATTCATAGAAGCGAAGCCACAATTATTTCGGGGATGGGTCAATAAGATAAAAAATGCAGGCGCAAATGTTGTTTTTTGTGAAAAACGTATAGATGAGATGATTGGAGATCTTCTGGCAAGAACTGGAATTATGACGATAACACTGTACAGATGGGCAGCTAAGGATAAACATATAACAAGGGTTGCTAGGGCATGTGGTGCAAATCTCGCAAGAATTGACGAGTTAGAGGAAAAGGATTTAGGGTATGCCGATTTGGCAGAGGAGAGGGAATTTGGCGATAGCAAAATGATTATTCTTGAGGGGTGCAAAAACCCGCGAGCAGCTAGTATAATAATTAGGGGTATTTCAAGTGAAATAATGGAAGATGCCGAAAGAGCAGTACTTGATGCACTTCATGCTAAAGCTAGCCTTTTCAAGTGTAATAAGATAGTTGCTGGTGGTGGCGCTATAGAGGCTGAATTGAAAAAACGACTAACTATGTTTTCACGAGGATTTGGTGGGAAGGAACAGTTTGCTATTCAAGCTTTTGCAAATGCTATGCTTTGTATTCCAAGGGAATTAGTGAGGAATACTGGATTAAATCCTTATGATGTTTTACCTTCACTTACAAAGGAACATCAAAAATCTAACAACATATGGTATGGATATGATGCATTTACTAGGAAAATTTCCAATATGATGAACGTAGGTATTATTACGCCGTTAGAAATTAGTAAAACAATACTCAAAGGCGCGTGTGAGACGGCCATATCAATTTTAAGAATTGATGATATGCTGAATCTTAAAAAGGAAAGGAAAGAAGAAATCCCCGAGAATGCATCTGGAAGAGCCATGCAATTACCTGGCTTTTTGTCTGCTGAGCATTTGCCAGAATTTAAAGATTATAAGCAAAAATATACAGTTTTTTAAAAATAGTTCAAAATTCTGCACCTCAAAGGATGCTACTTCATTATTAAAGATATTTTAATAGTTTTAAAATAATATTTTAAGGGAATCATTTGACCTTATCAAGTCTGAAGTCGGCATGGATAAGTCTTATATCAACGTTCTCAGCTTTTATTGCCATTGGAATGATAACTAACTTTATACCTATCCTAGTATTTGAGGAAATAGTTCCTTCGGCATTTGTGATAGGAATATTATCTGCATTTTTATGGTTTGCCAATGCAATTTGGCGAATCCCCATTGGTTATTTGATTGATAAAATAGGACGATTTAGAATTAATATTTCAGGTTTACTTATCCTAGGGATGTCAGCTATCCTCATGACGCTGTCCAGAATATCTATCTATTTTCATCTTTTTCTATAATCAGAGGGATTGGCTCAGGTGCGTTTATCGCAGCAAGTCTAATATCAGTTTCAGATATTACACAATCTGAGGAAAGGGGAACATTTGTTGGTTTTGAATCAGCATCTTGGGGGTTAGGAGATGCTTTAGGCTCATTATTTGGCGGTATATTGGCTTTCTATTTCTGATTATCATTTTTATTTATTCTAAGTGGATTTTTAACACTAGCGACAAGTCTTTTCGTAGGTTTATTTCTGAAAGAGACTTTACAATTAGATGAAATAATGAATAAAACACATTCAAGATGGATAACGAGATTGAGAGATTTTTATAGTAGTGGAGTAGACAAAAGAATCATTTGTGCAATTATAATGGCCGACTTTGTTGCAGCATTAGGAAGCGCAAGTTTAATTGGATTTCGAGCTTTACATCTTCTCATTCATTATAATCTGAATTTATTATGGATTGGAATTGTTGGTTCTATTCTGGTTGGACAATTACAATTACAAATCCTTTTGCAGGATACATTGTAGACAAATTTGGGCGAAAAAAATTACTGCTTATAGGTAGTTTTGGAAGTGCAATTGCAACATTCTTATTTGCTATATTTTCATCACTTTTTGAACTCATCATCCTGATAATCTTTAATGGAGTAGTTGCTGCATTTTATAGCGTAGCAGATAATTCTATAATTCTGGAAGTTTCAGTTCCAGAGAAAAGAGGACATGTTTATGGAGTATGGAGTACACTTTAGAATATCAGTTTTGGAATTGGAGTATTGTTTGCTGGTTGGATATGGGAAGCTTATGCTCCTTGGATTGTCTTCGTCATTGGAAGCATTTTAATAGTAGCAGGAGGAGTTGTTTTCTTAATTTTAGGAACGGAAAACAGAAGTTTTTATTAATTTGGACGCTTAGAGAAAGACTATTCTTTTGACGCTGCTAAAAAATCTCGTAAAGCTGGTGTTACATTCATTGGCTTGATTCCGGATAAGTTTGCATTATATGCTATTATCGCATCGATCATGGAAACTGCTGGGAAAATTTTATCGGACCTCTTCAAAGAGCCGTAATGGATAAAATCAGATCCTTTGAGTTTAGCGAAGGAAGCAGCGTTTGCTCCACAAATACTACTTATATTTGAAGAAATGTCTTTAGCTTTTTCGGTCTTTCCCCAAATTCCTACGACACCTACTGGGGCTGTCCCACTTGGCAACCCAAACTCCTTTTTTAACATATAGACGGTTTCACTGCCAACACCAATACTTGGCACATCATAGACATTTGCAAAAAGGAGGGGTTTTTTTAGTCCCACCCTGATTACTTTATCTACCAGTCCTTCTCCATCAAAGCCCTCTTGCATCATTTTCATCATTCCCTTAGTAAATGGGTTTTTAGGATTGAAAGCTTGAACTAATACATTCTCGACTTTTGCCTGCGTTAACACATCAAATTCCTTTTGTTCTGCCGTGAAATTTATAGAAGCATAGATTGCTCTATCGATGAGGCCAATTTCATTTACATAATTGATACCATGAAGTCTAACTGGAACATTTGTGCTATTTACAAAAAAGGGTGCCTCAGTTGTTTCAGAAATAAAATTTATGTATTTTTCAATTGCAGTATTTGTAATTGCCTCTATATCAATTATATACGGATTTCCTGTTATGGAGGATAGATGATCTACTTTATTGATTAATTGCTTTGCTTCTTTTTTCTTAAAAATGCCCTTATGTTTATCTTCAACGATTTTGTCGAAATAAAAAAAGATGCTACCAATCAATACAGTAGGTAATTCTCCAGGTTGTCCTCCAAGCTCAACATTGCCGATTTTAAATATTTTTTGTGGCTTTTCAAATCTTAACAAGGTATCCCTTCCAGTAAGTGAAATCTGCGTGCATCTATCTTATAATAAAAAAATATTACTAAATCTAAATTGAGGTTGTCTATCTCTCCCATATAATTGTTCTCTATTATACAATACGCTATATTCAGATAAGAATTAAAAAGCAAGCTTATAATGAATAAATTACAGTTTTTTATTTGTCCATTATGTTATGAATAATACACAAGATTTATGAAATAAAGAGCTATATGTGCCATGTAGTGGGAAAGATGGAGATCGCCATAAGTTTTTCAGAAGACGACCTCAATGTAATAAGAAAATTGTTAAAGACCAAGAATGATCACCGCCCTATAAAAGAAATTTTAGAGGAAAAACTCCATGCGTATAAGATCGGTCTAGTATTTAGTGCACACTCAAAATTAAGTGAGGTTTGTCTAAAATGCGGATCAATCGAGACAGTGCAAGATATGGATCGAAACTCAATTGATGATATGAATGGAAGATCGATAATATTTCGAAAATGTAAAAACTGTGATAATAAATTCAGTATCATTTGGAATCCTTTTGAGTGTGATGATCCATCTTGGTAATAGATTAAAGGATTTAGATCTACAATGGATCACCCCAAGAAATCATTGGAAATAAAAATCACTTTCTCACAAGAAGAAATCGAAATATTCGAAGAATTACTAGAAAGCAGAAAGGAACTACGTCCAGTAAGAGAGATCTTGGAAGATAAATTAATGGAGTGCCAATTAGGACTTATCCATAATGCCAAAAAAATATTAGATGATATATGTCCAAAATGTGGATCTCTTAGCACAAAAGAAGATAATACTAGACCACCAACACGCGACGCAGCGGGGGGATATGGTGTAATATATCGCCTATGTAGTAGATGTAATACAAAATTTAGCTACTTTTCTATGCCATACTTTGAAGTTGATTATGATCTATAACAACCATCTTTGCTTACAAGCAACTACGCAAGAAAGCGACACAACTTCAGCCTGGTGATGAATGGCGTGCTGTTTATAGAGTGTGTTGGTACTAAAGTCTATGAGTACCTACGGGGCGTAGGGATGTTAAGCCTGCGGAGATAAGACCTCCGTAACCCACAATGGGATCAAGTCTGTCGGAGATGCAGGGAGCCTCAAGGCTTTAGCACGAGTAGCTCAAGAACATAAAATACGGCAATGAGATTTAGTTTCTAAGAAATTGACGATATCAAACTTCTTTTTAATTTTTTAGGCTATTTAATGAAAGAATTTATAATAAAAGAGTAATAGTTCAATATTAATTAATAATATTGCCCTTACTTGATTAATTTAAAATTTGAATAGATTGCAAGAATCATTCCTAGTATACCCATTAGTAACAAGTGATATCAATGGATGCTTCAATCCTCAAACTTAAAGAAGACCTTTTAGAAAAGGTGAAACAAGCAGTTATAGATGGCAACGATATCATCGTTGGTAAATATGTATTGGATGTATTAAATTCTAAAATTCCAAATCCATTTGAATCGGTCATGACTGTCCTTATTGAAGGTATTAAAAGAGTCGCAGATAGGTACGAAACAGGAGAATGCGAACTACCAGATGTGATTTTGGCAGGGGAATCACTTAAAGAAGCACTTGATGTATTAACAAATACCGTGCACACCCCCTCTTATTTTACGCAAACAAAAAAAGGAAAGGTTCTCCTTGGAACTGTTGAAGGTGACACTCATGATATCGGTAAAAATGTTGTTGCAGCCTTACTTCGAGCAAATGATTTTGAAGTCATTGATCTTGGTAAGAATGTATCGCCCCACGTATTCGCTAAAATGGCGAAAGAAGAAAATGCTAATATCATAGGTGCGTCCGCATTTATGTCAAGTACAAGAAGCGCTCAAAAAAAGATAATAAATGAACTTAAGAAGGTAGGGATTAGGGATAAAGTAATTTTTATAATAGGTGGAGCAGCAGTCTCAAAAAACTATGCTGACGAAATTGGGGCTGACGGATATGCGAAAGACGCTTTTGCTTCCGTTGACCTGCTTGAAGAACTGCTTCGAATAAAAAAGCAACCTTATGGGACACAAGATAAAAATCAAAAATTGATTATGCTGAAAATGGACGAAAACAGAAAAATGATTCAACAATTAGCGGAGCAAGTCAAACACTTTCAAGAGTTTATTGGAGTATTAAATAGCAACGAAATGAAAGAAAATGAAAGTCGTTTTTTGGTTTCGCAAGAGTCTATAGACAATGATAAAATAATGTACTCAGAAGAAAAGATACACAAAATATTATCTAGTTTGTCCAACAAAGTACGTCTCAGGATTCTCAGGGTACTTTGGCAGGAAGCCTTACAATTTTCTGAAATAGAAGAAAATATATTAGTTAAAGGTGGTCATCTTCAATTCCACATTGGAAAACTAAAAGAGGAAGGATTAGTTAGACAAGAAAAGAACCGTGGAAAGTATCTAATTACTCAAAAGGGTAGAAAAATTGTCGCAATAATTAATCAGATAGCTTTGCTTGCAGAGAAACATAACTAGACATACTTGGCTATCTTTTCGGAAATACATTTGAATCCTTTTTTTTGCTTTTAGATTAAGACGCTCTAGAATTCAAATTCTTTTTAATATGCTGCAGCTTATCCTCGATCTTAAAAAACGCATTTTCTAATAATCCTCTTAAGTATTTAAGATCAGTGTTTTTCTCTTCAAATTGCAGAGAGAAATATTCTGAGAAGGCTTTCGCCTCAATACGGTATTTTTCAGTTGCAATGCCAACGTCAATAAATAAGGCTCTGTGATAATTCTTAAAAAACACATTTTCGAATTTTCTATTAACTTTAAGTTGATCCATGAAGATGTTTCTCCAAATTTTGCACCAGCCAGGAGTGAGAAAGAAAGTTCCAGGTTCCCTTCGTAGTTCGCTGCTGTAATCTTCTTTTCCGAGTATCATCTCCACACAATTACTTGCCTTCACCCTCTCGGCCAGGTAAGGTGCAAATAAGTCGTCCATTTTTGGATAGCATTGCCCATAAACGATTATAAAAGAATTAAATGTGTCTGAAAGTCTATCAAGGGTATTCTTTAGTTCTTTTGCAAGCATTTCGGGATAGATATGTAACGCAGAATCCATAGAGAATGGTTGTAAGACGGCAATTTTACCGTTTAAAACTCTTTTGACCTCTTCTTCGACTATACCACACGAAACAAGCGCTACTTTCTTATTAAACGATTGATCCACCAAGGCAAGTATCCCTCAATAACGGCTTTACCTTTCTTCATTATTATATAAAAGACCTTGTATAGAAGCAGTCTTCGCACAAACCGTATTGTTCAATCTAATTGATTTACTTCATTTAATTAACAACATATCAAAAGTCTAAACTGATTAACTGGACTCAAAAACTGTTATTTTTTTTGTAGACATGCCTTATGGTTAATTCCCATAACGATGAGGGGTCATTTGTTTCAAAATGTAAGAAGATGGTACTCTCTTTAGTCGATGAAGGTAGGCATACCCAAGGATCAAGTCAAGGAGAGATAGACTTTATAAAAATCCATTAGGAGGATATGCCTACCTTAGGTGCGACCACCTCATTACGGTATAAAAGTCTTATTATACACCTAATTCCAAAGCAAAATCTTACAAATTTATGGATGGATATTTTTATTATGTAAAGCTGGAGGTGATTCACATTAGATCCGTTAGAGCGGTTTTACGCAGCCGTGATATTTTATACAGTTTATAGAATCCCTCTTATAAGAGTTTTAATTTAATTTAGAGGAATAAGATTGAAGAACTGCTTTTCTACAAATATTTTATAAATAATTTATAGTTTTATATAGTTTGAAATTATAGTTTTATAGAGTTTGAAGTTGATACAACAAATAAACTTAGTTTACAATAACTATTGAAGACATTATCCTCACAAAACGGAGGAGCGTATAAGAATTGATAAAAATCTCCATCGTTAAAGCCGGTAACATCGCTACATCAACTGTTATTGATGTTATTTTAGATGAAAGAGCTCATAGAGAAGATATCATGATAAGGACTTTTGGTACTGGCTCAAAGATGCATTTAGAGTATATTAGAGAGGTTGTAGAAACTGCTGTCACCATTGGCCCAGATTTACTCCTTTATGTAGGACCAAATATTTCCTCCAAACGGAATATAGAAACTGCAAATATCTTAAAAGAATTAAACATACCAATTGTCTTGATAGGAGATGCAAAAGATCTAAAGATCACTGAAACATTAGATGCGTTCAATATCGGTTATATTATCTTGGAGGGCGATCCCATACTAGGGGCTAAAAGAGCAATACTTGATTCTACAGAAATGGTATTATTTAATGCTAATATATTGAAAGTGCTTTCAGTATCGGGAACAATCCGCTTATTGCAACATGAATTGAATAAAGTAATTACTAGTCTGAAAGATAAAGGAATCCATATCCCTAAAATAGTAGTGAATTCTGATCTGGCTCTACAATATGCTGGGATTAAAAATCCCTATGCTCATGCAAAAGCAAAAGCCGCTTATGAAATGAATATCCTAGTCCATAAATTAAATTATCAAGGTTGTTTTGTTCTTAAGAAAAAAGAAGAGTACATCCCTTGTGTTATCAGTGCACATGAATTGGCAGAGTCCGCTGCAGAACTGGCACAAACTGCAAGGAATATTGAAAAAATCAATGATTCGATCTTAAGAGATCCTCATGATCGTTTTGGAAAAATATTGAAAAAGACCAGTCTTTATGAAGATTTATCCCTCATTTAAATCGGGAGCGATATAACTTCAAACCAATCGCTTATTTCTTTTTCAATAAATATATAGAAGTTAGTAGAATCTCAAATGATCATAGAAATGTTCTCGATCTTTCAACAACAAAATAAGTTAACTAAGCACTTTTATAGAAGTTCTGAGTATTATAGAATGACTCAAAAGAAAAGAGATGACAATTATTTACTCCTGGGATTAATATGACAGAAAAATTTGACATAATCATCATAGGTGCTGGGTGTGCGGGCCTTGCTGCTGGGATATATGCTGGGCGCTTTGGATTAAGCACTGCGATATTTGATAAACAACTTCCTGGTGGTCAGATAAACCTCACGGATGTTGTTGAAAACTACCCTGGATATGAAATGATATCAGGACAAGATCTATCAGAGATCATGGTGAAGCAAGTAGAGAATGCCGGTGCAAAAATCTTTGAATTTGAAGAGGTTCGTGATTTAGATCTCTCGCAATCTATAAAGAAGGTAGTTAGTGAGATGGGAGAATACGAAGCTAAGGTTGTAATTCTTACAACAGGATCAAATTATAGAAGATTAGGTATCCCTGGCGAGAAAGAATATATAGGAAAAGGCGTGAGTTATTGTGCAACGTGTGATGGTCAACTTTATAAAAAAAAGAAGGTCATAACAGTTGGGGGAGGAGATGTCGCTGCAACTTATACAAGATACTTAAAAGAAATTGACGTTAAGGTGCGTTTAGTCCATAGAAGAGATCAATTACGTGCTAAAGAATCATTGCAAAAGGATTTAGAGCGTCTTGGTGTCGAGATTATCCGGGATACTATAGTTACAGAAATCTTTGGCGATGATGAAAGCGTTACTGGTGCGAAACTGAAAAACATCAATACAAGTGAAGAAACAAAAATGGAGCTGGATGGCGTTTTTATCCATATCGGGAGCCTTCCAACCAACGACTTAGCCAAAAAAGCGGGCATTGAACTTGACGAGCGTGGATACATTATTGTCAATAAAAAGAATGAAACAAATATACTTGGAATTTATGCTGCAGGAGATATTACTGGAAGTGAAGCTCAGTTAGCGATAGTAGTTGGTGAAGGTGTTAATGCCGCTATCCAAGCCTATCAGTATATAAAAGGGGGATGGTATGGCTCTTGAACGAAACTACTACAAGATACTGGCTTCCTATTTCACAAACAATACTTGATTTCTTTAAAGGTGCTTTTATCATTAATGAAAACTGAACAAAGAAATCATTTCGAGCTCAATAGGTGTCTTGTTCACATTGGTGACCAATATACTCGCCGCTGTACTCTTTCCTTCTATGTTCACACTTACGAGGGCAGTATTCACACGCCACATATTCATTAGGAGTTGCAGCAAAAACTCCTGAGATTGATTTTTTGGGCAACATTAAATAAGTTGGCGTAAGACGGACTCCGATTGTATTTGGATCTATGATCTTAAATAATACTTCTTGCTGATTGATATTAAAGAGTTTACCTGTACCTGTTCCTGGTGAAAAATTGTTTATATTGTTACCTAGTTTCTCCTTCGCTAGAGAACTTACATAAAGCCTTGCCTTATCTAAAGCATAATCTGCTATCTGCTCCATAACGAATGCTTTAAGGATATTAATCTTTGACTCTTTTGATGTATATGTTTCAAGTTGAGATCCTATTGTAACAACATGAGGAACAATTGTTTGATCATTTTCTACTGAGTCTCCAAGGATTATACTCTTTATACTGTATCCATTGTCTACTTGGATCTCGGAATTATTAACCTTGGTTACTTGCACGAACTTGTATACAGCTTTTGGCTCAATTAGTTCTAGACATTCATCTATAAGCGGTACAACATCTTTTTCTCTTATCCTTCTCTTACCTAGTGTTTCCAGTAAATCATCAACATCCAATTCGAAAGGGATAGGATCGATTACTTCCATAAAAACGACTTCCTTAATTTATTTAAACTCAATTCTTTTCCGATGATGTACTGTAAGTGCATATAAGAATTTCGATATTATAGTAGCGATTTATCAGCTCATTGAGGGATATATTAAAACCAAAAAGATAAGTAAAACTTTAAATAATGATGATAAACGACATTTGAGATGAGGCTTTTACATCAAGAGTCATCAACAATTGAGGGACCTGTATTGCCAAAATACTGCAAAATCATTTTTCAGCCTAGTGGACGTCGAGGAACGTTTCCCTACAAAACAAATCTTCTGACTGCTGCATTAGAACTTGGTGACCCCATTGAATCGTTATGCGGAGGTAAGGGCTCCTGCGGAAAATGTATGGTTTTTATTAATAAAGGAATTGAGAATATTTCTGAGTTAACTGATATCGAAAAGCAGATTTTAACAGAACAAGAAATCTCACAACACTATCGCCTTGCCTGTATGACAAAGGCTATCGGGGATGTAGAAGTCACCGTTCCCGAAGAAAGTCGACGTAAAGAACAAGTGATTCTGACTGAAGGTAGAAAGACTGATTTCACCATTGAGCCTACTGTTAAAAAATATTTCTTAACTATACCTTTGCCATCGTTGGAGGATCTATTAGCCGACCAAGAAAGACTTGCAAAGACTCTCGCACAAACTCATGGTTTGAAGGACCTGACCATCGATTATCCTGTGGTTAAAAGATTGCCTAAATTGCTAAGAGAAAACAAAGGAAAAATTGCTGTAACTGTATGGAACGATAAGGAAATTATAGATATTGAGTCTGATAACGCTTCCAAGAGTTATGGATTAGCAATAGATATTGGCACAACGACTGTTGTAATCTACCTACTCGAACTTGATACCGGCAATCTCATCGGAATAGAGTCGATGACGAATCCACAAGTCGCTTTTGGTGAAGATGTAATCTCTAGAATATCCTATGTAATGAATAATTTAGATGGTCTTCAGAGACTTGGAGATATCATATTGACAGGGATCAATAGTTTGATCGAGCAATTAACCAAGAAACACAAAATAGACTATAATCAAATTGCAGAAGTCACTATCGTTGGAAATTCAGTTATGCATCATCTCTTCTTGAAAATTACACCAGAATTTATAGGTAGATCGCCCTTTGTACCAGTTACCCACAATTCAATGACGCTGAAAGCAAGGGATGTAGGGATAGCAGATAATGTTGGCGTACTTATTGCGACTGAAATTTTTAAATCCCCAAAGGTGAGTTTAGTAATAGATATTGGCACAAATGGAGAAATTGTATTAGGAAATAATGAAAAACTCTTTTCAGTCTCAACAGCCGCAGGACCTGCTCTTGAAGGAGCTCATATCAAGTTCGGAATGCGTGCTGCTGCTGGGGCAATTGAACGCGTGAAAATTGATGAAACCTTTGAACCGAAATATAAAACAATCGGTGATGAGAAACCGAGAGGAATCTGCGGTTCAGGCATTATCGATATCATTGCAGAATTATTCCGCGTTGGTATAATTGAGAAAAACGGCCGTTTTGCAGACATAGATACCCCCCGCCTACTTAGAACCAATAAAGTAAATGAATATGTCTTAGAATGGGCTTCAGAAGCTGCAATAAACTCCGATATTGTAATTACACAGAAAGATGTTAGAGAAGTTCAACTTGCTAAAGGTGCAATGTATGCGGGTGCTATTATCTTGATGAATAAATTCGGCTGTACAAAACTAGATAGAATAATGCTTGCAGGTGCTTTCGGTAATTATATAGATAAGAAGTCTGCAATGTTGATAGGTTTATATCCTGATTGCGATTTGGAAAATGTTGTTAGTGTCGGGAACGCTGCCGGTGAAGGAGCAATTATGGCATTGTTATCTAAAGAGAAAAGAAAGGAAGCCACGCGGATTGCTAGATCTGTAGAATATATCGAATTAACGCTTGAAGAAGATTTTGAACCTGAATTTATAAACGCAATGTATTTTCCTCATATGAACGATGATTTCCCTCATCTGAAAAAAATAAGTGAATAAATCACCTGATTGCTTAACAAAGAGAAGTATCAGAAAAATCCAACTTAATATAGAAAGAAAACTAGGAGGGACGATTATGCTTGTTACAAATAAAGAACTTCAATCTAAAGCCACAGCAAACGGCTACGCCGTTGGTGCTTTTAATATAAGCAATCTCGAAACGGTATTAGCTGTTACCGAAGCTGCTGTGGAGGAACAATCGCCTGTGATTATTGCGGTGAGCGCTTCATCGATCGCTTATGCTGGATTAGATTTTATCATACCAATGGTTAAAACTGCAGTAAAAAAGGCAGTACCAATGACTTTGCATTTAGATCATGGTGCTGATCTAGAAATTTGCTCAAAATGCATTAATGCAGGCTTTACTTCTGTAATGATCGATGGCTCCCATCTAAACTTTGAAGAAAATATTTCTTTAACAAAGAGTGTTGTAGATTTTGCCCATCCAAAGGGTGTATCTGTAGAAGCAGAACTTGGTAGACTTTCGGGTGTCGAGGAGACAACTGTGGAAGAAAAAGATGCCATCTTAACTGATCCCGATGCTGTTAAGGAATTTGTAGAACGAACAGGTGTTGATGCTCTTGCAGTTGCAATTGGTACATCACATGGAGCTTATAAATTCAAGGCAGAACCAAAACTAGATTTCGAAAGACTAAAGGATATTAGAAAAAAGAGCGATGTTCTACTTGTTTTACATGGAGCCTCTGGAGTTCCTGCAGAAATAGTAGAAAAAGCCAACAAATATGGAGCAGAATTGGGGAAAGCTAAAGGAGTCCCAGACGAAGCTATTCGCAAAGCGATATCGCTGGGGATCTCGAAAGTAAATATTGATACAGATTTGAGATTAGCTTTTGTAGCTACAATTCGTGAGTTCTTAACTAATTCGCCAACGGTATTTGATCCGAGGAAGATCTTAGGTCCAGCTAAAGAGGCGATGAAAGAAGTTGTCAAAGCAAAGATGCGACTGTTTTCTTTATAACTTTTCTCGTCCCCGTACCTGTCATCCATTCCCATCGTAGAAGGCGTTAGACCTCTCAGGTGCAGTCTCATGCACAAGAATGTGTTCTCCGCGTGTTGCGAGGAACATTCCGCCTTGTAGTGCGAGTATTTGCCCACGGCCATAAAAATGATGAGCATAAATTGAAGCATTTTTTTACCTTCCTTTAATTTATACTAAATCCATTAATAGCAAATGATTTTTGAGCGATGAAAAGCCATACGCTAATGCCTCATTCACATTTTTCAGTTCCCGCGACTTGTTGATATAGGAATATAGTGCATAGAGAGAGTTTTGACGCTGCTCAAGGTCACACGCTAAGGAGTGAAAATCGATCTTTTCACTCAAAACTTGGGGAGTAGCCAAGAATTTTAAAATAGATGGGTACAATTGAAAGCTGGAGATAACTTAATCTTTCATATGACAAAAAAAGAAGTCATAGTTATTGATTAACAGAATATGTTCGTGATCTTAGATGAAATATTGGATTGAAGTATCGGATGGTTGGAGTTGGGATTTGCTTTTAAAGGGAAAAAGAGGTCTTTACGCACCTAATAAGAAAAGATATGCGACCATGTTTAAAGGAATTGATAGGGGCGATATTGTTATCCACTATCTGATCACTCAGATGACGAAAGATAAGGAAAAAAAAAGTAGTATTATCGGCCTATCAAGAGTTAAATCAAAGGCTTATGTAAGAGAAAATCAAATAATTGTGGATCTCGAAAAGATTACCGAACTTCCGAAACCGATAAAATTCAATGTATTTTCTAAGTTTCTTGAAAAATACTCTATAGCGATGCAGAAACTTATTAAAGTTGGAATGCAAAGATATTTAACTGAAATAAGCCAAAAGGATTTCGAAGAAATTTTTAAACAGTCATCGGGGTAACAAAGAGTTCATCAAAGTTATTTTTTTCAAATTTTTTCCAAATGAAATCTTTTAAAAGAGAAGAATACATTATTTGTATGTCTTGCCTGTTTTCAGCACTTTTATCTTTCACTTAGTATTATAAGGAATTTTGACGGGAGATTTTTTTTCTGTTTAGTTAACTTTCGCTTTCAAGGGATGCGATTTGTTTAAATAAGATAAAATGGTATATGTAAAGGTCGAAATCTTGATAAACTGAGAAATAAAATGACTCATAAAAGAATGGATAAGGAAGCGAAAGTGGTCGAAAATCTATTATTATCTAATCGAAATGACTTATCAAATCACCCTACGGTGGTTTCCCTATTTTGCGGTGCCGGAGGAATGGATTTAGGGTTTTTAAAGGCGGGTTTTAGGGTTATTTGGGCATGTGATAACAATGAATGGGCACTAAGAACCTTTAATCATAACTTTGACTGCGAAGCGCAAAATATTGACGTCCGAAATATAACTCGCGATATGATCCCGAATAATCCTGACGTAATTACTGGCGGTTTTCCTTGCCAAGGATTTTCTTCAGCTGGAAAAAGAAGAGTTTACGATCCTCGAAATAGTCTGGCTTGGGAAATGATTAGAATAATACAAGAAAAGCGTCCAAAATTCTTTGTGGGCGAAAATGTGCTCGGGATTAGATCCATGAAACATCCAGAAGGGGGATTAGTTCTTGATAAAATTATTAGTGACCTCACAAAAATTGGATATACGGTTAAAGCAAAACTATTAGATGCCTCAAAATATGGAGTACCCCAAAGAAGAAAACGAATTTTCATTATAGGTAACAGACTTAAATTAGAAGTCTTATTTCCTCCACTAATTAATCGGATAGTTACGTTAAAAGACGTAATTGATGACTTACCAGATCCTGATTCAATAACTGGACAAAAGATAAAAAATCATGTTTACAAACCATTGTCCCCATCTGACTTTAAGATTGTACAACACGTCCCTCCAGGAGGAAATTGGAAGGACATTCCCTATAAATATTTAACAAAACGATTAAAAAAGATTAAGGACAATCTTAAATACTATAAAAGCCCCGCCTTTTATAAACGACCAGAATACAATAAACCAACAGGTACTGTTTCTGCAACAATGAATCCTACTCATTGCACTGCAATTCACCCCTTTAAGAACCGTCGATTTACAGTCCGAGAATGTGCCCGTATTCAGACTTTTCCTGATGATTTTGAATTCATTGGCGAAATAACTGAATGCTATAGACAAGTAGGAAATGCAGTACCACCAAAACTTGGATATGAAATTGCAAAAGTTATTAAAAAGCAATTAGTAACCTTAGAGCCAAAAATTAAGTCCCAAGTGAAACTTCGTCAATTCATTTAATTTTTCTTCTTTGATTTCTTAAAAAACAAACAGTGTCTGTTAATTGGACATATAGAACACTTTGGTTTTGCTCGGCAAATGAACCAACAAAGATCAAGTAATGCACAATAAGTTACTTTTGGGAGTTCTTCAGCCAGTTCAAATAATTGTGCTTTCATCTCTTCATCATTTTCGCATCCCCAGAACCTCTCAGAAATACGTCTCATATTTGAATCTAGAATTGGATCATTGATGTTAAACATGAATACTCTTATAGCGCTAGCCATGTAGTCCCCAATTCCATATAGTTTAAGTAATTCTTCTTTCTCTTTAGGTATTTCATAATTTCGTTGTTTCAACTGTTGAGCAATACGCTTTAGCACCTTTGTCCTAAAATGGAATCCTAAGTTACTGATTATTTTCAAAAGTTCTTTCTCATTGGACAAAAATATTGTTTCAAAATTTGGAAATCTTTTCAGAAATTTTTCGTAGATTTTGTTCACACTAACTGCGGTTGTCCTTTGAAGGAGTACTTCCGCAATTAAAATCTCATATCCATTTCTAGAATCGTCACGCCAAGGCAGTTTCCTGCCCTTCTTTTTATACCAGTTAATTAACTGCACTGAAATATCTTTTTTAGTTTCCTTCTCCTTCAAAAGAGGACCTCCTGTTCAAGTTGCATGATTTTTTTTAACAAAAAATTTCAATATTCTTTTTTCAAATGAAATGTCTTGTGGAGCGTTATAAGGTAATTTACAATAAAAAATGATTCCAAATAATAAATATATAATATTGCAACATCATTAGACAACAAGAGCAACTTTTGAAATTGCGGAGAGGTGATTAAGTATTTAGTATAAATCAGATCATTTTATTGCATTATCACCTAAAACCAGTATAACGCTCCGTAACGATCTCATAAATTGAATCTACAAAATTATTAAGTTGCGTGACAAAAGTTTGTTCTTCTCCCGCTATATTGAAAAAAACAGCATAAAGATGAAACTCTTTTTCTTGAAATTTAAATCTGAATAGTATCGCTTTTTTTCTTGTTACTGAAGGGTAGATAAGGATTACCTTGTTAGTATTTAAAAACATAGAGTAAAATACAACTTGATAGATATCCTCATTCGAAAAAGGGTCACCAAATTTGTTTTTTATGTCAATCACAAATTTAGCTGAGTTGTCACTTGCGTTATATCTATAGAAGAGATCTGGCAGGCATTTTTTCTCCTTTATTCTTTCGTCATGAGCTTTATATCTTCCAAAAACTTTGAAGTCTTTCCAAGAAGAAAATTCATTTTCTCTTGAGTGAGTAAAGAGTACTTTTTTAATAAAATCTTCAAATAGCAAATTAAAATCTACTAAAAATGAATATCCTTCAAGATTATACCCTAAAATTGAAATTGTTAAATTTTTTAAAATTATCTTACATAATTCGAGCACTTTTTCATAATACGAAGTCTCTCGATTCAATTGAATAGAATCGATTTCCTGAACAGAGAAATGAGGAAAATATGTTAGATTTTTGAAAAAGTTCAATAAATAAGAAATCCGATTTAGTATTTTGTTGTCATTTGAAAGATGCCTCACTTTTAGCAGGCAATGATAGATTAATTGATTTAACTTATGATCTAAAGAAAATTCATCCATTGTACAATTTAGTAGACCATGTGGTCTCAAGATAAAATAGTTTTTGTAATTTATTTTCCCCCGAACATATTTTGCGTTCCTGTTAATTTCTATGTAGTCACCAGACAGACCTTTTTGCGTTAAAAGAGTCAGTTCATTGACAAAGATTTCTGAGATATCTGGCCCAAATGAAGTTGCACTAAGAGAATACTGCCGCGGAATTTCAAATTTTTTATACCTCAGATTGACAAATAGCCACATCCTTAGTACATAGTCAAAAAACACGCCAGGAAGAGAAGGGGCTATAATTATGGTTTTTTCTTTTAATCTAATTATTCCTACTACTTCGCTCTGAAAAGTTACAGTACCTCTTGATTTTGCAATGTTTAACGCATTTTTGTTCCACATATTTTTATAATTTAAATTGACTGTTTCTAACACGGGAATATCTTCTGCTCCAATTGCAAAAGTTTTTCCTTGGGTGATCCAAAGGGTATTTAGGCCTCTAGATATTCTTTTAGACCTCCAGATATTCTCTTTGATCTCTAAATCGTCTTTCAGACTCCAAGATAGTCTTGTAATGCGTCTTTAAATGAGTCATTTTTTAATCTTTGCGGTAATTCATTTCCAAATATAGAGATTAGCATTTGTTCATTTTCAAAACAGTATTCTTCAATAATTGGAAGTATAGAATAATTAAAAGTACGTTCAAGTTCTTTTATTGTCCATACGTAGTATTGCGACTGTTCTATTCGTTTTGGCATGAAATAAGTGTGGCCCAAGCAAAATTCTTTTCCTAAATGCATATGTAATTGTTCGTTTATTTTTGAGAAGAAATTAATTATGGATATCCCTTCTAGATCTGGAGAGGTTTCATTTGTGACCAGTTTGAGCAACTCAATGTCTGGTGAAAAACGAATAAATTCAAATCGTCTTCTGAGGGCATAATCAACAATGGCAATTGAACGATCAGTACTGTTCATTGTACCTACAATAAACAAATTTGTCGGAAGACTTAATTTCTGTTCTGGATCAAATGCTAATATGACAGGATTACTATCTCGATCTAAACAGGAAATAACTTCTCCAAAGATTTTTGAGAGATTCCCTCTGTTAATTTCATCAATGATTAATAAATAGTTATTATTCGGATTCTTATTAACCTTATTCTCTAAGAAGTTAGTTAAAATGCCGGGGACTGGAACTAATTTTCCTGCCTCTGGTCTAATTGCTCCAATAAATTCTTCATACCCATAATTCGGATGAAATTGTACATCGCAGAAATCATCAAAAAACTGCTTTAAATTCCTTGCTGTGAACGTTTTGCCCGTTCCAGGAGGTCCAAAAAGTATTATTTGATATGATGTCAATAATATTTGTTTTACTTCCTCTAAGGAAATGTTTTCTAGGATCGGATGTAAGACTCTTTTAACCACGTCCCCAGAAATATTTATTTCCGCCTGATCTTCAGTAAAATCTCTGGCAGCGGGGTCATCCATGTAAGATATCTTTTCTCTCATATATTTTTCAAAATCAGGTTCAACTTCAGAATAATCCAACATGTTCTGAGCGTTAAAAAAGATTGTTCTCTCCTCACCTGGCGTGATATTGAATATCTTCTGGAACAGACTGGTTGCAACCTTCGTAAAACTAAAATCTGATGTGATTTCGGAACTTAATTCCTTAAAATTAAAATATTTTAAAGCCCATCCAGCCATATAATTAATATCTAGTTTCTCATTTCCATCAGAGATTATTTGTAACGCGTTTAAATAATCAGGAGAGAGCCTATAGACTTCTTCCTCATTTTCACGTTCGATAGAAATCCAGTTGTACTTTTCGGGAGCGTTTCTTAGAAGATTTGCGATATTTGATGGACGTATCCATCTTTTGCAATCGCCAATAGATCCACTTTGACCCTTTCTCCAAGTTAGATCGAAAGGGAATACCAGATAATACTTCTTTGGCAATTTTTCCCAAGGCGCGTAAAACGACATTAATAAATTTACTGCATTTTCGAAATTTTCCTGCCACTCTGATGTTTTTATCGTCTGCAGTTTATTTGAGATACCAGCTGCTTTAAAAAGTAGAAAGAGAGTTAAAGAACTAGCATCCTTTTGAGAAAATTGGAGGTTCTTAAAATAATCTACAATTTTTTCTAGAGACTCATTTGAGAGGTACATAAAGATCACAGGCGTCTAAATTGAGTCAGAACAGTTAACATCTATTAGGTATTTTAAATTGAAATAATTACTTACCAAACTTAATAACTAAATATGAACTAAATTTATAATAAATAGAAAATATCTGTCCATTATGGCTGAAGAGGAACCTATTAATTGGGAGTTGATAAGTTATATTTTAGCGAGTGAGTGGAGATTTAAGTTATTACTTGAACTAAGTAGTGGCACAAAGACACCTTCACAGCTTGCTGAAAGTCTAAGGATCCAAATCAGTTATACAAGCAAGACTCTAAAAGAATTAGCAACAAAAAAATGTTGTGTGTGTCTAACCCCAAAGAGGAGAAAATACAAGATCTATAAAATTACTAAACTTGGAGAAAATGTCCTTAAAGAAATTCACGAATTAACAAATCTCGAAGAGAAGCCTAATACTTGAAATTTAAGGACCGTTATCTTTAAAAGAGAAGACAAGATAGTATTTAAGATAGTCTGCTCTCGGTGGAAGAATACTTAGTTAAGGATTTTGAATCAAGTATCTTCCGATCCACAAATCATTCTCATCTATTTGATACCATCTACCGGTACTCCAATAAGAGCTCCATTTTTCTCCCAATAAGACTTCTTTCTGGTATAAACAGTAAGATGAGCTTGATCTGTGGAAAGACTTCTGTCCATCAATAGAAGCTGTATAGGATTCTTTTGCGGTTCAGTGATTAATTTATAAGCCAAATAATAATACTCGGCAAAAGTCATTATTTGATTTTTGACTAAATAAAAAAATCGAAGAAAAAGACCTAACAACCTCTTAAAGCAAACATCCTTCAAGAAAAAGGAAATCAAGTGCTTTCAAGGCAACCTAAAAAAATGCAACGCTTACTCTAAGGGAATGACATCTGTTCTATCAGGGTAATCTCTAAGTCTATAGCCCATTTCTTTAATTTTGTCTCGTATTTCGTCTGATTTTTTCCAGTCTTTTTGTTTTCTTGCTTCTTCCCGTGCCGCAACCAATTTTTTAACTTCTTCGGGAATCTCTTTTTCCTTACGCTCTTTATGAAATAGACCAAAAATGCTGCCAAGTTCATTAATCGTATATAAAAATGCCTGCAGTATTTGTTTGTCTGCATTTTGAGTAATCGCTTGATTCGCAAATTTTATCAGTTCAAAATATTGTGCTAACGCTTGAGCAGTGTTGAAGTCATAATCCATTGAATTGAGAAATTCTAGTTTAATTTTTGATATTTCCTCTAAGAATTCATTTTTTGTTCCATTCGACTGATTTAAGGCAATTGCATTTTTTAACAAGCGTTTTGCATTATAAATACGCTCAAGATTTTGTTCCGCTTGATTCATAGATTCTTCACTATAATCAATTGGATTCCGATAATGGGTTGATGCTACAAATAAACGAAATGCTTCGGGGTCATACTTTTCGAGCAATTGGCGAATTGTTATGAAATTTCCAAGCGATTTCGACATTTTTTCGCCATCAATCGTCAAGAAGCCTGTGTGTATCCAGTATTTAACAAAGGGTTTCTTGCCAGTATAAGCTTCAGATTGCATTATCTCGTTTTCGTGATGTGGAAATATTAAATCTCTAGCGCCACTGTGAACATCGAGTTGTGACCCTAGATATTTCATACTCATTGCTGAACATTCAATATGCCATCCAGGCCTCCCCCGACCCCACGGAGATTCCCAATAAGGATCTCCTTCCTCTGAATTTTTCCAAAGTGCAAAATCATAGGGATTTCGCTTTCCTTCTCTTATTGCTACTCTTGCTCCAGATCTCATTTCTTCTAATTTCTGTCCTGAGAGTTGACCAAACTCTTCAACAGTCGAAACATCGAAATAAACGTCACCATTGGATTTATAGGCATTTCCTTTCTTGATAAGGGTTGATATAAATTCAATAATCTCAGGGATAGTATCCGATACTCTCGGATAGAAATCTGCTTTTTCAATTCCTAATTCGTCCATATCCTCGTAATAAATCTGTTCGAAGCGGTCTGCTAGTTCCTGAGGATCTTCGTTATTCTTCTTGGCGCGTTTAATTATTTTATCGTCAATATTTGTGATATTAATAATAGTCTTAACATTAAACCCTTTATATTTAAGATAACGGATAATCATGTCAAAAGCTAAATATGTCCTGCCATGACCCAAATGCGGATAGTCATAGACGGTTGGACCGCACACGTATATTTTGACTTCTTCCTCAGAAATAGGTTGAAATTCTTCTACCTTACGACCTAGTGTGTTATAGACATTAATAGTCATTTGTTATCACCAATCGAGCGAATTATAAAACAGCTTTTGATATTAAAAAACATTAGTTCTTAACATAACAATTTAGGATTTCAGAAAACCGATTTTTCTAAATCCAGTATCTTTGCCAAAACCTACCTTTAGTTTTTTTCGTTTCTTCAAAAAAGTCTCCCAGTTATCCATCATATTTTCAGCGACCAAGGCTTGAATAAATCTTTCATCCTCGATCATCGCTCCACCGACAAATTGGACTCCTCTTTTCCAGAACGGCTCGGGAGGAAGTGTCACAGACGGACCAATCACTGCCTTAAGCCTCGCTTTTGGAGTTTTTTCTATAAGTTCTTCTGTACTATGGTAGATCAATGAACTTCCAGTCGCAATTAATATGTCAGCTTCGGTAAGACCCTCAACAGAATCCACTAATTCTACATCTTCAGGAACAGGATATCGATCAGCATGCATATCTAATAATAGAATACGAAAGCAATAGGGTTTAAGACGTGAAAAGAGAGGCATTGCTCCCACTATAGCTACAACATCTTCTTCAGGTAGAAATTTATCTTTCCATGTATCAATTATTTCAGCGTCTTCAATTATTTCATATTTATCGGAGTTTTTTAGCATACTTGTTGTTAGGGCACTCATAACAGCGAGTCCATAACATACCTCCATTCCTTGGCCTTCATATGCCAGTTTTGCTAATGCATACACAGAGGGGAGGTCTTTGTCAGTTTTTTTCAAAAAAACTGGAAATTCGTGAGGCCAGTCTCGTTCGGCAGAAGCAATACCTGAAGTCATATCTGTTAGTTGGATCCCAATAAAACTAAATCCTCGGGAAATGGTTTTCAATTTTGGAGGATCCTCGCCATGATATTCTGTTAAAATCTTATAGCATTCTTTTAAGATCTCACTAACCAAGCACATACCTTCTAACACGTAGATTACATTAAGAATGACAGTTTTAGAGTTCTTTAACGGTTATTGTGTATTTCTCTGCATATTTAGAGAAATTTCTTGTTCCGCCACCTTCCATAATAGTTCTAAATGCTTTTTCTATATCTATAAAAGTCATACCGCTTACTGCATCTATCCCTAGTTCGAAAGCGTGATCAGGGATAAATGATGCTGTAGGACCTACAACCATTCGGAACACAGCGTTGGACGCTACCTTTAGAGGTTCTTCGAGTGAATGTTCTATTGTTGTTGACCCTGTAATGATTAAGATATCAGAGTCCTCAATATCCTCGATTTTTCGAGAAAGTTTCACACCTTTTCCAAGAAGACCTTCTGAAAAAGCAGGATTATCATCTATGATAGTAACACCTGCAGAGTTCTTTGCTAAAAAATTGATGAAAGGACCTATCCTACCGACCATTCCAACTTTTGAGTCTTTACTCAATGGAATATATTTGAGTGTATCTAGGTCTGTATACCTGTTGTACTCTTCAGGTCTGGATGCAATTATTAACTGGCTTAGAGCATTAACGGTAGCTAGACCGACTGCCTTTTCGAGAGGTTCGTCAGAAAGGACCATGTCAGCTAATTCCGTTGAAGATGTTTGATATAATTCTCCTGGTTTCTTGAAGACAGTACATGTAGTTGTTGCATTTCTCGGTGCATATCCAACACCCATAGCTCCTTCAAGTAATACCGCCTGATAGATTCTTCCTATGAGGACTTCACGAGTATCAGGAATATGGATTCCTTTGAACTTTGACTCTAGTACTGCTCTCGTTTTTTTCAAAAAAGTTGACATGACATCCATCCCTTTTTTAGTAGTAGATTAAGATTTTATCTTGATCTAAAAACTTTAAGTTGTTTAAAATCCTTGAATGCGAGGAATAAAAAATGAGTTTGATTTAAGAAGGTGCCGGGGGAGGGATTCGAACCCCCATAAAACGGTTTTGCAGACCGTCACGTCACCTCTCCGTCACCCCGGCGCATATGAAGAGAACGACATCTAATCAGGTATTTACTTCTAGTATTTGTAAGTGATATAAAAAATATTTGTTTGGAACACAGAAAAAAAATAAAGAAATGAGTGAATTCTCTTAATAAAGAGTAGTTTAATTAAGAAACTTTTCAGGATCCTTTTCAAAGTGTCTCTTGCAGCCTGGGGCGCAGAAATAATATTTTTCACCTTTGTATTCAGAGACTAATCCTTTTGTTTCTGCATCTTTTTCATCTACGTCCATGCCACAAACAACATCCTTAGCCAAGTTTATTTCCTCCTATCTAATTTGGTTAATTTTTATACAAATGATTAGGAAACCTATCCCAAAAAATAAGGGATTAGATCACATGCATCGGCTGAAATCTTTTGAGCCATAATGAACTGGAAACTACTGATACCGAACTCATAGCCATTGCAGCGGCAGCAAACATGGGTAATAGCAATCCAAGAGCAGCTACTGGGATGAACACCGTATTATAAAAGAACGACCAGAAGAGATTTCGTTTAATAGTTTTCATTGTCTTCTTACTCAAAGCAATCGCACCTACAACTGCTCTTAAGTCTTCACCGATTAATGTGATATCAGATGATTCAATTGCTACATCAGAGCCTGATCCTATAGCAATCCCGATGTCTGCTTGAACCAAAGCTGGCGCGTCATTAATACCGTCTCCCACCATACCGACAACTTTTCCTTCGCTTTGTAGTTTTTTGACCATGTTAGCTTTATCAGCAGGTAGTACTTCTGCAAATACACGTGTTATGCCTATCTGTTTTGCAATGGCATGAGCAGTCTTTTCATTATCACCGGTCAGCATGATGACTTCCACGCCCATCTTTTGAAGTTTTTTAACTGCTTCCTTCGAATACTCTTTCAATGTGTCAGCTACTGCTAAAACACCTGCTGAAGTATTATCAATTGCAACTACCATTGCTGTTTTGCCTTCACTTTGTAACCTATTTATTGCGTCTCTAAGTGATTCGATATTTATGTTATTGTCACTCATCAATTTTTCATTGCCAATGAACACAGTTTCTTCATTCACAGTTGCCTTAACTCCGTGACCTGGAATTGCCTCAAAGCCGTCTACATCTATGAATTGGATGTTTTCTTGTTCAGCTCCCTTTACGATTGCTTCACCTAGGGGATGTTCTGATCCTTTCTCAATACTTGCTACATATGTCAAGAGTTTATTTTTATCATAGCCATTTGATGTAATAACGTCTGTAAGTTCTGGTTCTCCTTTAGTGAGCGTACCCGTTTTGTCAAAAATTACTGCATTCATCTTATGGGCCGTTTCTAGACTCTCGCCACCTTTAATAAGGATTCCATTTTCTGCGCCTTTGCCTGTACCAGCCATAATAGCGGTCGGAGTTGCCAATCCTAAAGCACAAGGACAAGCAATGACTAAAACTGCAACCATTGCCAACATGGCAAAAGTAAAAGCGTCTGACGCGCCTAAGGGGATTCCAATTAGTTGAGAAAGTCCGAAGAAATACTGAAGAACAAAGGTTACAATTGCTATAACAATCACTGATGGAACAAAATATCCCGCAACGGTATCTGCAAGTCTTTGAATAGGTGCTTTTGATCCCTGCGCGTCTTCAACGATTTTTATAATCTGAGCTAAAGCAGTATCTTTGCCGACCTTCATTGCTTCAAATTTCAAAGTCCCTAGTTTGTTTAAAGTCGCACCAATTACCTCATCGCCTACATTTTTTTCGATAGGTAATGATTCCCCAGTAAGCATTGATTCATCAACGCTAGAACGTCCTTCTCGAACAATTCCATCTACTGGAACCTTATCACCTGGTTTTACAATAACCAAATCTCCTACTTCTACATCTTCTATAGGTATCTCGATTTCTTTCCCATCTCTGATAATAGTAGCGGTCTTGGCTTGTAGATCTAGCAGTTTTTTGATTGCTTCTGACGTTCTTCCTTTTGCTACAGCTTCTAGATATTTGCCAAGTGTGATCAGTGTCAGAATCATGATAGCAGAATCGAAATATACATCGCCTCCCAAGAAAAATGTGATTACAGTACTATATCCATATGCTGCAGAAGTTCCCATTGCGATTAAAGTGTCCATATTAGCCCTTAAATGTAATAAGCGTTTATAAGTCCTAACATAATACTGCCTGCCAATAATTGCCTGACCTGGCGTTGCTAGAGCAAACAGTACTAAATTTTTGAAAAACTCGCCACCGAACACTTCAAAAGGTAATAGCATTCCTATGAGCATTATTGGTATGCTAAGTGCGGTACCCAAAATAACTAGTAATTTTTGTCTTTTGATCTCTTTTTCTCGCGCTACTTTCTCTACATCTATCATTCCGCCCTCTTCGGGAATCGCTAATACATCGTATCCTGCATCAATAATCGCTTTTTTTAGGATGGATAAATTAGTAATCGTCGGGATATATTCCACTGTAGCCTTTTCGGTTGCGAAGTTAACAACTGCAGATTTAACTCCTTCAACCTCATTTAAAACTTCTTCAATAGTTGCTGCACATGAACTACACGACATGTTTCCTATGGCAATTGTTACTTTACCAGTTGCAACACCGTAGCCAACATCTTCAATAGTTTTAACAAAGTCTTGAAGTTTTACTCTACTTGGATCGTACATTATTGTTGCTCTTTCCACATTGAAGTTTACTGACGCCTTCTTTACACCAGGTAAATTTGCTAGTTCCTCTTCGTTAGTCAATGCACAAGTTGCGCAAGTCATGCCTGTAATGCCTAGTGTGATCTTCTTAGATTTTTTTTCTACAGAACTCTTAGTGGTTGTTGACATTTCCTTCATACTCCTCCTTAATTCTAGAATAAGACATATTTCTAATTATATGACAGTTTAATAAATATTACTTTTTAAGATATATCTATCTTGTATTTAAATTATGCTTTTTTCATATATAAAATTACTGACTTCTGCAATTTAAGCTAAACTCTTTAAGAGTCGAATAATAATATCTAAAGGTTTTTGGCTACAATATCTTTTACATTTAATCTTTTCAGACTCAAAACTACATTATAATAGTAACGTGAGGTGCTTTAAAGAAACAGTCTCAAATATTATATGGATCGCAAAATAGAAAGATAAAAGAATCATGATGTAGTCTGAGCAACATCACTTTACAGCACAAAGAAGAATTCACAAAATTATAAAACTGATCTAAAGTGATAAAATGAGCACCAAAGATCCTGCTTGTGGAATGCTTGTAGATCCCGATAAAACTGAATTCAAAGTAGAGCGTTGGGGGAAGACATACCACTTTTGTAACGAGTTCTGTTTGCATAGTTTTCTAGAAGACCCTAAAATTACGTATTTCTCTATGGAAATTGGAATTATAAACGAAATTCCAACATATAGCGGTGGTCTAGGAGTTTTAGCTGGAGATACGATAAGGTCCAGTGCAGACTTGAAAATCCCCTTAGTTGCGGTGACCCTTATTAGTCGTAAAGGATACCTTAAACAAACGATAACCGAGAAAGGAGAACAGTTGGAACACTCAGAAGAATGGGATCCTTCTAAATTCATGACTTTACTTCCGACTAGTGTATATGTACAAATTCAAGGAAGACCTGTCAAAATTAAGGCTTGGTTTTATGAACATCAAAGCCCAACGGGCGGAGTAGTCCCTATATTTTTCCTCGACACTTCTGATGAAGAAAATGCTTTTGAAGATAGAATGATCACCGACCATCTTTACGATGGCGACGCTAGGAACCGTTTAAAACAGGAAATTGTCTTAGGAATTGGCGGCGTAAAGATGCTTAAAGCACTAAATTTCAAAATAAAGAAGTGCCACATGAATGAAGGACATTCAAGTCTACTCACTTTAGAGCTATTAAAGGATAATGAGATGCGACCTGACAGCGTGAAAAATCTATGCGTTTTTACCACCCATACGCCCATAGCAGCAGCATTTGATAAGTACTCGTATGATCTCGCCTACGAATTATTAGGAAATGAGTACCCTTTGGAGCTGTCTAAAAAATTTGCGGGGCAAGATAACTTGAACATGACTCTGCTAGCCTTAAATTTAAGTAGAGCTGTGAATGGAGTCGCGAAGTCGCATATGAATCATTCAAAAAAACTTTTCCCAGGATATATGATAAGCGCAATAACAAATGGTGTTTACTCATACATGTGGACTTGTCTGCATTTTAGAGAACTCTATGACAAGTATTTACCGGGCTGGGCGAACGAGCCTGAACTCCTTGTGAGAGTTGACTCAATACCAGACGATGAGATATGGGATGCTCACATGAAAGCAAAAAAGGATCTAATTGACTTAGTAAGAGAGAAAACGGGCAAAGAATTGGATCAAAATATCTTAACTTTGGGTTTTGCTCGGAGAGCTACAGGATACAAACGGGCTACTTTAATTTTCTCTGATTTGAAGAGACTAAAAAATGTAAATAAGAGAGGGAAAATACAGTTAATTTTTTCCGGGAAAGCGCATCCACGCGATTTAAGTGGTAAGGAACTGATAAAGGAAATCTATGAATATGGAGAACTATTGAAAGACGAAATTTCAATCGTTTATCTCGAAAACTATGATATGGATATTTCTGCCAAACTTACATCCGGGGTTGACGTTTGGCTGAATACACCATTGCCCCCCCTCGAAGCTTCTGGAACAAGTGGAATGAAGGCTGCTCACAATGGTGTAATAAATTTCAGTGTATTAGATGGTTGGTGGCTTGAGGGCTGTATAGAGGACGTTACTGGTTGGTCTATAGGACCCTCACCACACGAAGTAGTTGGAGATGAAGAAAGGAGAACCCGTGAATTAGATGATCTGTACTCTAAAATGGAATACATAATCATTCCTGCCTACGATAGAAGAGATCAATGGATCGAATTAATGCAAAATTCTATTGGAAAGATCGCTTATTATTTTAACAGCCACCGCATGATGCGAAGATACGTCACAGAAGCCTATCTTTAAATATCTTATAAAAAGAGAGTTCAAATCCTCTTCTGAGTATTTACTTGTATTTATTATGAATCCTGTTATTAATAATAAGAAGGAATCCAATTTCTATTCTGAGGCCTCCTTCTTTGTATGTAATTTTTTTGACCTTTTCATACTTTCTAGATCCCCCAGCACACGAATGGTATCAATTGGCAAAATTCTTGTCTTAACAGTATCTGATCTAATCATCAGTTAATCTTCACGTCTATCACTTTTTCGTCTTTTTTTAATTTTGTGTAAAGGGCTCAAGCAGTAGCATAATATCATTATAGATTTCGCAGATTAGTGTTTCTTTAGATTTGCCCTTCCAAGAGACATCTAGCGCGTGTAACCATGCTTCATCTAGTTTTCTTAGAGGATGCTTCTTATCACCTTTTGCCATAAGAATCATTTCCAAGTAGTTGCTCCGTTTCGATAGTGGTATGGAATTCCATCCTTTAGAATAACTGAGAATTTTATCCTTGTTCTTGCGTTTCAAATTTAGGGACTAAACGAGACTCTAAATCTTTTGGTAATAATTGTCCAACACTACCTGACTCTATTCTCCTTGAACAGAGGAAATCTAATAAAAAGATTGAAGATGACAAGTACGCAAATAAGAACTCTGCTAAATCGGGATTCTTTATTCGAATTCCATAGAAACCGCTACTCACTAGAATTGGTTTCTTACACAAGAATACTATGCTTCGGTTATTCTTCAGATTTATTTTCCGGACTATCATCAACTGCGTTCTTTTTTTCTTAAATCCATTTATTTGAACACTCCAGCGACCTAAAGGATTCTTGGGTAGTTTTCCAGCACTAGCCAGATTCTCATAAGTTGTCCAGTTCTTCCGATTAAAGTCCCAGTATTCCTTTGCCCCATCTGTTCTATTAGTTTTGTGACCTAGAAAGAAATAAGATTTTAGATCAGTCTCATTAAACATAGGTGAAAGATCTAGCTCCATCGCTTCTCTTAGCACATGAACTGTTTTTGACACAAATGATTTATCAATCGCGAGTGTTCTTTCACTTTCAGCATTTTGAATCAAAATATGATTATCAGTGTTATCCTTAATTTTCCAGTATTTATTTGGGATTCTAAAGCATTCTTTTGGTCTTGGATCGTGATACTGGAACGATGAAGCATATTTACGAAATGAAACAAAATTCTGTGAGATATGGTCGAAGATTGCTGAAGATGAAAATAGATCTTTCCAAACGATTGTATTCTTCATTTGAGAATACGGGATTGTTCTTAAAGTTATTTTATCATTATTTATGGTGATTTTCTTCTTAATAAGTGAAATAAGTTCATTTAATTCATTATCGGGTATACTCAATAGCGATTTCTTCAAAGTTACAACTTTCGCGTCTCCTTCATAATTCTTTTGAGCAATTAACATAATCTCTTGAAGTTCGCTATCACTAAAGGCTAAATCCGCTTCAGAGCGAATAAGATATTTGACACTAAAGATTTTTTGAAATTCTTTAATGATGCTTTTCATTGCGTGGGCGAACGTTACAGAATTTGGTAAAATGAAAGCAAGAGCTCCGTTTTTCTTTAACAACTTCGTTGCATATAGAAGGAAGCAAGCATGAATACCGATTTTATCTAACTCAATTTGAGCTGGCATAATCTCGTTAAGAAAGTCTCGATATTTGCGAGTGATTCTGTGACCTCTTGTGAACGGCGGATTTGAGATTAACACATCGAAAAGGGGAATTTCAACCGTTTTATCAAATTCTTTTTCATTGGGGGAGCCTCCCGCCATGAGAGACTCTTCCCAAGAACTTTTTTCTTGGTCTATGAACGAAATGAATTTACCAGGTTTAAGTCTAAACGCATCTTCATTAATGATATTACAGTCCTCAGTGAATTCGAAAGGGGATTGCATAGCTAAATTGATAGCTGCTAGTTCACATGCAAAAGCAGATATATCTGAGCCCCAAATTTGCTGTAAAAGTTTTTTATGAGATTTGTTTCCAAGATTCTTTAAGCGGTTATATGAATGAACTAGGAGAGTTCCTGAACCGCACGCAATATCACCTACTATTAAATCTTTGTTATCAATTGCAAGATATACTAACAATTTCGCGGGCTCTGGGAGCGTATAAAAGGCTGCTAATCGTCTTCTTAAGGTTAAAGGTATAAGACGCTGAAAAATCTGTCCCAAAAAATCCCTTTTGATAACTTTCTCCAGTTGCGAATTAGAAATAGTGTGAATAAAATCATTTAAAATGTTCTTGCTTTCTTTCGGTAATTTTGATGCTACATCGATCTTAAAGACAATTCTGAAGCCGATTTCATCCATAACTCTCTGAAAGAAATCGGTTAAGGTTGAAGGACAGGTAATTTTCCCTATTCTAGGCAATTTAAATGCTTGAACTTCTTTCTGAAGGATATTATAGAAAACTAATTGAGAGATCACAATGAATGCTGCCACTTTGTAGAATGCTAATTTTAATTCTTCTTTTTGTGATTTTGTTGAGAGTTTTGTATCAAAATTTTTTGCAGAAAATATACCAAGTTCCCTTTCAAGAGTTTTCAAAGGAATTTGTTTTGTAAACAATTCTAACTCTATCATTGTTGCATTTAGAATATCTGCTAGATCTGTTTCCGCACTAATTGTCATTTCCCTCTACCAATACAAACAGATTCATTTCAAATTTATCATTAGTTTCTATAATTGGAATTCTATTATTATATCTAAGAGAGGAAGACTTAGAAATTAATTATTGAAAGAATTATCCTTGTTTTTCACATAACAATAGGTAGTGAACAAATTAAAGCAGTCAATGAGAGGCGATCTTAGTGGGAGAACATTCTGTAAATCTAGAGAATGATGACAAACTTACTAAAAAGGACGTTAGAGATTCAAAAAGATTGAACGATCTTGATGGTAAAACATGGACACGCTATTCAATTAGTGTGTGGGATACAGTAAAATCTCCTCAAGAAATGAAATTAAGACACCCTGCTATGTTCCCTGCTGAACTCGTAAAAAGGCTAATCAATATCTATACAAAAAAGGGCAATATGGTATTAGATACTTTCATGGGTAGCGGCAGTACATTACTTGCTGCTAGAAACCTTGGTAGAAAAAGTATAGGATTTGAGATTTCTGAGGAATTTGTTAAATTAGCTAAAGATAGACTGTCACAACAGCACCTTTTTTCTTCTAATATTGAAGAAGAACCAAAGATATGCCAAGATGATGCAAGAAACCTCTTAAAATATTTAGAACCCAACTCGGTAGATCTAGTTATTACTTCACCGCCTTATTGGGATATACACCGACAGACAAGAACCGCAGATCGGAAAAAAATTCGACCCTATACTGACTTAACAACTGACCTTGGTAACATAACGAATTATTATGAGTTTATTGACGCTCTTAAAGAAGTTTTTAAAGAAGTATATAAAGCGTTAAAGCCGGAAAAATGGTGTATTATAATTATTATGGATCTTCGAAAGAAGAATAAGTTCTATCCTCTTCATATGGACACGGCAAGAATGATGACAGAAATTGGATTTGAATTTGAAGATATTATAATATGGGATAGAAAACAAGAATATAGTAACCTAAGACCCCTCGGCTATCCTTATGTTTTTAGAGTGAACAAAGTCCATGAATACATTTTAATTTTTAAAAAAACCTGTTAAATTCAATTGAAATAGATGAAAGGGGACTTAAACAGAGAAGACTATAAGATATCATTCATTCAGCTTTATATGTAGCCGCGCAATGTTTACAGCAAAATGTGAGTTCTTTACCATTTATTGTTTCTATATGTGCTCCTTCATACACTTTACATCCACAGTGAGCACAAACATCCAAACTCGGTTCTATAGCTGTAGCGATAATACTAGAAAATCTTTTGAATAATCTTGTTACTAGTTCTTTTCCCTTCTTTGTAAGTTCATATACTTTCCTTTCTTTTTTTCCTACAGGTTTTAAGGTGTATTTTAGATGGCCTTTTTCCTCTAGAAGCTGCAAGAAGGGATAAACAAGGCTTGGGCTAATATCTTTTTTTAGTCTTTTTTTGAATTTGTCAATAATGCTGTAACCGTGAGCTGGACCTTCATAAAGAATTGTAAGAATATAGAATCTTGAAAAGTCATAAACGATCCCATCGAAATCAGTATTACTCATTTTTATCGTCTCTACTAAATTATTTTAGCATCTATATGAGATATATCTTTGAGAGATATTAAATATTACTATATAAAGATTATAATGTGAATAGATAAATAACTCGTTTTAAAGCCCCATTTTAAGCAATTATTGAGAAATAATCCACAAAAATCGTTTGTAGGGATAAAAAAATGAATGAAATTAAGCATAGACCAATTGGAATTATCTATTCACCTTTTAAAGAGCCTAAAGGAACACCTATACAACCCACGGCAGCTAAGGGCATCAATGGAAAAGTTGAAGTGTTCCCAGAGTACGCTGACGGGTTGCTAGATATCGACGGATTCTCTTATATTATTCTATTATATTATTGTCATTTAGCCACAGGATTTTCCTTGAAAGTAACGCCTTTTCTGGATGATAAGTTGCATGGCGTCTTTGCAACACGAGCTCCAAGAAGACCGAATTCAATTGGTCTTTCAATTGTACGTCTTATCAGAATTGAGGAAAACATTATCCATATTCAAGACGTAGATATTATCGATGGAACGCCCCTTTTAGATATTAAGCCATATGTTCCAAATTTTGATGTAAGAGAAGCAGAGAGGATAGGGTGGCTTGAAAAAAGCGTACATACACATGAAAAATCAAAGGATGACGGACGATTTATAAAATAATCCAAAAATATCCATTAACAAGCGAATAAGCATGAAGAATTCAATAGAGGGAAAGTAGAAAAGTGAAAGAAAATAATCGATCTGATTAGTTATTTTTTAATCTGCTTCCATGCTGACTCAACGGTTTCCATCGCCATGTCTACATGTTCTTCCTTGATAATCAAAGGAGGACATAGTCTCAAAGAGTTCTTTCCAGCACCAAGAAGTAACAATCCCTCCTTAAAGGCCTGTTCAACAAGATTATTACGAAGTGTGACATCTGGTTCTCTAGTTTCGGGATCTTTGACGAATTCCACGCCGATCATGAGACCTACTCCTCGCACGTCTCCAACTTCGGGATGACTCTCTTGGAACTCTTCCCATCTTTTCTTAAGATATGCACCTTGCTTCTTAGCATTCACACGTAAATCTTCTTCTTCCATGACGTCTAAAACAGCACTTGCTGCAGCTATAATTATAGGATTTCCATTTAAAGTCCCTTCATGCGCGCCACTCCACCAATCTTGCATTTCAGCACGGCTGATAAAGGCACCGCAAGGCATGCCTGCGGCCATAGCTTTACTTACACACATAATATCTGGCTCAACGCCAAAATATTGACAAGCAAACCATTCACCAGTTCGAGCGAAACCTGTTTGAACTTCATCTATTATGAAGGGAATACCTTGTTCATTGGTGAATTTCTGTAATTTATGAAGCCACTCTGTGGGAGGGACTATATAACCGCCAGCGCCTTGGATAGGCTCAAGGAGGAAAAACGCCACATCATCACCATCATAAGCTTTTTCGAATAGGACATCAGTAATGTAATCAAGACAGAAAAGACCGCATTCTGGATAGCGCTGCCCGAAATAACAATGATAACAATCTGCATATGGCACAATCACATTTCCAGCATACATTGGCCAGAATGATTTTCGAGCACCCTTGCCAGTTGTGGTAAAGCTGACTGCTCCCATTGTCCGTCCATGGAATCCACCTAGGAATCCAAATCCGTAATATCCGCCCCGTCCCATTTTCCTGTTATAATATTTTGCACATTTAATTGCACCATCTACGCTTTCGCTTCCAGAATTAGTGAAGAATACACGTTTCTTAAAATTCCCGGGTGCTATATTCACAAGCCGCTCAGCATAATCAACTTGTGGAACGGTGTAATAATCCAAACTATTAACAAAGATTAACTGTTCAGCTTGTCTCTTAATCGCATCTACAACCTTCTTGTGAGTATGACCAACACCTGCGACTGCAATACCAGCACCAAAATCAAGAAAGACGTTATCGTCAAGATCTTGGACGAAAACGCCATGTGCGGCTTTACCAACAAGTTCGCTAGCTCTGCTAAGTGATTTTGACATTATCTCGCTATCCCGTTTAATAAATGCTTGAGATTTAGGACCAGGGGGCTCAACTTTGATTTCAGGTTTTGTCCATTCCATTTTCTGTTTCACCTCAAAACAAGAAAAACTAGATTCAATCTAGAAGAGGAATTACATAGAATTAGTAATGATCTCATTTTTTTACTTTGCTGATTTTAGAATGTTTTGTAGAAGCAATTGAAAGTAACAATGATGAATTAGAGAGAGAAAACGCTCTGCTTAGGATTTGTTTTTACTTCTTCTGGTAATTTCATACAAGGGGCTCACTTATTGCATAATATATTCATAGAGCACAGTATAAAAACAAGTTAGGGACAAAAATTTATACCTCCGTGCAGACAAGAAATTTAGGAATTTATCGACAAAGAAATGTGATTATAATTTAATCTTTCTAAACTGATGTTTTCTCTTGTTATTAACTTCTAGGAAGCCTCTCAATATGAAAGATGACGACAAGACAAAAGATCAAATCATAAGTGAACTGGCAGACGCACGTCAACGAATTACTGAATTGGAGGTATCAGAAACTCTGCGAGATCGAATAGATGAAGCTTTGTTGAAGTCTGAATCACAATATCGATCAACACTCGATTCGATTGGCGAAATGATCCATGTTATCAATACTGAACTACGATTTATTTTATTCAATACGGCTTTTAAACAACTTAATATTGAACTGGGATTTAAAACTGACATAATAGGTAAAAAAATTACAGACATGTATCCATTTTTATCAGACAAAATCTTTGAAGAATATAATCAGGTATTCAACACTGGAAAAACTTTTGTTACTGAGGAAAGGATCACAGTTAGAGGCAGGAAATTCATTACTGAAACACGAAAAATACCGATCTTTGAGGAAGGAAGAGTTGTACAAGTTGTTACTATTATCCGCGATATTACTGAGCGTAAGAACGCGGAGGAGAACATAAAAGAGATGAAAGAAAAATATGAGAACCTGATCAAGAATATTCCTGATGTCATCTATTCTGCATTAGCTGATGCAACTAGCACGACGACTTTTGTTTCAGAACGGATCACAGACTGGACAGGATACACTCCTGCTGATTTTTATGAAAACGAGGATCTATGGGCCGAATGTATTCACCCAGAGGATAGACAACAAGCCATCGAGGGGTTCATTAACGCCTATACAAATAAGAAAGAGTATATTTTCGAATATCGAATGGTTCACAAAGAGACAGGACAAATATATCATCTCAGTGATCATGGTGTACCCATCAGAGATGACGAAGATCAGATCATAAGATTTGATGGGATCTTGACTGATATCTCAGAGCGCAAGCAGGCGGAAGAGGCATTGCTTGAAAGTGAGGGGAAATTTAAACTAATAAGTGAGAATATTCCTGTTGTTGTGTATTCAGCACTGCCAGACGAGCATTCTACGAGCCTTTTTATTTCGGGAAGGGTTGAGGAACTAACCGGTTATACCGGTGAGCAATTCCTGGCGGATTCGACTCTGTGGGAGCGAGTTGTTCATCCGGATGACGTTGGATATGTATGGGAAGCAATCGAAACACATCGCCTGAAGAAAGAACAGCTTGATGTAGAATATCGTATAATAACCAAAGATAATATCATCAAGTGGGTAAGAGATAGGGCAATTCCTGCCCTTGATGAACGAAATCAACTTGTAAGAATCGATGGCTATATGGAAGATATCACTGAGCGAAAACAGGCGGAAGATGCGCTAAGAGAAAGTGAAGAAAAATATCGATCCCTCTTCCAGGATTCAAGAGATGCCGTCTATATTAATCAAAAGGACAATATCGTTGATGCTAACAAAGCTATGCTAGAACTCTTTGGATATTCCCGAGAAGAGATGCTAAGGATGTTAGCCACCGATGTATATGCCAACCCTGAAGACCGCGCTAAGTTTCTAAAGGAGATAACTCGAAAAGGATCCGTCAGAGACTATGAAGTTAAATTCCGCAAAAAAGATGGAACAGAAATCGACTGCTTACTTACTTCTTCTGTAAAACGGGACGAGAACGAGGATATTATAGGCTATCAAGGTGTCATCCGTGATATCACGGAACGAAAAAAACTGGAACAGCAATTAATTGAGTCGGAAGAGAAATATCGAACGCTTGTAGAGAAAGATCCAAACATGGTTTTTTTAATCAAAGATGGCAAGTTCGCATTTTTTAACCAAGCACTTTTGAATACTTGGGGATATTCAGAGCAGGAAATACGTAATATAGATTTAGAGTCGATGCCACACATCATTCCCGAACATAGGCAATTTGTTAAAGATCGATATCTAAAACGACTTGAAGGAAAACAGGTACCAGAGTCTTACGAATTTTCTATTCTAACAAAAAATGGCAAAATAATTCCTTGTTTACTTAATGTAACTACAATTGAAATGGAAGGAACGCGCGTTGTTCAAGGTGTCCTGACTGATATCAGTAAAATCAAAGAATTGGAAGCGGAACTCAAAAAGTCAGAAGAGCGCTATCGTGGTTTGTATGAGTCATCCATTGATGGCCTTGTTTCAGCATATATTGAAGGAGATATAATAGAATGTAATCAAGCATTCGCAGATATGCTTGGCTACACTAAGGAAGAACTTTATAAGTTAAGACTTCGAGATCTTATACCTGATAAATGGCAAATGCTTCTTGACAAAATCATGAATGAACAATTACTGAAAAAAGGATATACTGAAGAATTTGAAATCGAATACATCAAGAAAGATAGTTCGATCTTTCCAGCATCAGTAAGAGTCTGGCTTATCAAAAATAAAGTTGATGAGCCAATGGGATTGTGGGCCATCGTTCGTAACATCACCGAAAGGCGATTATTAGAAGAAGAACTTCAAAAGTTCGAAAAACTTGAATCAATCGGAATTCTTGCTGGTGGCATCGCACATGACTTTAATAATATCCTAACTGCTATTCTAACAAACATTTCAGTTGCGAAAATGGCTTCAAAATCAAATGAAGTTGTATCCAAGCGCTTGACAGAGGCAGAAAAAGCCTCGATTCGTGCAAAAGATCTGACCCAGCAATTACTTACATTTTCAAGAGGCGGCGCACCCATTAAAAAGATTACATCCTTATTCGAAATCCTCAAAGATACCGTTAAGTTTGCTTTGAGTGGAACAAACGTCTCATCCCGATTCTATCTGTCAGACGAACTTTGGTCAGTTGAAGTTGATGAAGGACAGATCAGTCAAGTCATCCACAACTTAGTAATCAATGCCGATCAAGCTATGCCAGAGGGAGGGATAATTGAGATTCATGCAGATAATATTACTGTTGGATCTGAATCAGGATTACCATTAAACGTGGGAAATTATATTAAACTTACTATAAGAGATCATGGAATCGGCATACCAAAGGACTATCTTTTAAAGATATTTGATCCTTTTTTTACTACGAAACAAAAAGGGAGTGGTCTAGGGCTCACGGTTGCATATTCAATAATAAAAAATCACGACGGGCTTATTACAGTAGAATCAGAATTGGGTAAAGGCACAGTATTCTATATCTATATTCCTGCGTCAAAAAAGCAGATTCATGCAAAGAATGATGCAGAAAGAAAACCAATTACTGGCAAAGGGAAGATCTTGGTTATGGATGATGAAGAAATCATTAGAGAAGCTTTAGATGAAATATTAACAATTCTAGGTTACCAAACTGACTTTGCTAAAAATGGCGAAGAAGCGATTGCACTTTTTAAAGAAGCGAAAGGATTAGAAGAACCATTTGATCTTGTCATTATGGATTTAACTATAAAAGGCGGGATGGGAGGTAAGGAGGCAATTAAAAGATTAATTGAAATTGATTCTGAAGTTAAGGCAGTTGTTTCAAGCGGGTATTCTACTGATCCTGTAATGGCAAATTTCAAGAAATATGGCTTCCGTGGCATCGTTGGCAAACCATATGACATTAAAGAATTGAGTGAGACACTACATAAGATTATACAAGAACCAGATTAATACTTTCTTGAAAATTAGCCTTGTGAAACATTTAATTAGATCCAATTTTTTTAGGAATGTATTCTATTTTTTTGCTTTTGTTATTCATCTTTTATAAGCAGTTTATGATTGCCGATAACTTTCATTTACACTAACATCATCTATTTTTCAAACACATTCTTGTAATGAAGATTTCTTTTTTGAATTAGAGGTATGGTAGCTAAATATGTAGCGTACTACATTCAGAGAGCAGGAAAAACTTAGACATTTCATAATATGTTCATAGAGCACAGCATAGAAACAAGCTAGCGACAAAAATTTATAGTTCCGTGCAGACAAGAAATATAGAAACAAAATGATAAAGGAAAATGATAACAAGTCAATCTTATGAGAACAGTGTCTTTATTAAGTATTGATCCACTAGGAGCCTCTCAAAATGAATTATGAGGATAAAACGAAAGAACAACTCATAAATGAGCTTGTAGAACTGCATCAACGTATTACTAATTTGAAAATATCCGAAGAATTGCACGAGAAATTCAAAGAAGCACTAGCAACAAGCGAACGGCGGTTCAGAGAGTTGGCTGTGCTCTTACCAGTAACTGTTTTTGAAATAGATTTGTATGCAAAGCTCACTTTTGTTAACCGTGTTGCTTTTGATATTTTTGGTTATTCTCAAGATGATTTTGATAGGGGAATCAATGCCTTTCAGATAATTGCTCAAGAAGATCACGAGAGGCTTAAAGAAAGCATTTCTAGATTATATAACGGAGAAGATATTGGAATAATTGAATTTACTGCTCAGAAAAAAGACGGAAGCAGGTTCCTAGTTATAATACACGCTAACGTGATTAAGAATGGGGATGGAGTCCCTATTGGCTATAGAGGGATTTTAATTGACATTTCGGAGCGCAAGAGGGCGGAGGAGGCTTTTAAAACAAGTGAAGAGCGTTATCGCGGGCTATATGAATCTTCTAGAGATGGTATTATCTCTGTAGATATGGACGGAAACATCATTGAGTGTAACCAGTCTTTGGTGGATATACTCGGCTATACTAAGGAAGAACTATATCGTTCAAAATTCCAAAATCTCATGCCTAATAGATGGCTTGCAAAGACAGCACAAATTCTCAACGAGCAGATAATTCCTCGGGGCTTTTCTGATGTATATGAAATGGATGCAATTAAGAAAGATGGGACAATTATACCTATTTCTGCAAGGACGTGGCTCATTAAAGATAAGGATGGCAATTTAACAGGAACATGGGCTATTATCCGAGATATTACTAAACGAAAACGAGCTGAAGAAGCATTTAAGGAGAGTGAGGAACGCTATCGTTCCCTTTTTGAGGATTCAAGAGATGCTATATATTTTACCACCCGAGAAGGTAAACTAATCAACTTTAATCAAGCATTAATTGAATTGTTCGGTTTTAGCAGAGAAGAGTTGCAAAAAATAAACGTCCGAGAGTTATATATTGATCCTACAGATCGTTCTATATTTCAACGAGAGATAGAACAAAAGGGATCTGTCAGAAACTATGAATTAAAATTGCGAAAGAAAGAAAATACAGAGATTGATTGCTTGCTTACTGCGACAGTGCGGCGGGATAATGATGGAAAAATTATAGGATACCAGGGTATTATTCGCGATATCACTGAAAGAAAAAAACTGGAGCGGCAATTGGTTGAGTCAGAAGAGAAATACAGAACGCTTGTAGAGAAAGATCCAAACATGATTTATTTAGTAAAAGATGGGAAGGTTGCATTCGCTAACCAAGCACTTCTGAATACCTTAGGATATTCATTAAAGGAAATACTTGACATGGACTTAAATGATCTGTCAGCAATTGCTCCTGATCAGAGACAGATGATAAAAGAGAGATTGAAAAAAAGAATTGCTGGAGAAAATGTGCCTGAATCTTATGAGTTTTCTTTGATGACAAAAAACGGTGAGATAATTCCTTGTCTTCTTAATACAACTTCTTTTGAATTGGAAGGAACGCGTATTATTCAAGGTGTTTTGACTGATATCCGCAAAGTTAAGAAATTAGAAAAAGAACTCAAAGAGTCTGAAGAACGCTATCGTGGGCTTTACAATTCCACAATAGACGGTATTGTTTCTTCAGATACGGAAAGAAACATTTTAGATTGTAATCAAGCGTTTATAGACATGCATGGTTATACGAAAGAGGAGATATATCAATTAAAGCTCCAAGAACTGATTCCCAGTAAATGGAACAAAATAATTGACAGAATGATTAACGAACAACTCATTCCATATGGTTATTCGGCCGAGTTCGAGTTAGAAGGCATTAAGAAAGACGGAACAATTTTTCCTGTCTCCGCAAGATCTTGGCTCACCAAGACTAAAGAAGGCAAACCTTTAGAAGTATGGTCTATTATACGTGATATTACAGAGCGTAAACGCTCTGAAGAAGCTTTGGTTGAGTCAGAAGAACGCTATAGAGGGTTATATGAATCTTCAAGAGATGGAATCGTCTCCGCAGATGGTGGAAATATTATAGAGTGCAATCAGGCTTTTACGGATATGCTTGGCTACACAAAAGAAGAAATCAAAAGAATAGACTATTTAGATTTAGTGCCCAGTAAATGGCATGATGAATTAAAACGAGTACTTATCGAACCTATGCAAAAAAAAGGATACTCAGATGAATACAAACTAGAAATAGTTAAGAAAGATGGTTCATTAATCCCTGTTTCTATTAGTGCATGGCTGATGAAAGATAAAGAGGGGTTTACAAGCAAAGGATGGGCTATCATTAGAGACATCTCCGAAAAACGTAAGATGGAGGAAGAACAACACAAAATCGAGAAACTTGAATCGCTTGGTATTCTTGCAGGCGGCATAGCCCACGATTTTAACAATATTCTTACGGGGATATTAGGCAATATCACTCTTGCAAAAATGTATGCTCCATTCAGAGAAAAGGTACTAGAAAGGTTGACTGAGGCTGAAAAAGCCACAATGCGGGCAAGAGATTTGACCCAACAATTGCTTACTTTTTCCAGAGGCGGTGCTCCAATTAAAAAAACCGCTTCTATTGACGAATTACTTAGAGATACAACCGTTTTTACCTTGAGTGGCTCCAATGTTAAGTGTAAATTTTCCATTCCTGAAGATATATGGTCAGTCGAAATTGATGAAGGACAGGTCAGTCAGGTCATAAATAATCTTATTATTAATGCAGACCAAGCCATGCCAGAGGGTGGAATAATCAGTATTAGTGGTGAAAACGTGATTATTGGAACAAAAGATGTTTTGCCGTTACAAGAGGGACGCTACATAAAGTTAAGTATAAAAGATCAAGGGATCGGTATTCCGGAGGAATACCTTCAAAAGATATTCGACCCCTATTTCACTACAAAACAAAAAGGAAGCGGTTTAGGACTAACGATCGCCTATTCAATAATAAAAAATCATAAGGGGCATATTGCTGTAGAATCAAAACTTGGCGTTGGTTCAACCTTTTCTATCTATCTTCCTACATTAAAAACACAAGTCCCGAAGAAGAAAGAAGCGGAGAAAACACCTATCACTGGCAAAGGAAAAATTATGGTCATGGATGATGAAGAGGTTATCAGGGACTCTTTAGGTGAGATGTTAACCTTTTTAGGGTATGAAGTTAGGTTTGCTAGACACGGTGAAGAAGCAATAGCACTATACAAAAGAACTAAAGACACAGGACAATATTTCGATGCTGTGATTCTGGATTTGACTATTCGAGGTGGTATGGGTGGCAAAGAAACTATTAGAAAACTCATTGAAATTGATCCGAAAGTTAAAGCTATAGTTTCAAGCGGGTATTCAACAGATCCTGTTATGGCTGATTTTAAAAATTATGGTTTTAGTGGCGTAGTTGCTAAACCATATGATATCAAGGAACTAAG
>SMTZ1_10000484_pt1 | contig 67633 bp, 65 predicted proteins | sample DeeMarSWOR136_30_FD_25667 | JGI IMG/M metagenome (IMG submission 25667) | reverse complement strand
TAGGAGGCTCGCAAGCACACGTTGACGAACTATAATCCGGTAGGACATGGGCCCTGAACCTTAAACCGCTGAAGATGCCCAGCGGAACAGGAACTCTTTAACTTATTATTATTGTTCGGGGGATATCAGATCGGTACCAATGGAGTCTACTTTCAGCGAGGAGTTCAAGAGGAAGCTGGGGACAATCGTCTCTAAGACAATGGCCGAGGTCCACGCCCCAGGTGTGAGCGTGGCTCTGCTCAAGGAGGGGAAGGTCGTCTACGCGGAGGGCTTCGGCGCCCGGGAGGTCGAGAGGAACCTCCCGGCGACCCCCAGGACCCTATACGGCATCGGCTCATGCACCAAGTCCTTCACGGCCCTTGCCGTGATGAAGCTGGTCGAGGAGGGGAGGCTTGACGTCGGTGACGCCATCTCCTAGCACCTGCCCTTCGAGCCTGGGAACGAGGACGAGCCAATAACAATCCAGAGCCTGCTATCCATGTCGTCCGGGATGCCCGCGGACGGGATGGCTGGTATCCTGATAAAGAGGATGACAGGCGTTGGGGACAGTTGGATACCCTTGTCGGACATTGACGACTTCCTCGTCTTCGTCAACAACTCAAAGGGGGAGCTAGCTGACAAGCCTGGGAAGAGGTACTTCTACTACAATACAGGCTTCACCCTCCTCGGCGAGGTCGTCGAGAGGGTGAGTGGCGTCCCCTATGAGGACTACATAGCCGAGAACATACTTAGGCCCCTGGGGATGGAGAGGTCGACCTTCAAGAGGGAGGCCTTCGAGGCCGACCCCGATAGAATGACGGCCTACAGGAAGGAGAAGGACGGATCCCTCACGGCGACGGTCCACCCATTCCACAAGCTCATCTACGCCCCTGGAGGCCTTCTCAGCCCGGTCACCGAGCTAACCAACTACCTCAAGATGAACCTGGGAGGAGGAGTCTACGAGGGCGAGACGATAATCGACCAGAGCCTCCTTGAGAAGATGCACACGGGCTATACCGCTACTGGCGAGGGGATCTTCGGCACGGCCAAATACTGCTACGGCTGGGCGGTTCTCGAGGACTTCCTCGGCCATAGGATGATACGCCACTCAGGCTCGACCGGAGTATCCTCGGCCATGCTCGGCTTCATACCCGACCTCGACATTGGCGTAGCCTTCGCCTCCAATATCGGAAGCTTCGGGCCGACCATACCCCACGCCGCCATGGCACTCCTCATGGACAGGGACCCTGAGAAGGACATACCCTACATCGCCGAGGAGCTCGACCTCGCCAGCCTCACGGGGGAGTACGAGGCATACGAGGGGACAAACATGGTCAATGTCGTCAAGAAGGGCGCCCTCCTCTACGTTGAGCAGGATACCAAGTGGTCGGAGATGAGCGTCCCCCTCATACCGGAGAGGCGGGAGGCCGGGAACAGGAGGTTCACCATCCTCACCGGAGCCGGCGGGAAGACGCTGGTTGAGTTCGAGGAGGCGTCCGACGGCGGGATGGACCTCTACATGGAGAGGTGGAGGCTCCACCGGAAGCGTAAGTGACCTCCCGCCCTTTTTTCAGATCAATGGAGCAGCCAAGGGTTGTGACGCCTAGCCACCGTACTCGTCCCTGATCTCCCTCCATCTGAAGCAGGTGACGAGGTGGTCGTTCACCAGCCCAGTCGACTGCATGTAGGCGTAGCAGATGGTGGGCCCAACGAAGCTGAAGCCCCTCCTCTTCAGATCTCTACTCATAGCCCGGGAGACTTCTGTCTCGGTGGACACCTGATCCCACGAGGTGAACTCGTTCATCACAGGCCTACCGTCCACGAAGGACCAGATGTAGTCGTCGAAGCTTCCGAACTCCTCCTGGACGCGGAGGAAGGCCCTGGCGTTCCTGACGGCCGATTCGACCTTCCTCCGGTTCCTTATGATCCCTGGGTTCTGGAGGAGTTCATCTACCCTCTCGGGTGTGTACTCCGTGACTGCCTCGGGATCGAATCCAGAGAAGGCCTCCCTGTACCCCTCGCGGCGGTGCAGTATCGTCCTCCAGCTGAGCCCTGCCTGGGCCCCCTCCAGCACCAGGAGCTCGAAGTGCCCCACGTCGTCGTGTATCGGAACCCCCCACTCCGAGTCGTGGTAAGCCCTCATCAGCGGGTCCCTGTCGCCGAAACACCTTGTCCTCTCGTCAACGCCGGACATGGGAATACCTTACCGTCGACTAGGTAAAAAATGCTGAGCCCAGCCTTGCCATCTTAATATCCATCAGGCCCCTACATTATGTAGATCAGGAGGCTGAGTGTTGGCTTTTACTGTGGTCTGGGTCGACTTCGAGACGATGGAGAGGTTCATGGTCGACGTCTTCAAGGGGCTGGGTGTGCCGGAGGACGACGCGAGGGTCTGCGCCGACGTCCTCCTTGAGGCGGACAGGAGGGGGATCGACTCCCACGGGGTGAACCGCCTGAAGTCGACCTACTACGACAGGATCAGGGCCGGCATCCAGAATCCCGTAACGGACTTCGATGTGGTGAAGGAGGGCCCCACCACGGCCGTTGTCGACGGCCATCACGGGATGGGCCACGTCATCGCGAGGAGGGCGATGGAGCTCTGCATCGACAAGGCCCATGGTCAAGGACTGGGTATGGTGGTCGTCAGGAACTCCACCCACTACGGCATCGCCGGCTACTATGCATCGATGGCAGCGGAGGCCGGGATGATCGGCATCACGGGCACCAACGCCAGGCCCTCCGTCGCACCAACCCACGGAGTCGAGCCGATGCTGGGGACGAATCCCCTCACCATTGGCTTCCCCACGGACGAGGAGTTCCCCTTCATCCTCGACTGCGCCACCAGCATCACCCAGAGGGGAAAGATCGAGGTCTACGCCAGGACGGAGACGCCGGTGCCCGAGGGCCTCGTCACGGGGCAGGACGGGCGCTATCTGACCGATCCCGAGGAGATACTAGGGATGCTCCTCGCGGGACGGGCGGCCCTCCTCCCCCTCGGCGGGCGCGACGAGGAGACGGGCGGCCACAAGGGCTACGGCTACTCAGCGATCGTCGAGGTCCTGTCCTCGGCCCTCCAAGGAGGCCCGTTCCTCAAGGCGGTAACGGGGGTCAATGTAGGCCACTTCTTCATCGCTGTGGATATCTCATCGTTCACAGAGCTCAACTCCTTCAGGAGGATGGCGGGTGAAATCCTTAGAGATCTTAGGGCGTCCACTCCGATACCCGGCAGAAGGATCTACACGGCGGGGGAGAAAGAGCACCTGATCCGGCTCAAGAGGGAGGCGAAGGGCGTCCCCCTCAACAGAAGCCTGCAGCGCGAGATCATCGAGATGAGGGACGAGATCGGCCTGGAAGGCTACGACTTCCCCTTCTGACGGAGCAGATTTAATACAGCCGTCGCCCAGAGCAGATTGATGTTCCTGAAGATAGGCCACCGGGGCGCAGCGGGGCACGAGCCAGAGAACACCCTGAGATCCTTCGGGAGGGCCATAGAACTCGGGGCTGATATGGTGGAGCTGGACGCCCACATCTGCGGGACCGGTGAGATCGTCGTCATCCACGACGACACCGTCAACAGGACGACTGACGGCTCTGGCCCAGTCAAGGAGAAGACACTGGGGGAGCTCAGGTCCCTGGATGCCGGGAAGGGGGAGATGATACCCACTCTGGAAGAGGTGCTCGAACTTCTGGAGGGGAGGGCAGGGGTCAACATAGAGCTGAAGGCCCTCGGCACCGCAGGACCAGTCCATGAAACCCTGTCGACCGCCATAGAGAGGTCGGGGTGGAGCCTGGACGATGTCTTCGTCTCCTCTTTCCACCTGGGAGAGCTCGTGGCGATGTCTGACCTTTCGGAGGAGGTGAGGACCGGAGTGCTGGTGGCGGGGGACCCCCGTGATGTGCTTGAATTCGCTGAGTCCATAAAGGCATACTCGATCAATCCGTACTTCAGGAACACTGGCGAGGAGTTCATCAAACTCGCCCATGGAAGGGGTTTCAAGGTCTTCACCTGGACCGTGAATGAGCCAAATGACATCGAGAGCATGAGGGCGATGGGGGTCGACGGCGTCATCTCCGACTACCCCGACAGGATATAGCGGGAAAGACTGGAGACAGCATTAAATACGTAGTCTGAGGACCATCGATGAAATGAGAGGCGGGAAACCCACATGCTTCTCAGTAGTCGAAGCGACGATAGCCCAAATTCACGATGCCATGCGAGCAAGAGCCATAACCTGCCGCGAACTAGTCGAGCTATATCTTAGACGCATAGAGGCCTACGACAAGCCAACCGGGCTGAACGCCCTCGTACTGGTCAACCCGAACGCCCTGAAGAGGGCTGAGAAGCTCGACAAGGAGTTCAGGAGGACAGGTATGCTCCGCCCGCTGCACGGCATCCCGATCATCGTGAAGGACAACTACGACACACACGACCTCCAGACCTCCGCCGGCTCCCTCTCACTTAAGGGCTCTCTTCCGCCGGACGACGCCTACCAGGTGAGGGCAATAAGGGACGCGGGGGCAATAATTCTCGCCAAGTCTAACATGGCCGAGTTCGCCTTCAGCCCGTACCAGACCGTCAGCTCCATCGCAGGCACCACGCGCAACCCCTACGACCTTAGCAGGGTTCCCGCGGGCTCAAGCGGGGGGACAGCCGCCGCCATCGCCGCGAGCCTCGGCACGGTTGGCCTGGGGACCGACACCGGCAACTCGATAAGGGGGCCGTCTTCTCACTGCTGTCTCGTCGGCATCCGCTCCACCATGGGCCTCACGAGCAGGGATGGCATCATCCCCCTCCATCTGAGGAATGACATCGGCGGCCCCATGGCACGCACCGTCGAGGACGCCGCAAAGATTCTGGAGATCATCGCAGGATACGACCCAGCCGACTCGATCACGGAGCACTCCATCGGGAAGGTTCCAGAGAGCTACACCCAGTTCCTAGACGAAAATGGCCTCCGGAGGGTTCGAATGGGGGTTTTCAGGCACTACACAGATGTCCCGACAGCTGATGACGAGATAGAGGCACTATTCGAGGCGGCCATCGAGGACATGGGAAGGTGCGGCGCCAAAATCGTCGACCCTCTCGTCATCCCGGACTTTGAGGAACTCACCAAAGACATATCCTGCAGGACCTTCAAGCGCGACATAGAGGACTACCTCGCATCCCTCGGCGAGAGGGCGCCATTCAGGTCCCTCGGGCAGATAATCGCTTCGGGGCTCTACTCTCGGGGCGTAGAGGAGAGGCTGTTAAGGTACCTAGAGGCCGAGGAGCCCGCTTGTATGGACCTGTACAGGGAGCCGAAGAACGTAGCGTTCAGGGAGGCCATAGAGGTAGCGATGGATGACTGCGGCGTAGACGCCTTCATCTACCCCACCTGGAGCAACCCTCCCAGGGAGGTGGGCGACCTCGAGAGCCCAGCAGGAGACAACAGCCAGAAGATACCGCCCCACACCGGTTTCCCGGGCCTCACGGTTCCCATGGGCTTCACATACAACAAACTGCCTGCTGGGATACAGATCGTCGGCAGGCTCTTCTCGGAGCCAGACCTCATCAGAATAGCCTACGCCTACGAGCAGGCGACGAGGCACCGACGACCCCCAGAAGCTTTCCCCTGAAAAAAATGAGCTGTTACGCCTTCATATAAAAAAGAAAAGGGGAAAGGCAGGATTTAGCAGATAAACCAACTTTTTTCATGAGTAATTTCTCAAGCTAAATACCTGGTCGAAAGTTTATAGGGGCTTTTAAAATTAGTAGTTCATAAACAATTGAATTACGCTGTTGCGAGTATAAATGTAGATTAACTAACTTGCTTTGGAAGGATTCATGCCTTCAGCTGGGATCTGGACCCCTGGTGGGACAGCCATGAAGTCGGGCACACCAATTGGAGGTTATCGAACATGAGTGAAGAGAGGATCCATGAGCTCCACGGTAAGTTGGATTAGAAGTTAATCGAGCAGGCCGGGGGGTGAGGATGACGGTGAAGCTCAACGATGAGCTGATCGCGATTCGGAAGGCTATCTCGAAAGAGCTCAGAGTACTAAGAGGTTTTGAAGAAGGGGCTACAGCAGAGGAAGAAGAGGAAATCATCAACGAGTAGTTACTCTGTCTGTAGCTCCCTCTTAGACACCTCGATGTCCTTAAACTGCACTGTTTTTTTCGCATTGAAAAGGGTGTGTCAGAGGCATGCTGCACTATCTTCTCCGCGAACACGTGTCTCAGCCTCTCCCTTGGGTCGTAGTCTAGGATGAAGGACTGACTCGTGGTCAAGGTCCGGACGTTGAGTTCCCAGATGACCGACTCCTCTTGGAACTCCTTCCTCATACCGAGACCCTCTGGGAGTTCGTGAACCACGTCGTCCTCGTCGGAGCCTTGGTCGAACCTGATGGCGTCGACGATACGGTAGTCGACGACATGCGGTATCGATGGCCTGACGCTCACCGAGACGATGTCGGAGTTCAACACTGCGAAGTTGTCCGGAGTCTCCGCTAGGATCATGTCAGGCTCCATCCCTAGGAACCTCTCGTAGTTGTAGACCGTCTCTATACGTCTCCTCCACCAGAGGATGGAGGGATCCCACCTCCTCCTTGGCTTCTCGGTCCTGAAGGCCTCGATGAGCATCCGGTCAGTTATCCTGGCGAAGAGAGTTCTCCGGTCCGTGACGACGAGGGCGTAGAGGATATCCCTGCGGAAAGGCTTGGGCTTAATGAGCTTCGGGAGGACCAGAAGTATCTCCTCACGTGGTACCACGGTACTTTTTACATGGTCGCCATCCATATCCTACCTGTCCCAGAGTATATCTTCTAACCGCCGCAGATCGGGAGGATCTGCATCAAATTGTGGAGCGTAGGGAACAGGTTTAAAAACGTTACACCGGACTAGCCATTTTTCATCAGGTTCCTCCCCTATTACGTATGTGTCTCGATTCGACGCCATCAACTACCCCACATGAAGCAACCCTCCCAGGGAGTTGGGCGACCTCGAAAGTCCGGCGGACGACAACAGCCAGAAGATACCGCTCCACACCGGTTTCCCGGGCCTCACGGTTCCCATGGGCTTCACAAACGGGAACCTGCCAGCGAGGCTCCAGATCGTGGGCAAGCTCTTCTCCGAGCCAGACCTCATCAGGATGGCCTACGCCTACGAGCAGACGACGAGGCACCGTCGGCCACCTGAGGGCTTCCCGGAGCTCTAAATGAGAACTGGCTTCTCAGCCCCTTGTGGCGGATTCGGGCATCGTCGCAAGGATGAGTAGGTTGACTAGCTGGCTTAGGGCGAGGAAGTAGAAGACGTAGTCTGGGCCCAGGTACTCCCAGATAAGGCCTCCCAGGACTGGTGAGGCGATGTTCACTACGCCCCGGCAGAGGCCGTTCAGCCCAAACCAGCTGCCATGGATCTCCCTAGGCACGAGCTCGGCGTTTATAGCGCCCTGGGTCACGGATATGAGCATGAGGAAGGCGCTGAGGGCGCCCGACAGGATGAGGGCGGTATCGTTTGGGGCGTGCACCAGGACCAGCAGCGATGCGGAATAGACGGGCGTCATCAGGGCTATAAGCCTCTTCCTGCCGAACCTGTCGGCGCTCATGCCGATGGGCAGGGCGAGGAGGACGACTAGTAGCCAGTACCCCGTGTCCATCAGCCCAAGGGTGTAGGAGCCCGCCCCCTTTAGCTCCCTCGCGTATAGGGGAACGAAGAAGGCCATGTATCTCGGGAGCGAGGAGACCATTCTGTAGAGGAGCCACCTTTTAACCATCATCCCCTCATCGAAGACCCTGGTCAGCCCCGCCAGCGGGTTGAGAGTCTCGATGGAAGCCCCAGCCCTCGGGTCCTCGAAGCGGAGGTAGATTATCGCGAAGGCCATGATGAGGCCCACGGCCTCAAGCCAGAAGAGGGGCCTGATCCCCTCGACGCTGATGCCACCCAGCCTCGTGATAAAATAGGCGGCGACGATGGGCGCGACGATCCGAGGTATGGCCGCAACTGTGTCGCAGAGCTGCATACCGGTCACCCTCTCCTCGTTCTTCAGAGTGCTGCCGCAGATCATGGGGCAGACGACAAGCCCCACGCACATGGCCACCGTAACGACGGAGTAGGCCAGGATAGTCTCCTGCCAGCTCCCCGCCAAGCCGAAGATTGAGTACCCCACCACATTCAAGGCAATGGCCACCAGGAGCATCCTCCTGATCCCATACCTGTCGGCCATCCACCCCGCGGGCACGGTCACCAGGGTCGCCGCGACTCCCCCAATGCCGCTCACGTATCCCAGCTCAAGGGGGCTCGCCCCCAGCTCCGAGATGTAGATTGACTGGTACTGCTGGGTCAGGCCTAGGGAGAAGTTCTGCACTACGTTCTTGGCCATGTTGACCCTGTAGGGCTTCTTCTGCCTCCTGAAGAAGCCGACGACCCTCCCAACAGTCCCCTCGAGCATAACCGATAATCTAGCCCCACTTACCATATAAGAGGGTAGGAGAAGATCGAGGGCCGCGCTTTAATTAGGAAAGGCGAGAGATCAAGTCAAATGGCTCGCTTCAAGGTTGTCGTCTTCGACTTCGATTACACCCTCGCCGACTCCTCTAGGGGCGTCCTTGAGTGCGTCAACTACGCCTTGAGGGGCTTGGGCCTCCCACAGGTCGACGCCGAGGAGGCCCAGAGGACCATCGGCCTCTCCCTTACGGACACCCTTGTAACCCTAAGGGGGAGGGAGCACGCCCACAGGGGGGAAGAGTTCGCATCCCTATTCATCAAGCGCGCCGACGAGGTGATGGCAGATCTAACAGTCGTCTTCGACCACGCCCCCATCGTCATAGGATGCCTGAAGCGTCGCGGATTATCCCTGGGCATCGTCTCCACGAAGTTTCGCTACAGGATAGAGGACATCTTGGGTCGAGAGGGCCTTCTGGAACCCTTCGACGTCATAGTTGGGGGGGAGGACGTATCAAGGCACAAGCCAGACCCTGAGGGACTGCTCAGGGCCACGAGGATGCTGAAGGGTACGAAGAGTGATACCCTCTACGTGGGGGACAGTGTGACGGATGCCGAGACCGCCAGGCGGGCAGGAATACCATTCGTTGCGGTGCTGTCGGGGGTGACGCCACGGGAGGCGTTCAACGATTATCCCGCACTATTGATTCTTGAGGACCTGAAGGGGCTTATTGCCTCTACGTTAAAGGGCTGAACTCATCTTCTCTGGACAAGCCAATGTCGAGCCACCTGCTCTGCCTTGGCGAACCAGATGTCGGGGAACCTCTCCATGTAGTTGAGCAGTCTGTCGAGGAGCATCAGGTTTCCGGGCTTCCCGATTATTTGGGGGTGGAACATCGTCGTGTAGCAGAGGCCGTAACGATAGTAGCCGTCGAAGGCGTTGCTCCAGATCTGGTAGCCGGTCTCCGGGCTCAGCATCCTCGCGTGGTATGGCGCCACACCCGGGTAGTCGGCGAAGAGGTGGAAGTCATCCATCTCGTAGTAGCTGGGCACGACGACGAGGCCGTTCTCCAATATGTACGGCAGGTCGCTCCCCCTCATGCTCGAGTCGTAGACGAACCCCTCCTCGGAGAGGATGTCGTGGGTGTTCGGGGAGAGCTCCCCCCCTGCTGTCCTGTTCCCAACAGGCCTGAAGCCCGACGCCTCCTCTATCGCGTCCCTAGTCCTACTGATCCTCTCCCTCTCCTCCTCCTTGGGTAGGTCGGAGATCTTCTCGTGCTTCCAGCCGTGGACAGCGAGCTCATGGCCCCTGGATGCTATCTCCGCCAGGACGTCTGGGTGGTTCACGGCGTTCATGCCGACGACGAAGAAGGTGGACTTGACGCCGTGGTCGTCGAGGAGGTCGAGCATCCTTGGGATTATCCCGGCCCTCCAGACGTACTCCCCCTGGGAGAACTTCCTCGGCATCTCTGCGACGCCTGGGTCGTTACCCATGAACACCCACTCCGCGTCAAGGTCGAAGGTGAGGCAGACGCAGCATCTCGCCCCACCCAGCCATGCAGCCACATCACTCAAGGTCATCAACCAGTGATTGGTTCAGGCGAGGATCGGAAAAGGCTTCCCATCGAGGTCTGCAGAGAACCTAGTGTCTTTGCTTTGTTAAGCGATGAAGGTTGCGTAGTAGATGTAGAGTAGGTAGGCGCCGACGACGATGAGCATGGCTCCGCCGACCCTCTGCATCCGCTCTGTCGCCCTTGAGAACCTGCCTATGAGGTAGTCCTTGGCCTCTGCGACGAGGACGCTCGTGACAACTATGGGCACCCCCATGCCGACTGCGTACGCTATGAAGGAGAGGACTCCGTTCAGCCAGCCCCCTGAGAGGGAGAAGAACAGCACAGACAGGAAGATAGGGGCAGAGCAGCCGACTCCCGCTATGCCGTAGACGACCCCGAACAGGTAGAGGCCCAGGAGCCCCCGCCTCTTGGAGGGCGTAGCCGCGAACTGGACGTATGGTATGCTGACATGCAACAGGGTGGCGACCCCCATGGCCACCAGCACCAGGCCTGCCGCCAGGTCCAGGACGGGCACCAGACGGGGCATGAGGGAGCCCAGGCCAGAGGCAAGAGCGCCGACGGCGGAGAAGACGGTGATAAGCCCCATTGTGCAAGCCAGCCCCCCTGTGACGGCTCTCACGAGGGAGAGGTCGGACCCCAAGTAGTAGGAGACGTAGCCCGGGAGGAGGGCGTACCCGCATGGCGAGAATATTGATAGAACTCCCGCAGTGAAGGCGAAGGTCAGGCCCGGAAGGTCCAGCATGCAGTTCTCCACAGTTCCTCTCTGAGCCGGCTCTGAAATCTCTTTCTGATACACAAGGGCAGATATATGCTTGAGAGTGGATCTCGAAGGCAGCTGCCAGCTAGTCGGCCGACATCAGGTTCTTAGCGATGACCTTCTTGCTCGCTCCCTGATTTTATAAGCTCTGGCGCGGAGACGAATGAGTGACGCCCTTGACCCAAGAAGCACTGCAGAGGGACTTCTACGAGAGGAACACCAAGGCCGTGGCGCGGGATCTGCTGGGCAAGCGCCTCGTCCGGAGGCTGGAAGGCGAGGCCTTGGAGGGGATCATAGTCGAGACTGAGGCGTACTACGGCCTGCGTGACCCAGCTTCGAGGGCCTACAGCGGCGTGAAGGAGTACAACCGCCTCATGTGGGGGGAGCCGGGCAGGGTCTTCATCTACAACGTCCACAGGTACTGGATGCTAAACGTCGTTGCCCACGAGCCGGGGGATGTGGGGGCCGTGCTCATACGGGCGCTGGAGCCGACGGCGGGGATCGACGTGATGTTGGCGAACAGGTCCGTCCCGGAAACGCGAGAGCTGACCTCTGGCCCAGGTAAGCTCACCATGGCTCTGGGGATAGACAAGAGGCTCCATGAGGCGGACGTGACCGAAGGAGGCGGAAGGGTATACATCGCCTCGGAGGTCAGGGAGATCGAGGTCGGGACATCCCACAGGATAGGGGTGACCACGGACCTCCCCGAGGAGCTCAGGTTCTACGTTAGGGGGAACCCCTACCTGTCGAGGCGCCGTTAGCCAGCGGAAGCGAGAAAAGGAGTAGGGCGGAATACTTCTCTGAGCTGTCATGATAGAGGATGTCAGGCGGGTGGCCTGCGTCGGCTCCGGCCTAATAGGCCAGGGGTGGGCTGCGCTCTTCGCCCTGGGCGGGTACGAGGTCATTATGCAGGACCTCACAGAGAAGATACTCGAGGGAGCCCTCAGGAGGGTCGGGAACCACATCCAGTTCCTCGTCGAAGCCGGTCTGGGAGAGGACGCCGATGGGGCTGCCTCCAGGATATCGAAGACCACGAGCCTCAAGGAGGCGCTGGAGGGCTCCGACTTCGTCCAAGAGTCCATCTACGAGAGCTACGATGCGAAGAAGCCCCTCTACGCGGAGATGGACAGGCTGACCCCGGCGGATATGGTGCTCGCCAGCAGCACGTCTGGGCTCCTCATGTCCGAGATCCAGGGGGCGATGGAGCTGCACCCTGAGAGGGGCGTCGTCGCCCATCCTTGGAACCCGGTCCACCTCGTCCCCCTCGTCGAGATATGCCCTGGGGAGCGGACATCCGCGGAGGCTGTGGAGCGGACCCGCGCCCTCATGGAGGACATAGGCAAGGTCCCTGTTGTCCTCATGAAGGAGGCTCCTGGTTTCATAGCGAACAGGCTTTCCGCCGCCTTGTGGAGGGAGGCCCTGCATCTGGTGGACACGGGTGTCGCCTCGGTCGAGGACGTCGACAAGGCAGTGAGCGCCGGCCCTGGGATGAGGTGGGCGATCATGGGCCCCTACCTCACCTACCACCTGGGAGGAGGCAAGGGGGGGATAGAGTACCTGATGCGCCACATAGGGGTCAAGAAGGCGGCCTGGCTGGAGACGATGGCCAAGTGGACGGTGACCCCGGAGTCCGCCGTGGAGAAGGCCATAGAGGGCGTCAATGAGATGGTGGGCGGCAAGACCCTGGAGGAGCTCGAGAGGTGGAGGGACGGCTACCTCGTCGCCCTCAACAAGCTCGTGTGGGGCAGGGGAGGCTAGGCAGACCCCGTAACCTCTAGTGAGTAGTCGAGGGCAGCCTCAACGTGGAGACTGAGGGTGTCGAGGAGCGGGACGTCAGCATCCCCAGGTCCGAGGATGAGAGGTAGCTCGGTGCACCCGAGGATCACACCGTCGACGTCGTATCCGCCCATGATCTCCAGCAGCCTACACCTGCTCCCCTCGCTGAAGACTCCGAGCACGAGTTCCCCGAAGATGATCCCCTCGATCTCGTCCTGCTCCCCCTCCGCAGGGGTGATCACCTCTATTCCTCGCCTCCCGCAGACCTCATGGTAGAACCTAGACCCCATCGTGAACTTGATCCCCATGAGCAGAAGCCTCTTCAGGCCGAGCCTGATAGCCTCCTCCGCCGTGACCTCCGCGATGCTCAGCATTGGAACCCGGGCTCCTTCGCTAACCTCGTCGAAGACGGCGTGGGGCGAGTTGGCGGCCATCACGATGAAATCGGAGCCGGCTGCCTCCATAGCCCTGACGCCCTCCATGATATACTCGACGTAGCCCTCAGTCTCCCCGGAGCCCTCGAGGTCGGTGAACCTCTGGAAGTCGAGGCTGAAGACCACGACCTCTGGGTAATGGTAGTCCCCCTTCCTCCGATAGTACCCCTCGTGGACTAGCTCGTAGTACCTCGCCGTGGACTCGTGACTGATACCCCCTAGGATCCCTATCCTCCTCGCCAACTACCCGTTCCTCCTCTCCCACTCGGACCGCATGACGATATCCCTGCCATCCCTCAGATGGTCGGTCGCGAGGACCCCGTCGAGGTGGTCAATCTCGTGCTGGAGGAGCTCCGCCAAGCCGTCCTCGAACTCATCGGTGTGCTTGACCCAGTCCCCGTCGAGGTACTCGACCCGGATCCTCCTATTACGCGGTATACTCACATAGAAGGCGATGTCGAAGCTGAAGCAGCTGTCCCAGACCTCGAAGACCTCCTCACTCCTCCACACTATCCGCGGGTTGACCATCGCAGTCTTGAGACCAAGCGTCTGGACGTATACGACCCTCTTCAGGTACCCGATCTGGGGGGCAGCCAACCCCCTGCCGATCCCCTTCGTCTCCTGGAGGTGGGTGAGAGTATCCCTCAGGTCTTCGACGATCCCCCAGAGCTCCCCCCGGTCGAGCAGCTCAGATGACCTCTCCCAGAGCCGGGGATTCCCAAGTAGCAGGACTTCCCTGACTGTCATAACAGAGGAAGGATCATATATAGCCCTAATAATGGCATCGAAGCCCCCAGGGCTCTGATGGGTTACAGTTTGCACCCTACGGTTAATATAAACAGAGCCTACTGATCATTAGGGTGAAGCTTACGGCCTTCCCATCGCCAGAGTACGAGCGCTCATCGCATCCTAAGGCTGCAAGGATCTTCACGTGGTCAATGGCAGTCCTCTTAATCGTGGTCGTCGGAGGTACGGTGCTGACTAGGCGGGAGACCCTGACCTACGACGACCTGCTCGGTTTGATAGCCCCCTTCTTCATCGTCCTCGTGAGCTGGCTCTTCATCATGTGGATGAGGAGGTGGAGCGGGGTGAAGTGGGTGCCATGGGCGCCTAGCGGATGAAGGCTGCGTTAGAGGCCCTTCATGCGAAAGGAGTCTGGAAAGCCCCGATGAGGAAGAGGAGGCAACCAAGGCCCGTATTTATGTAAGGGTAGAGCCAGTAGATGGATCCTGCGTCCCTCCCGTGAACTAGGAGCATGAGCACGAGCGCCGGATAGACGAGAGGAAGTAGACTCAGCAGCGACCCACCCCCAATCCTGAAGACCAGGGCGGAGAAGGCGGACCAGAAGACAAGACAGAGCACTATCGAAGCCCGCTCACCGACTAGGACAGCTGTTGTTAACAGGTCGACCTCTCGGTCCCACTCGATGTCGGGAATGGCTGAGAAGAGGTGCATCGCCCATGCATGGAGGGACGAGGCGGCCAGAACTACGGGCGGGGGCATGAGTCCCGTGACCATGTAGTAAGCGAAGACGCCGGGAAATATGTAAAGAACGTTAGACACGAAGTCTAGGAACGGAGAGGCTTTGAACCTCAGGGGTCCGGCGCTATAGAAGTAGGCTAGGAAGAGGAAGGAGCCGAATATCAGCCTCTCACCCATGTTCTTCTGGAACGCCATGAGCAGGACGCTGAATGCGAAAATTGCGATAAGAAGTCTCCTCAGCTGATCCCTCTCCAAGTCCTGGACTAGGTACTCCTTCCAATCCTTCTTCGGGTTGAGCAGGTCTGTGTCCCTGTCCCAGTAGTCGTTGACACCGTAGAGGAAGACGTTCGCTGGCAGCAGGAAGTAGAAAAGGTAGAGGAAGAACTCGGGTGTCGCTAGGTCGAGAAAGCGTTCGGCGCCCCAGATGCATCCGACGGTGAAGGGACCGGCCAGGTAGAACCAGAACCGTGGTCTTGAGACCCTGTACGCCAGTCTCAGGTTATCTCCTAGTTTGGTCAAGACGGTTCCCCAAGGCTAGATGAATAGCGCGTTATATCCGATGTGGGAGACGATACGGGCTATGGAGGGCTTCACCTTCACGGCGTAGATAATGAAGGGCTTGCTCCAGATGACCCTCGCCGTCCACTTGTACATCTCCGACGCCGTCTTGATTGGTATGAGATAGCGCTTGGGTATGAAGTCGAAGCCCTCCTCGCTCTCAGCCTGCCAGGTCATGTAGCGTCCGAGCTGTTTCTGGAGGAAGCTCCTGAAGCCATCGGGGTTCTGCGAGACGTGATCGTACTCCAAGCTTTCCAGGCTATTCGCCCTTAGATCTTTCTGGGGGAAGTAGGTTCTTCCGAGTTGGAGATCTTCGGCTATATCCCTGATGAAGTTGACGTACTGCATCGCCCTCCCTAGGTGTCTTGCAGAGTCGTATGACCATTCTGGGAGGCCTATGATCTTTGCCATCATGAGCCCAATCACCTCGGCGGAGCCGTATAGGTAGGTCCTCAGCTTGTCGATGGAGCTGTAAACCATCGTGTGCAGGTCAGCCTCCATTGAAGCTAGGAAGGCGTCGACCCATTTGGGTTCAAAGCCTTTCCTTTCGGAGAGTTCTGCGAAGGAGTCTACTACCAGGTCCCCCGTGGCCTCACCCTCCGTGGCCCTCTTGTACCTCTCCTTGAGGGTGTAGAACTCCTCCTTTTTTTGGGGGACGGTATCGACGAAGTCGTCGGCCACCCTGACAAAGCTGTAGAGTTTAAAGACATCCTCTCTGACGGCCGGAGGGAAAAAGATGCTCGAGTAGAAGTATGTCTTACTACCACTCTTGAAGATCTGTTTGAACCTTTTGTCCAATCGTGTGCACTCTCACCTTCGATTTCCGTATTTCTCCGCTAGGGTCTTGCAGAGGATCTGGCTGGATATGATGGCCATGGGCATCCCGATACCAGGATGCGTGTAGTGACCAGTATAGTAGAGGTTGTCGACCCTTCTACTGTTGTGGGAGGGCCTGAAGAGGGCGGTCTGCCTCAGAGTGTGGGTGAGGCCGAGGGCCGTACCCTTGTAGGCATTGTAATCCCTCTTGAAGTCCTCAACGCAGTAGATCCTCTTCACGACCTCATAGCCTATTATCGACTCGCCGATCAACCCCTCTAGGTGCCCCATCACCTTCCGATAGTACTCCTCCCGGAGTTCCGGTGTGTCCTCTAGTCCAGCTGCCAGAGGAACCAAGACGAACAAGGTCTCCCCTACTTCGGGCGAGACAGTTGAGTCCGTCTTTGATGTGACGTTCACGTAGTATGAGGGCGTCTCAGGCCAGGCGGCCTTTTTCGGGTCGAATAGGGTATCGAAACCTGTGTCCCAATCCTCGGCAAGGTAGAGGTTGTGGTGCTCAAGCTTCTCAAGCCTCTTGTCGATGCCGACGTAGAGTACTAGAGCAGAGGGAGCGATGACTCTGCCCTCCCAGTACCTCTTATCATAGGTCCTGTAGGGTTCGTCGAGAAGCTCTAGCTCAGAGTGAGGATAATCGGCGTTGACGACGATTAGGTCGGGCTCATAGACATCCTCTTCCGTTACAACCCTCTTGGCCTCCCTGCCCTCAACCTCGATCTGCCTCACCGCATGGTTGAACTTGAACCGTGCTCCGTTTTCCTTCGCTAGACCATATATGGCATCTACCACCCTCCCGATACCTCCCTTGTCGGGGTACCAGACGCCAAGCTTGAAATCGACATGGTTCATGATATAGTAAAGGGCGGGAGTGTTATGGGGACTGCCCCCAATGAAGCCTATAGAGTACTCGAGGATGCGCTTCGCCTTCTCGTTGCTGAACGTCTTGCTGATGAAGCTATCGATGTTGCCGAAGAGGGGCATCTTGAAACCCTCTAGGACGAGCCTGCCACTGACGATGTCCAGTATTGAATTGTACTCCCTGTAGAGGAGTTCGTCCATTGCGAGGTTATAGTGCCTCTCAGCCTTCTCCAAATAGCTCCTCAGCTTCTCGCCACCTCTCTCCTCAAAGGAGTCGAACAGCTTCAAGTTGTCCTCCAACGAGGCGGAGACATCGGTAGTGGTGCCATCGGAGAAGAAGATGCGGTAGGAAGGATCCACGCGGATAAGTTCGTAGAAATCACCTGGCTCCTTGCCAAACTCTGCGAAGAATCTCTCGAAGACGTCAGGCATCAGGTACCATGAGGGGCCCATATCAAAGGAGAAGCCGCCCTCACTCCACACCCTCGCCCTGCCACCTGGCTGCTCGTTTTTCTCCAAAACAGTTACGTCGAAGCCGTCTTTGGCCAGAAGAGCCGCTGCCGAGAGCCCGCCAAATCCAGCACCCACTACAATGACAGACATGAGATTTTCCGTTGAACGGCAGCTATTATAGGTTTAGGATTAGTTCCATCACAAGGTAATATCTCATGACGTTTTTATCGAACCGATAAACCAAACTACTTGAATGGGGCAATTCGCTAGGGTATTCCTGCTTCTCTCTTGTATATTCCTTTTCGGAGTCAGCTATTTCCCGGCGCGACTCCCTGCTAAGAGCAGCCCTCTCATCTCCAGCGCTTTCATAGTCTTCATTGCCTTGCCATCGTTCTACTACCTTGGGAGTTGGCTGGGTCTAAATAGGGCAGGAGTTATCGTATTGATCTTCAGCATATTATCGATCATCGTAGAGGGAGTCGCTGTAATCACAGGCTTCCCTTATGGGGGATTCAGCTACCCAGACACCCTTGGGTATAAGGTATTGGGTCTGGTTCCTTGGTCTGTTCCCCTCGCATATGTCCCTTTCCTCCTAGGCTCCGCTACCCTTGCCAGCCAGCTCTTCGATTCAAGTTGGCTGAGATTTGGGTTTGGAAGCTCAATAATCCTCTTAGCTGTGGATCTCGTCGTGGATCCAGCTGCGGTATCTGTAGGTTTATGGGCCTACACCAACGCAGGTGCATATTTTGGGGTTCCCCTCAATAACTTCATGGGCTGGTTGTTGACAGGCTTCGTCTACTCCGTCCTCTTCCTAGTCTTGCTGAAACCAGAAGTGGGTAAATATGAAACCATACCTATGGAGGTCTCCATGAGCCTCATGATGGCGCTCTCATTCTGGACAGGTTTCCTAATTTGGAGAAGCATGGTCGCTCCCGCATTCATAGGTATTATCCAGCTCGCCTTGTACGGTCGTATGTTATTAAAAAACCAAACGTTTCGCTAATCCGAGTTAGAAGCGAGTGTCTTTTTATCCAGAGAGTTAAATATAATATGGTTGCCATGAAGTTGAAGTGGCTTGGCCACGCTAGCTTCCTGATCAGAGCAGATGGAAAAAAGGTGTATATCGATCCCTATGTCGGGGACTATTCTGAGAAGGCCGATATCGTACTCGTCACCCATGGGCACGGCGATCACTGCGACCTCGAGAAGCTCTCAATGATCAGGACGCCCGAAACCCTCATCCTGACCAGCGCGGCGTGTGCCGAGGGCATCCCGGCTGGAAAAATCGAAACCATGTCTCCGGGAGACATGAGAAAGATCGACGGACTGAAGGTACATGCTGTCGAATCTTACAACTTCAAGAGGTTCAGGAGCCCGGGGGTACCCTACCACCCAGAGGGGACTCAGGTGGGTTTCGTCGTGGAGGCGGAGGGTAAGAAGGTCTACCACGCCGGCGACTCCGATCTCCTGCCCTCGATGAAGGAGCTCAAGGGGATCAATATGGCCCTCCTGCCCACCATGGGTAGAGCGGTCATGGACCTGGATGAGGCCGTCGACGCCGCCATCGCCATAGGCCCTGAGGTCGCGATGCCGATGCACAGGAGGGACACGGACCCGATTGAGTTCAAGGAGAAGGTAGAGTCCCGCTCGAACGTCAAGGTCCTAGTCATGGAAGAGGGGGAGGAGATAGCCCTCTAGTAGCACTCCCCAACCTATCTTTTTTTCTTTAGGCCAGCATCTCTGAAAATTCTTATAACAAGTATAACCCCATTGAGGTGAGACCTCAGAGCTGTACCCGCTCATGATGAAAGAGCTGCAGAAGAGATTTGAGTTCTTGACTGGGAACCTGCTAATCTTGACTATAAGGCAGGTGATCGGGATGTTCTGCAGGATGATGGTAATGCCATACGCCAGTCTGTATATTCTTGCGGTTGGAGGGGGAACAGCCCAGATTGGAGTCGTGAACAGCCTACGCCCTCTAGCCGGACTGCTGATATTCCCTATCTCGGGCTACCTCACGGACCGGACGGGACGGGTGAAGCTTATCGCCCTTGCGGGCTACCTCTCGGGCCTCACGATGTTGCTATATGTCTTTGCACCCAGCTGGGAGTGGATCGCCCTCGGGGCACTGCTCCAAGGATTCATGGTTTTCCAGTTCCCACCGTCGTCAGCCATCTTGGCGGACAGCATAGAACCAAGATACAGGGGGGTGGGAATAGCCACCATGAACACCCTTGCCAGCGCCTTCGCGATGTTCAGCCCATACATAGCAGGGATCGTACTGGAGATATACGGGAACAATTTCGGAATGAGACTCCTATACGCCCTTCTCGTGCTGTCTCAGCTAGTCAATGCGACAATTGTCTTTAAGTTCCTAAGGGAGACAGCCGCCGTGGAGAAGACCGAGACCAAGTTCAGCATGATCGCCATATTGAAAGAGGCGTATGCCGGAATACCCAATCTCATCGCTAATTTACCCCGAAGCGTGAAGGCCCTCGGCGTGCTGGTTGGGACGGGCTTTATAGCCAATAGCATATCCGGCCCCTTCTGGGTTGTATACGCAACAGAGGTTGTAGGGCTCTCGAATATAGATTGGGGATTGATTCTCTTGGTGGAGTCAATCTTCAAGACGATCTTGACGATTCCGTGCGGGATGGTAGCCGACAAATACAGCAGAGCCAAGACGCTGTTTGTGGCCGTGCTCATCTCCCTATTCTCCCTACCATCCATGATAATGGCCAAGACATTTACTCATATCCTGTTTATTCGGCTGGGGGCTGGGCTCGCTGGAGCCCTCTTCTTTCCTTCGAGCACAGCTCTGATGGCTGACTACATCCCACGTGCCCAGAGAGGTAGGGTGATGGCGGCCATTGGTCGTGGAAGCATCCTGATTGGAGCCACTAGTGGAGGTATGGGTGGTCCTGGGATGGGTTATGTATTCACCATACCCGTGATGGTCGCGTCGATCGTGGGGGGTCTACTCTACACCCTGAATCCCACATACCCATGGATATTCATCCTCGGGGCAACCATGATTCAGCTGATAAGCATCGCATTATTCATCCGTGACCCCGAGAATGTGGAGGAATAGTCTCTCCGAGATGTACCTCACTTTTTAAAAAAGGCAATACATCAGCAATAGTGAAGGAAAATGCCAGAGTTTGGTAGCCCCTTCTCCGGAATAGCTCTCGACCGAAAGGTCACAGAATCCGAACTCATCAGAGCCATACGCTTCATGGTAGCGGCTGAGTACGAAGCAATCCAGCTGTACATGCAGTTGGCGGAGTCAACAGACAACAAGCTTGCTCAGGAAGTACTGAAGGACATCGCTGATGAGGAACGCGTGCATGCGGGGGAGTTCCTCAAGCTTCTCTACCACCTCGCTCCCGACGAGGAAGAGCACTACAAGGAAGGATTCGAGGAAATCGAGGAGGAGTTCAAAGAGCTTCTATAACCCCCTTTTTTTTGAAAGAATACAAGAAATTCGTCGTATCCATTGATACCTGCTTCCGACCCTACTCCTTGCTCCAGTATCGCCATGGCCTAAGGCCGAGGTTCCCAGGAGACGACGGGGGAGGGACGAGGGCGTTGTAAACCTGTCTTGCCATAGCCTGGCACCTCGTGAAGGCCCTAATCGCTCTGCCCCAGTGAAAGATGGACTCGTGGCCGCTGGTTTCCTGTGCTCGCGTGCGGTAGAACTCCCCCTTCTGCCATTCTACGGCCGCCTCATTGAAGATGGCGTCGAGGGGTACGTACGGCGGGTCCCAGTAGTCCAGCTTCCTCAGCTCAAGGTTCGCGTAATACTGGTCGTACTGGGCCTGGTTTTTTGCGGCCTCTGCGACTCCTTTCGGAGTGGAGGCCAACTTCAGCGTGTAGAAGGAGTACGTCGGGGCTACCCGGTAGAAGTGGCCGCGTGGGGCCAGGGGCGTCGTTAACCTCGCCGGGCATCCCTGGGAGACATGGTAAAGGCCTCCGTCGCCGTCGTCAGGCTGTAGTATCCCCACCATCGCGTTCTCCATGCTGCTTATCTTCTGGTGCCATCCTGCTCCCTTGGAGGGATAATATACTTCCTCGGCCTCCTCCAGCGTCGGGTAGGATGGCTGCTTTCCAGGGAACCTGAACATCATCTTCGCGAACTCGACATCCACCTCACCGTAGTAGTTGTGAAGCATGTTCCACAGCTCAAGGTTTCTAGCGACGGCGCTGATGGTCTTACCGGTGCCCAGCCATCCGGCGTGGGGGACGAAGGTGTTGCCCTCTGGCGGGGGCCTCTGGGCGTGGGACAGCTCCTCGGAGAACAGGTTATTCGTCGAGTAGATGAAGTCATCCTCGCCGTGGTCGCCGGGCCTCCGTATGCACCTGGGGTTCTCCCTGTTCTCCAGGTCGAAGGCGTACCCGTTGACATCGGCCCACGTGCCGCCGATGCTCCCGTCGTCGCTGCTCATGGCGAGCATTATCTTGAGGGCCTCCTCGGCCGTGTTGGCGAAGCGGAGGGTGTGCAGGTAGCCCAGGAGCTTGGGAACGCCGTAGCCCCAGCCCCTATCAGCGGGCTGCGACTCCGCCCCCAGGTATCCCGTGCAGCCGTGGTGGACGTAGGCGACGCCCTTGTTGTTCATACCAGGATGGCACGCCCCACCGGAGGGGGGAGAGCAGATGAAGTTGTTTCCCGTCTCAGGGAAGTGGATGATCGTGTACTCGGGCCTATACTGTTTGAGAAGGTCGTGGTCTCCCGAGCCCCCGCAGACGAGCCTCCCATCCTTGGTGGCGCTCCCCCAGGCGGCGAAGCCGCTGCACTCGGACTCGATGACCTCATCCTCGCTGCCCCCAGGTGCCTCGGGAAACGCTCTGTTAGCAGTCATGTGGGCCAGAACGTCCTCGTACGTTAGTTGGACGCCGGCGTCCCGGGCACCGGCTGCCATCCCCTTCATGTAGTCGATCATCTTGGGAACGTACTCTTTGATGTGCCACTGGTACGCCTTGAGGGCTTCCGTCCGCTCATCCGAGTTGCCCCGCTGGACGAGCCTATCGAGGAAGAAGGAGCCGAATACCTGCACGATCTGGCGGTAGTGCTGGTAACCCATTTCATGGTCAGAGCCAGCTACTACGATGACAGGCCTAACGTTGGGAACTATGGGGACCTCTCCAGTGTAAGGGATCTCAGGAACCATCTACGTGCACCAGAATAACTATACGACAAGTAGTTATTGATTGTTACACTCCCAGTGGTATTCAGTAGGGTATCGTTAATTGGGGCTTATAATTTAAGTTGAAAATATATGAGTCGGTGTAGCAGCGCACGCTGATCCTAGTCACTATAACCCATGCTCGCATCACTTTAGTACCGTTGTTAACCAGCTCAGTAAAAATTAGATGCTTCGGTGAATATTCAAAATCATTGTAATTAAAAGTAAGATCTACAGTATGTTTTACACTATTTGATGTTCTTCGAACAAGCCTTGTTTCCTGGGCTCTTCGACGAAAAGCATTATCATCGTCGTTGTGAGGAGCCCGAGGATGGCATTGATGATGAAGGGAATGCCGTAGCCTGGGACGTTTATACCCATGATATGGAACACATGGTACCTAAAGGTGCTGTAGATCCATGTGCTGACGATAGGCCCCAACACGCTACCCGCCGTGCGGGATGTGGTGAAGAGTCCGAAGACCCTCCCCCTCATGTCCGCCGGGACGAGGTCGGCCCTCAGCGCCCTGAAGGCCGGCATACCAATGTTGAAACCCAGGCTCCTAATGCTCTGGACGATCGCCGTCGACGTTATATCCGGCAGAAAGGGAATAGCGATACCCATGGTCCTCGAAGAGTAGTTCCCAAGGGCGATGAGGGGCTTCCTGCCCAGCCTGTCCGAGAAGCGCCCTGCGATCCAACTCGCAAAGAGGCCGATAAACCCGCTGACGCTGAATATGGCGCCAATCTGCACTGAGCTGGTGCCAAACTTGTCTGTATAGAACAGAACCATAATTGGCATTATGAAGCCCATTCCTATCCCGCTCACGAAGCCGTTGACCAAGAGGATCTTAATATCCCTTGAGAGCTTGAACTCAGAGTCATCGGTCCTCTGCCCTTTCTTCCTCATCATCCTGGGCATCCTCGTCTCAGGCTCCGTGACCTTCAAGAAGACTATAACCAAGGCCACCAAGGCAAAGGCCGAGTCCACGAAGTAGGGGATCCTGAAGCTCATCAGCTCCGTCGCACCGCGGCTAATACTGTACCACTGTATCGATCCCCCCAAGAGGGGCCCAATATTCCGCCCTATACCCCCCATTGACATGATGAAACCGCTTGCCTCACCCCTCCTAGCAGGATCGATCGTATCATACAGCAGCGTCTCGCTGGCGAGCATGGCAGCTGATGACACAGCACCGTTGAGGAGCCTGATAAGGAGGAGCCACTCCCACGACGGGACAAGTCCTGTGAATATCCCGAGAATGACATCCGACCCGATACCCAGCATGAGCAGCTTTTTCCTGCCATATTTATCGGTGAGGCTTCCCATCTTGGGTGAGAGGATCGCAGCAGCGATCATGAAGCTACTAGTGAACAGGCCCACTGAGGCGACGGAGGCACCGAGGCTGATGACGTAGTTGGGGAAGAAGGACATGGGAAGTGCTATAGCGATCATCTCAATTAGATGTACGGCGCCTAGAATCAGGATAGGTCCAGTATAGACCCTGGTTTTCTTCACGATATCCTCTCATTATTTGTAGATATTGATTTTGATATCACTATCGATATTTGATTTAAGTCTTTTGGGTAATCAAGACGAAGAGGATAAGTCAGGGTGCGAAACGGAACACGAGCAAGTACATATTGAAACTGCAATCCTATGCACACGGAGTCTCGTCAGCAACAATAACGACAATCAAGTCACAAGATCAGACATTATGACCTTTAAGGGTCTTCTTGACTTCGATGATCTCCTTTATGGAATTCTCAATGATGTCGCATACCTTGTTTAATGCTTCTGAGTTCTCATTTGTAAAGGAGGCCACCTCGCTTATGACGCCTATCAGTCTGTCCCTAGCCTGGAAGAGGTCGTCGTCGAGGTTCTCTATGACGGTCCAGTAGATCCTTCTTGTCGCCCTGAACCTGTCCATCAGAGCTGCGTCCTCTTCTTTCATTCGCTCGAACTCCTCAAGCCCCTTGTCCGTTAGAGCGAACCTCTTCAAGACAGGCTCCTCGGATTCTACTTGCACAATAATGCCCCTCTTCTTCATCTTGGATAGGAGAGGGTAAATCGAGCCTGGGCTGGGCCTCCACTTCGTGATCTCCTCGATCTTGTCCATGAGCTCTGAACCCGACGAAGGTCTAACCTTGAGGAGGTGCAATGCAAGGAAGATCAAGAAGCCCTTGGGGACACCGATAGAGCGCCTGCTCAATATCCTTGAATTAGGGTTTAGGCCCCCCTTACTGTGCAAATCACATCACGTTTGAAGCAAAGCTCCGATTCAGTAGTTCTTTTGTATTTAAAAAAACGTATCGCAACTTACCCTTTAGATTAGATGGTGGGGCCGGAAGGATTTGAACCCTCGACATTCGGGTTTCCGCTCCAAAAACTCTTCATCCCGCACAGCGGTCAGCAAACCCAAATCATGCTTTCTGGAGCCCGACGTCATCCCAGGCTAGACCACGGCCCCTTCCATGCCAAACACGGCTAGCCCCACCAAATAAATAAAGATTATCGTACCAGAACGATGTTACCCCAACCAGGAACCAGGCTATACCAGATGGCCTCCACACAACCTTTAACCCAGATCCACTAGGATCGGATCCCAACTTTATCCTAGAATTTAAGAAGGAATACAGAGAGAAGATCCAGAGGTGCGAGTATACATCCACGAAGAGGGCGAGGAGGCCCATGGTATAGTTTGAGGATATCTACCGCCTCAGGATCGACTTCTTCGACTAGCTTCCAGACAGGATCAGAGTGATCCGTCTGTACGAGCAGCCCATTGGCTCTATGACTTAGGAGGATGTGCCCAATGAGGGCTTCAGGACCCTCAATGTCCAGAGAAGGTGAGCCGACCGCTACCAGTTGTGGGATGACAAGCATACCATATGGGAGGTGGAGTTCGAGTACCTAGGCCACAACCGAAATCTTTAAACAAAGGCCCATGGCTCAAACGTATGGGTTACCGGCCATAGGGCGTGGGACCCACCCGAACCCATTCCGAACTCGGAAGTTAAACCACGCTCCGTCTGCGGCTGTAGTGATGTCTTCGGCTTCGTGAACCCGCGGAAGCTGGTGGCCCACCTCTTCTTGGCAACATGTATACAGTAGGGTTCTTCTAACAACAATCGAGAATTCCAAGATTCCGTAATTATATTTGGGAGGCTAGGCACGAGTCAGTGGACTACCCCGAGCCTGTGCAGCTCCTCCACCAGGACCTCCCGGGTCCTCTTCATCCCCGTCTGCCTCTCCACGTAGACGTCACCCGTGATCCTGCTGTGCCTGAACTCGTCGTCCAGCCCCGCCAGCTGAGCGTCTATCTCCGAGACCCGATTCCTCAGCATATCCGCGTAAGACGACGCCATCTCGACGCCCCCTTTCAGAGGGGCCGCGTCGGTGACTATTCTGCCGTCCTGGATGCGTAGGATGCGGTTCGCCGACCTCGAGACAGCGGGGTCGTGGGTCACCATAAGTATCGTCTTCCCCATCTCCTTGTTCACCTTGGAGAGGTAGTCGACGATTATCCGGGCATTCGCAGTGTCCAGCTCCCCCGTCGGCTCATCTGCCAGCACAAGGGGCGGATCATTGGCCAGAGCGGCGGCGAGGGCCACTCTCTGCTGCTCCCCGCCGCTCAACTCCCCAGGTTTGTGGCCCCTCCTAGGCTTAAGCCCCACTATCTCTAAGAGTTCGTCCACACGTGGCTGCCTCTCCCCCTTCTTGATCCCCAAGGCGACCATGGGGAGCTCGATGTTCTCGGCTGCTGTTAACGTCGGGATCAGGTTCATCGTCTGGAAGACATGGCCAACGGTGTTCCTCCTATACTCGACCAGCTGCTGGGGCGTCATCTTCGTCAGCTCCCTATCAAAGACTCTCACGCTCCCAGCCGAGGCCCTGTCGAGGCCACCGATGATGTTTAGAAGCGTTGTCTTCCCGGAACCCGAGGGCCCGATGAGGGCTACTAATTCTCCGGTCTCAACTGTTAGGCTGAGCCCTCTAAGAGCCTGAACCTCCATGGATCCGAGAGAGTAAATCTTCACGAGGTCGTTTACAATTATCGTCATCATGCAATCCTCCCTATCTCAATCACTCTTGAATCCTCCATGTTGGGTTGTTAGACGCCCGCCTCACCGCCAGAAGTATCGGTATCACACTTGAGAGGATAAGAAGACCGATTACCCCCAGCATGGTTACCTGCGCCCATTGAGGGAAGACAGTGTGCCTGGGCAGCACGGATGGCACAGAGGCGTTGTAGACCTCGGTCTCCCCCTTCATCATGACAAAGCCCACGCCTACGCCGATTGTCACGGAGAAGAGGATCATCCCCAGGTTCTCTGTCAGGAGGGTTATGGCGAGCTGGGCGTTGGAGAATCCCCTGATTGCCATCACCGTGATCTCCTTCCACCTACTCCTCATGGTAGTCCAGACCACAATGGCCACTCCGAAGGAGGAGACTAGCGCGGCAAAGTAGACGCCGAGCTCCCCTACCCTCCTGGGTCCCATGAGGAAGATGTTCGTTGAGGATTTCTCTATCAGGTTGTTGGCTATGTCCACGCCCTCTATATCGGGGTGGAGATCCTCGAGTCTCTCCTTCATCCCGGTTAGGTCGGGGCCATCTTCGAACCTGACAAGTATCCTTGTGAGGCCCAGGTACTTGGGCTTGATGAAGTATGTGTTGGGGATGTACAGGCTTGGGTTCTGGGGCATCCAACCGCTCCCCGGCTCGCGCCCGTAGAATCCGACGACTGAGAAGGAGTGTACCTGTGTCCCCACCTTTATGATCCAGTTCGATTCCTTGGGCACGTTCATGATCTCCGCTATACCCTTCTCCAGGATGGCGTTGTACTCCGACTCGTTCATCCTCTCGAAGGCGTCCTCATCGCTAAGCCACCCCTCTTCAATATAGGCAACCTCCTTGAACTCCAAGGGGTAGATGATCCTAATTGGTACGTCCCCTATGTTGCTCTCGGCTTCGAACCATGTCTCTACAGTCGCTGCAGCTACGCCATCAACCTCAAGTATCATGTCCTTGATTGTGTCAGCTTCGTCCCCCTCGAAGAGCCAGACGGAGGCGTCGGCCCCGATAGTTAAGCGGGTAAACCTCTCCGAGTACTCGTCGGTGCTTGCTAGACCCCCTATCACCGAGAACCCGTAGCCCAGGATGAGGGCAGCCATGAAGGTGGATGCCACCGTCCTCTTCAGGTTGCGTCTAGCGCTTAAGGTTGAGAAGAGGGCTATGTCCCCTACGAGGTATCCCGCCAACTTTCCGAGGGCCTCATGGAACCAGGGGAAGTATTTTACGAAGAGGTTGGTGAAGCCCCAGAAGAGTAGGACGGGTGCTAGGTAGGAGAGGATGTAGTCAACGCCCCACCATGTCGAGTAGAGGACGTTTACGACGAGGCTGGCCTGCTCCGGTCTGAACTGCTCCACTGTCAGGTTCAAGACGAGCATCACGACCCTATAGAGACCCAAGCTGAGGGCAAGAACAGGCTCGTGCCATGTCCCCATCTCTTCCTCCTCGCTCTGGTACTCCCTGAGGGCATCGACGATGCTGAACTTTAACGCGTTTTGGGCGGGCTTGTAGACGGCGATGAGGGCAAGGATGCAGCTAAAGGTGATCGAGACTGCGAGGGTGAAAGGTGAAATCGATGTCACGACATCAGTCGCCGATACGCCCGGAATGAAAGTGGGTAGGATCATGGCGCTGAGCAGTATGCCGGAGGCCCCGGCCAGAATGCTGACGACAAATGCCTCGAATAGGAATATGTAGAAGACTTGCCTATGTGTGAGGCCGCGGGTGAATAGAAGTCCTATCTCCCGTCGCCTAAGGCCTAGCGAGATATCCGACACGGTGAGTCCGAGATACCACGCCATGAAAAACACGGGAGTAGCGATTAGCACGGTATTAGTCCTCATTTGGGAGGCGATTGTTTCAACCGAGTCGAGCAGGTCTCCAAGGTAGTTCTTAGGGATGTACTCGTATCGGGCACCTAGGCTGTTAATCTGGTCGAAGACCTGCTGCACGTTCCGCGCCGAATTGGAGAGACTCCACAGGTTTAATAGCCTCCCCCGGTCCAAGCCAATGACTGTCTCAGCGATGATCACTCTGCAGTGCCTCCTCCACTCTCCGTATATCTGGTACATCCAGTCGAGAAAGGTCTCTTCGCTGAGGATTATCAGCTTATGCTCTGGCCTCTTGCCTATCTCCCCTGTTCCTGCCAGAAGTGAACGGAGGAAGACAGAGTACCTCCCCATGGCGATAGAGAAAAACCTAGTGTCCAACTCGACCAAGCCCCCCACTGCGAAGGTCTGGTACCGTCTCTCGAAAAGAAGGACGGAGCCACCGGGTATATAGGTCTGGACTGAGAGAGTAGCAGGATCACCTTTCCTGAACAGGGAGGCGTTGATGGAGCCCGCTTCGACATAGACCTTCCCATACTCGAGCTCGTCGAGCCCCAGGATGCCTTCAACGAGGCTGGAGTCCTTTTTGACTGCGACTATCGTGAAGGGCATCGAGGCGTTCACACCGGTTACGTTTACCTCTATTCCCTCACCTGGACCCATCTGGATGCTCCTGAAGAGCCACTCGACGCGCGACACGTGCTCGATCTCGGCTATCTCGTCCTTTACTTCGGCTAGAGAAGTCCGGGTCAGATTCCTGTCCTCTGCAGAGCTCACAATGTCAACATCGGTAGCCTCCAAGGCCTTGTTAAGCATGGAAGCCCCTACCGTGTCCGACGCCTGGAGAATCCCCGAGAACAGAGTGGCTGCTAGGAGCACGCTCAGGAAAAGCGTTAGGAACAGGGATTTACCGCGGACAAGACGTTTGAGTGCGTACCTAAACATACCAAGATAATTGTGCAGAAGCCGATTGTTAAAAGATTTATTCTAATCCATCCACGTTATATCGTATGCAAGGCCTGCCAAAGCGAACACTGTATGGTCTACACCCATCACATGAAGATTTATAACATGGGAACAGGCTTCAACTGAAGTGATCAACATGTTCCTACAGATCGAGCAGCTCTTCCAGAACCAGAGCGACATAGGTATGATTCTCCAGACACTCTTCAGCCTCAGCTTCATCATCTACCTCTTCTACGCACAGAGGATCCAAGCGATGTCTATGCTCAGGCAGGTCGAGGGAACCCTGAGGAAGGTCAAGAGCCTGAGAGACGAGGGCCGAAGCGTGTCAATCAAGGCTGTGAAGGAAGTTGGGAAGCAGGACCTCGACCCTGCTCTAGACGTCGACCGTTTCATGGACCACTTCTTCATCACCCCTGTCGACATGGATCCCGCAGGCGTCGTGCAGAAGCTCGGGCAGCTGCTCAACGTGAGGGAGAACGTCTGGGAGGCTGAGGTAAGGGCGATGGCCCCCGAAGCCTCGGACAGTCAGGTGAACAACCTGGAGAACCTGCTTGAGGCCGCCCTAGCTCTAAACATATACTACAAGGTGATCCGCCACTACTACCTCCTCGGGAAAAAGACGATGAACATCTACATCATCATGCAGATCCACATGATCCTCCCCCTCATAGTCAGGGAGATAGAAGCCTACTCCTCGGCCCTGCAGGCCTTCCAGGAGGGAATGCCCATCGGTGACGGGATTGGACCCCTAGTAGCCGCCAGGATGATGCACGGCTACGAGTACGAAGAGGTAGCCAAGGAGATGGTCGCAGCTGAAGTACCATACGAGGGTAGGACCCTTATCGTGATCAAGGCTAAAGGGCCTGGGGGCTCTGTTGGGAAGCCTGGGGACGCCGTGGGGAACCTCATAAACGGCAGGAAGGGGGAGAAGAAGATAAAGGCTGTCATCATGGTGGACGCCGCCGGGAAGCTTGAGGGCGAGGCAACGGGCAGCATAGCGGAGGGCATTGGCGCCGCTATAGGGGGAGCAGGCGTCGAGAAGTACAAGATCGAGGAGGCCGTCAAGGCCCATGAGATACCTATGTACGCAATCGCCATCAAAGAGGACATCAGCCACGTGGTAGCCCCCATGGTAGAGGAACTTTTCAAGGCAGCCGAGAAGGCTGTCGAGGCCATCAAAAGGATGGTCGTCGAGCGGACCGAGGAAGGCGACGTTGTGCTGGTGGCCGGGATAGGGAACACGGTGGGGATAGCGCAGTAGGTGATTGTATGGGATCGACGACAGGCACAGAGTATCCGAGCATGAGCCTCTCATGGGTAACGCTGGCAGTGGTCGTGGTCATAGGTATCTTCTCCCTTTTCAGCCTCTACATGGGGTTCAGGGCCTTCGGCTCCGAGAACCCGGAGAACTCAACATACTACATCATCATAGGCACGGCCGGCTTTGCAGTCATAGGCTATATGTTCTTCAGGACGAAGGCAATCACGACGACGAGAAGAAAGTCGGATGCTCCCAAGGTGGATGTCGTAACGATACTTGAATGTCCGTCCTGTAATCTGAAGAGGGTCAGGGACTTCAAGAGGGGCGACTATATCTACAAGGACGATGAGCCCTGCACCCGCTGCGACGGGACGATGGTAATCACCGGCATCCATAGGCGAGCCGAGGACAAGAAAAAGGCCTAAGCCGTCGTAACCACGCAGCCGTCCTCGGTTACTATCATTGTATGCTCGGCCTGAGCCACCGGAGCTTGACTCCTCTCTACGAGTTGAGGATAGGCGTAGAGGCAACGGGACCTAAGGAGTTCGGAGAAGGCCTCTGCTCCCTCAGGACCTGGGTATTTCCTTAGCACCCATCTGGAGGCGAAGGGCATCGTCCTATACTGGGACTGTATAAACTTGACCATCCTCTTCGCCAAGCCCTTCACGCTCCTCTTCTTCTGAAAGATGTATATGTTGCTAGGAGGACCGTCCGTAACCACCCCAGCTGCATTAGGCGGAACGGAGAAAGGCTCAACGGCGTAAACCTCGCCCTCATGTATCATGTCTCCTGGCATCGACGAGACGTTTGGAATCGACTTCCCAGCATGGACCATGTATCTCGACATCATGTGGCCGGTGAGATTGCGGATCGGAACATAACCCCTTGCCCTTATCGCCCTCTCTATCAAGGTCCCAATCTCAGAGGAAGAGACGCCTGCCCTCAAGTTCTTTATGGCTGCGTCAAGCCCCGCCTCAGCCGCCTTCACCATGTCATTGAGGCTGGGGTTCAGGCAGATGGTGGTCGCTGTATCGGCGATGTAGCCATCGACGTGTACACCTATGTCGACCTTCACGAGCGAACCGTCGGGTATGACAAGTTCGTCTCCCACTGGGGATGTGTAGTGGGCCGCGACCTTGTCGATGTCCACGTTGCATGGGAAGGCGGATCTGCCTCCCAGCTCTCGTGTCCGTCTCTCAACGAAGTCGCATATCTCTATGATCGGTCTGCCTACCTCGACCTCGGAGCGGGCCTCCTTCCTGACTCTGGATGCAATCCTCCCTGCTTCCATTAGGAACTCAGTGGTCAAACCAATCTGCCCCGAATCGATGTCCTCTTCTTATGAAAAAAGGTTGTCCTTGTCGGGGCTATTTTACTATCAGTATGGGTTTGGTGCAGGAGTCGACCACACGCTTGCTTGTGCTGCCCAGTATCCACCCTGTGATCCCCCCTACTCCGCGGCTCCCCATCACTATGAGGTCTACATCGCTCTCCTCGGCCATCTCGACTATTGTGGAGGAAGGTCTCCCTTCTTTGAGCAGGGTCTCCCGTCCAAGCTCCGGGTGGTCGGTACTGACCTTGCTCTCGGCTTCCTTGAGGACATTCTCGTATATCTCCCTCATCTTCTCCTGGTATCGAGCCATGTCCTTAGCTGCCGTAACAGGGGCTGCGCCGAAGCCCTCATCCGGGAAGACGGGTATCACCACCTTCGGGACGACGGCTAGCAGCGTGACCTTAGAGCCAAACTTTTCAGCTATACCGATGGCGTGGTCTAGTGCGTGATTGGAGGGTTCTGAGCCGTCAAGTGGAACGAGTATCTTCCTGTACATTTACACCACATCATGGATTCGTTGAATTGCTTATAAACTTCTGGACTCCCATCGATGGGAAATATACCTATCCTAAGAGGTATTTTTGGCTCCCTTGTAACTTAAGCTATGTCTTTTCATATTATCCCTAGGGTTCATTCCCTCTAGTCTGAAGTATCTTGAGAGGACCATATCTCTTCTGGATTATCTCCCACTGATCCTCGTCGTAGAAGCTGCATAGGCCTTTCCCATAGGCCTTCGCGACCTCTAGCACAAACCTCGCTGCCTCCTCGATGTCGGTCACGTGACTCGCCCCTGTTGCGCACCCCGGTACAGGGACCTCGGATGTGATGGCAACGCCTACGACGGGGGCGTCCGTGGCCGTGCAGGGCTGCATGATGCTGTTTATGTGGTCGATGTCGGTTCCGTATGGAGTTATGTCCTGGGTGGTGATGGGGCAGACTCTGGGTATGCGGCCCGTGGTGATCTCCATGATGTCGAGTAGGTCGTCGCTCACCTTGAGAACCCACCCCTCTTTTACCGTAGGGGTGATGGCGAAGCACCTCCACTTCACAATCCGGTTCCCCTTCGTCGTGTCGATGGAGAGAACAGCTTCCATGCTCTCGTCTACCTCTTCTCGGTTCATCACGCCTATACCCACTGGGGAGCCCATGAAGGGCACGGGCTTGTGGGGCCGGATCGGGGCATTTGGGCAGACATGGGTGGCGACGACTACGTCTCCCTTCAGCCTGTCGCCCTTACTCCGCATGTCAGCCAACTTTAGGGCGACGCTGAGGGCAGTCACGGCTCCGTCGCCATCTGAGACGATGCCAACCATCTCGGGGCGAGCGCCGATACCGCCCAAACGTCCTATGACTCCAAGGGTCTTCGCCGATCCACCTCCGATCTTTCCCTCTGTGCCAGGGATCCGAATCTTTACAAAGTCGGTCTGGCCCCGCTCGCTCTTTATCGTCTTGACCGAGACGTCCTCCAGCCCTCTCGACCTGAGGATATCGGCGACCTCCTCCCCTGATACCTCGGGGCTATCGAGAAGCTCATAGATCTCGATGACTTGCTTCAACAAAGTTTTATCACTGGATCCTAATCAACTGCTGGGCTTAAGAAACTGATGCGGCTGCTGATCTCCTAGGTTCAGAGGCTTCGCAGTAGTTCAGTCAGCTTCTCCTTCCCGCTTATGGTGATGTCAATACCGTGGCTTGGGTATAGGGCGTCGAAATCGTAGGATGTGAGGGTGGAGATGTTTCTCAGGGCCTCCTCTGTGTTGGAGTTGTAGCGTGAAGGTGAAGGTTTGAGGCTGCCCTTGTCGCCGAAGACAGAGTCCCCGGGGAAGAGAGCCCTCCCCATTAAAAGAGCGATGTTGCCGTCTGTATGACCGGGAACGTGGATCACCCGTATCCCACCGCAAAGGGGTATTACCTGCCCATCCTCCAGCAGCATGTCGACACCGACACCTGTCGCCTCTTCAACTGGGCCAGCTTCGAGCTTGTGAGCCGCCACATTGAAGCCACAAGCGTCCTTGAGCCGCTTCAACCCGCCCACGTGGTCCCTGTGTCGGTGGGTGAGTATGCAGAGATCTATGTCTCCGGGCGCCCTTTCCAGTTCTCTCAACTTGGACATAACATTCCTAGCGGAACCACTTGACAGGCCGGTGTCGATGAGTACGAGGTCGCTACTATCGATGAGGAACGACTTCGACACGCTCATCAGGCCTAGAAGCCTGTGCTGGACGACGTGGATCAAGCTGATCGCACCCATGGGGAACTATTTGATCGAGTACATTATAGTTATGTCTCGAAGCGTATCTGACTAGGATTCAAGAAGAGGGCGATTGACAGGAAAAAAGGGGTGCACTTAGGCTTGAGGAGCCCTCACGATGATTGCGAAGCCATCGTAGTCGTACCTGCGTATCAGCATTCCCCTCCGTTCCTGTTCCCGGTATTCCCCTGCCCTGCCGGCTCTTATGTCCTCGGCGGCCTCGAGCACCCTCTCCAGAACCTCCTTCTCGATGTAGGTCTCGTTGTGGCTGGGCATCAGCCGATCGTAGTGGGGGAAGAGACTCACCATCTTCCTGTAGCTCTCTATGAAGTTGCCTAGGTCTGTGGTGGGTCCGTAGACGTAGAGGGGGGCATTGTAGAATATGTCCCCAGTCCAGAAGAGCCTGGCCTTCCTGTCAAGTAGGCAGATGGAGTCGGGGCTGTGGCCAGGGGTGTGGTAGACATCCAGCCTCCTGCCTCCGAGGTCTATGACGTCGCCTTCCTTCAGCCAGCGGGACACCTCGAAGGGGGGTATATGGTAGGTAGACGGGTCGAATCCCTCAGGCAGGGGCTTCCAGACCATCCCCTCAGCCAGGGCGCCGGCTGAGCGCTCGACTGCGGTCCCCTTCACGGCGTTCTCCCTCGCGAAGGGGTGGTCGAAGACGGCGACCTCATCGAACTCGTTGTTCTGGCCGATGTGGTCGACGTGGGTGTGGGTGTTAACGACTACTATCGGCAGATCTGTTAGCTCCTCGACTAGGCCTTTGATGTCGCCCATGTTGTACCCCGTGTCTATCAGGGCGGCCTTCACCTCGCCGAGAACCAGGTAGGAGATCACCTCCTGGAACTGGCCTGGCTCGTAGAGGGCGTAGACATCCGGCGTGATCTTGTAGACCTCAAACCAGGGATGGCCGGTCTCGACCAGCTCGAATCGTTTCCATGATTCCCGGGGTAGGGCATCGTACCACTTCGTTGGCACTATCAGGTCTTCGTCCTTCTCCTCCGACATTTCACCCATCCACATAGCTGCGAATTATTTTATTCTATCGAAAAGGGGAATAGGAGACTGTTTTCATCTACTCAGGTACGTGGATTACCGGTCGTAGATCTAGCGGCAGACCATGATGTCGCCTATGCCGATGAGGGCGGATCTCTCTCTTCCTATACCAAGTAGGAGGTGGCTTCTTTGAACGTTGTCGAGTAGGCTTAACGTTAAAAATGCCATGCATCCCTAATGATTGATGTACTATGGAGTGTGATATCCTCGTTGTTGGTGCTGGGGTTCTCGGCCTTAGCTCCGCATATTACCTTAAGCTGGGTAACCCAGGGAAGGAAGTGGTCGTTATCGACATGTATGGCGGTCCTGGGCAGGGGAACAGCGCGAAGAGTGAGGGGGCTTTCAGGAACATCTTCACGTCGGAGACGAACTTCCTGCTCTCGGATACGACCATTGATTGGATGGTGCATGTCCAGAAGGACCTTGGCTACGACCTGAAGCTCGCCCGAGTCGGATATCTCTGGCTATACAGTGAGGATCAGTACAAGCGTCAAAGCAAAGCCATCGACATGATGAAGGAAGAGGGGACGGAGATAGAGACCTACGCCAGGGAGGATCTAGAGCGTATGATCCCCGACCTAGTCACAAGCTTCGAGGACGACGAGGAGGCGGAGCTCCTGGGCCTGAACCCTGTGGATGTTGGGTTATTCGGGAAGAAGTGCGGCGGCGTCGACGCGGACTCCCTCGTCAGGAGCTACGAGCAGGAGTTCTTGAAGATCGGGGGCGAGGTCCAGTACAGCACCGAGGTGAAGCGGCTCGTCCTGAAGCCCGTGGAGGAGCTGGAGATACCGGGTGAACCCTTCGTCTGGCAGGACACCCATTTGGCTGGCGTCGAGACCAATAGGGGCGACATAGAGGCCGGGACGACTATCGTTGCTACCGGGGCCTGGGCCGGTAAGCTCCTAGACCCCATAGGGGTCGACTCCCTGATGCGTCCGAAGAAGAGGCAGCTCTTCGTCTTCAAGGACCCGAAGCTGAAGGGGCTGCTCGACGTTAAGGAGCTGAACGAGTACGGCGCCCTCCCCCTCACGGTTCTGCCCAAATCCGGGGTCTACCTGAAGGCCGAGCTGACCGAGGGCAGCATCTGGCTGGGCTGCGCAGATAACCTTGGCCGCCCCTTCGATCTGGAGGACGACCCCCAGGCCGAGGAGGACTACTACACGAATAACATCTACCACGTATTGGTCAAGTACTTCCCTTGCTTCGAGGACGTCCGCCCCGTAAACATGTGGGCGGGCATGTACGCCATAAATAGCTACGACGAGATCCCCGTGGTGGCTCCCGGGCCGGGCATGATCTATGTGGGCGCTGCGAGCGGGAGCGGTATCATGAAGAGCGACGCTCTGGGGAGGATTGTTGCCGCGGCCTACCTCGGCGAGGAGGAGGCTGAGCTATACGGCGGTCGGAAGTTCAGGGTCGCGGATCTAGGGGTACACACCCGGAACGTGGAGAGGGAGAGCCTGGTGATCTAGGTCTCCCTGTATTTCAGCCCTCTGACGACTCCCTCTATCATGTTGTAGACGGCCTTGAGGGACTTCTTGTCGGGGTCCCTGTTAGCGGGATAGGATGCCACTCCGAAGGCGGCCGCCTTGGGGTGCTCGAACATCATCTCCAGGGCGTTTCCCATCTCCACGCTCGTCGGGCCGTCCGGGACTGTGAGCCCGTGACCCGGGACCTCCTCAGGGTCGAGGGCGTCCATGTCGATGTGGACGTAGATGAGGTCCGTCAGAGTGGCCAGCCTCTCCATCTCCAGGTCTATGGCTGGGGAGAGCTTCCTCACCTGCTCCACGGTGATGTGCTCTATGTCGGAGCGGTCTATGATCTCCTGCTCCAGGGGATCTGTGTCCCTGACGCCGACCATGGTCACATACCTGGTGGGCAGGGCCGGGTCGAGGCCGCACTTCATCCTGAGCCTGTGGAGGCAGAGGCCCGTCGAGACGGCGACTGGCATCCCGCCCAGCATGCCGCTCAGGGTCGTCTCCGGGGTGTTAATGTCGCCGTGGGCGTCTATCCAGACCAGTCCCACCTTGAGCGGCCTCATGCTCGGCCCAGAGTGCTGGATCCCCGCCAGCATTCCCATCAGGCCGTTGCAGTTGGACAGCAGACCCATCGGGAAGAGCCCCCTTCGGAGCTGGTCCGAGACGATCTCCCTCAGATGGAAAGAGGCGAGGCCCAGCCTGTTCCAGGCTCCGTACTCATGTTCCTCCTCTGGCGCTAGGACTGCGGCCTTGGACTCGGCCACTGTGCAGCCCATCCCCTTTAGAAGTTCGTGTAGGCCCCCGTCCTCCATCGCATCAGGCCCTGGGGAGGGCTCGACACCGCCTCTCGAGCCGCTGACAGGGAGCTTAGCTATACCTATCTTGATATCACCATCTACCATTTTTTTTATACCTCAATACGCTACGAAGGAGTTTGCTAGCCCTATCCATGCGTCCACGACTTTTAAAGCTATCATGGACAATTATCCCTTTCTAAAATATCGAGATCGAGGTCAGCCGCCTCCTAGATCTTGTCATGGAGACAGCATGCTGACGAGTCGCTCGTCGGCGAAGACCTTTATTTCCTGCAGGGTCTCCTCTTCTGATCGAGATGATTGAAGTTAAGGTGCTGGGTGTATGCGGCTCACCCCGGAAGGGGAAAAACACGGAGAAGCTGCTCTCTATTGCGCTGGAGGCCGCCGAGGAAGCCGGGGCGGAGACGGACCTGCTCTCACTAGCGGGATTGGACATAAAGCCGTGCACTGGGTGCGGTACCTGCGTCAGGGAGAGGAGGTGTCCCCAGGATGACGGGGACAACATGGGCGCTGTGAAGGGGAGGCTCCTGGGGGCAGACGGGTTTGTCTTCGCCGCTCCAAGCTACTTCGGCGCCGTCCCGGGGGTCATGAAGAACATGATGGACAGGAGCAGGAGCCTGAAGATGGACGGCCACAGGCTGGAGGGGAAGGTGGCCTCGGTCCTCTCGCTGTCGGGGCTCAGGTACGGTGGGGCCGAGCAGGTGGCCGAGAGCCTGGTCAGGTTCGGTCTCATGCACGGCATGGTCGTCGTCGGGGGCTGCGGCGACCCGCTCTCTTCGGGCTACTTCGGGATCGCCTCCCTCCAGGGTGATGAGGGCTGGCGCCGTGCCGAAGCGGACCAGGTGGCTACATCGAATGCGAGGGGCGTAGGCAAGCGGGTCGCGGAGGTGGCCGCAGCCCTGAAAAACTCTGGCTAGGTCGGGCTGAATGGTCCACTCGGCGGGGATAGAGGGCTCTGGACGGCACGTGGCTGTTGGCGGTTTCAGCTTGGCATCTGTCCTCGACGTGGACGCGCTTCTTTCGATGGTTGGGGAGGCCGTCTCGCCGTGTCGCTTCCAGCTTTTCGACGCCGACAGGATAGCCGGATGGAGGCACCTCTTCTTCGCGGCTGTGAACGCCGTGAAGGCCTTCGACTCCGGGAGGGCTATTTCTAAGAGCCTCGCTATGGAGGTACTCCTGTACGCCTCCTGTCACGACCAGATATCTCAGGCCCTCGAAACCGTCGGCCTATCCACCGAGACCAGGAGGACCGCCCTAATCGTTTTCTCGGAAACGCCGGAGGACGGTCTCAGGGCCTTCGGCATGGCTTCCGACCTCCTCGGAGCAGCCGATGACTCGGTTCTGGAGTACCACGGCGATAAGTTGGACTCGTTGATGGGGGTTTTCGGCGTCTCGGAGGTCGAGCTACAGGCCGTGGGCGGGACTAGGGAGGAGGCACTGACCAAGCTGCTCGTGGAGATGGGCGCCCTCCTATCGACCAGGCGGTAGACCGGCCCTCTCCTTCTGGACATTGAGGAGGCCGTCGGGTCGTATCACGGATATCCCAGTCCTGCTTCCGACGACCTCTATCAGTATAACCCAGTCGGGATTCTCCAGGTCGACTCTCCGGTTGACTCCCTTGGCGACGGCGTCGATTATCTCCCTGCTCCCCAGCCCCGTCCTCCTCTTCTCCACAGTTATCCTGAAGGACTCGTCCTCGCCCATCACTGTCGCCATGACGTTGGCGGTCTGTACTATCTCCTCCAAGTCTGTTTCCACTACCTTCTGGGTGGGGATGACCCTGAGGAGGACCTTGAAGTGGTACGGTCGTTCTCTTAGCTCCTCCCTCAGCTTGCTTATGGCCTCCAGTGGGTCCAGTCGCGTCCTGGCGGCGATGAGTCCCCTCACCCAGCTCCTGTCGACAGCAGGGTCCTCGTCTCCCACAGCCCTGAGGAGCATCCAGAGCTCGCTGCAGCCCTCGCTGGTGTTGTAGATCTCGGTGGTGGCGAGGAGGTTGAAGTCTCTTATCATCTCCGGGATAGAGGGTGATCCCATGTTTTTTATACCCTCGTCTCTTCTTGCGTCTGAGGTTTAGGTTTGAAGGTGGGTTCTCGCTGCGGTTACTGCCTCCTCCACAGGGGGTACCAGATAATTCTGAGGTCGACGGAGGACGAGGGTAGGCGTATGCAGGCAATGACCGAGCTCCTAAGGATGCTGGGGGAGGAGTTCAGCCCCGACGCAGTGCCCTCCTACATCGGGATCGAGAGGGACAGGATCATCAAGCGAGTCACCGGGAACCCCGACGCCTACGCCGAGCTTAAGCGGGAGGCGAACGAGAGGGCCCTTGAGCTACTCCCGAGGATGGAGGCATTAGTAGCGGACGCGGCTTCTGGGGACAGGTTCAGGACTGCCTGCATGATCTCGTGCTTGGGGAACGTGATCGAGTACGACGTCCCTGGGCACAGCAGCGACATCGACGAGGCTCTGGGTGGCCTCGGGGAGGGCTTCTTCATCGACGACACGGATGGGTTCCTGGAGCTGGCTGTACCAGGGGCTGAGATCCTTCTCCTCACGGATAATGCGGGTGAGATCGCCTTCGACAGGCTGATAGTTAGGGAGCTGAGGGAGAGGGGCTGCCGGGTCACCGTGGCCGTGAAGGGTGGGCCCTCCCTTAACGATGCTCTCATGGGGGACGCTGAGGCAGTGGGGATGACGGGCGAGGCGGACATAGTCATCACGACGGGCACCGACGCCATCGGCGTGCGCCTGGAGGAGTCCTCGGAGGAGTTCGTCGAGGTGTTCCATGGGGTGGACGCCATCGTCTCTAAAGGGATGGCGAACTGGGAGACCCTCACAGAAGTTCCGGCGCCCTGCCCACTCCTCTATGTATTCAGGACGAAATGCGAGCCCGTCGCCTGGTCGGTTGGCGCTCCCCTCGACGTTTGTGTTGCGATGCTCGTGCCGAGGGGCTGGAGTCTCTAGGCCGTCAGGGCTTCCTTGAGGTCTTCGGGTGCTATCGGTCCCCGCCTGAGTATCCAGGGGTTCACGCCACTGAGGTCGATTATCGTGGAGGACTGGCCGCCTGGTGCCCTGCCGCCGTCGAGGATGAGGTCGACGCCGCTTCCTATGGCCTCCGCCGCCTCGCTGGCGGTGACAGCCGGGGGTTCCCCGGACTTGTTAGCGCTTGTGCTTACGATGACTCCGCCCGAGAGCCTTGCGAGCTCCCTTGCGACGTCGCTGTCTGGGACTCTGACGCCGAGGGTACTGGCTCCGTGGGTTATCCAGATGCTGTAATCGACCTTGGCTGGGAGGACGAGCATGAGGGGGCCGGGCCAGAATCGCTCGGCGAGGCGCTCCGCTGCGGGGTTGAACTCGACGATGCGGCGTGCCTCGTCGGTGTCCGAGCAGGCGATGGGGAGCTGCTTCTCGGCCCGGCCTTTGAGGTAGCAGATGCGCTTGGCGGCTTCGGGTATCTGGGGAGCGCAGCCTATTCCGTAGACGGTCTCCGTGGGGTAGACGACGATACTCCCGAGCTTAATGATGGCTGCCGCCCTGCGGATGTTCTCCTCGGTGGCGGGTAGGGTCTTCATCTCTTGTGGTTGCGGTTCGTGGGGATTTAAGGGTGGCGCTGGCCCGTTTGACCTTCCTCCCCGTTCTGGGTTGTTTTGTGGGCTTGTTTTACACCGATCCTATGGGTGTTTGAGGGTTCTTCTTGTTGCTTTCTGATGCCGTGTGTACCGCCTGGATACTTTATGGCTTGGTTTCCGTGTATTTTTTTGGTTTGAATAGTAGCCCCTTTTGGTAGGAATAAGCGCCCCTTTTGGTAGGAATCGAATCGAAGAGGGGCGGTTTTCGGGCTCCTTTACTTGATTGGGGCTGGGTTCTCTCTCAGCTGGTTGCCCCCCCCTCTCCCCTCTATTTGGTCGTTGATTTTAGCGTGGCGACCCTGAGACTCGGTCATAAGGCTCCTGCTCGAGCCAGTTGTATTTAATGGGATTCCATCTCTGCTTGTTAGCCTTCCTTCTCCAGTGTCTCCTGGAGCTCTTCTGCTGTTTTTGAGCTCCGCTCATCCAAGGGGACGACATTGATCTCGTCTGCCGATCTGACTCCTACCCCTATCTCCGCTGCCCTACTGATCTGTGCGAGGTCGAAGATGCGGCCCTCAGTGACGTTCCTCGTGGTGCCGAACTTCCTGAGTATGGCCACTCCCACGGCGTCGATGGCTACTCGGTCCGTGCTGGCGAGCATGAGGCCGGGCTCGACGAGCCTCCCTTTGTCTGGTCCTTCGTCGGTGAAGGCCTCCAGTGCGTCCATGATGACGATGTCGACGTTGTAGTGTGCGTTGATCTCGGCGATCTTTTTCCTCTGGTTGGGTGTGGCGTGGAGTTCCCACATGTAGTCGTAGATGCCCCCGGGTAGCCTCTTCGCGACGAGGCCGACGCTGTTCTTGAGGCTGAGGGTGAAGTGGCCTCCGAATCGGTGGGTCTTGAGGCAGCAGGTCTGGACTACCCTGTCGGCCTCTAGGAACCTCCTACTTATGTAGAAGCTCCTGAGCCAGTGGGTGCCCCTCTTCTCGACCTTCACCCAGGCGTCCCTCGGCTCCTCGTCGAGGACGACGACTTCGAACCCGAGCCTCTCTGAGAGGTGGAGGACGCCCATCGCCTCTAGGACCGTTCTCGTGTTCCCCATTCCGCTCCTCTCGGCAAGGGTTATCTCTGTCGCCCCGGCTTCCTTGAGGTTCTTGACGATGGCGGTTAGGGTGTCGATGTGGGTCGACGCCGGGAAGGGGTCGGCGCTGTTGTAGTTGGCCTTGAGGGCGACGGTCCTGCCCTTGTAGTCGACCAGGTCGAACCTGGCGAGGAGCTTCCTGATGCCTTCGGCCCGATCCTGGGTCTCCAGCAGGTAGACCACCACGAAGTCGTTAGCGGAAGAATCCATGGTCAGAATAAGTTTCAGCGCCGTCTGATTTAAACCAAGTATGCCTCCGGTCTTCGACCTTCCTTGATCCAAGTGAAAAATAAGCCTAAGTTCAGGTATCTACGATATGTCTGCTTACAGCCAGAACCCCGGGGCGCGGTTTGAATGGCTATGTCTGCACCGGGGTCATGGGAACATTCTGGCTTACCTGAGACTTTGAAAGATTCCCCCATCCTTTTTCCTTTTCACACTAAACAGAAAGATTATAGCGATGGCTTGTTCTGTTCTTCACGGTCGGTGAGCCGGTGGGCGGCTGCCGGGCCGATGGCCTGAGGAAACTCCATCCACCGTGCAGGACCGCGGCGCCGAGAGGCGCAGGGGGAGACCCCTGGCAACGGACAGAGACGAGACCTCCCGTGGCACGCCGTGATGCCTTGGAGGCTGAGGACGCCACGGGCCGGGGTGAGACGACCGACCCAGCGGGGTGAAAATAGGGGTCCGTGAAGACCTGCCGGAGACCCGGGTAGCCCGCGTAGCTGGATGCCGCCTAGAACAGAAGGTGGGTTACGGCCGGCACACCGACCGACCTTCGCGTCAGTAGGTCGTCATAAGGGTTTCAGGTTTTTCACTGTTCCGTGTGAATGTCTTTGGTTTTTTAAGCCGTCGGGTTCACGGTTCCTTTGAAGCCATCGGGGACGCGTTTTTATCATAAATTGTACACATTTTTAACAGGAATCAATCGAGAATAGCGATGTTTCTTCGTTCCCTTCCGTTGGTGGGATGTTTTTATGGTTTGATGTATACCCCACGCTTATATTTTAGACAACTTTGAGGGGCCTTCTTACTTATCCTTTGCCACTGAACGCGCTTGAGAGTTAGAGATGGTAAAGAATTCTAAAGCTGAGGTTTACAGTATTTCATTCGGTGTATTCGCGGGGCGCGCGAGAACGCGCGTGCATTCTTACAGCGTGTCGGTGTTTCTCACCGTGGAGACCCTGTGGGTGACCAAGATGACTGTGCGGTTTCTCATCTCCTCCTCGAGGGTTCTCTGGATCATCGCCTCTGTGTAGGGGTCCACGCTGCTCGTGGCCTCGTCGAAAACCAGTATCCTCGGGTTAGGGAGTATCGCCCTCCCCAAGCAGATTAGCTGGCGCTGGCCGTAGGAGAGGTTGGTGCCACCCTCCTGGAGCACGGTATCATACCCGTCTCTCAGCCTCATGATCGCGTCGTGCATGCCGACGAGCTTCCCTACCCTGATCATCTCCTCGTTGGAGGCCTCCGGGCCTCCGGTCGCCCGAATTTCAGGTTGAAGGCGATGGTGCCCGAGAAGAGGTAGGGCTCCTGGAGGACTATGGAGACGATTCTCCTCAGCGATCTGAACTTGACCTTCCTGAGATCGACGCCATCGATCTCCACAGAGCCCTTCTCGGGGTCGTAGAACCGACCCAGCAGGTTGATGATCGAGGTCTTACCGGCGCCTGTCGGGCCGAAGATGGATAGGCGCTCGCCGGGATATGCCTCGAACGATACGTCGACTAGGACTGGCTGGCCCTCGACGTAGCTGAAGGTGACATCGTTGAACTGTAGGTGCCCCTTTACGTCGACCAGCTCGACGGCGTCTGGGGCCTCGACGACCTCCGGCTCGATGCCCAGCACGGTGAATAGGCGCTCGGCTCCGGCGAGGGCACTCTGTATCTCCCCGTAGAACATGGCTAGGCTCTGGATCGGGGTGAAGAAACTCGACGCGTACTCTGAGAAGGCCACCAGCTCACCCAGGGTCTTGACCCCGATGATCGCCTGCTGGCCTCCGAGGTACCATATCGCCGCGGTCATGATTGAGCTCAGGACGGTTACGGTCCCGGAGAAGGCCACGGAGACAGTCTCAGCCCGGATCTGGGACTGCATGTTCTGCTCGTTCACCTCGTCGAAATCCCTCAGAGATCGCTCCTCCTGGTTTAGGGCCTTGGTGACCCTCGCCCCGTACATGAGGTCCTGGACCTTCCCGGTTAGGCCCGCGACGTTCCTCCTCGCGGTCCTCCAAGCTTCCTTGATCCACCCCTGGAAGACCCTGCTCACGAATGCCAGGATCGGCGCTATCAGCAGGGCAACGAAGGTCAGCCTGAGGTTCAGGTAGGCCATGACGACGAGGATCGCGATGGCCATCACCATGTCGGCGAACAGCCCTATCACGCCGGTGGACATCAGCTTCTTGAGCGCCTCGGCGTCATTGGTGACCCTCGAAACGAGCCTCCCCGTGTTGCCATGCTCGAAGAAACGCTGCGAGAGGTCCCCTAGATGCCTAAAGAAATCAGCCCGGATATCCGCGATGACGATGAGTCCAAGCTTATCGATGTAGTAGGTCTGCAGGGAGGTCACGACCCACTGGGCGAGGGAGATCAGGACGTAGATCAGGGCGGCGGAGAGGAGAATCGACATGGTATCCGGCGCGAGAGCCCCGCTCAAGTTCTGAGCCAGGAGCCTCATGAAGGCTGCCAGCCATTTTCCGTCCTCGGTTGGCGTACCGCGGATGTAGAAGTCAAGGGTGACCTTGTATATGTATGGTCCAGCGAGGACGGTGAGCATCTTGGCAAATATGAGCAGGATCTCGGCGGCGAAGAGGAGCTTGTGGCGGAGCATGTAGTCAAGGATTATCCTCTTCATGAGCTCGAAGTCGCTCATCCCACGCCCCGTGGACTCCAGGGAGCCCACGTCGTACCTGTCCACGTACTCCGCCATCAACCATCACCCCCCCGAAGCTCCAAGGTCTGGGACTCGATGAGCTGCTGATAGGTCCGGTTGGACTGGATGAGCTCCTCGTGGGTGCCAACAGCTGCGATCCTACCTCCCTCCATGACCACGACCTTATCCGCAGCCTGGCACGTGGAGGCTCTCTGGGTGATTATGAGGGCCGTGCGCCCCTTCAGGAGGGCGTCAACAGCCTTCCGGATGAGGACCTCCGTCTCCGCATCGACGTTGGAGGTCGAGTCGTCCAGGATGAGAATCCCGGGGTCAACGAGCAGGGTCCTGGCGATCGTGACCCTCTGCCTCTGACCTCCGGACAGGGTCAATCCCCTCTCGCCCACAACCGTCTTGTAGCCATCGGGAAGGGAGACGATGAAGTCGTGGATCTGGGCGGCCCTCGCCACGCCCATCACCTCTTCATCTGTCGCTCCCGGCTTCCCGAACGCTATGTTGTCCCTTATCGTAACCGAGAAGACGAATATATCCTGAAGAACTATGCCGACTTGTCTCCGTAGAGATCGGAGGGACACGTCCCGAATATCATGGCCATCGATGACGACGCTCCCAGAGGTCACGTCATAGAAACGGGGGACGAGCTCGGCGAGGGTGGTCTTCCCAGATCCCACGAAACCCATGAGTGCGACCTTCTCGCCCGGCTCCACATGGAGCGAGACATCCCGCAGGACTTCCTCGGATCCCTCGTAGGAAAAGGACACATCGTCGAAGACCACCTCGCCCTTCACGGGGGGCAGCTCGACCGGGTCTGGGGCTTCTGGCACGTCTGCGCCCACGTCTATGACCTCGAAGACCCTTCGGGCGCTGGCGATGGCGTCTTGATAGAACATGATCAGCCTGGCGAACATCCTCATTGGGCCCACTAGCTGAACGAAGTAAGTTCCGAACAGGATCATTTGCCCTATAGTCAACTGGCCGGAGATGACCCGTTGGCCGCCGTAGAAGATCACGAGGGCGATGCCCACGGCCACCATGGTCGCTGAAGACGGGCGATATATCGACTGGATCTTCGAAGCGTCCAGACTCGTGTTCACGTAGCCCCGGTTCTCTACCTCGAACCTCTTCAGGAACTGCCCCTCCTGGCCATGTGTCTTGACCAGCTTGTGGCCGATGATCCCCTCGACGAGAACGTTGTTCAACTCGCCGAACTGGTTCTTCGCGGCTGCGAGGTAGCCGCTTATCCTGCTGGAGTAGAGCCAGGTTGATAGGAAAACGAACGGCAGGGGTATGCTACAGATCAGAGCCAAATCTGGATCGATGAGGTAGAGTATATAGATTGAGAATAGGAACTGCATCCCGTGCCGGAATATCTCGCGGACTGTCTCAGAGTAAAAGAGGTCGATAGCCCCCATGTCGCTGGTCATCCGGCTTATGATCTGGCCCGACATCACCTTGTCGAGATAACTGAAGGACTTGTGGATTAGGGCGTAGTAGAAGTCCCGGCGCATCACCCTGAGAATGTTCTGGGATAGAGTGGCTCGGAGGGTGATGTGGATCACGTGGAACACGCCCCGAACGACTGCCAAGACCACGATGAGGGAGCAGAGGATCATGAGTAGACCGAGGGGGTCGTGGACCCCTGTCCATGTTCCCAAGAGCTCGATGAACCAATGGGCTCCTCCGGGGATAGGGACGACGATGTAATCGATTATCAACATCACGATGAGAGGGGATATGAGGGCGAACACACCATGACGACCAAACGCGGTAAGCACGATGCCGACGAAAATGTGCATGAAAGGCCTCATGTAACCTAAAAGGCGCCTCGTGAGATCCCAGTTAGTCGGCGTATACCGGGCTTCCACACCGAGTGTCTCCAGCTATTATAAGGTGGTATAAGACTCGTAAAAAGTCATCTAGTAACTTGCAGACCCTTCAATGAATGTCCATTCTTGAGTTAATAAAGCTCATAGCTTAGTAAGATCATCCAAAAAATCCTTACTTAACTATGAAACAAGGCATAGTAATTGGAGGATAGTTTACAGCCAGTACATTGACCAACTTTTTAACTCCTGCTTAAGGAATTGATAACTATAGTTTCAGCCGCACCATTCCCGGATTATGTTGGCGCATACCTTGATCGCGTTCAGGTAATCCTCTACGTCGATCCATTCGTCGTGTCCACCGGACTGTACGAGATCCCCGGCGAGTGATCCTATGCCTATTGTTGGGATGCCGCTGAAGAGGATCGGGTTTCTGATGTCGCTGGCCGTGTGCAGGGGGTTCACGTGGGGTGCCTTCCCCGTCACTTCCTCAATCACCTTGCTAGCGATCACGTACAGGGGATGGCCAACGGAAGTCTCCACCGCCTGAGTGCCGAAGACCCATTCTACTCTCGGCGGGTGCTCCCTCAGCCACGCGTCGTTCTCTGCGACTTCGCCGACCGTTGTCCTGATGGCCTCCTTCAACTCGTTCATGTCCTCCCCCGGAGGGAAGGACATCGAGGTCCCCACCACGCACTCACCGGGCATACGGCTGAGCGACCTCGAGTCGCCGCAGTTCACGTAGCTTACGAGCAGGTTCGTAGATCTCCCTATGGCCCTGTCAAGGGACTCGTCGTAGACCTCTCTCCCCCTTCTTGTATCGAGTTCCCTCAGGGCGTGGATCACGGTGAGCGCCTTTTCTACTGGGTTCACTCCTAGATGGGCAAACACCGTATGTCCAGGCTCCGTGGTCTCGGGCGGCTTCCCTTCGATCGTCACCCTGAAGTTCAGTAGGCCTGAGGCGAACGCCTTTATCTCGTTCAGTCCCTCACCCGACTCGGCTGGGTGCAGGTAGATTGCAGCATCCGCCTCGTATCCCTCGTCTAGCACGGCCGTCACCCCCCTGGCGTTCCTCTTGCTGGCGGTGCTGCAGAGATAAAGGTCCCCCTTGAGACCCGCCCCCGCGCCTCGAAGGGCGTCCAGAGCCCCCATCATGGTGGCGACGCCCAGGAGGTCGTCGGCGACGCCCCAACCGTAGACCCTTCCACCCTCGACCTCGGCCGCGAAGGGGTCATGCCTCCAATTCTCCAAATCCCTCAGCTCCTCGCTGTCGGGGTGTGCGAACAGCATCAGGCTCCGCCCGCCGCCCGATCCCGGATAACTGCCGACGACGCTTATCCTCTCCGTCGATTCGATGCCCTCCTCGGAGGCGAACTCCTTCTCCGGGCTCAGCGCTATGGGCAGGAGTTTGAGGGTCTCCACCTTGCACCCCAACGTAGAGAATTTAGAGGCGATCACCTCCTGCAGTGCCTCTTCGCCGTTTTTTGATGTCGTCACTAGCTCCCTGATGATGGATACATACCTGTCCCTGTTCTCCTCCACTTCTCTGGCTACGCGATGCTGGGACATGTGCTTCACGGTTATCTCTTCAGTCTGATGGTGACCTTCTCGACTCCCTCTCTTCTAACTCGGTTGCCAAGCTCCACCGCTCTCTCCCAGTCATCTATCTCAGCGAATATGTTCAGAGGTATCTCTATGTCCACCTTCCTGCGGGGCACGATCTCCCCGTAGACGATGCAGAAGGACTTGACCTCGGGGTTCGGGTAGTAGGCCAGTATCCCGCCAGGATGTTTGTTCGTCAGATAGTAGTTCTCGTCCAGTCGGCTTGTGGTGTTCTCGAATGGCACGTCGTCGCGGGCCGGGAAGTCCTCGAAGTACACCTCGCTCCCTGCGTACTGCGCATGGAGGACCTCCGAGGTTACCGGGAGGGCTTCCACGATCGCTTTGCAGGTCTCCGGTGCCTTGTCTTCGAGGAGGGTGGCGGTCAAAACGCCGCCTTTCTCAAAGGATATCTCAAGTTGTGTCACATTAATCCCCTGTTCCTGTCTTTCCTCTTAATGGTAGTTATTTAATTACGCGCTTAACGATATACGTGAATAGGAAAATTACATTTATTTTTAACTTGTCAGATGCCTCTGGGTCAGCAGGATGAGGGATTTCCCCGAAGGCAATGACCTATCCAGGGTTATACTGTTCGATTAAAGTAAATTGACTGACCTTTCCTTTTTCGGGTAGTTTCACGGCCTGTACAACTAGATGCCAACTGGAATGGGATACGATTTCATGTAGTAGCTAATGGGATTCAGGGGCTTGGGTTAAGAAAAGATGAGGCTAGAACCCGGATTTTATCAGGTCATTTATTCGCAGATTATGGTGTTGTCTTCGCCCTCGTCGACGACCGTTTCACCACTGCTGACTTTAACAACGTTGCCCTTTGTGTTGTTATTCAGCCAGATATTGGCAGTAATAAAGCCACCCTTAGAACCTGTGCATATCCTCTCATCAAATACGCTCTTACTGTATTCGTCGGGGTCCTTAATCTCGAAACCCCCCATATCGTTGTCTTCTATGATATTCTCATGAGCCCCTAATTCAGTTCGTTTCAGATCAGCTTCGGGTAAAATACCTATACCATAGTATGCCTTTCCAGTGAGAGTGTTATTGGTTATCTCAAACCCATCACAGCTCCTAGAATATATGCCTATAGCGCCGTTTTCAAGATGTACACGGTTGTTCCTCACGATTCCCTTGCTGAGCTTTCCCGAGCCTTCAGGGGAATCATCAGGACCCTGTAACATAATCCCACAGTAATTTAGCTTGTCGTACTTTATCAAATTATCAGTTATCTCTACATAGAACCCAGGTTGTGGATAATCCATTGAAGTCTGAGCACCTATACCAAATCCAGCCCAGCGTCTTTCAGGTGTGCCATTGCGTGTACGCAGAGATGTAATGAAAGATCCATGCATCGCTGAGACGATTATGTTATTCCTTATTATCACCTCTAATGAGGCCATGTTTTCATATGCCATTATTCCGGCGCCATTCATATTTCGTATAACATTATCTGCGATAATTGTTTTCCCGCACGCGTGCTTGACGAGTATCCCTACGCCACAATAATACTCGTGATTTAATAGATCTGGGCGGTATTTTGTGTCTTCCTTATGTCCTGAGGGCACAAGCCTGGCATATATAGGCGAGAGCGCGAAGTCCAAGTAATTACCTTCGATTACAACCCCACCTGGAAAACCGCCATGTTGTGCAATTCCCTGTATAAAATCTCCATAAGGAAGGATGCTTGCGCCTCTACCTAACCCCGTTTCGAGGGTGATCCTGTTGTTCCTGATCTTCATGCTATTCCCTTGATGACCATCAAGGCATTCATAGTTAAAGTCGGTGAAGTGGATATTCTCTATCGTGACATCTGCACCCTCGCCATCGACCAGAAAAACGTGATCACTTTGTACGAACGTTTTAGTGCGCAATGTAAAGGTCCAGCCGCTCTTGTACACCTTTGTTAAAGGTACATCGTCGTCCCTTCCCTCGCCCCTAATGACTGTACTCCTACTGATGACGACGGTCGATGTGCCTAGGTTGAAGGTGCCTCTTAAAATGACCTCGTCATAGTTGTCGACGGCGTCCTGAACCGCCTGGTAATCTATGCTGGAGTCATCTCGCCCCTCGACGATGATTCGACTAGGCATTTCAACCTCTTTTTTGATAATTCGCTTAGGTTGCACGTACTCCGTTGGTGAGATGTAGACCCTCGGTTCAGCGGTCTCCCAGTAGTGCCGGAACAGGTCTACGCACCATTTTAAGGACTTCTCATCCTTGGCGATGAACCCACGGTAGTCAAACTCCCCTTTAGAGTTTGGGAACGCCAAAGCGCACATTTTTTCGGATAAGAATAGGAACACGTCGATTGACTTCAATGTCCTTTGTTCAACCAATGGAGTCGTCCTTGCTCTACGCAGGCTCCGTACCTCCTCAGGCTTGAGGAAGCTGAATACCGGGCCTGAGATTACTTCATAGGGCTCCAGACATCTGAACTCGACTCCCCGATCAAGGGCCTCACCAATCAATGTCAAAGCGGACATAGGGTACTGGTCAACGAGGAGCCATACCCATTCTTCCGACTCCTCAATCATGTTCTCGATGCTGTGAAGGAAGTCCATCACGTTGTGCATGTATGTGCCCCCCGCAAGGTCTCCCATCCTTTTAACGAGCTCCGGGGGGAGTCGTGCCAGAGTGTGATCTGTGAAGTATTCCCGGTGCTTCGAGGTGAACTCTATCTCCCGAAGGTGCCTCAACATGAGCTCGCCGAAGTTCGTGAGACTATAGAATCCCTCAACGTCTTTCCTCGCCAAGCCCACATCCCCGAGCCTCGAGACGTGGCGACTGGACTCCTGTATTGAGAGACTCAGCTCCCTCGAGATGTCCGTGACCCTCATGGCCCCCTCTTTTAGCTGTAGGAGGATCCTGAGCCTGTCCTCGTTTGAGACCTCAAACAGGAGGTCGCAGAGCCTCTCAAGCCCGGACATCTAGTCTCGTCCGATCTTAACTCATCGGAGTCATATTAAGCACTACGCATCAAGCATGAGGACTATTATCTAGACCCCAACGTTGCAGGAAAATCAGACAAGGTACGTCTGGACGGAAAAGGATCGAGTTAATTATTCTTCACACATAATAGTGTTGTCTTTGCCCTCGTCGACGACCGTTTCACCACTGCTGACTTTTACCACGTTGCCCTTCGTGTTGGTGTTTAGCCATATATAGGATGTCGTTGAGCCCGCTTTTGAACCAGCGTATACCTTCTCATCGAATAAGCCCTTGCTGTACTCGTCGGGGTCCTTTAGCTCAAGACCGCCCATGTCGTTGTCTTCTACGATGTTCCCATGTGCTCCCAAGTCAGTTCGTTTCGGATCGATAACAGGGAAGAGTCCCACACCGTAATATGCTCTCCCGGTGAGAGTGTTGCTGGCTATCTCCGGTGAGAGTGTTGCTGGCTATCTCAAAATTATCACAGCTCTCGGTGAAGATGCCTATTGAGCCGTCTTCGAGATGTATGCGGTTGTTCTTCACTATTCCATCGGTGAGCTTATCAGCGCCTTCGGGCCTAAAACCAGGCCCAGCTATCCTAATACCACAATAATTTACCTTATCGCATCTTACAGTGTTACCCGTTATTTCTATGCGCGGAGCCGGGCCTACAGTCGTTGGACTACGGGCCGATATCCCCACTCCAGCAAAGTGGGAGGTTCTAGGACCCCAATAAGGACCATATACTTCTGAGATGACGGTGTTGTTCCTTATTTGGATGTGCGCCGATCCCTTATTGTCTGCTGCAACTATTGCCCTCGTATTTACGTTTCGAACAATGTTGTTTTCGATTACTACTTTTCCACACGCGTGGTAGATGTCTATTCCGAAGCCCGCATAGCAGTTGTGTTTGGTCAGGTCAGGACGGTAATTGGGATCATCCGCGCCCCAGCGTGAAATAATACCGCTTGGCCCGTAATAGAGGGCGAAGTCCAGGTAGTTGCCTTCGATTCTGACGCCGCCTGGGAAACCGGCGAATTGCATTATTCCAATAACCTGATCCCCCGTAGAACTGCTTACACCTCTTCCCAGGCCCGTTTCGAGTGTGATCCTGTTATTCCTGATGGTCATGCTGTTCCCATTGTGACCGTCAAGACATGTATAGTCGAAGTCCGTGAAGTGGATGTTCTCAATCGTGACATCTATGCCCTCACCGTTGACCAGAAAAGCATGACGTCGTTGCTGGAGGTGTGCGCGCCCCGGTGCGCCATAAAATGGGAAAGCCCAGCCGCTCTTGTACACCTTGGTTAGTGGCACATCGTCCTCCCTTCCCTCGCCCCTGATGACGACGCTCCTGCTGATGACGACGGCCGATAAACCGATATTGAAGGCCCCCCTCAGGACTACCTCGTCAAAGTTGTCGACAGCGTCCTGAATCGCCTGGTGGTCAATACTGGAGTCGTCCCGTCCCTCTACGATTATTCGACCACACGTCTCTGCCTCCAGTACGCTTACACGCCTTGGTTGCACGTACTCCATGGGCGAGATGTATACCCTCGGTTCAGCTGTCTCCCAGTAGTGCTGGAAAAGGTCCATGCACCATTTAAGAGACCGTTCATCCTCTGCTGTGAAACCTCTGTAGTCGAGTTCTCCGTCAGGAGTTGGGAGTGCCAAGGCGCACTCATCCTCCGACAGGAAGAGGAACGCATCGACCTTCTCCTTGGTCCTGTGCTCGACCAGAGGGGTGGTTCCAGCGCGCCTGAAGCCCTCCATCTCCTTAGGCTCATAGATGCTGGGATTCGGACCTATGATCCCTTCAACGGGTTCTATGCATTTGAACTCGACCCCCCTGTCTAACGCCTCGTTGATGAAAACGATTGAGTTGACGGGATACCGGTCGACATATAGCCAGATCTTCTCCTCCGCGTTTCTAGTTATCTTCTCTATGCTCTGAAGGAAGTCCATCATGTTGTGCGTGTACTTGCTGTCCGCCAGGTCACCTATCCTTTTGACGAACTCCTTCGGGAGTCGCTCAATGGTATGCTTGGAAAAATATTCGCTGTGCTTCGAGGTGAACTCGAGTTCTCTGAGATTCTCAAGGATTAGTACACCGTAAGGGGTTAGACGGTAAAATCCTTCCACGTCCTTTCTTGTTAGACCCACTTCGCCTAGTCTCGAGACGTGGCGACTGGACTCCTGTATTGAGAGTCCCAGCTCTCTCGAGATGTCAGTGACCCTCATGGCCCTTTCTTCGAGCTGTAGGAGGATCCTGAGCCTGTCCTCGTTTGAGACCTCGAAGAGGAGGTCGCAGAGCCTCTCAAGCCCGGACATCTAGTCTCGTCCGATCTTAACTCCTCAGTTCCCATATTAAGTGCTCCGCACCACGCTTGAGGACATTTTATCTGACCGACATACTCCGTCGAAGATGGAGGCAAAACCACGCAGTTGAACGCGAAGACGATGGGGCACGGCTTCTCCATTGAGATGAACTCAAAGCGACACGTGAAGAACATCTCGATCACGGATGAGCGACGCGACAGTGTCCTGTTCGAGGGCTATCTCGGAGAGCTCGAAAGGCTGTCCATGATCGAGGGCCTGGCGTTGGAGGTAAGGGGAACCAATGGAACCCTCAGAGTAGATCTGAGCGAGGAAGAGCTGCGCACAATCCTGTCAACTCAAGATTCGAGTTGAAACCGACCGATAAGAATGGGAGATGTACAAGCTGAGAACTGTCCTGCGCAACGGCGCGATCAGCAGACTCAGCTTGACAAAAACATCCTTCTACTTCCTATCCGGAGTGGTCGTGAGCATACCCTTCACGTTCTATACGAAGACGATAATGAACCGCCTAGGCGTCATGATTCCCGCGTTCGCTGCCAGGACGTTCTCAACGGCGATCTTCACGCCCTTCCTCGAGGAGCTTGCGAAGGCATACCCCCTCATGTACCGCCAGGGAGAAACCGAGAGGTCCATCTTTTTCCACGGTGCCATCGTAGGATTAGGATTTGGCGTGGCTGAAGCGCTGATCTACGTATTCATGTTGGGAGCACCGATAACCATCAGGCTGCCGGGGATCCTCTTCCACACCCTCACAGCTCCCATAACGGCCTACGGCATAGCCAGAAAACGGCCTCTGCCGCCCTATTTACTGGCTGTCACCCTCCACTTCCTGAACAACCTGTCCGCGATCTACGACCTGATGTGGTTGACCACCGGATACCCCATCCTGATAACAGCTTTCACGATAGCCTGGCACCTCTATGGGAGCTCGCGTGACTCAAAAACCGATTATTTATGAATGTGATTTACCCCGTACGGGTGTTCTAAACCATAGAATAATACCGGAGTTTAGCTCAAATCCTCCGATACAAGATGAGTTTAAAAGACGGGTATTACAAGGAGGAGCTGAGCGCCCCGTTCTGGGCTGAGGGTTTGCTCCTTGGTTGCATCGCCCTGATCTCAGGGTTATGGTTCTACCAGCTTCTATCCGGGAGTGAAGTCGGACCAAATCCCGCGCCAAATTCCGTGCTATCGGCGATCGACGTGATACTAATCGGGATATACCTCACATTCCGAAGGCTTGTCATCATCCTAGATCACGAGGGGGTCCAATTGAGCTACTCGTGGATCAAGAGGCGGATACCCTACTCCGATATCAAATCAGTCGAACTCTACACCGTGAACCCGGAAGAATACGGGGGTCTGGGGCTACGGTACAGCAACCGAGGGGGAGAGGCATTCAGTAACAGATTCGGCGAGGGGGTAAAAATCGCAAGAACGCAGGACCAAGATATCGTCTTCACCCCTGAGAATCCGAGGAGGTTAATGAAGCTGATCAGAGAGTTCGCTGAGATGGACTAGAGACGGGAATCAGATCGCCCTGGCATTCAATCCTCTTTGGCTGGGTGGCCGTCGTCCTCCGCGCTGCGTAGGAGTGGGTGCGTCGGGTCCCCCTAGTACAGGAGCTCCTTGTCGAGGAGGTTCCTGAGGGGCCTCCCGTCGAGGTACCTCCTCAGGTTGTCGCAGAAGATCTCCGTCAGCCTCTCGTTCTCCAGCTCGACGGTGCTCGCCGAGTGGGGGCTGATGATCACCCTGGGCATATCCCAGAGGGGGCTGTCGGGGGGCAGGGGCTCCACCTCGGCGACGTCCAGGGCGGCTCCCCCCAGGCGGCCCGACTGGAGGGACCGTATCAGAGCTGCCTCGTCGACGATGGAGCCCCGTGAGATGTTGATGAGAACGGAGCCCTCCTTCATGGAGGACAGCTCACCCTCACCAATGAGGCCGCGGGTCTCCTCCGTCTCCGGGCAGATGAGCACCAGGAAATCAGCCTCGCCGAGCATCGGCTCGAGGTTCTTCCAGCCGTAGAGCTGCTCCACGTTCACGGAGGCCGGGTCGACGCCCTCGACGTGCCTCTTTGAGCCGATGACCCGCATCCCCAAGCACATTCCGAGCCTCGCCACCTCCCTGCCGACACGCCCCAGCCCCACGACCGCGAGGGTCTTCCCCCTGAGATCCGTGGCGCAGGTCCTCTGCCAGTGCCTCCTCCGCTTCTCCTCAGCCATGTGGAAGAAGTCCTTCACGAAGATGAGCATCGACATGAGGCAGAACTCGGCTAGGGGCGTCGCGTGCATCCCGCTGGCCGTGGTGAAGTCGATGTCCGTCTCCGTCCAGCCGCTCCTCTTGGCACCCCAGCCGATGCCGGCGCTGGGGGACTGGTTCCACCTGAGCAGGGGGAAGAAACCCTTGATATCCCTGCCGTATCCGCGGGGTACGTAGCCGAAGAGTACCTCAGCCTCGGCCATCATCCCCCTGAGCCTCCCCTCCTGCCCCGACGTCCTCTCGATGGGGGCGCCGTGCTGGTCGTTCATGTACCGGGGCCTACCCAGGAGGCTGGGGTTGTAGAGGATCTCCACGCCCGGATCCACAGCCTTGATCCTCTCGAGGAGTTCGGGGGCTATGTGGAATGTTACGAGTATCTTGACGGAGCGCATGACTGTAGGGGTGGACTCCGCGGATAAAGGGGTTTCCGGCAGACTTGATACCCTGTAGTAGGTTAAACAGTGGGTTCTCTCAGAGCTGGAGCCGGATCGCCCCATCAAAGGATGACTCATTTAACCAAGAATATAATATAGAAACTGCATAGTACCTGACGCCCTTGGTAGATAAGAGAGTTCTCTACGTAAGCGGCTCGCTGGGTCTGGGCCACATAGTTCGAGACCTCGCCATCGCAGCGGAGCTGCGCAGGCTGGACCCCGGTTTGGAGTTCCACTGGCTTGCCGCAGAACCCGCCAGCAGGGTGGTGGAGGAGGCTGGTGAGACGCTTCTCCCGGAGGCCTCAGAATATTCTAACGACAACTCGATAGCCGAGAGCGCCGCGCGGGGTGCGAGGCTGAACCTGATCTCCTACATGTTCAGGGCGACCAGGGAGTGGAGGAGCAACGTAGGGATATTCCAGAAGGTGACGGAGAGGGGTGGATACGACCTTGTCATCGGAGACGAGACCTACGACATTGCCACGGCACTGAACATGAGGCCGGGGCTCAAGAGGTCCCCCTTCGTGATGATCTACGACTTCGTCGGGCTCGACGCTATGACGTGGAGCCCCCTGGAGCGCCTGGGCGTCTACATCTTCAACCTGATGTGGGCCCAGGACTACAGGAAGAGGTACCACCCCGACGACCTCTCCCTCTTCGTGGGCACGCCGGAGGACGTTCCCGACAGGAGCTTCGGCCCAATGCTCCCCAGCAGGAGGGAATACGCCGAGGCCAGGTACAGGTTCCTGGGATACATCATCCCCTTCGACCCCGCGGATTACAGGGATACACGAGTCGTCAGGGATGAGCTGGGGTACGGCGAGGAGCCCCTGGTGATCTGCTCCATAGGCGGTACGTCCATCGGTGTAGAGCTGCTGGAGCTTTGCGGTGAGGCCTACGAGATCATCCGAGGGGAGTTACCTGAGCTAAGGATGGTCTTGGTTTGCGGGCCCCGCCTCGCCGCGGACAAGCTGAGGGCCCCAGACGGTGTGGATGTGGTAGGCTACGTCCCCAGGCTCTACGAGCACCTGGCTGCCTGCGACCTGTCAATAGTCCAGGCGGGGGCAACGACCACCCTCGAGCTCACGGCCCTCCGGAGACCTTTCCTTTACTTCCCCATCGAGGGGCACTTCGAGCAGCAGAGGCACGTCGCCGAGAGGCTGAGGAGGCACGGAGCCGGCGTGAAGATGCTGTACTCAGAGACGACGCCGGAGACCCTAGCCGAATCTGTAGTGGAAAACTTGGGGAGGCAGGTCGACTACGAACCTATACCCACGGATGGGGCTATGAAGGCGGCGAGATTGATCCATCATCTCCTCTGACCGTCCATAGGTAGACTAGACGTAGAATCCTCATCTGCCGGACATAAGGCCTAGTTTGATAGCGCCTGATACGGAAGTTGTCTAATCGATTGCGGCCGCGAAAGAAGATGGGTTACGGTCGATTAACCATCCGCTTTCTTACGAGTACAAAGACAGAGAATGAGATTTTTACTGCTCAGGGAGACTTCTTACCGTGTTTCGTCGCCCAGAGGAGTACTATCTTCCTGAAGAATGTACCCGTCGTCCTTGCAGCATCTCTCTTCCCTATCGACTCCAGCGAGGGGATGTATATACCATGTTCGTTGCGGACCAGGGTGACGACGTTGGATGTCCATTTGGTCCCCATGCTCGTGTCCCTCGCATCGTATGTGAAAGACAGCACCTTCGCCTCTCCTTCTCCCCTAAACTTAAGGGATATTATTCTGGGATAGGAGTGGAGGTCCGTGAACATCTCAAGATAGCCTTTAACGAAAGCGAGGAAATCCTCGAGATTCTCCTCGGCTATCTTCACCGGAAGTGTTGTATTCCAGTGTTCTTTATTACCGGTCTTCCGGTCTCCTAGGTTCCATCTCCTAGTAAGGGAGGGGGTGAGGCCCACAGACCACCCTAGAGCTATTATGGAACCGAGGACAACCGAGGCGACAGCGATCCCGAGAGATGCGACGAGCCAGATGGCGGAAACCTTCTGACTGACTAGGGGGGCTAAGACGAGATTCGTCATGAGGGGGTAGAGGCCGAGGCCCATCAGATATCCAATGCTCCCGCCCGTCACCCCCAACAACGAGGCCTCCGCCAAGAAGACTCCAGCTATATGCATTGGATTGAGGCCTATGCTTGAGAAGATGTCTATCTCCCTCTGGCGCTCGAACATTGAGTTAAGCATCGTCGTGATCACGGTGAGGATCACAATGATCCAAGGAACGATGATGGGGAAACCCTTCCCCCCGATCTGGCTTCCCATATATGCGATGTGGGCCTTTCCCTCCTCGGAGATCCAAACCCTGTACTCCCTTGATAGCGCCATACTCTTCCCCGTCATCTCGAGGTCTACCCCGGGTTCAAGCTCCACATCTATCCTAGAGACGTAGACCCTCTCGATGTGCAGGGCTGTCTCAAGAGTGGTTATTACAACCTCATCCTCACTGCAGACCCTCACCTCGATGATAGGCGGATCGGAGTTTACGAGGACCTGGTAGCTTGGCAGAATCGTCTCCCCGTCCATGTCGATGATCCGCCCGATTCCCCCAAAAAAGCCAGCGATCCTCAAGGGAACGCCTTTGACAACAATCTGATCTCCTATTTCTAGGTTCGCATTATTGCGCATATATTTGTGAAGCAGGCAGGTGCCCTCCTCCCTGAGGGGCTCCCCCTCGACAACGGAGCTGTCTATAAGCGGCATCAATGGCTCGACCTCGGGTTGAACCCCGATCACCCCGAAGATAGGCCACTCGCCCACCCTCCCGTAGGGTCGGAGGCTCGGGGTGTTATCGGCCTTTTCTGCCACATTGACGACACCCTCATTCTCCCAGGACCACTCGACTGTCTGAGAGATGATGGGAGAGAAGGCGCCCTTCCCGGATTCATCTTGTGGTGTTATCACCGGCATCCTCACCATGATGCCATCGGCCTCCGGCCTAGCGGTGCCATACCTGTTGAATATCAGTCCGTAGCTAGATGAAAATGATGTGAGGGCCACGAAGCTCATCGTGAGGGTCAATATGGTCGTGAACGTGAACATGGAGCGTAGCCTCCTCCTTTGCAGGCTCCTCTTTCCCATCGAGAAGACGATCACAAGGTATCCCAGGCCAGCAAAACCCCCCTCCCCCACGACATCGCCCACGACCCTGGGCAGAAGGCTTGTAAAAAACAGCACACCTAACAACGAAATCGCTCCCATGGAAAAGTAGCTATTAGGCTCGATCAATGTGCTTCCTGGGAAGACAAAACGCAGATACAGAGCTATGGGCACAAACGAGCCGACGGATATTAGAAATTTCAAGATGCTTCTATCAGACGACAAGTTTCCTAAGACGACCGCAGTGATGGCTGCGAATATAAAGAGAATTTTCAGGGAGAAATTTGCCTCAGAGGCCATCGTATTCAGTCTGCCTCTTACGCTCAGCAGCTTCAGATACGCTTGCCGGATGCCAACGTAAGCATCCTCGTATTTCTGGGCATCGATCTTCACATCTAAGCCAGATAAAGACTCCTTGGCTTCTAAGAGGTCGAACCTCTCGGCAGTAACATAGAAGCCCCTCTCCTCCACCTCGGATAGCTCGTTCTCCGCCTCCTCCATCAGGATGGCGATGCGGTCCAAGTCTGCCATAAGGACGTATTTACGGATGTCGAGGTCTAGGATCTCCCCTGTCCCAAGCTTAAACCCCTCTCCCTCAACCATACTGAACTTGTTGAACGTCTCGATCTGGGTACTACCGGAGCGCAGTCTGTAAGATCTACGTGTGTTGGGCGGGAACCTCGTATGCTGATACGATGAGGAGACCTTAACTGCGAAGGGTGTATCGGCGGGGATGATGAGCGTCATCGGGTCTAGGTCGAGGAAGTAGCTCTGAACATTCATGCCGGTCCCGTACATGAGGCTGTATTCTCCGGATTGGAGTGTGCGCCCATCGACGGTGTTCACGACTTCAAAGGCATACTTCGTGATCTTTTTTGTCGACTCCATCGGCTTAAGTTGGCCGGTCACCTGGACTGTGGCCGCGTACTGTAGAGTGAAGTTCATGCTCACCGTTGAATCTTCTCGGGTGGAAAGGGTTATCTGAGAAGGTAAGAGATCGTAGCCTCTCGTAACTGGATCGTCGTAGAAAACATAGAGCTGGCATGACACCTCGGCGGTTGTTGAGGATAGTTTATAGTAGCCTCTCAAGTCCGTGAAAGTTTCTGCTTCCAAGTAAAACCCCCAGAGGCGTACCACTGCGTTCTGTAGAGGTTCGCCATCAGGTCCGTAGATGAAGCCCTCCACCTGGATCGAGGTCGACTCCTCGGCTTCACAAGAACCTATTAAAGAAGCAGCCAGCAATATCGCCAGCAGAACGATGGCACTACGTTTTCCCAATATATATCCTGCTTATGTCTTTATTGAGGTTATAAAATCAATATGTCATAAACAGCTTTGCATCGTTTAAAATTAATATTATTAGCTTGAATTACATTTGTAGAGGTGTCTTAAAGCGATGTACCGGGCTACTATGTTCGTAATTTAGAGGTATAGGAATAGACTCGCTTCACAATTAAAATAAATTTTCTAGTGTAAGCGTATAAAAAATATTGATCTTGAATGCCAGCTCCAGGGAGGAGTTTTACCTTTCCTTCTAGACGGCGATGATCATCTGACTTGTGGCTAAAAGGCCCTCGCTGTGTCTTACAGGTGCAGAGGTGAATTGATTTCTGGATAATCTTTTTTTCTTATTCTTTCAGTACCGACTCTATGAATGATGTCTTCGCATCAGTGTATGCTTGCCTGTCCCGTCCTATTTCATCTGCTAGCCTCTTCTTCAGTTCGTAGTATATTGCCGCGATGTCTGGGCTGGCTCTCAAGACGTCTCTGAAGAGGATCTGCCTTCTCCACCTCTCGCTAGGGTAGAGGACGAGGTGCAGGTGGAAGTAGACCACAGGGTGGCGCTTCCCAAGGCAGTAGAACCAATCGACCTCCCCCGGCTCAGGGGTAACGTCGTCGTACCCGACGTCCGAGAGTAGGGCCTGGCACTTGTCCGCCTCCTCCCTTGAGCCAATACCTGCCATCATGTCTACGATGTTCTTACCCCCCAGCCCAGGCACAGAAGTACTGCCGAAGTGCTCAACCACAGAAACCCTATGCCCTAATGCCCCAAAAACGACTTTCTTCTCCTCCTCGAAGATGAGGGGCCACCGGGAGTCATACTCCACGATCCTAACAGGACGGCTGGGGGCCATTTCAGGGGGATCATATGAAGTACAAAATATTAAGGTGATTGCGCGATCAATTAGACTCCTAGATCGGCAGTTCCCTAATCGGGTATAAAAAAGAGTGGATGCACACGGTTGGTTAGATGGGTCAAAGAAGCGTTTCACTTCTTCTTCAGATAGTCGGGTCTCGTCGAGTCGTACTTGATTGACGCCTTCTTAGGCTCTACGAGGCCCTCCAGATACTCCCTGACGCCATCCCTGTCCCAGTCACCAGCCTCCTCGTGGGCGTCAATGTAGTTCTGGGGCATGGGGTGGGTTCCGACGACTACGGGCAGGCCCACGTAATTCTCTATGTACTTGATGTGGTCCTCGATGTATGGGCAGGCGGGATATCCCGCAAGGTATCCCGTGGCCAGGTGCACAACCTCCGCCCCGTACTTCTTCATGTCGGCTGGGCTGTACTCTAGGCGCTCCCCCGGGCAGCCACCGCAGTTGATTATCCCAACCACCTCGATGGGCTCATCCTTCGGGTAGCGGGTGAAGGCGCCGTCGCGTTCCCTGACGGCCATGAAGCACTTGTTTCCCGTGCAGGTCCTGTTCCTATCGCATTTTATGATGCCTACTTTAACCATTCGAATCCATCAGATTATTTACACCAGTCTAATAATGGTTTCTGAGGAATACCGGAGTGCGTTCTCCTTCATGGATTTGACGTGGAGATCACGGCAATAATTGATGTTATCTTGGCAACATCGATGTTAAGATGCCATAAACAATGTTTATATGCCCTTATTAGATCCAGTCCCAGTCATTAGCCTCGTAGGAAAATGAACCTCATGACGACCCAAGTTCCGAAGAGCGATGTCAGGCTTTCCAGCCGCCTCCAGTTCATAGATTTTACTAGGGGCCTCGTCATGATGATCATGGCCTGGGACCACGTCTCAGGCTTCTGGATGGCAGTCCATGGAGGCCTCGAGGGCATCTACCCCTACAGGAACCCGGCCCTCGACCTCACGCTCTTCCTTGCGAGGTTCGTCAGCCACTGGTGCGCCCCAACCTTCGTCTTCCTCAGCGGCGTCTCCCTCGCCCTCTCCGTTCACAGGAGGCTGAGCCGTGGCGACAACCAGATGGACATCAGCCTCCACATCATCAAGAGGGGGCTACTGCTCCTCGTCTTCGAGGTCCTCCTCGTGGCCCCAGCCTTCGACCTCCCCTACCTCTACTTCGGGGTCATCGCCACCATAGGCGTTAGCCTCATCATCTTCAGCTTCGGACGCAGGCTGCCCATATGGATCATTCTAGCCGCCTCGCTGATAATCATACTCAACCACCAGTGGCTCGACCTGGGCTTCATCCCCATGGACGTCGCCTGGGGCCACTATCTGCGCAGAATACTCCACGAGCCCGGCTTCACTTGGCCCCCCTACTTCGCCCTCTACCCCGTGATACCTTGGGTGGGAGTGATGGGCCTCGGCTGGGTCTTCGGCACATTCCTCCAGAGTAGCGAAAGGGAGAGGATAATGGAGCTGAAGCTGCCCCTGGCGGCCACCGGGGTGACCTCGATAGCCCTCTTCTTCCTCGTTAGGTGGATGAACGGGTATGGGAACCTGGTGAGGCGTTGGAGCAACGGCATCCTAGACTGGCTATACGTCTCCAAGTACCCGCCTAGCATAGCCTTCCTCCTGTGGACCCTCGGCGGAGCCTGCCTCTTCATGGCACTGGGCCTCCTCATCGAGGAGAGGGACTGGTCACGAAGGAACATCTCGGGGGCCATCCACACGTTTGGCAGGGTCCCGCTGTTCTTCTACCTAACCCACCTCTGGCTCTACAGGCTGCGCTTGCCAGGAACACCGGTGCCCTTCTACCTGGACCTCTGGCAGACCCTGAGCCTCTGGGCCGTCGGCCTCGTCGTCCTCTGGGTGCTCTGCGCCAGGTACGAGAGGCTCAAGAGGAGGTACCCAAGGTTCCTCCAGTACATTTGAGGTGATAAGAGAGTGGAACTGAAAAACGACTACTTGAAGGCCTCCCTCCTAAGCAGGAGATCGCTCCTCTCGGTAATCCTCCTAATTGGAGCCGTCACGGGCGGCAACCTCTGGATCCACAGTGGGGACCCGGCCCTCGGCTACGCAAGGTACACGGGCTACGGATTCTCCATCGACTACAGCCAGCAGATGACGTTCTGGGAGTCTGGTCTTGGTGGAGGTCCGCCCTCCCAATCGGCAGGAACCGTGCAGTTCACCTACCAGGATGGGACGCTCGAGCAGTACGGAGTCATCTGGGTGAAACCGGGAAGTATGTCGACTTACATCGATCAAACCGCTGCAGGGGCGCTCGATTACGTCTTCGCCTCCATCGATATGTCTGGCACCCAGATCTCGGAAAGGGGGGAGACGAGGACGATGACCAGGGAGGATCGTGACATCGTCTACCAGACCTTCGGAGTAGAGGACTCCGGCTTCACCATTCCAGGGCTCATAGGGGCTTGGTACAGCGAGGAGGCCGAGAAGTTCATGATTCTCTACCTGATCTACGTACCAGACATCAGCCAAATCGAGGTGGCCTCCCCCGAACTTGAGCAGAGGTGGCTCGGCTACCTCGACGCCATCGAATACCAACCAACATCATGATCGAAAGGAGAATAGATAGAATGAATTGTGATTCTAGTCTAGAAAACTACGGAAAAAGACAGGAGTTACCGGAGTACACGCCGTGTATTAAAAAAATTACTGGAGGTGATAAGACATGAGCCGGCCTAGAGGGTTGGGCTTCGGCGCCTTCCTGGTGGGGGTAGGCGGAGGATGGCTGGTATTCAGCAACGTCCAAGTGTCCCGTAACCTCTTCGCGTGGATACTCATAACGGTCGGCTGCACCGTGGTGGCCTCAAGCCTCTTCTCCAGGTGGAGAGAGACCAAGTACCTCGGCAGCATCGTGAGGGGTCTGGCCCCAGGCCTCATCCTAGCCCTGCTCATGACTACGGGCATGGGCTTCACCGGAGAGTTCAGCGGCCTAGGCGACTACAGGGCATCGACGACGAGGACCCTGGACGGACCTCTGACGGAGGACAGGGTCCTGCTCGACGTCCAGATATTCAACGGACCCATAGAGGTCTCAACGTGGGACAGGAACGAGTACCAGTTCAACGCTCTGATAAGGGCCAAGGGGATCACGGACGCCGAGGCGGAGGAGAACTTGGACGATTTCGAGTTCGACCTCGACGAGACCTTAGTTCTGGGCAGGAGGAAGCTGGTGCTGAGGCACAACGTCGTCCAGACGAGGACGTCACTGTACAGCGTCTCGTTGGAGGTCAAGCTCCCAGCTGACACAGTCATCGACCTGGACCTTCGCGCAAGCAACGGCGGGATATCCCTGGCTGAGATCGAGGGCGGCGTCTTCGACCTCGGGACCTCCAATGGGAGGATGACATTCGACGATGTCACCGCCTCTAGGATAGACGCGGGCACCAGCAATGGGGGCATATACGGGATACTTGAGGCTCCCGATACCAGCATCTCAACTAGCAATGGAAAAATCGAGCTTAGGCTGCCGTGCACCGCCTCTGGAAGGTACGTGTTGAGGACTAGTAACGCGGCCGTTGACCTCAGGGTCTCTTCCCAATTAGACGTGGGCTACGACTTGGACATGTCAACGAGCAATGGGGCAATCGACTTCGATATGCCGGGGCTGGTGTACTCGGTGAACCAAAGGACAATCAAGAGGGCTCGGACGGAGGGCTTCACGGGCAAGTCGGTCCAGATCATTATAGAGGTGAGCACTAGCAACGCCGGTATGGACGTGGACGCGTGATCGAACCGCTGAATGGAGTGAAATAGGTTGGCTAACAATGAACACGGCTTCTCCGTCGAGCTGAAGTCCAAGGACTACGTGAAGAGCATCTCCCTGTTGGAAGATAAGCGTGAGAGCGTAGGAGATTAAATGAGATGGCAACGCTAGAGAAAGGATCGTACGCGCTGGATGTACGAGAGGAAACCCATTCCAGTTCGCTAGCCATTACTACGCAGGGGCTGAGCAAAACCTACGGATCTGTCACTGCCCTGAGGGACCTCGACCTGCATGTCCCTAAGAACTCTATATTTGGCTTCCTGGGGCCCAACGGAGCCGGGAAGACGACGACGATTAAGCTCCTGCTGGGGCTCATCAAGCCCACCGCCGGCGGGGGCACGCTGCTAGGCCACGACATCACCATGAACAGTGTTGAGGTCAGGAGGCGCGTCGGCTACCTCGCCCAGGTCCCGAGCTATTACACCCACATGACCGCCCGGGAGACCCTGCGCTTCAAGATCGGGTTCTACTACTCCGGGCCGAGGAACGCCCTTGAGGAGAGGATCGAGGAGACCCTAGAGATGGTGGAGCTTGAAGACAAGGCAGACCGCCCCATCAAGGGCTTCAGCGGCGGCGAGAGGCAGCGCCTCGGCATCGCCCAGGCCCAAGTCCACAGGCCTGACCTCCTCATCCTCGACGAACCCGCGGCAAACCTTGACCCCATGGGGCGGAGGGACGTCCTCAACATCATGGAGGGCCTCAGGGAGCACTCGACGGTCTTCTACTCCACCCACATCCTAGATGATGTCCAGCGGGTCAGCGACACAGTCGCCATACTCAACAGGGGCGAACTCCTGGCGCAGGCTCCAATAGAGGAACTTCTGGCGGGCGCCGGTGGCGTAGTCTACCATATGACCATTAAGGGCAGCCACGAAGACGCCCTATCGAGGATCTCGGGACAGGACTGGATCTCCGGCATCAGCGTCGTCCGCGGCGACATCCGGACCACGCTCCAGATAGGCGTCACCGACGAGGAGGCCGCGGAGGACGAGCTTCTGAGGCTGGCCCTCGGCGAAGGGGGGACGATCGTAACGGAGTTCGGCAGGAAGAGGTACGAGCTGGAGGATGTCTTCGTGGACATCGTGGAGGGGAGCAACGGTGGCCAGTGAGAAGGAATTCGGGGCAGTGGATGGGTCAAGCATTCTAAGCGGCTTCTGGAACATGCTCCGTCAGGAGGACAGACGCTGGAGGAACACGCGCAGGTGGCTCGTCCAGAGCGCCGTCTGGCTGCTGCTGCTCAACGGGATCGTCGTGATGGTGCTCTACTTCGACTCCAATGTGCAGGTGGGCGTCGAGGGCGCCACCCCAGGCCCCGTGGAGCTGTTCTTCATCCTTATGGGCTCGATGACGCCCTTCGGCGTGATGATCCTCACCCAGAACGACATCGTCATGGAGAAGCAGTCAGGCACTGCCGAGTGGGTATTATCGGCACCCCTCTCGAGGGAATCCTTCATACTCTCGAAGCTGGTGGCCGACTCGGCCTGGATAGTCGCCGTGCTGGTCCTGCTTCAAGGCGCCGCCTTCGACGTGATCCTGATAGCCTTCGGGAGGCAGGCTGTCCCCGTAGTGAACCTCCTCGGTGGGCTCGCCATCCAAGGGCTGCACCTCATCTTCTGGATAACGCTCTCGCTTATGCTTGGCGCTTTCTTCAAGGGGAGGGGGCCCGTGCTGGGTATACCCATAGTCCTGCTCGCCTTCCAGGACCTGATAGCGGAGTTCGGGAGGATCTACGTCCCCTGGATACCTCTACTGCTGCCCAAACGGCTCCCTGAGCTGGGCGGGAGAGCCGCTCTACTCAGCTGTCCCGCTCATGGTCGCCACGGCGTGGTCCATCGTATTCACGCTGGCCGCCATCTGGAGGTTCAAGCGGGAGGAGTTCTAGAGGCGTGGGCGCGTTATCCGGTCCTGGGGAAGGATCCAGGTTCGAATGGAAGGAGGAAGTGCTGAAGCCCGATCTCATGAAGATCGTCGTCTCCCTCTTGATGCCTGTCCCCATCGCGCTGCTGGCTACCCGCAGTCTGGAGAACGTCATCGACTTCTACTGGTACCTGCTCACCCCGATGATGCCCTACTGGGATGGCGTCGACATTACATACGTCTTCAACAGGTACGTACTACTCTGGATACCCATCTACCTGGCGGCCTGTGTGGTAGCCCTGTTTGCCAGACGAAGAAGATGATTAAGGAAGAAGGAGAGCCCCAGTTC
>SMTZ1_10000090_pt1 | contig 67774 bp, 63 predicted proteins | sample DeeMarSWOR136_30_FD_25667 | JGI IMG/M metagenome (IMG submission 25667) | reverse complement strand
AGAGGCTTTTAAGAAGAAGGGCAAGACCAAAAATTCTTCTTGCAAATAACTTTGAGGAAGGCGTTGAGTTATACAAACAATATAAAGATTATGTACTCGGGATACTCTCTGATGTAAAATTTAAACGAGATGGAAAAGAAGACCCAAAAGCAGGCCATGATTTTATCCAGTTTGTCAAAAAGGACAACAAATACATACCAACGATGTTACAATCCTCTGATGCTAAGAACAGAAAAAGGGCAGAAGAACTTGGGGCATATTTTATATATAAAAATTCACCAACGTTATTAGAAGACTTTGATCATTTTATGTTAAAACATCTGGGTTTCGGTGATTTTATTTTTCTATTGCCAAAAAACAAAAATGCAAAAACTCTTCACGAATCAACAACTGAAATAGCACGTGCCTCCAGCATGGAAGAATTTGAAAAAACCATACAAAAGGTACCACTTGAATCAATTAAGTTTCATGCAAATAGAAACGATTTTTCAAACTGGCTTATGGCCAGAGGAGAATTTCAATTAGCAATGAAATTAAGACCAAAGAAAGTCACTGATTTTAATAATTTAGATGAAATCAGAAAGCACCTAACGCAAGTCTTTAATGAAGCAAGAAGAGAAAGGCACCTTGGCGTTATGACTGATTTTTCCAAAGAAAAATTTGAATTCGAATCATCCTTTACAAAAATTGGAGGAGAGTCACTCGGTGGTAAAGGGCGTGGTATTGCATTTGTCAGGGCCCTTTTTTCAAGATATGAACTTTACAACAAATACAAAAATGTAAACATACTTGTTCCAAATACTGTTGTAATTGGAACTAAAGAATTTGATAATTTTATCTCAGAAAATGATCTCTATAAAAAATTAAACTCAAAAAAGATTCTTCCAGATAATGAAATTGCAAAAATCTTTCTAAAGGGTAATTTTTCAGATCAATTGAAAAAAAAGCTTACAAAAGTACTAAAAAATTTCAGATCACCACTTGCAATCAGATCTTCAAGTCTTCTTGAAGACTCTCAAAATTTTCCATTTGCAGGATTGTACTCTACGTATATGCTACCAAACAACCATAAGAATATATCGGTTAGACTAAACCAACTCTGCCAAGCTATAAAACTGATTTATGCATCAGTTTTCTATAAAGATGCTAAAGCATATATTGAATCAACAGCCTCTAAAACTGAAGAAGAAAAAATGGCAATAGTAATTCAAGAAATGATCGGAAATGATTATCAAGGAAAATTTTATCCTACATTTTCTGGTGTTGCCCAATCGTATAATTTCTATCCTATTTCTAAAAGTATTAAGGTTTTCACCTAAGCACCCTGGAATTATACCAGACTTTTCAACTCCTAAATTAGTATTTGAAAATACACAAAGAGAATTATATGTTTTAAATACAAAAAATAGAAATATTGAACTTACTGAAAAAGAAGAAACAACTCTTAAAAAAATTGAACTTACTGAAATTAAAGATGATGGTCCCTTAGAATATGTCTCTAGCACATATGACAGAAATGATGGTATGATTAGAGATGGCTTTTCAAAAGATGGCCCCTATCTAATAACCTTTGCAGGTATATTGAAATACGATATTTTTCCATTGGCCTCCATCCTTCAGGATGTTTTGGAAATCGGGGCGAGAGGAATGGGGTCCCCTGTTGAAATTGAATTTGCAGTAAATTTTGATAAAGAAAACAAAAAACCACCGATATTCGCAATTTTACAAATCCGGCCCCTTGTAGTATCTCAGGAACGTTATGAAATAGAGTGGAATGAGGAAGACACAAGGAAAAAAGATGTAATAATCCACTCGAAACAAGCATCAGGAAATGGCGTAATTGATTCGATTAAAGATATCATATATGTTCCTCCTAAAACATTTGATCCGTCAAAAACAATTCAAATTGCTGATGAAATAGGTCAAATTAACAAAAATTTAGCAGAAACTCAGTATGTGTTAATTGGCCCAGGTCGTTGGGGAACACAAGATAGATGGCTTGGGATTCCTGTGAAATGGAGTCAGATTTCTGGTGTGAAAGTAATGGTTGAAACAGCAATTGAAGAATTTAACATTAAACCCACTCAGGGCACTCACTTTTTCCAAAATATAATTTCAAAGGGCATAGGCTATATCAATGTAACTTTAAATCCTAAAGAAAGTTTTATCGACTGGAATTGGCTTGATAGCCAAAAGGCTGAAGAACAATTAGAATATGTTCGGCATTTAAAACTAAAAAAACCTCTAAACGTTAAACTGGACGGCATGTCGGGTCGCGCATTAGTTACAAGATCAAATTAGCAATTTTGTTATTCGTTCTAGGTCCTTTATCATAAACTATTAAAAACTATCTAAAATACAGGTTATCGCCGAATCAGTTTAGAGATGTGTTAAAATGTATGAAATATTGAAAAAAGAGGTAATGTCAGAAACTGTAAAACTGATGAAGATTAAAGCACCTCTTGTTGCAAAAAAGGCTAAGGCAGGTCAATTTATTATCCTTAGAATTGATGAAAAAGGGGAACGTATTCCTCTAACTATTGCTGATTATGATAGAAAAAAAGGTACTGTTACAGTTATTTTTATGGAAGTCGGCAAAACCACAAAACAACTTGGAACACTTAATGTCGGTGATTTTCTTCTAAATTTTGTAGGACCTCTTGGTCAACCCTCTGATATAAAAAAATATGGCACTGTAGTTATGATTGGTGGAGGTGTTGGAATAGCACCATTGTATCCTGTTGTTAGAGAGTTGAAACAAGAAGGCAACTATGTTATATCTATTCTTGGCGCTAGAAATGAAAAACTTTTGATGCTTGAAAAGGAGATCGAAGAATTTAGTGATGAATTTTATATCACCACTGATGATGGTTCTAAGGGTCACAAGGGCTTTGTAAGTGATGTTTTGCAGAAGCTAATCGATGAGAAGAAAAAGATAGACATGGTTATGGCTATTGGTCCAGTTATTATGATGAAGGTTGTTGCAAATGTTACACGCCCTCATAAGATTAAGACACTTGTAAGTTTGAATCCCATTATGGTTGATGGCACTGGAATGTGTGGCGGCTGTAGAGTTTCAGTAGGCGGTGAAACAAAATTTGCGTGTGTAGATGGTCCAGAATTTGATGGGCATCTTGTTGATTATGATAATTTAATGCTGCGTAATCGTAGGTTTATCTGTGAAGAAGAAGAGGCTTGTAAATTGGCAGGAGTATAACATGGCTGTAAAAAAAACAAAGCATCCGATGCCTGAACAAAAACCAAAAGATCGAATTAAAAATTTTAATGAAGTTCCATACGGATATGATGAAAAAACTGCTATTGAAGAGGCAAAACGCTGTCTCCAATGTAAAAACAGCCCGTGTGTTGAAGGGTGTCCTGTTGAAATTGACATACCTGATTTTATAAAACAAATTGCAGAAGGCAATTTTGATAAAGCGGTTGAAATATTAAAAACAAAAACTAATCTTCCAGCGGTCTGTGGGCGTGTATGCCCTTATGAAAATCAATGTGAGGGAGAATGCACTCTTTTAAAAATCGGAGAACCTGTAGCTATTGGACGTCTTGAGCGTTTTTTGGCTGACTATGAACGTAAAAGGGAAGTAAAAATTCCCAAAATAGCAAAACCAACAGGTAAAAAAGTTGCTGTTGTAGGATCAGGACCTGCAGGTCTTACTTGTGCTGGAGACTTGGCAAAAATGGGGCACGCTGTTACTGTTTTTGAAGCTCTTCATGATCCTGGCGGAGTTTTGATGTATGGAATTCCAGAATTTCGTTTGCCAAAAGAAATAGTAAAAGCTGAAGTTAATTACATTGAAAAACTTGGAGTTGAAATTAATTATGATGTTGTTGTTGGAAAAACAATAACTGTTGATGAACTCATGGATGAGTACGATGCGGTTTTTATTGGGACAGGCGCAGGACTACCACGATGGTTAAGGATCCCTGGTGAAAACCTTGATGGAGTTTATTCTGCAAACGAGTTTCTAACTCGTGTAAATATGATGAGGGCTTATGATTTTCCAAATTTTGATACCCCTGTTAAAATCGGAAAAGTAGTAGCAACTTTTGGTGCTGGAAATGTTGCTATGGATTGCGCTAGAACTTCTTTAAGACTTGGTGCTGAAAAATCCTATATTCTTTATCGAAGATCTGAAAAAGAAATGCCCGCAAGAAATGAAGAAATTCACCATGCAAAAGAAGAAGGAGTAATATTTAAGCTCCTTACAGCTCCAGTAAAATTTTTTGGTGATGAAAAAGGACTTTTAAAGGCAGTCGAATGCCTAAAAATGAAACTTGGTGAACCTGATGAATCAGGTAGGCGAAGGCCAGTTCCAATTGAAGGTTCAAACTTTAAAATAAAGATTGATACTGCTCTCGTTGCTATTGGACAAAGTCCAAATCCACTAATACCAAGGACGGTAAAAGGCCTTAAAATTGGTAAATGGGGCAACATTGAAACGGATGAAGATGGTAGAACAAACATCCCTGGAATTTTTGCAGGTGGAGATATAGCTACGGGTGCTGCTACTGTGATTTTAGCCATGGGCGCGGGTAAACGAGCAGCACGTGCAATAGATAAATATCTAAAATCGAAAAAGAAATAGTTTTTGTCAATTTTTATTTAAAATATCAGAGTAAGAAGTCCATTACCTTTACTTCTTTTTCCTTGCGGCCTTAATAAGGCCATCAAACAATGGAGAAGGCTTCAAAAGACGTGATTTAAACTCAGGATGCGCCTGTGTAGCAACAAAATACGGATGACTAGGCAACTCCATAAATTCCATTAACACTCCATCAGGTGAACGACCTGAAAAGACCAAACCGCATTTCTCCAGTTGCTTTACATAATCTGGGTTAACTTCATACCGGTGTCTATGTCGTTCATACACCTTATTTTCGCCATATAATTTATGAACAAGTGACCCTTTTTTTAAGATTGCAGGATAAGCACCAAGCCTCATTGTTGCACCGTAACGTGATTCCTGCAAAATTTTAACCTGATCCGGGATAAAATCAATCACTGGATGCGGAGTTTTCTTATCTACCTCAGTAGAATGGGCACCTTCCAAATCACACACATTCTGAGCATATTCAACAACTGCTAGCTGCATACCAAGACACAATCCAAGATAGGGTATACCATGTTCTCTTGCATAACGAATAGTATCAATCTTGCCCTTGATACCAGACAAACCAAAACCACCAGGAACAATAATTCCATCTAGTTTGTTAAGTGTGGATAATTTCTTAGGATTTTCTTCAAAAACCTTCGAATCAATCCATCTTATATCAGGTCTTAGATTGTTATTCCACGCTGCATGTTTCACGGCTTCAATAACAGAAATATAAGAATCAGAAAGCTGAGAGGTACCAATATCAAAATATTTACCGACAATACCAATAGTCACAGGATTCTTTAAGGTTCTAATTTTCTTAATGAATTTTTCCCATCCCTCAAAATCATTGCGATCTCTTCTGAGATTTAATTTTCGAAGAACCTTTTTACAAAACTCCTGCTTCTCAAATAATAAAGTAACACCATAAACGTTGTCAATATTTGAATCAGAAATTACATCTTCCTCATGAACATTACAAAACATAGCGATTTTTTCCCGACGTACATTATCAAGCGGGTCCTCTGAACGTGCAATAATAAAATCAGCTTGAATACCAATTTCTCTGAGAAGTTTTATAGAATGCTGAGTTGGTTTTGTCTTTGCTTCCCCTAATGTATCAAGCACAGGTACATAGGTTACATGAACATATAAGACGCTATCTCCCTCTAATTTCATCTGACGGACCGCTTCAAGAAATAAAACATTCTCATAGTCACCAACAGTACCACCGATTTCAACAAGGACAAAATCCCATTTGCCTTCTTTTGTTGGTTTTCTAATTCTTTCTTTTATTTCATTTGTTACATGAGGAATCGGTTGCACAGTTTTACCAAGATACTTTCCTTTCCTTTCTTTTTCAATAACAGCGCCATATACCTGGCCAGTTGTGATATTATGATGCTTTGGAATATTGATATCTAAAAAACGTTCATAATGTCCAAGATCTTGATCAATCTCTCCGCCATCCTCAGTGACCCATACTTCTCCATGTTCTGTAGGTCTAAGTGTTCCTGCATCACAGTTCATATATGGGTCTATCTTCATCGCTGTTACTTTGTAACCATGAAGTTGGAGAATTTTTCCAATAGACGCGGTAGTTATTCCTTTTCCTAAACCAGAAATGACCCCGCCAGTTATAATGATATAACTAACCATCCCTTTCAACCGGCAAGGTGAATAGACTACGTGATTTAAATCCTTTCCCTTTCTTATTTCTTTAATTAAATAAAAATTAAAAAATGATTATTAATAAAAATAGATAAAAATAAGAGAAAATTACAATTGCTATACAACTTCAATGCATAGTATAGTAATTGCATTCTTTGACGTTTTATTAGTTGTTCTTTTCTATTTCTTAGTGGTCAAAGATATTTCTATTGAGGATACGTTTGAATTTCTACCCTCTTCGTTTGTAATACTTTCTGTTCCAATTTTTATTTCTTTGATTTTTGCGTTGGTAACAAATCTATTTCGAGTTATCTCTGCTGTGTCTACAGCTCTACTTATGGCTCTGCCTCTAGCTTTTATTATTACTTCTTCAGATCCCCCATTGAACTGTGTTACTACTGCGAGTACATAGCTCATCGGTGGTTTGTTTCCAACATATATTGTGTTTTCATCAGGATTTACTTCTTTTTCTGGCATAATTTTTCCTCCCTGCTGTTTCATTAGTTTTTTTGCTCTTCTTTTAACAAAATCGTTGCTTATAAAGCTTTCGACATGCAATTTTTGTCAATTTTTTTACAAAATATGTGCTTTTAATCCATATTCTTAATTAATTAGTAAAACTTCAATAACACTAAGAATATTTCACTGAGGAGAAAGGATGAAGGAAAAAAAAGAAGGTGGATCATACGGGAAAATGAGAGATTACATTGAAAGTCATCCGATCTCTCTAATAATTATAATTGCTGCGATTTTGTACATTATTTGGGCATGGATGCCACTTGGCCTTTTACATTCATGGAATGAGGCATATTATTTAGAGCGGATTGCTTATGTAGCAGAAGGCGGGTCCTATTTAGATGGTATTTTTGATAACCCTCCTTTATTTGTTTATACTTTGTCAGCAATTTCTAAAATTACAGGTGTTTGTATTGCTGCATTCCGGCTTTTTATTGTATTTTGCACCTTAATAACAACCTATACAATATATCGAATTGGACTTTTAATTGGAAATAAAAGAGTTGGTGTAGTTTCATCAGCACTTTATGCATTTTTTCCAATGACTGTGATATTTAGTAAGATTATACAGATCGATGTCTTTGCTATAATGCTTATTACATTGTCTTTTTACTTTGCTATTTTAGGAACAAAAAAAAGAAAATGGTTCATTCCTTCAGGAATATTTCTAGGTCTTGCTGCATTTGCAAAACTACCGATGGCTCTCGTAATTCTGCCAATTTTTCTTTACATGTATTACAAGAAAGTAGAGATAAAATATTTTATTTTGACGATTATAGAACCTGTCGTTGTTTTTTCACCATGGATGATCCATGTTCTTATGACGAAGCCTTCGTTTTTATCTAGTGGTGCATCTTCTTCGTCTAATTTTTTTGGATTGGGTTCAATGCATGCCTTATCTGCACCATTTTATCAACTTGCCATGATTTCACTAGCAATTTTAGTTCTAGTATTTTTGCTAATTTTATTTTTTAAGAAAAGACCAGTTTCTCCAGAGGAAAAAACTATTGCTTTATTTGCTCTAATCTATTCTTTATTTTTCGTTTTACTACCAAATCATGAATATTATCTGCTACCTGTTTTTATTCCGTTATTCATATTTTTAGGATTGACATATGATAAAAAGAGAACAAAAGAAAAGAGAATATTTGTTGGATGGGCAAAAAAAACAGTGATTGCATTTTTAATTTTATCCATATTTTTCCTTGTAGCAAAACCAATATATGAAGTTGATTGGCAGGAGGCAGGTGACTTTGTAAGAGAGAATTATTCAAGAAATATAACAATCTATTCAACAAATCCAAGAGTGGCAGGATATATAATTCAGCAAGAGGTAAATTGGCTTAAATCAACTAGTGGTATTTCTACAAATAAAACAATTATATTGTTTACAATATATGACAAACTTCAACTTTCAGGTTTCAATATTCTGCAATCTATTGAAAAAGAATTTTTACTTCTTAAAAATTTCAATGATAAAATCTTTGTTTACGGAAGTAATGATCTGTCTGGAGAAATTCAATGAAGGTTTCTATTATTGTTCCAACCTATAAAGAGAAAGAAAACATTTCCAAGCTTTTCGATAGAATATTCAAGGTTTTTAAGACTAATAAAATAAGTGGGGAAATAATCATAGTTGATGATGATTCTCAGGATGGAACAGATGGGGTTGTAAATAAATATATCAAAAAAAGAGCCCCTGTTAAACTTATTGTTCGTAAAGATGAAAGAGGCCTTGCTTCTGCCTGTATAGAGGGTTTTAAACAGGCTAAAGGAGATATATTGCTAGTGATGGATGCAGATCTACAGCATCCTCCAGAAAAAATTCCAGAGTTAATTAATGCAATTAAAAATGGAGCAGACATTGCTATCGCCAGCAGATACATTGAGGGTGGAAGTATTGGTGAATGGGGTATTGGGAGAAGAATTGTTTCAAAAGGAGCATCTGGTCTTGCAAACACCCTCTTTAAAGAAATTAAGAATATTAAAGATAAAGAATCTGGCTTTTTTGCTTTTAGAAAAAAGGTAATTAAAGGTGTCCAACTAAAACCCAAGGGATACAAAATACTTTTAGAGATACTTATTCTTGGTAATTATAGTAAAGCTGAGGAAGTTGCTTATAAATTTGGAGAGAGAAGTGAGGGAGAAAGCAAACTTGGTGCGAGTATTATTTTTTCTTACATTTCGCATCTCATAAGTCTTTTATGGGTTACCGGAAAACTAGTAAAATTTTGTAAATTTTGTATTGTTGGTTTAATTGGAGTAGGAGTAAATCTCGGCGTTCTTTATATTTTAACAAATGCAGGTATATATTACATGATTTCTGGTGCAATTTCATTAGAGGCATCTGTGCTTGCTAATTTCTTCTTCAATAGAGCATGGACATTTAAGGAAGAAGCAAAACAAGTAAACCTAGGTGAAGCGATTCTTAAGGATCATGCTACCAGATTTGCAGGTGTTTTGATTAACTATGTTTGTCTTTATGTTTTTACCGAGATATTTGGTATATATTATATGTTATCAATGGCTGTCGGGATTGCCATTGCAACAATGTGGAATTTTATTGGAAATGCATTGTGGGTTTGGAAAACTAAAGAATAATTCTTACTGATAATTTTTTAAATCTATTGTTTTATAAAGTTTTCATTAGCAATAATTGACATTTTTCCTTTTTGACTTTTTTACACGGGAAATTTAAATAGTAGAAGTTCTAAAAATTTAAAATGGTGATGGTGGAAAGGTAAAAGAATATTGCTTTCATCATAGCACTTGCCTCTTTACAATTTTAAACTCCTCATTAAAGCCACCATCTCCTCACCTTGTAAAATAGGTTTTACAGTGATTTAATTACTTAAACAATTTAACCCAAAAGATATAATATATGGATTTTATCTAACTCAAAAAGATAACCTGATGGTGCAGTGGAATGTTCTGTGTCGAATGTGGTAAAGACGGACCAGTATTCAAAGAAGGTTTATGTCTTAATTGTTACCTTAAAACACATACATTTACAAAAGGACCTAAGGTCATAGATCTGCCAGTTTGTACACATTGCGGCTCTTTTAAGTATAAAAATACCTGGACATCAGATTTATTTGGGGAAGTAATGAGAAGAATAATTAAGAATACTTTTCAAATCAGCAGAGAACTGAAAAAAGTAGACATAAACACAGAATGTAATGAAGCAAAGGAAGGAATGAATTGTAAGGTTTATATTTCTGGTTTTTTAGATGATACAGAAATTACTGAGGAACACGAGATCTTAGTTCGTGAAAAAAGAACTGTATGCGATATATGTGCCAAACGCTCTGGTGGATACCATGAAGCAATTGTTCAAATTAGGACAGAAAAAAGAAAACTAACAAACAAAGAACTCAGAAATATTAGAATATTTGTTGAAAACTTTGTAAAAGATTTACAAGCCAAAGGCAACCGAGGGCTTTTTATAACTGACATTGAAAAAGAACATAGTGGACTTGATTTCTATATCAGCGAAAGAGGCCCCAGTCTAATAATCGCTAAAAAAATCCAAGATCAATATGGAGGAACAATCAAACAATCATCGAAAAATATTGGTATGAAAGATGGTAAACAAATATACAAAATGACCTATCTTATTAGACTTCCACACTATAAAAAAGGTGATTTTCTCAAACATAATAATACATTTTTTCGCATTATTTCAATTCATGGTAATAAAGTAAAAATGACAAATCTTTCTAACTGGGAAGATACAATAGTTGATGTAAAAACAACTCAAAAAGCAAATGTAATTGGTGGAGAAGAACTAATCAAGGAAATGATTTTAGTCAGCCAGACAGAAGATGAGTTACAGATTATGGAACCAGAAAAATATGAAATAAAAGTTGTTAGAAAACCAAAACAAATTTCATTTGATTCTAAAATGGTAAAGGTAGTTAAATTAGAAGATAAGTTTTTTTTGATTCCATTATAAGAATGCATCACTTCTAGTTCTATCAGAAATTTCTCCAGCAATATTTGTCTTCATTATTTTTTCAACTTCTTCTTTGTTTTTACCATGTGCTAACGCCCATATTAGTTTTACAAATGCAGTTTCAGGAAGCATATCTTCACAAGGGATGACCTCTGATTTAAGTAGATCCCTACCTTTAGAATAAACACTCATGTTTATCCGTCCAAAAATACACTGAGATGTCATTACAAATATAGTTCCCTGTTTAGAAAGCTCTTTAATCCTTGGGATAACCTTTTGAGGAATATGACCTAAACCAGTACCAATTAAAACAATACCCTTCTTTTTAGGAATATCTTCTGGCTTTAGCCCAGGATGTGAATAAATCATAGCTACATCTTCTTCCATTTTATCATCAGCAGTAACTTTGCCAGATGTTTTCTTTCTATATTTCTCATTGATCTTTATCTCACCGTTTTCAACAGTCCCTAGTGGAATATCATTAACAGTTTTGAAAGCATCACGCCTTGATGTATGGAACTTTCTAACCTTTGTACCTCTATGAATTGTGGTAACAGTGTCAGAAGTCCCGCTATGCATTGTTGCAACAACTTCTCCAATATCAGACTTAGAAGCAACTGTTATTGCTGCGATTAGATTCTGAGCTGCATCTGAAGAAGGCCTATCGCTAGAACGTTGAGCACCAACTAAAACCACAGGGCCTGATAAATTCTTTAACATAAAAGACAAAGCAGCAGCGGTATATCCAAGGGTATCAGTACCATGGGGTATAACAACCCCATTTGCACCATTGTTAAGTTCCTTTGCAACTTTTTTTGCAAGCTCTTGCCAATGGCTTATTTCTATGTCTTCACTAAAAATCTGAAATGCAACCTGTGCATTTACATTGCATATATCAAAAATTTCAGGTACAGAAAAAGCAAGTTCTTTTGCCGAGCTGGCTGGGTGAACTGCACCAGTTCTATATTCGACATAACATGCGATTGTTCCGCCAGTTCCAATGATAGAAACCGTAGATTTGTTTTTATCAAAAGGAATTTCTTTGGGTCCTTTAGCAGAATCTTTTTGTTTTTCCAGAAGAGTAATTTTAGTATTCTTATCAGCTGCAAGACCTATGTTGTAACCATTATCAAGTTTTATGGTAATAACATCCCCATCACTGAATTGATGATGAGGCATCAAAATACCTTCTTTTTTCATAGTTTTAGTTTCTACTAGTATTTTGTCCCCAACTTTGGCATTGATTACCTTTAACTTATCTTCGATAAATTTTTTTCTAGACATTAAGCTCTAAGAATAATATGTAAATTGTTTTTAAAGAGTTGTCTTAATTCTAGTTGTGCAACCTCATTATTTTAGAATTTTGACTAAATTAAGTCGTTTTTAAAGGTAAGAACCATTGGTGGAGCTAGCAATAAAAACTCAAAGCCTTATATAAGATTATAAAAGATATTTTGAATGTCATTATAAACAAAAATTGTTATTATATTTAACAAGTTCTGAGGGAAATGTAATAATTATAACGAAAGCTTTATATAAATGAATGCTATATATTATTAACTAAATATGCTGTCAGTATGTTGCATATTATAATTGCATAGCTGGCAGAGGAAGGTGACAAAATATGGCTTGTCCTGCTTCACCAATTGGGCCTTTACCTTTTCCTTTCCCATACATTGTAGGTCAGATTGGAAAAAAGAAACAAAAGAAATAAAAAAAACGAGGATTAAAGAATTAATCTTTAAAAACTCCTGTATTTTTCTATAATATTTTTATATTAAACGAGAAGGTAAAGATTAATGGAAGAAACAATAGGCACAAAAATCTTGAAAGAGAAACTTCCTGTTTTTACTAATTGGCGTTATTTGTTACTTATCTATATCTTACAATTTTCACTTTTTATAGTTATTTTATATTTTCTCTGGTTTATTACCTCTGTTTTATGGTACGCCGCATTAATAGGACAATTTGCTGTTACATTTATTGCAATATTTCCGCTAATTTATCTTACTATTAATAGTAATAAAATCAGAAATAAGTATTTAAGAAGATATGATAGGCTTGCCTATCAACATTTATGGTACAGATTTTTATCTTATAATGAACCTATTTCCTCTGCAGGTTTGTATTTTATAGTTTTACTACATACGTATGATTTCTTGCCTTCAATTGTTTCATTTCCCTCTAATTTTATGACTGATAGTTTATTTCCAATATTTATCTCGTTACCTGCTGGAATATTATTTGTTATTATTGGATTCCTGATTAGAAGACCAGGTGGTGGTTTTGATGTCGATGTCGATTCTTACGTGTATCTGATGTATCCTGAAGAGGGTAGAGAAATTAAGGGAGGGTTGTATCGATTTATTCGTCATCCTAGATATCTAGGTAGAGGGTTAATTGCCTTTGGTCTAGGTATTTTTTCGAATAATTTGCTTGCTATTTCTGTTTCTTTACTTCATTTCTTGCCTTATTATATTTTGATGAAATTCGAGGATCAAGAGTTAATTGGGCGTTTTGGTGAAAAATTCCAGAGACGACATTATGAATTACCGGCTTTGTTTCCCCGTTTTCGAGATTGGAAAAATGTAATAAGGTATTTGTTCCATAATAACAGATAATTAATTAACATCGAAAATATCTTGGAATTGTATGAAGATATTATTAATTGACCCAGGATCTATTAACAATAAAAGCCTTTTTAATAAGTTTTATAGATCACAATATTTTCCTAGATCCCTCTCATTGCTTATTTTAGCTGCTTTAACCCCACAAAAACATTCAGTGGAACTATACCAGGGCCCCTATGAAGATATCAATTTTGAAGATGATTACGACATTGTAGGTATTACAAGTATAACACCTTATGCTCCTTATGCTTATGATTTAGCTGACAGGTTTCGGCATCATGGTAAGACCGTGGTATTGGGCGGCTGGCACCCCTCTGCTTTGCCTGAAGAAGCAAAACAGCATGCAGATGCCGTAGTTATTGGGGAAGCAGAAGAGACATGGCCAGAATTCTTAAAAGATTTTGGAGAGAATAAATTAAAGCCATTTTATAGGCAAACTAGAATAGTCGATCCAAAACTTATTCCATGTCTTAACATGTATAATGAATACATTTTTCAAGTTCAAGCAACACGTGGGTGTTCTACTGGTTGTGAATTTTGCTGTATGACCAATGCGAAATTTAGAAATATTTTCCGCTGTAGACCTATTGAAAATGTTATTAAAGAAATAGAATCCATGCCAAATAAAAATTTTATTTTTTCTGATTCTTCTTTGACGATGAATCCAAAATATACTAAATCTCTTTTCTTTAGAATGAAAAATCTAAACAAAAGATTCATCGGGATGGGAAATACCAATGTATTATCAAAAGACGAAGAATTATTAAATCTGGCAAAAGAAGCAGGCTGTATAGGCTGGTATATTGGATTTGAATCGATTTCTCAAGAAAGTATTGACCACATGGGAAAGAAAACAAATAAGGTTGAAGACTATCGCTTTGTTGTAAAGAAGATTCATAAACATGATATGATGATAATTGGAAGTTTCGTTTTTGGTTTTGATACAGATAAGCCAGAAACATTTGATCTTACCTTCAATTTTGTTGATGATGTCGGCATAGACGTACCTGATCCTTTAATCTTAACACCTTTTCCAGGGACCCCTCTATATAACCGATTTAAAAGCGAAAACAGGATAATAACTGAAGACTGGTTAAAATACGATCTTGAACATGTAGTGTTCAAACCAAAAAATATGTCCCCTCAAGACCTTACAGATTCTGTTCATCAATTGTATAAAGATTTTTTCTCCAGAAAGAAGATTTCTAAAAGAATTTTTAAAAGCATTCAACTTGGTTATTATCCCTTTATCAATGTGATCAATCAAAACTATGTATCCGCCAAGAGAAGATATACTTGAACAAATCAATTTAACTTTTTTCTTTTAAGTAAATATGAATAACTTGAATTGTGATTAATAGAACAATTATAAACAAAAAAATTGGAATAAGGGAATGGCTTAACATTGAAAGTAACAAAGTTATTGTTAATGCCCAAAGAATAAAGACACTACTTATTAATATCCTAATATGATTGATATTGTTAGTAAATTTTATAGATAAAATGGCAGGAGTACAAATAAGAAGAGAGATACTTAATATCGTTTTTAGGTTAAATGCTGTTATTGATATAATCGTGGCAATAAAAAATAATAAAATAGCTACATTGATTACTCTATTTTTTCCTAATTTGGTACAAGAATTTTTTATTCCAAAAGCTTGATCTTCTTCTATATCAAAAAAACTAATAAGTAAATAATATGAAATAACAACCATTCCGATTATTATACTATACCAGACCATATTAAAATTTAATTCTTTTCTAAATAACAATACCCCTAACAAAAATGGTAAGACACCAAATCCCAGTCCATTAATAATGCAGTCCAAGGGGGGAAGAGTTTTAAGTCTTATCGGAGGAGCTGAATAAATCAAAAATACAATAAAAATAACAATACCTATGGCAAAGAGAATTATATCAATATATAACAGAAGAGTTAAACCAATAACATTTAATAAAATATAAAGACGAATAATTTCTTTTTGAGAAACAAAATTAAAAAAATCTATATTTTTTCCCGATTTTTCATCTAAGCCCCTATCATAAACGTAATTTATAAGAGAACCTGAACTAACTAGAGCGATTACAGAAATCAACGATATGATTGTGAGATTGGTAGAAAAACTTTTAGAGGAATACCACGCCCCAATTAATAAAAACACCGCAGCTACTAAACTCCCCTCTATTCTAGATGCTTTTGTGTAACAGAAAATTTTAACTCCAATGTTATTCAATCCTTTTCTTTTTTGTTCTATATTCTTTCACCCTTTTCTAGGCATTAAACTCTAAAAATAGTATGTAACTTGTTTTTAAAGAGTTATCTTAGTCATTGTATTTTGAGTGTTAACTTACCTTTAAAAGATATTTTTTTCTATAAAAATAATATGCTATTAGCACGCATACAATAGGTCCAATTAAAGTAAGAATTGCTAGATTCATAAGAACGGAATGCTCTACAGGGAGCTCTTGCCATGGTCCTAAGAAAAAAACACGGATAAAAAATAGCAATCCAGGCATGATACAGAGTATTGATAATATTAAGAACATTCTTTTAGAAATAATTTCTTTTTCCATACTTTATTTCCTCCATCATTTTTTTCGTTTGAATACTCACAACAACCAATAGTTCAGTATTTTAAAATATTTGCTATTTCATTTGATTTCTATCATTAGTTATAAAGAAAGAAGAGAAGGTTAGGATGACCCTGGACATCCACAATCTCTAGTATTTACATTTACAGGTAAATTATCAATATTGTCACAATCGATAGGGAAATGCATACCGCGATCTTCAAACCATTTTTCGACATCTTCACAGTGCCCCGAGAGACATCTCAAAAGAAACCACATTCCGATGAAAAAAGCTGGTTTGGCATTAATTTTTTGTAAAAAATTGGATAATGCTAACAGAACTGGTGAAACACATGGCTCTTCCTCACTAGGTGGTGCTCCAGATACATCGGCACATTGTGAAAGGCAACCAAAGAAAAGACCTATATCAATACCGCAAAAAAGAGGTATTGACAAACAACATGGGTTCCACGGACCGGGGAACACTGTACAACCTATAATTACATATAAACAATTACCAGCCAATCCTGTTATACCTAAACAAGCCGCCATACAATCTTCCCAACTGCCGGTAGTTTCTATATTTTCCTCATAATCATCTATTTCACTGGATACCATTTCTTGTTCTTTATTAGAGATCACAGAAGCAGTTGCAGTAGTAGCTATCAACAGCATACAAATTGAAATGCTTATTATTTTTCTTCTCATTTCATTTACCTCCATCAATTTTCGACTAGATTTATCCTACAGCTATTATAGTTTGTGTCACTATAATAACAATAAGTTTGTAAAAAAGTTCCAAAACACGGATATTGCTGAAATAATAGCATAAACAACAACTTATGTTCTAAAAATTAAAAATTACTTTTTCATACAGCCTGATATGAACATTTATAATAATTTCATAACAAAAACTATGCTAATGGTTAATAATTTAACAAATTACCCCATATCTAGTATAAATGCGTGTAGTAATTAAATTTGCATATGATGGAAGAAAATTCAATGGTTATGCACGACAACCTAGCTTAAAAACTGTTGAGGGGGAGTTAATAAAATCGTTAGTAAAATACGGTTTTATCGAAGATACTAAAGAATCCTTTTTTAGATCTGCGAGTAGGGCAGATAAAGATGTATCTGCGCTAGGAAATGTTGTTGCATTTAACACAGATTCCTCTAAAAAACATCTTTTACAGATTCTGTCTAATGAATTTTCATCAATCCTTGTCTATGGTATCAAGGATGTTGAACAAGATTTCAATCCAAGATATGCAAAATTGAGACACTATAGATACTATCTCCCAACTACCAATCTCGACATAGAAAAAATAATATCGACCTCAGCTTGTTTTACAGGTGAACATAATTTTAGTAATTTCGCTAGATTAGAATCTTTTAAAGATCCGGTTAGAACCATTGATAATATAATCTTTACATTGGAAAATGATTTTTTAATCGTAGATTTTTATGCACAAACATTTCTTTGGCATCAAATTAGAAGAATCATGTCAGCTTTAATTAAAGTTGGAAGTGGTAAACTTGAAAAAGAACAAATTATAGAGGCTTTAGATAATCCTGATAAAAAGGTTGATTTTGGTTTAGCACCTGCTGAACCACTTATTTTAAGAAATATTGTTTATGATTTCGAATTTGAATATGATAAAAAGCAACTTGATAAGTTAAAGCTATTGGAAAAAAAGATTATTTCTTACTTTTAAAGGCCCTGTATATAAAATATGCAAGGCCTCCATATAGTACAACTGATCCAAAAATTAGCATGGCTATTGCAGATAATGGTAAACTCATATTTCTGTTTCCTCCCTTGTTCCTTTAATTTTCATGAGTACAAATGCAAGTATTGTTATTATTATTAAAGGTGATAGGCCTGCTAGTACAATCAACCATCCGGGATATTCAGGATAAGGATTCTCTATCAAGTTATGGATAATAGAAACCACAAGTAATACTGCAAGTATTGTTGGAACTATATATTTTATCAAAACATCCCACCATTTTCCAAGCATTATTTCTGAAGTTTCATTTGCATGTTTTCTTAAACGATAGATACTATAAAGCCATCCAAAAATTAAACACTCTAAAAGACCAATTGTTACTAGTCCAAAGTCAGCAATAAAGGCATCGACAATATCGATTAAATATACCCCTCCCCCTGTAGCGAATATTAGGCTTAAGAAGAACCCAAGTATGCACATTATACCTGTTGCTTTTGCTTTGGATATTTTCCACTTTCTATTTGCGCTCGCAGAAATAGGTTCTATCATTGAAAATGCTGAATCTATTCCAAAGGTAAGTAAAGCTATAAAGAAAATTAAGCCAAAAAATGCTGCAGCAAATGGTAGAAGAGATATAGCAGTTGGATATGTAATAAACACAAGATTTGGACCAGCAATCTGAGTTCCAAGAGCTTCAACTCCCATTCCATGTTGGAATGCAAGATACCCTACAACACTAAATACTGTAAATCCTGCCAGAAAAGAGGTTCCAGCATCGGCAAGTGCAACTATGAATGCATTATTTGTAAGATCTGACTTCTTTTTAAGGAAACTTGCATAAGTAATCATTATTCCTTGGGCAAGGCTAAACGAAAAAAACACCTGAGCATAAGCTGCAAGCCAAACATGCACATCTCCAAGTCTTGAAAAATCAGGTGTGAGGTAGTAACTAATTCCCTCCATTGCACCAGGTAAAGTTAGTCCTCTTATTGTTAAGATGATCAAAAGTATCGTTGGAATTGGAACAGTTAGTGCAACAACTTTTCCAATTCTTCCTACCCCTTTGTAGAGTATAAGAAATATACTTAGCCACACAGCAATTAGACCAAGAATTATTGGTAAACTAATGCCTCCCAAAACAAGGGGACTTCCTGTGTCACCTAGAAAGTTGGAAAAGAAACTACCTGCTTGAGATCCCCATCTCAAGTCAATTGAATATATCATGTATGAAAAGCACCATGCCATTATTACTATGTAGTAAGTTGCTACAATAAATGGCATAAGGACTGTCAACCATCCTGCCCATTCCCATTTTTTACCAATTTTTTTAAATGCCTCTGGAGGTGTTCCTCTCGCCCAATGTCCTACAGTAAATTCTAGAATTAAAAGAGGAATTCCTGCTGTAAAAATTGCTACAAAAAAGGGAATTAGGAATGCCCCTCCTCCACTGTCATAGCATCGAAATGGAAATCTCCATACATTTCCTAGTCCTACAGCTGATCCAATTGCTGCCATGACAAAGGCAAATCTGGTATTCCAGAATTCTCTTTTTGCGATTGTTATCTACCTCTAAATAACAGTAGTATTTTTCAAAGCTTATAAATATATCTATTTATAATTATTAAAACATTTGCATTTAACGTATTGCCCACTGTTGTATCTTCTTAAGATAAGTACGGACCAATAGTGCAATACCTAGAAGCAATAGCAATAAATATAAAATTAAGGTTAATAAGTCATTATTTGAATCTGATTTTTCTGAATATTTTTCCGCGGATGTTTCAACCGTTTGAGCATCCAATGCATAGACATTCCCCTTTGCACTGATGTAGACAACTCTATTTTCTACAACTGGATCGGAAAGAATTGGCGTAGTAATGTAATTATTCACATCACCATTGTCAATAGAATATTCTGGGGCATAGCTCCATGCTAAATCCCCATTGGTTTTATTTAATGCATATATTCTGCCGTCATCACATCCAAAGAATACATATTCGCCATAGACAACTGGTGAGGAATGCATGGCTGATTTGCATGTAAAATACCATGTCATCTCTCCATTATCTTCATCCAATGCATAGAAATTATTGTCATTTGCTCCTAAAAGGACCATGCCATCAGATACTACAGGAGTTGTGTCTATTCCCCAACCTGTTTCAAAAGTCCATTTGAGTTTTCCGGTAGACAAGTCCAAAGCATAGATATTTCCATCCCATGATCCAAAATAAACACTATTGCCATCTATTCTTGGAGATGCAGTTATTTTACCAGCTGTCTCAAATTTCCAAAGGATCTTTCTATCATTTATATTTAGACAATAACATATGTTATTTGCCCCTATGCAAATAGTATTCCCCACCCCTTCAGAAATTAAACCAGGATATGGAAGCTCATAGTTCCATTTTGTAACTCCAGAATCAATATCAAATGCATAAATATCTCCATTAGAACAACTTGCAATAACAACATCTTTCACAACAATCGGTTTCGAAGATATCTCTCCAACTTTTCGCTCCCATTTGATTGCTCCGGTCTCCTTATCGACAGCACAAATTCCATTATCAGTTCCGATAATTACTAAATTATTTGACACTTCGTGATTAACAATTTTATCTCCTATCTTCTTATTCCAAATTGTGTCACCTTTACTTGCATCTAAAGCATAAATCTCACCTTGGGAAATGGATGTATAAACTATATCTTCGGAAACGACATTGAAGGAAGAATCAATATTTTCATCATCCACTTCATGTTTCCATAATAATTTGCCAGTTTTTTTTATGTCGTTGTAATCAACTAATCTTTGTAATTTGTTGGGTTTAGAGATAGACGAATATAACTCGACCCATCCACTTGATGGTAACTCTGTAATTCCATGGAACTTCTTTTCCGACTTATTTGTTGTTTTAAGTGTGCTTCCATTTGGGCATCCCATAATCGCCAAAAATCCCGTGCTTTCCATCAATTTAGTTGTAGTAATCTTACCATCAGTCGTGGGTAGACATATTGGAGGTGTAGCTAGGATCTTTTTTGCAATCTCTGCATCAATTTTTCCATAGTATTGTTGTTCTAGTTCCTTGAACTTTTCATCTCTACCTGCTGCACCTGAATATAATTTTGAAAGAGATGGAAAAAAACTTATAATTCCAAATAGTTCTCTCTCCACTTTCTTGCAATGAGGAGCATTGTAGGAGCTATAGAAACCATTATATGTCCTTTTTATAGGTGTATTAAAGAGTGCTTGCTCTAATGAAGCAATTTCACCTGTTTTTGTATCGCCAATCAGCCATTCATTTGGTATAAGTCCGTTATTCCCCTCCTGTAAATATTTAATTACATCATTAATGTCATCTGAATACTGAATTGCTTTCCTCCCCCGAACCCCTTTTGGAATAGTACCTCTTAATTTGAAAGGTCCCTGAGGCAGTTCTGTTTCTGTAAGTACTACTCCCTTTTCATTTTGATAGTAATCCTCTTGACTCCATAGAGAGCCAGGCACAGAGGTCATAATAAATCTATAACCATTTGATGGTTGCACGTCTAGTATAATATTACAACGCTCAGCCACTAGCCTATTAAAATGCGTTGCTTGTGCAACAACAATTCCTCCATCACTAGTTGCATCACCTGTTGCAATAAACGCACTACAGTGCCCTGTAGATTGAGTATTTTTAAAAATTTCGCCTAAATTACCGATGTTGTTTTTAAGTGAAGTTAGAAGCCCTCTTACACCATTAAAATTAAAAATACCATGAAATGGATGAAATCTATTTCTGAAAAATTTAATACTCACCATACAGTCCTGCACGAAGTTTGCTGCTACAATGTCTTCAAATTCTATATCACGTCCAAAAACCTTTTCCCCTCTAGCTCTTACACCATCAGCTATCCCTTTCATCTCTTGTTGATATTCTGAAGGAACTTGTTTTAAAAATATATTCATAGATCTTGATCTGCAGATATCCCACCATTGTTCTGATAATTTATCATAGTTTTTAGGTAGGTTTTTAATAACAAATATTTTCATAAAATCTATTGCATGTGCAAGTTTGCTCCATCTATGAATTGCATCTACAATTTCAGCAGATGCAAGATATCCATATTGGTAACCTCTTTCGTATGGTTCTCCCTCTATATGGATATAAACCCATCCTTGGATATTGTATCTGAATCCCTTTTTGTAATAGTTAACATCAGAAGAATCCTTAATAACTGAACTACCCCCAACTACATATGATAGGGTAAGAGGAATCAATATTAATAGCAAAGAAACAAGAACTGCTGCTATTTTATTCATATTAACCCATATAATACTTATAGTATTTATATTTTTCCAGAATTGTACATTAATGTACATTTTTGGTTATTATAGACCAATTATTACAAATCAAGTAAAAATTTTGTGATTACTCAATATTTCAGCTATTTAGATGCAAATTATTTATAACCAATGCCCATTTTTTGGTGCATGCTTCTACGAAAAAGAATTGACAATTATTTTGAGAAATATCCAACTCAAAGAAAGGTTGTTTATAGCCTACTAACCTACGGTCTTAGAATAAAGGGCATAAAGGAAATTTCTATATTTTAATTTTCATTGAAAAATAACTTATTTTTTGCCTGTAATTTATAGATGGCCAATAAATTGTGTTATTTCTTACAAAATATAATCCTTCTAAGCGAGAAATGCCAAGGGTCTAGTTTTAGAGGAGAAGAGGTGAAAAATGAAAAAGGATAATTTTCCTGTTCTAGACCCTTTGAGGCAAGGGTAACCTCTATTTCTCACTTCTCTGTATTTAATTTATATAGGTCTCTGTATATTAATCTTATGTTATTATAGTAACAAAATTTACTTGCATGTGTTATCATATGTTTCACTTTGTAATAATTTGATAAAAAATACCATCAATTTGATTTTTATGGTTAAAAACTCATGATATTTATTAAAAAATGTGACTTACATAAACTTTTATTATTATTAAATCGTTCTCGCTTTTCTTAGGCAGGGGTAGCCAAGCCTGGTCAAAGGCGACAGACTCAAGATCTGTTCCTGTAGAGGTTCGCGGGTTCAAATCCCTCCCCCTGCACTTTTTCCAAATATTAATGTAATATTATTCAGTTTGACGGTTGTGAAATACGAACTAATAATTGTTAGATACGGCGAAATAGCATTAAAAGGCAAAGAAACACGTAAACGTTTTGAAAACACTTTAGTGTCAAACATAAAAAACGCATTTAGTGTAGAAAATCTTTCTAGTAAAATAAAAAAAGAATGGGGCAGAATCTACGTTTACACAACTCAGATAAACAAGTGCGTAGATGTTTTACAGAAGATTTTCGGAATAATTTCTATAAGCCCTGCTTTACAAACTACAAGTGATATGGATTCTATTTCTAAACTTGCTGTAGATGTTTCAAAGGAAGAATTAAACAAAAAAAAGAGTTTTGCAATTCGAGCAACAAGAACAGGGACTCATAAATTTACAAGCCAGGATGTTGCAATAAAAATTGGTGACGAAGTTGTGAAGGCAACGAAGGCTAGCGTAGATTTAACAAATCCTGATTTTGAATTATTCATTGAAATACGAAATGATAAAACTTTTCTGTTCACAGAAAAAATCCGTTGTGTTGGAGGTATGCCACTTGGTACACAAGGAAATATTCTAGCGTTAATTGATTCATCAGAGTCTATTTTGGCGGCATGGTACTTAATGAGAAGAGGTTGTAAACCTATATTTTTAAAAACAGAAGTTCTTGATGAAAAAATATCGAAATCATTTATAGAAAACTGGTACGTTAAATCTGACATATTAGAAGTTAATAAAAAAAGTAATATTCTAGAAAATATCAATAAAATATCAAATAAATATGATTGTAATGCAATTGTTACTGGCCATAATCTTAATTCTCAAGAAACAATATCTGATATTAAACAGCTGAAAAAAGACATCCAACTTCCGATCTTAACCCCACTAATAGCAATGAATGAAAAAGAGATAAATAATAAATGTAAGGAGATAGGGCTGCCAGTATGAACATAGTTGTAATGGGTGCAGGAGCAATAGGTTCCCTATTTGGTGCATTTCTTTCCAAGAAAAATGATGTAGTATTAGTAGGAAGAAGCTCCCATGTAAATGCTATAAATAAAAATGGTCTTACAATTAAAGGAAAAACCCAGTTGAATGTAAAAATTCACGCTGTAGACTCAGCCGATAAAATTCCTTTTTCTCCGGATCTTATAACCATAACTGTAAAATCTTATGATACAGAAACTGCGATAAAAGAAATAAAGTCGCATATCGGCGATAATACTATTGTTTTGCCTCTTCAGAATGGCTTAGATAACATAGAAAAAATTAAAAAACACGTTAGCCGTGAAAAAATAATTGTCTGCACTACTACCCATGGTGTTGTTTTTTCTGAACCCGGTTTCATAAAACACACTGGAATAGGAATAACAATTTTGGGAGCATTAACCAATAAAAACACACAAAATGTAAAAAATATTGCAAATATTTTAAGTGATGTAGGAATTAAAACAGCTGTTAGTAATGATATAATTAAAGAGATTTGGATTAAAGCAATAGTAAATTCTAGTATCAATCCACTTACTGCACTGTTTAATTGTAAAAATGGTTATCTTTTAGAAAATCCTATCTTAGAAAATATTTTAGAAAAGATTTGTGAGGAATCTACTAGTATCGCAAGTGCTTCTGGAATAGATGTAAAACCTTCTGATATGATTAGAAAAACAAAAGAAGTAGTAAAGGAAACTTATGAAAACCATTCTTCGATGCTTCAAAGTGTTTTACAAGGTAAAAAGACTGAGATCGATTCAATAAATAGAAAAATAGTGGAAGTCGGTAAGAAACATAACATCAAGGCATTGATGAATGAAATATTGGTTTATTCCATTAAATCCATGTGTGAGGGTTGATATGAAAATATTTGTGACACGGAGAATTCCAGAACCAGGGCTAGAACTCCTTAGAAAGAATCATGAGATAGAGGTTTTCCCTCGTAACAGGATTCCAACTAAAAAAGAAATAATTGATGGAATAAAAGGAAAAGATGGCCTCCTTTGTCTTCTTACTGACCCTGTAGATAAAGAAGTAATTAATTCAGAACCTAATCTTAAGATGATTGCTAGTTATGCTGTTGGTTACGATAATATAGATGTAAAAGTAGCTACAGAGAGAGGCATACCTGTTAGTAATACACCTGGCGTTCTCACTGATACTACTGCTGAGATGGCATGGGCTCTTCTTTTTTCAGTTGCTAGACGGATTGTTGAAGCTGATTCGTTTACAAAAGCTGGAAAATTTGAAGGATGGGGGCCTATGCTTATGCTTGGACAAGATGTTACTAATAAAACGCTGGGAATTGTTGGAGCAGGTAGAATTGGAACAGCTTTCGCTCTGAAAAGTAAAGGATTTTCCATGAAAGTTTTGTACGTAGATGGAAAAACCAACTCTACATTAGAAAAAGAACTTGGAGCAAAAAAAGTGGAGTTTAATGATTTACTCAAACAATCAGATTATATTTCTCTACATGTTCCTTTACTTCCATCTACGCATCACTTAATCGGCGAAAAAGAGCTAAAAATGATGAAGAACACAGCAATTCTTATCAATACATCTCGTGGCCCTGTTATTGATGAGAAAGCACTTGTTAAAGCTTTAAAACAAAAATGGATTTTTGGAGCCGGACTTGATGTTTACGAGCATGAACCAAAAATAACTGAGGAGCTAAAGAAACTCGATAATGTAATTCTTCAACCTCATTCAGCTTCTGCAACGTTTGAAACTCGTTCTAAAATGGCAGTTATGGCTGCAGAGAATATGATTGCAGGTCTTAAAGGAGAAATTCCACCTAACTGTGTAAACTCTGAAGTATTTAAAAATAAATTAAAAAGAAAGGAGTTAGTAGGAGACTAAACTAATTTTAGCAGTCGTTCTAACAATGGAAACATATCAATTCTTTCCAAAAAATTTTGTAAAAACGAAGATATTTCCCTTGTTCTTGATCTTGCCGTCCCACTCCCTGTTAATACTAAGGATATATCATTACAAGGATCATCTCCATCTATGAGCAGGGTAACTTGCTTTGCACCTTTAGATTTAGGCTTAAAATCTACACCTATTGCCCTTCCCCAACCAACTGGTAAAGTAAAAGCTCCTCCATTTTCTGTAATGACAAACTCATCTAAATCTCCTGATACAAGAGAAATGTATCCTGTTGCCGTTAATTCACCAATATTGGATAAAAAACAAACAGGTCTCCATCTATATTCACCAACTTTGACCTCTCCAAATTCAAGTTTATGATATGAAGTTCGTAAACGAGGGCAAATATAATCGTCGTATACACGAATTCTTAAATGTACATCATCGTCATCATAATTTTCTGATCCATCTTCTCTTCCATCAAAACAAGCTTGATATCCAAGCATATATCCACCAGTACCACTTAAATCCATACCATTTGTTATTATATTATATTCAAATGTAACTGATCTTTTATCTACCGAATACCCGTTAATATCACAAAAATCATCTAAAAATACATCTCTATCCCATACTTCTATTTTTATTGTGACTTTCTCTTTTTGTCCTATATTCCATGTATGATCTGCATTTATATCATCACAATATTGTAAATCATCAGGCATATCATATCTCCAAAAATTATCACCGTCATTATCTACACCCCCATAAACCCATATCTTAAAGTAAAAATCAGCGAGAAAATTTGGGGATCCTAACCAATCGACATCGATATAATCTAACATATAAATACTAACTAGGTCTATAGTTAAATGTGTATCTTCATTCATTGAACTTATTTCAGGGTTTTCAGTTTTTATATTGTTATTTATTCCTATAGCAGAAACGTTTGTGATACCTGCAGATATTAAACAAATTAAAATTCCAATAGTAATTGTTTTCCTTTTCATCTTTATCACATCATATTATATTTTTATAAAATAAAGCGTATTTAAATAGTATATAAGCTTTATGGTCTAATTGTCATATTTAAGTTATTAAAAAGAAAAAAAGAGAGATGATTTTAAAAAATCATCAAACGGTTAATATCCATTGCAACAGTGGAAACTGCTCGAGCAATTTTTCTAAAAACTGTATAAGCAATGGGTTGACTGCTCTGCTCCTTGGCATTGTAACAGTAAGTGAATCAGACCAGGGGCTTTCGGCATATAAACGATCTCTTGCTTTAACTTTTATTTGATAATCTCCTTGTTTAGACCAACTATGCTGAGATGTACATTCTACACCTGAGGTGTATGGACCAAGCCAACCAGAGTTAGTTCCATCTCCCCAGTCGAAAAGATAAAAAACATCATCTAAATCAGCATCTTCTGTTTCACTTCTATAGGTATAGGTTTTTTTTGGTTTACCACTTGAAGGTCCTGCAGGTGTGTTTGGTTTATCAGGGTGTTCATTGGGCCAAAACGCTGAACTTGGTGTACCTGGATCTTCATTAATATAATCGTCACCATCATTGTCAATATAAATTTTTACCTTAAATCCACTAGATATATCGTATTCCCCATCATCTTCATCAACGAGTCCATCTCCATCATTATCTCCTTCAGAAGCTTCATAAATATGTTTTATTGCGTATTCATACCATTCTCTTGTAGTGATTATTCCATCCTTGTTCCTATCTCCTTTTAAATATCCTCCACCAAAAAGTTTACTTTCTTCTTCTAAAGCTTCAAGTTGATTATAAGTAAAATTAGTCATAAAAGAAGCATTTGATGAATTCCATGGAACATGCTCATCAGGGTCAACTACCTTATCATTATTTTTATCATTCCACCAATACCAAGTTTCACCAGGATCTTGTTCTCCATTATCATTTTCATCACAAGATGCAGGTACTTTCAATTTTCTAACATACTCATCGGGTGTAGCAATTCCATCACCGTTAGTGTCTTCCCAGAAGTATGGATATTCATATTCTTCTTCATTTGCTCCGCATGCTGCTTCAATATTTATTTTGTTAGGACCATATTCATCCCAATCAGCATCTTCAGCATGTTGCACATCCTGAGTTCCATCCTTAAATCCACCAGAGTGACAAGCATCAAGCTTAACAGTAATTGTTACACATTTTGGAAAACCAGAAAGCCAACCACAAAGGTCATCATCTGTTATATCCTGGCTATCATTGGCTAGTATTGTTTCATCATAATCATCTGTTTCATCATTTTTATCAACAGTTTGGTTGTTACCATGGCCACTGAAGAAAAATAAAAACTCGTCATTAGGCTGTGGATTAGGCGGGTCTTCATCTGGATCATCCTTAAACTTATTTATCCATGATCTAATGTTTGTTCGGGTTGCATCATCACCTGTAAGTTTTTTCATTCTTGATTCAGCCCAGCCTGTTTTTCCCTTTAATGTTTCATACATAGCATTAGCTGCATTTTCTGCACCCTTTAGCTCATGTTCTGATCCAGAATAATTACAACCAATAAATATACCATAAAACTTTGTATTTCCTGTGCCGTCAGTTATTCTTGGAGTTCCATGATTACATTCTTCAGTAAAATATATTGTAACGTCATCAGAACCATAGCCACCTTCAACATCATAAAAAGTAACAGTAATCGTATTTTCTCCAACAGCTAAAGGTTCAATATCAATACTAAATTGGTAGTAACCAACTGGATCAATTTCCTCTCCACCAGTCTGTGAACCATCTTCCCATTCCCAAAGCCATTCCCAGTAATTCATATAGATTTCACTTGCTGCATAACCTTCAACGACAATATATGGGTTGGTAACCTCTGCACCATCCTCTGGACTCGTTATCTCAACATATGGATTTTGAAATAATGCCGATGTTTTTTTACTAGCAATCTGCGCATAGGAAACACTATTTAATGCCGCTAAAGTCATAACTAAACACAAAATTATACCTATCATTTTCTTTTTCATGTTCCTTTTTACCTCCCTCAAATGAAAATAATATGGATTAATAATATATAAAAGTCTCCTTAACGATTGTTAAGGAGTGAAACTAATTTATTTAAAATAAACAATATAAAAAATTAAAGGGTAAATGTCCAAATCTCAGGTTCTGTTGGTAAATCTTCTTTTTCGATATCTATCTCATTTCCAACCGGAATTACTTTGTATTTTGCTTGTGCCAAGAAAGGATCAATTCCAGAAATAGATAGTGAAAGTCCACCTATCTTGTAATGCATTGGAACAATAATCTTTGGTTTTATCTTGTTTATCACATTCCAAGCTTGTTTATCATCTACCGTAAATGTTCCACCAATCGGTACAAATAAAATATCTACATCTCCTATTTTTTCAACTGTTTCATCATCAAGATCGTGACCCAAATCACCTAGATGACAAAATTTTATTCCATCTATTACAAATTTGTACATTATATTTGGACCACGTTTCGCTCCAAAATCTTCATCATGGAAAGAGTCAACACCCATTATTTCAATGTTTGAAATAGTTCTTTTACGGCTATCTGTTACAACTTTAGAATCCTCTTTTTCAACGGTTTTAACACTATTATGATCATAATGATCATGAGAGACCAAAATAATGTCACCTGCAACACTTGGTGCAGGAATTCCTATTGATTTTCCGTCGTGCGGATCAGTAACCAGCGTCAAATCATTTGTAATTTCCCAACATGCATGACCATGCCACCTTATTTGCAACATATTTTTTCTCCCCTGGTAAGCAATACTAATCACAAAATGATTATAAAAAAATTATGGCCGTAACCGTCCAAATTTAATATAATCAATTTTGGATTTTGAGACTTGAGCAAGACAGATTTCTTTCTTTACTGAATGTGCAAGACGAACAGCACGAGATATTTCTTCCCAAATGCTTTTGAAATCTGCACTTACTACATGAATTAGATATTCTGCATGTATTTCGTTGGGATCTTTTGTATATGCTCTAAAATGTGATCCAAATTTAAAACCAGTTTTGACAATGAGACCACGTTTTTTTAAATTTTCAAAAACAGATAATCTTTGATTTATATCTGGCTGATTTCTAGAAATAATGTTATCGACTTTTTCTTTAGATATTTTTTTTCCACCAGGTATTGAAATCTCAATAATTCCTCTTTTATTTAGATATAATGTTTCAACATATGAAATTTGCAGCCATTCTCCAAAGGGCTTTCCAAAAAACTCTTTTTCAAACAAAGCCCTTGCAAGTTTTTTATCAAAAACAATAGCTCTATTATCAAGTAAAACACATCTGCCTTTTGGAAACTTATGTTCTTTGATTTTTCCTTTTATATCTAGAATCGAAGTATCATAATAGGTTATATCTCCTTCTTCATCAGCGATTGCAATCCACAAGGCACTTCCACTTTTTGTTACATTTCTGATTGTTGTTTTGATTTTTTTCAAATCAAGTTCGTCTCTTTCTGAAAAAGTAATCACATAAAACTGGTTTTTAACTTGATAAAAAGTTATAATTTTATCTTTTTCAAATAAATGTATTGAATGCCCTCTTTTTCTAAGATCTTTAAACACTAGATACTTTATTTCAAAATGCGAAATTTTGTTTGAGGCAAGGGCAACTAATGTCTCAAAATCAACTTCATCTTTTCCTTTTTTAATTTGAATTTTACCTTCATCAAGTAAAAAAGCCCCTTCGATTAGATCTAATTGTAATTTGTTTTCTGAAGTAACTTTACCAAAATGGCTCTTGTTGTAGAGCCTTCCAATGTCTTTTGGTTTTTTGACGATTATTTTATCGCCTATCAATTCTCCACATATTTGCATTATAAAAGCCTATAAGTGTAAGTGTTATTTGTTTTTTTTGTAATAATCCTTTATGCTCCTAGGCATGTCTTTTTTAGAGAAATATGGATGCTTCGGTCTTTTTTTATAGTCATCAATACGCTTTTGTATCCATTTTTCATGAATTCTCTCTTCTTTTTTAAATGATATACCACTAATGATTAAACCTACTCCTATGCCAGCAATAGCTGAGAGTATTGATACTGATACAATAATCAAGAACCAGTTTTCTGTAACAGCCCCCTCAATTTTAGGCAATCCAACATATCTAGATGATGCTGATCCAAGTGTACTATTTGTAAAACCCAAGGCACCTGCGATCATACCACCGTATTTGTAATATAGAAGAGCGCTATCAAAATCTGATTCATTTGCCAAACTCTCAGCATATTCATAATAACTTACTGCGAGTACAGGCTCTATGCCTTGTTGTCTACTTTTTGCTATTTTGCTAATTGCGTTCTCACTTGCAAGTTGAATTCTATCTTCTGCTTCAGCACCAATAATTTCGATGGCAAGGTTCGCTCTGACAGTTGCTTCCAAAGCTTCAAATAAAGCAGCAGCAGGATAACCTTTTTCCAAATCATCTCTTGCTGTTTCTAACAAATCTTCAGCATAACTTAGATAATTTGATGAATCACTAGCTATTGAACCCATTTCACTGAGAATTATACTTGAGTAAACAGTTGCTTGTTGTGCTTCCTCAATATATTCTAACGCCATATTCTCTAATGTATCTTCATCTAATTTTCCTGTTTCATTGAAATAGGATCCAATATCAATCCACCAACCTATACTATTACTTCTTTCAACAACAAAAGAGAGTTGGTATAAAAAATCTAAAACTTCAGAATAGAAATTTAATCCATCGTTATACTTACTCTCTGCAGCATCTAAATACTGTTTTGCTTCTGATGCTCTTCGTTGTGCAGCACCAACTGATTGAAGTGAGATGAAACCACTAATTTCAGCGTTTTTAGCGTTTTTGCTTGCATCGTTATGCCCAGATTTTACTTCTTGAAGTAAATCTTCAATAAACGAGTCATCATCTGTGTCCCAGTAATTACAGGCATATAAAACAAATCGTGAGTAAATCAAAGATTGAAATGATTTGCTGGTACTCGTGTAATAAGTTTCGTTTTCATAGGCTTCTTCAGAATTTTTTAGTCTTTCATTTGCAGTATCAAGATATTCCTCAATATCATTCTTGTAGTACGTTGGATATTGATTTGGTATATCTGTATTTTCAAGTTCTGCAATTGCATCATCATAAGACTCAGTTGCTTCTTCTAAAAGATTTGTTGCAAGCGGCTCCATAGATGCAATATAATCTTCTGTTGTTAACTCACCATCTGTTTCATTGAAAAAGAATCTATAACCTGTAAAATTTTCAACAGCTTCATTAACATCTGCAACCTCGGTAACGGTTATTTCATAATTATCCCATGCATAATCTGCAACATTTCGTGTAACAGGTCTCGTAACAGTTCTAGTCCACCCATTTACAGTTTCAGTAGTTGTTACCATTTCTGTATAAGTTCCTTGACCGTAAGGGACTAAAAAATGTGTAGCACCTACAGAATTTGCCGCGTCAATTTTTTGAGGGATTCCACCTATTGGACCAATACTTCCATCGGGGTTTATCATACCAGTCATAACAGTTTTATTACTCATCTCCCAATTTTCAAGGAGAGATATAGTTGCAACAGTCATAATTGCCCCTGCAGAAGGTCCACCAATAATAGGTGCAGAGGTTCTTACAACAAAAAAATAGTCATAACTAGATGGATTAACATCACAATTCTCATCATTTTCAACAAGAGCACTTGCAACTTTTACTGCAAGACGAGCAGAACCCTGCATATCAACCTGTGTTAGAGGTAAAGTATCAACAAAAACCCTGCCACTACCATTGCTTTGGATTGTAACTGTAATTGTAGAAATTACACCAACATAGCCTTGGTCAGTGCTTGCAACAGCCGGAGCATAAACTGTGACATTACGATAAACTATTGATGCCTCCTCTTCATAAATTTGACCGGGATTTGAATCTGCCAAAGCAAACTGTGAAGGCCAAGAGCAAATTATAGCTAGAATAGTTATGATTATTGCAATCTTTTTAAACATCATATGTTCCCCAGATAAACCAGTGCTTAATATTAGGTCGCATAGAAATAACCCATTAAAAAATGTTTTGAATAGAATTTTTTTAAAAATTATGGGAAGGAGGAGGGTTAAGGGTATCCGCCAAGCCTAAGACTTGGGTCGCCAAGAAGTACCCATTGTGTTAAAGATTTAGCGTGATCTAAGAAGTCCATGTCAAAGGTTTCCCAATAGGAATGAAGAGTGTTACGATAGACGTCACCTAGAATTGCATATTCATTAACATCGTACTCCATGCGATATTGTTTGAAGAATTCAATGCATATTCCACCATCAAGACCCCCAACAAGGCAATCTTTACCAAGAATTCCATAGCCAAGACCAGTATTTCCAATTGTTGCAATAGCACCTTTACGAGGCATTTTTACTAGATACCAACTGAAACATTCGGGAACAGGTGTACCATGGCACCACGTATTTTTCTCATTGCGTTTGTCAAATAATGCTGGTATCATAGAAACATTGAACTGACTGTTATGGCATCCTCCAATCAAAATAACTGGTAGTTTATCATAATTTGTTATTCCTTCCAGGGGGAACATTTTCCTGAATGGGAATTTTATATAAGGGAAATCGCCTTTAGGATCAATAACTGATATACTTGGAATACTGCCATGCCTTCTGTTACCAGGAATTCCTGGGAAATGGTCAGACCAAAGGTTTGGATTTCCATGACCTGACAAGAAGGCGAAACCACAGCCTTCACTTAACGAAGAAATAATTTCATCTGGACCTGTTAATGTTCCATTAGATGCCCAAAGAATTTCTCTCTCAAACTCTTCAGGCATATAGTACAGTGCTCCTCCTCCACCTTTAAGCATTTTTTCACCAGTTACCCATTCTCCTTCGTAGTACATTTCAGAGCCATTTCTCCACTCATCAAAAACTTTCTCGTCCTTCTCATTTAGGATCCATACATTAATGTTTGTTACATTTCCATATGGGCTAGGATCATACGTTTTTCCACGTATATGCAAAACTCCATCTGTGTAATTCAAATTTGCCCAACCGGTAATTGAATTACCATATGCATGTCCTTCAATAATACTATCATTAACAAAGTCATCATATCCTAGTACATTTCCATCTGAAACTGATACTATTTCAGCAATTGGGTCATCTGGATATTTCTTTATTCTAAGATGATCATCATGATTAAAAGTCAAATTTGTTGGTTGTGACCTGTTTAATGTTATATGTATTTTATCGGCTTCTCCATACTCCCAATTAGGTCTTTTATTACTCGCTGCAATAATTGTATACTCCCCATCTGGAAGACCTGTAGTATTCCACTGAAAGTCTAAATCTTCTTGATCTAAAAATCCATCACCTGAGATAACAACCATCTTTTCAAACCATTTTTTACCATATGTGTTTTTTTCATAGTTTATAATCTTATTGACAACTGTTCTTACTTCCAATATGTTTCGACATGCTAGCCTACCAAGAGCTACATCAGGGTCCATATCAATAGTATCATTTTCATAAGGAAACCCTTTAGCTTTCATTCCCCATGCTGCAATGACACCATCATCGTTGGAATCCCAATCATCAAAACCACCGGTACCGTTATATATGTCAGCATAGTAGAGATCACAGAGAACACCAGGATCAAATATTTTTGCGATAGTCAAAGGATGTTCTGGATCATCGTAGAAATTTTGGTATCTGACAGGAACATGCCACCATCTGACTCCATAGTTCCTATGCTCTCTGGGGTTTGCCCATAGCTTGCTTTTCAACCCGCCTACTAGCAAAACATATGTAATATCGTGTTTTTCTATTGCATCTTTTATGAAATATTTGATCTCCTCAGGTTCATCAACACCATCGTATTGTCTATATATCGACTCAGTTGTTTTTAAAAACGTTTTAACGCCAAAATTATTTTTATGTCTCACTAGTCTCCAAAGAAACAAAGAAAATTTTCTTGGGGCAATAATAACCATATCATATTTGTCTTCTGTTGGAAATGGAGTTGCATCGGGTGGATCATAGGTTATCTTTATTTCTGCGTTTTCTGCAACAGATATCTTATTCAAAGCAGGGGAATATCTAACAGGATAAAGTGGAACTACAACATGGGTCACCCTTATATTTTTATCATTTAATCCACTGCTAATGCGATAGCTATACCAGGTAGATGGAAATAATTCCTCACTTGCATACATTTCTTCATTCTTTACAGGTTTTACAACTATGTTTTCCTCGGACGCAACTAGGGGTATATGTGGAGAGGCAGGGCGAATTTCCTTATCAATTTCGTACTCTCGCACATTGTTTACTATTACCTCAACTTTGATATTACGTGCACCAAACGGCAGTTCAAAAGTTTTTATAACCTTTGGAAGAACAGGATCGCCCGGATTCATCACGTATGTTGATATATCTTTAAGATTAACCTCAATATATTCACTATTATAATTTTCTATGGCAAATTGTGAAAATGATAATGTCATCATATTAGATTTTTCTACAGTTTTGTCATCATCATAGTTATTGATAGTTACACTATTGGTAACAGCAACTGCTCCAAGTCCACTTAAAACTAAGAATCCTACTACGAAAATCGGTAGAATTTTTTTCATATTTTTAAACCCCCATTATAATATACAATGGTAGATATATAAATCTTTTTAAAAAAGATTTTGTAAAAATAGGGTGAATACTTTATTTTAAATAAAAAGAAAAAGAAAGAGAAAAATGCTCCTACTTTCTAATAAGATCCAAGGAGCTAAGTTCTGCTGATAGCTTTTCTACTGCAAGTGCTACGTCTTCTGTTTGTCTTGCACCAGTGCAAACGATTTTTCCAGAGCCAAACAATAACATTGCTACCTTTGGTTCCCTAATTCTATAGACCAGCCCTGGGAATTGTTCTGGTTCATATTCAACGTTTTCCAATCCCAAACCCATTGCTACCTCATTGAGGTTAAGCTCTGTACCAAGGTCAGATATTGCTACGATATTCTGTATAACAATCTTAAGATCCTTATAAACATCTACACCTAGCTTCTTGAGTTTCTCTGCTATTATATCTACGGTTTTACGTACGTCTTCGACATTTTTTGCACCGGTACAATTGGCTTTACCGCTTCTAAATAATAGGGTTGCTGTTTTCGGTTCATTTAATCGATAAACCAGTCCAGGGAACTGTTCTGGTTCGTATTCTGCTTCTTCTAATGATTGTGCTATTACATCTAGATCTAGCTTGTCCGCAAAAGATGTAGATGCTACAATATTTTCTACGATTACTTCTGGCATAATTTTTCTTCTCCTTTTTTATAAAGCTCCTAACGATGTAAGCTTTTCTTTCATTTTTTCAATGGCATTGGTTGCATCTTCAATTTTTTTAGTTCCTGTACATACAACTTTTCCGGAACTAAAGAGAAGCAATGATGCTCCAATGTCATCCATTTTATAAATCAAACCTGGGAATTGTTTGGGTTCGTAATCTGCTTTTTCTAACAATAAACCCTTAGATATCGAGTCTAGGTCCAACTCTTTTTTTAGATCTGTTGAAACAACGATATTTTGTGTTTCCACCTTGAGTTTTTTCTTTATCTTTATTTTTTTTCCTTTTATTTTATCGATTAACTTTTTTATTGCAGTTTCGGCGTCTTCAATTTTTTTAGTACCCGTACAGATGACTTTTCCATTGGATAGAAGTAAAACAGCGCTTTTAGGTTCATCAAGCTTCAATGTTAAACCTGAAAACTCATCTGGATTATACTTGAACTCTGGTAATTTTTCAGCTAACTGCTCTAAATCCAAACCATTTGCTATCTGAGCATAGGCTACAATGTTCTCAATTGTAATATCTGTCATATAATACCGGCCTTCCCTTCCTGGAGTATATAAAGGCTTTTTATAAACGTTTCGTTTGTCATAAGGAGAAAAAGATTTTTATAAAAATTCACCAAATATCATCAATATCTAGGTCACTATCTTTTTTCTTAGTTTTTGTCTTCTTTTTGTCTTCATTTACTTTGTCAAGCATACCACGGAATTCATCGGTTCGGTACTCAATACGTCTTTCACAGCTTGCAACAGCTAATTCTCCTCGTGTCCTTTCTATAAGACCACGGACCATGTCTTGTTTTTTCTTAATAGGAATAAGACCAGATGGATAGTCAAAACGAATAATCACATCATAAATTTCTTCCATCATATCCAGATACTTATCAGCTATTTTCGCCTTGCCCTGACGAATAGAATCAAGAGCAGACCTGCGTAGTTCACCGACTAAATCACAAAGCCCCATAAGATACGAACTATATGTTGTTTGAATTTTGTCAGGATCTGGTAAATCCTTACCCTGCATTATATTATAAAAACAATTAGCTTCAACGAACTCTTGAGCAGCATTTTCAACAAAACCAGCATGATATAAATCAGGATGATCTTTAGTTATATCATAAAGACCAATGAGTTTTCCAGATGCTTGTTTAATATTTGTGCTTGCGTTTTTCATTTTCTTCTGATGAATAAGTTGAATTGCTTTCCTGCAACCAATGATTATCTCACGAGAAGAACGAAGAGCCTGCTCGCGGATTTTATCTTTGTCATCTATGCTTTTCTCTATTTTATTGACAATTTTATCTAAATTTTTCATTGTAACTGACAAAGAAGCAAGATATAATTATATTTTTTCCTTCACATGAATTTTTTATTTACCCAAAAATCTGGCTCTTCACCGTTTAGAACTTTGTTCATCTGTTCGGCACAAATAGTACCAGCACGAATCTGAGCTTCCTTAGTGCTCGCACCAAGATGGGGTGTAAGAACTACGTTATCTAACTCTAGTAATTTTTTATTCTGTGTAGGTTCTTCTTCATAAACATCAATTGCTGCACCAGCAATTTTACCATTTTTAAGAGCGTCATAGAGTGCTTTTTCTTCTACTACACCACCACGAGCACAATTAATCAAATATGCACTAGGTTTCATAAGACCAATTGTTTTACCATTAATCAAATAATGAGAATCTTTTGTATGAGGAATATGAAGTGATACATAATCAGACTCTTTTAGTAAATCCTCGAGTTTTGTACAAGTTGCCCCCATTCCTTTTGCTCTCTCATCAGTACAATGGGGAGAATATACTAATACATTCATACCAAAACAATTTCCATATTTTGCAACAGTTTTAGCAATATGAGATGAACCAATTAACCCAAGTGTTTTACCGTTTAGTTCAATTCCTTTGAGTTGTTTTTTAATCCATTCACCTTTTTTCATTGAAGCATCAGCTTTAGGAACAAAACGGGCTAGAGCAAGCATATGAGCAATAGTGAGTTCAGCGACACTTGTTGTTGAACCAGTTGGTGAATTTACTACTTTTATTCCATTTTTGGCAGCTGTTTCAATATCAATATTGTCAACACCGACACCAGCCCGACCAATAACTTTTAAATTTCCTTTGGCGCCAGCTTCTACAATTTCAGTTGTAACTTTAGTTCTACTACGTACCATTAATGCATCATATTTAGAAATCTCATTTAGAAGGGTTTCATGGTCCATTTCGTCATAAGTAAGTTCATGACCTGCATCTTTGAAAACCTGTAATGCTTCATTTGCTGATTTATCAGTTACTAATACTTTCATAATAATTCCCCGATTCCCGATATATAAAAACCCCTAAAAATCTTTACGCTAGATGATCCATGCGAAAATCAATACCTGGGTACTCTGCTTTTTCCCCAAGTTCTTCTTCAATTCTAATGAGTTGATTGTATTTGGCATTTCTATCACTTCTAGCAGGGGCGCCAGTTTTAATCTGACCAGCACTCGTTCCAACAACAAGATCAGCAATAAAATTATCTTCAGTTTCTCCGCTTCTATGGCTAACTACGGCAGTCCAGCCCTGGTCATGTGCCATCTTTATAGCATTTAATGTTTCAGTTACAGACCCAATTTGATTTAGCTTAATGAGAACAGAATTTGCTGCACCCAGCTCAATTCCTTTCTGTATTCTTTTCGTATTAGTAACAAATAAATCATCACCAACAATCTGAATTTTATTACCCAATTTTTTAACCATCTCCACCCAAGAATCCCAATCATCCTCAGCAAGACCATCTTCAATGCTTACAATAGGATATTTCTTACAAAGATCGACATAGAAATCAACCATTTCCCTGCCAGAATATGATTTTTTACCGATCTTATATGTTCCATCGTAAAAAAACTCACTTGATGCAGAATCCATCGCGATTTTCATCATACCAGCATAACCAGCATTCTCAACTGCTTTAAGCATCAAATCTAACCTATCATTTACATTAGTGATCTGCGGAGGAGCAAAACCTCCTTCATCGCCAATCAGAACCCCTCCAGCACCAAATTTTTGTTTTAAAAGTTTAGCCAAGTGATGATAGCTTTCGGAAACCATTCTGATGCCTTCAGAAAATCTCTTTGCTCCTGTAGGCATAAGCATGTGTTCCTGTATTGAATTCTCTTGCCCCGCATGTTTGCCACCATTAATTACATTACACATAGGAACAGGTAGTTTATGTGGTATTACTCCAAATAATTCTCCAATATATGCGTATAAAGGAATATTCTTATCAGCGGCTCCAGCCTTGGTTACAGCCATTGATACAGGAAGTATCGCATTTGCACCAAATTTATCCTTATTTTCAGTCCCGTCTATTTTTAGCATGATATTATCAATAGTCTCTTGGTAAACGGGTTCAAGCCCTTTGAGCTTTGGAGCAATTTTTTTATTAACGTTTTCAACAGCTTTTAATGTCCCTTTACCAAGATATCTTGATTTATCTCCGTCTCTTAATTCCAATGCTTCGTGTTGACCAGCGCTTGCTCCACTGGGGGTCATTGCTCTAAAAATTCCATTTTCGGTAATTACATCTACTTCAACGGTAGGATTTCCTCTGGAATCTAAGACTTCTCTTGCTTTTATCTTGATGATTTCGGACATCGCCTCTCCCTAACCCCAATATGTATTCATTAAATAAAACTGTTTATCTTATTTCCCACAGAAACACTTAATAACACAAATCACTTTTGCCCTTCGGGAGGTAAAGTATGCCAACAACATTGATGTATATATTGATAATAATAGTAATCTTCTTGCTGATGATAATCGCGTCAGCAATAAAAATAATGGCCGAGTACCAAAGAATTGTCGTGTTTAGATTAGGTAGATTAATAGGAATAAAAGGGCCAGGTCTTGTGTTTATTATACCTATAATTGATAGTTATATTAAACTCGATTTACGAACACGAGTTATAGACGTCCCGAAACAGAGAGTAATCACTGAGGACAACGTCACAGTTGATGTTGATGCAGTAGTATACTTTAGAATAACTGATCCAGAAAAAGCTGTAATTGAAGTCCAAAGATACGATGTAGCTACAAGCTTACTGGCACAGACAACTCTTAGGGATGTATTAGGTCAAAAAAGCTTGGATGAACTTTTATCAAAAAGAGAAGAACTAAACAAAGCCCTACAAACGATCATTGATGATGGGACAGACCCCTGGGGAATAAAAGTTTCAGCTGTAACAATTCGAGACGTAGCCCTTCCCGAAGAAATGCTAAGAGCTATTGCAAAACAAGCTGAAGCAGAAAGAGAAAAACGTTCAAGAATTATTATTGCAGAGGGAGAATTCCAGGCTTCTCAAAAAATGTTAGATGCTGCCAAACTATATGAACAAGCACCAACTGCGCTAAGGCTGAGGGAACTTCAGACTCTTTCAGAGATAGCACGAGAGAAAAACCTTATAGTTGTACCCGGTGGAGATATAGGAAAAGTTGCTGGTATTGCAAAAGCTGTTAACAAACCAGTCAAAAAATGAAACTAAAACTCCCCTTCTTTTTTCTTATTTTTTTACTTATTTTTTCGTCTTTAGGTTCAATTGCACAAAGCTCAAATGTACTAGTTGTTGAAGTAACAGACACAATCGATCAGTCAACAGTCGAGTCATTAAAAGAGGCGATGGAACAGGCAGAAAATGAAAATTCAGAAGCTATAATACTTCTGTTAGATACACCTGGCGGAGGTCTTCAGCAGACTTTTGAAATTGCTGATTTGATTAATGAAAGTGAAATCCCAGTTGTTGGCTATGTTTACCCGTCAGGTTCAAATGCATGGTCTGCTGGAACATTTATTTTGATGAGTACTCACATTGCTGCTATGGCTGATCATACTGTAATAGGTTCATGTCAACCGGTAGAAATTACTGCAGAAGGAACAAAATATATTACAGAATCTAAAGTAATTAATGCTCTTGTAAGTTGGATTCAAACTCGAGCTGAAATGTTTGAAAGAAATCAAACAGTAGCTGCTAAGTTTGTCTCTGAAAATCTTAATTTAAACTCTACTCTAGCAAAAGAATATGAGGTTATCGAGCATGTTTCTTCTTCTATTAATCAACTTTTACAGGATATCAATGGAACTATTGTTAAAACATCGAGTGGTGAAGTAGTACTTAACACGATTAATGTAAAACAAATTAAGTATTCTCCGTCAATTGGAATTTTAGTTATGAAATTTTTCTCAAATCCAATTCTTACCTCTCTTTTGTTAATGCTTGGTATTTTTGCTTTGATATTTGGAATTTCATCACCAGGATTTGGTGCTGAAGTGTTTGGCGTTATAGCTATTTTATTGGCACTTGTAGGATCTGGATTTGCTATTTCGATTTTAAGCATAATCTTTATAATTATTGGATGCCTACTGCTTATCATAGAAATATTTGCAACACCTGGATTTGGAGTAATAGGTATTGGTGGAATCATACTATTAATATTAGGTGGAATATTTCTAATACCAAGTTATTCTACTACAGAATGGGTGATATCAATGGATTGGATAAATGACGCAATATTAGTTATAATAGCAGTAGCTGTTGTTATAGCAATATTCTTTGCATTTCTTTTGTATAAAGTGATTCAAGTTAGAAGAAAGAGGGCAGCAGTCGGAGTTTTTATTGATGAAACTGCAAAAACAGTTGATAGAATAACACCTGACAAACCAGGTTATGTTCGCTTTAAAGGGGAACTTTGGCACGCTAAATCTGATACAACAATTGAGCCAAATACAAAGGTCATTGTTATAGAAAAGGATGAATCAACACTTAAGGTAAAACCAAAGGGATAATAAGCAAACATTAATCAACCCTTATCTTTTTTCCTCGTCTGGTTTTAAATGAACAACGGCATAAAAATTCAATTCCTTGGCGGCGTCGAAGAAGTAGGCAGATTAGCAATGGTACTAGAAACAGGCGACATTAGATTACTTTTTGAATACGGGATGTCTCCGGGTAAGCCTCCTAGTTATCCACTTCCTCCTCCTCCTGTTGATTTAGTTTTACTAACACATGCTCATCTTGATCACTCTGGAATGATTCCTTGGCTTTTTTCTAGAACTGATCAAAAAATTCTGACAACTCAATTGACAGGTGAGATTTCAGATTTGTTGCATAAGGACTCAATTAAAATTGCTAAAAGTGAAGGTTATGCTATTCCTTATAGTAGCTCTGATGTAAAAGAAGCCAAACAAAGCATTATGCCAATAGAGCCATCGCAAAGAAGAGAAATTGGAAATGATCATGCGATCGTATTTCATGATGCAGGACATATACCTGGTTCACTTATGTTTGAACTTATCGGGGATAAAAAAATATTGTTTACCGGAGATTTTAACGTTACCGATACAAGAATCGTGAAAGGAACAAAACCTGTTAATTGTGACATTTTGTTTTTAGAAGGAACATATGCTGGAAGGGATCATCCAAAAAAAAGGGAGGAAATGGAAAAAGAGCTTTTAGATAAAATCGATGAGGTTGTAAAAAGAGGCGGGGTAGCAGTATTGCCTGCTTTTGCTGTTTCGCGTTCTCAAGAATTAGCAATGGTTCTTAATAATTCAGGATTTAATGTCTGGTTTGATGGAATGGGTAAAAAAGTCTCCAAGATATTTTTAAGACATCAACGTTATCTTAGATCTGGTGAAAAACTTAAAAAGGCATTTAATAAATTAAATTTGGTCCACTCAGACCAGGGAAGAAAATTGGCTTTAAAATCTGAGGTTATTATAACATCAAGTGGTATGATGGATGGTGGGCCTGTTTTAAACTATATGAATAAGTTAAAAAATGATCCAAAAAGTGCAGTTTTGCTTACAGGTTATCAAGTCCCAGATAGTAATGCACGTCTTCTAGCTGATAAAGGTAGACTTGATTTCTTTGGTGTTGTCCAAAAAATAGAGTGCGAAGTACAATATTTTGACTTTTCAGCTCATGCAGGTCATAGCGAGCTAATTAATTTTGCTAAGGCTTGTAATCCTGAAAAAATTGTTCTAATGCATAGTGATAACAGAGAAGCTCTTGTCGAACCTCTAAAAGATGTTGCAGAAATATACACTCCAAATACTGGCGAATTAATTGAATTGTAACGTTCAGATAAAGCTTATATTTTATATGTATTTATGAGAATTGATTGAAAAAAAGGTGAAACCTTAAATGGCTGAACTAACACAGAGGCAAAAATACGATCTTAAGCGAAAAATTGAGGAGCTTAAAGAAAGTAAAGGTAGACATACAGAATTAATTTCGCTATATGTTCCTCCAAATAAGCAGATATTTGATGTTAATGCATATCTTAAGAACGAATATTCTCAGTCTCAAAACATTAAATCAAAGACGACCATGAAAAATGTTTTATCTGCTATTGAGTCTATTATGAGCAGGCTTAAACAATTCAAGCAGCCTCCTGAGAATGGTGTTATTTTCTTTGTTGGTCATAGAAGCGTTGGTAGCGATAAAACTGAAATGGTTGCATATGTAATTGAGCCACCTATGCCAATTTCCACATTTTTGTATCGTTGCGATTCTTTATTTTATACCGCGCCATTAGAGCAGATGCTACTTGAAAAAGAAATCTATGGTCTTCTCTTGGTTGATCGAAGAGAATGTACAGTCGGAGTACTAAAAGGAAATAGAGTGGAATTGCTTAAGTACATGACCTCTCAGGTTCCAGGTAAACATGGTAGAGGTGGGCAGTCTCAAAGAAGATTTGAGCGTCTTACAGAGATTGCAGCACATGAATGGTTTGTTAAATGTGGTGAAAAAGCAAGTGAGATATTTTTAGGGGAAGAAGGCATTAAAGGAATCTTTGTTGGAGGCCCTGGTCCCACAAAACAGTATTTTGTAGATGAGAATTATCTTCACTATGAAGTTCAAGAAAAGATTATTGATACGTTTGATACCGGGTACACAGACGAGTATGGATTGAAAGAACTTGTTGACGCAGCGTCAGAAACAATGGCTGATCTTAAGATTTCTAGAGAAAAAAAAATTATGAAGCGTTTTCTTAAAGAGGTTACAAAAACTGAGGGGAGCCTAGCAGTTTATGGTGAGCAACAGATTAGAAAAGCACTTAGAATGAGTGTTGTTGATACTCTTCTTCTTTCAGAGAGTTTGAGGAAATATAGAGTCAAATTAAAATGTTCATCTTGTGGGCACTCTGAGATGAAAACTATTTCTGAGGAGGCATTGAAGGAGTTTACTCCTCCTGTTTGTTCAAAATGTGGTAAATCAGCTCCTATGGAAATAGAGGACAAGATCGATCTTATTGATGAACTATCGGATCTTGCAGAAAAGACAGGATGTAAGGTTGAGCTTATATCACTGGGTAGTGAAGAAGGTGATTCTTTATATTCAGCTTTCAATGGAATAGCAGGAATCTTGAGATATCCAATAGAACTATAAAATTAGAGAAATATTAAAATAGAGCGTTATATTTACAGATTTGATATCTTGTAGATATTTATTTCATGTTAAAAACCGATGGTTTTATAAATAATGAAATATATTAATAATTAAGGAGGAGTAATATGACCTCTAGAGAAGATTTCAAATCATTCATTCCTGCAAAAAAAATAATACCAGAACTGACTATAAAAGCCATTATTGTAGGAGCCATTCTTGCTGTTATTTTGGGAGCAGCAAATGCTTACCTTGGGCTCTATGCTGGTATGACTGTTTCGGCTGTTATTCCTGGAGCAGTAATGGCTTTTGCTTTGCTCAGACCTTTTAAGGGTACTATCTTAGAAGTTAACATTGGTATGATGGGAGCTGCAGCAGGGGAGGCTCTTGCTGCTGGCGTAATATTTACTATACCTGCCCTTGTTATTCTTGGAACATGGACTGAGATTCAATATGTTGAAACTACAATTATTGCCTTACTAGGAGGTATTATAGGTGTTCTGTGGATGGTACCTCTTAGAAAAGCCTTGATCACTAAAACAGATCTACCATTTCCCGAGGGTATAGCTGTTGCCGCTGTTTTAACAACTACAGTCGGTGGAGAGAAATTATCTGAGACTGAAAAAGGCAGCGGAGTAAGTGGCATTTGGCTTGTTATAGGTGTTCTTATAGCTGCTCTTTTTAAATTTGGACAGGTTGCTTTGAAAGCAGTTAGTGGGGCTATTCATGGCATTATAAACATCGGTAAATATGACATTGGCGGAGGAGAAAAAACAGGCCATTTTTATGGTGGAGTTGCAGCATCTCCTGCACTTCTAGGCGTAGGATGGATTATTGGACCAAGGATAGCATCCTTCGTATTTGTAGGTGGACTGCTTGGTTGGGTAATTCTTACTCCTCTTATTGCACTTGCCACAGGATTACCAGTACCTGGAATACATCCAGATCCAATTATTGCTGCAAAACAATTAGAAGATGCTTTAATCTTAGGAAATGGCAATCCAGAAATCGGTGCACAAATATGGGGTTTCTTTGAAATATGGGGCAACTACATCAGATACATTGGTGTTGGTGCCATGCTCGTAGGTGGTCTTTACACCATCTTTAAATTAAGGGCTAATCTTGCATCTGGAATAAGAGAGGCAATTACTGGAATTAAGGGAGGCCAGGTTGCAGCTAAGAAAAGAACAGATCGCGATCTTAACTTTAAATTTGTTTTTCTAGCAATTGGTGCACTTACAATCCCTGTATTTCTTGTTTATGGAATGATATCAAATGAATGGGCTGTTTCTGCGTTTATGGCTGTTTTTGCTATTCTATTTGCGTTTATCGCTAGTGCAATAGCAGGTTACATGGCAGGTTTACTCGGGTCATCAAACAATCCTATATCTGGAGTTACTGTGATAGTTCTTTTAATCACCTGCCTTATTCTACTTGGCTTTGGCCTTAGCGGGACAGGTGCTTTTGGTGTCGCTATATTAATAGCAGCTATTATTTGTTGTGCGGCTGCTATCTCCGGAGATGTGTTACAGTCGATGTCTTGTGGTCAGATGGTAGGTGCTACCCCAAGAAACCAACAGATTGCAGAAATAATCGGAGTACTTGCAGCGGCTCCTATTCTAGCAATTGTAATACAGGCACTTGACAAGGCATATCACATAGGAAGCCCTGATTTGGTTGCGCCTCAAGCGTTTCTAATGGCAGGAATTACAAAAGGTGTTCTCACCGGTGAGATGATATGGCCTTTTGTCTTTGCAGGAATGGTACTAGCGTTTGTCCTCATTTTAATTGATCTACCTGTGTTACCGGTTGCTATAGGGATTTATCTGCCATTTACACTGAGCGTACCAATATTTGGCGGTGGTATAGTAAGACATGTAACAAACAAATATATACAAAGGAAATATGGAAGTGCTGAGGAAGAAGAGATCAGTGATTGGGAATTAGCAATCAAGCAAACTGGGGTCAAACCGAAGGAAAAAGTTATAAGAACAGGACTTCTTTTCACCGCTGGGCTTATAGCTGGAGAAGCACTGATGGGAGTTATAGTTGCATTCCTCATCATTGGAGGAATAGACCTTAGAATGTTTAATTTCCCACCAATACTGCCTGCGATACTAATATGGTTATTTATAGCAGCTCTCCTAGCATATATCCCGCTGAGGGTAATCATTGGTAATAAAGAAAAATAGACAAAAACACCGACTGCCAACAGTTGAAGAAATTCTTCAATGTAGACCAAGGAGAGTTGATTATGAATGGTCTACAAATGCAGAAGGTTTGGTAGAAATAAAGGTACCGAAGTTCAAAAGTAACTTCGGTAAATCTTTTTGTAAAGTTATCAGAAAAGAAAACACATTTACTGCAAACATGGATAAAATCGGGTCTGTAATATGGAAAAACGCTGATGGAAAAAATTCGGTAAAAGATATTCTAGAAATACTAAAAAAAGAATTTCCAAAAGAGGAAAACATGGATCAGCGTCTCTTTTTATTCTTACAGCAAATGCATAATCTCCGCTACATTAATTTGTAAGCAATAAACATTTATTCTGATAGTTATTTCGGAAAAGGCATTATCATGAAAGTCTATGAGCTTATAGACCACACGGCAGATGTAGGTTTAAAAGCCTACGGGAGAAATCTTTCTGAAGCGTTTGAAAATGCCGCTAAGGGAATGTTTGATATTATTACTGATAAATCTGAGATAGAATCTATAGGCCAATACAATATTGAATTAGAAGCACCTGATTTAGAACAACTTCTTGTTGATTGGCTTTCTGAGCTTTTATATTTAAATTCTGCAAAAAACCAGGTATTTGGTTTTTTCAAAGTAGAGCTTGATGAAAAAAACACTAAGCTTACTGCCAAAATATTTGGTGAAAAATTTGATTTATCAAAACACAAAATTGGTGCTGAAATAAAAGCTGTTACTTATCATATGCTTGAAGTTAAAAAGAAAAAACCTTGTCATGTTCAGGTTCTTTTTGATATTTAATTGGTATTTCCGACGGTTTTTTAAATCAAAAATGGTTTTAAATATTCATGAATAAAAACGTTTTAACATCAGTTTGTATAATTATTGGAGTTGTAATTATTCTGATTTCGTTCTTTTTGCCTTGGTATAACACAAAGGTAGTAAGTGGCGGCGTAGAACTTGGTTCTTCTTTATATTTGGATAGAGGAGAAATGGATATTATCGGGGGACAAAAAATAATACAAAGCAATCAAGGAGTTGACTTTTTAAATAATACTTTATATCTAACAATAGCAACTTTTATTTTATCTGTTTTAGCGTTAATTGGAGTAATTGGATTTTTTTATAATCTAAGTAATCGAAATATAATGAAAAAATAGGAATAACCTTTGGTATAGTTACCTTCGTAACCGCTATTACAACAGTATTTTACTTTATGATAGGGGCTCTTAATCAAATGCAAGAAACAAGAGATATGTATTTCTCATTTTCTGGTGCTGAAGATACTCTACCGGATATTGGTTTTTGGTGGAGCACAAATGTCAATGGTGCTCAACTATCAGCAGGCCCAGGATTTGCTTGGTATCTAATGATTATAGCAGGAATAATAGTATTGATATCTGCTATATTATTGTACAAATACCGGGTACCTCAAATACAAAAAGTATTGCAAACTCCCACCGCTGAACAATTTGAATATTGAAATTCACAACTCTTTTAGGTAATTAAAACCTCTAATTAAAATGACTATAATTGGGAGTATTATTAGTAATATACTCAGTAAACTGATTCCAATAGCTAAAGAATCTGTCTTAAATATTAATAAAAATAGAGAACCGAGAATTACAATGATTCCTACAACTATAAGATCCCTGCCAACATATTTATTCGATTTGTACCAGATTTCATCACTTGAGAGAGTCTTAGGGAGTCTAAAACCATATAGCCAATTTGGTTTGACTTTCTTAAGTAATAATGGAATTCCTAATATAATTTCTAGTATTCCAATCAAAATAAAAGCTAGTATTATTATTTCATAATCATACATAGTATATCTCTTATTAAATTGCGATTTTGTAATAACTTTTAGGATTTAAAATTAATACTTTCAATGAACCTTTATTGTTGTTTAAATAGTTAGAATTTAGTTACTATTTATCGAGTGGTCCTAGCCGGACGGTCCCCTCCATCAATTAATAATCTTTTTGGCTTCTCCTCCCGAAACCCCGTCCGGTTTCTCCTCACACTTCATGATAAGTATTATATGGGACATTTTAATAACGATTGTTAACAAATAGGTGTAAATCATGACATGCGGTAAGATCACAGAAGATATGAACATACGCGAAGTAATTGAGAAACACCCTGAAGTTATTCCAGTGTTTCAAAAATACAATATGGGATGCGTTGGATGCATCGCAGCATCATTTGAAAAAATAAAAGATATCGCTGCGGTTCATGGCGTTGACGTTAAAAAATTTGTAGAAGAGCTTAACGAAGCAATGAACAAATAAAATAACTGGTTTTTTACTCATGAGTTAAGCATAACTTGGACCTAGGACAAACCAATATCTCTACAGATGGTTTTATATATAACCAATTACAAATATTACTATGATTAATAGGTAAGTTGATATCATTGATAACAAAACAAGACATATTGGAACTTGAAACACGAAGAAGGATTTACAATATAATTTTAAAATATCCTGGATTGCACTTACGTGAACTTTCAAGGAGAGCTGATATTTCACTTGGTGGCCTAAGACATCATTTAAATTACCTAAAAAAACAAGAATATATAGTTACAAAATCTAATCAGAGATATACTCGATATTATGTTTCTAAAAAAGTTGGTAAAAAAGATAAAGAATTACTAAATCTTCTAAGACAAGACGTTCCTCGAAAAATTGTTTTGCTGTTACTTACTCCTGGTCCAGCTGAATTATATATGGAACATATCAAAAAAGAACAACAGGATCCCTCTTTACATACAATGACTCATTCTAAGAAAGATTTAGTTAGATTAACTAAGTATTGGGATAAACCATATGATAATCTTTTTTCATTAAAGAAAAAACGACAGACAATTGATTTCCATCTAAAAAAATTATTTGAGGCAGATATTATTGAAAAGATTCCAGTTGGAAGAGAAATCAAGTACAAATTAAAAGACGAGTTTAGAGTTTGGCTGTTTCTTGCTGAGTATGAAAAAGCTTTAACTGATGAACTTATTGATTTCAAATTATTTTGGCAGAATAACTTTATTGGAAATCGTGTAGATGCTGTATTTAATGTTATTTGGGAGATATTTCCACACCCATATCATGCCTAATTAGATTGTAAATAAAATTCTGTTTTTTGAATATAGTTAATGCTCATGTTTGTGCTGGAATTTTTATATATTGCAAATTACAAACTATAAATAAAAAAAGTGATGTGGTAAAAAATGAAGAAGAAAATAGTAGGAATATTGTTTGTGACGCTGATGCTATGTTGTACAATTAGTACAGCACGTGTAATAAATACTGGAAATAAAACAGGAGATAACAATAAAGTTATGATTGCGTCCTCTAATTTTGGAGACATGTTTCTTTATCCTCCTTGGAGTAATGGTTGCACTTGGGCGGGATGGAAGGAAGACAATGCAGGATATGGTGGAGAGGTTACATGTGATGGCTATGAAGGAGATATATATCTCTGGGTTTGGGCATCAGGACTTTCAGGAGCTGCCGGAGTAAATGGTTTTATTACTCATCATCAAAATCCAAATTATGTTGCTCCTTGTGATGGTCATTATGATTTTACATTTACCTACAGGTATTACGGCTATCTTGATATACATGCTTCAGGTCCATTTGAATTTGATGCAGTTGTTGAAACTGATATATTTATAAAATTCGTCCTAAGAGTTATGTCATCACCGGATTCTTATGTGAAAGAAATAACTCTTGATGAAGGTGAATATCACGAAGATCATTCCAGAGACTGGGATGATACTGGAGATGTATCTTTTAATGACATTTATGTTTCAGAAGGTACTGAAGTTTTCCTATCTGTTACAATGTTTGTAGATAAATTGGTAGCGGCAGTAGCTGGAGCAGAATCTAATGCTAATGGGCAAGTCGATTTACATGGTGAACTGAAAAAAATTAAGATTGTTTCACCATGTAATACACCACCAAATGCACCAACAATAAAAGGACCAGCTGTAGTTAAAGAAGGTGTTGTATATCCTTATGAGTTTGTTTCTAATGATCCTGATGGAGATGATGTATCATACTTTATCGATTGGGGTGACGGCGACACAACTGGTTGGACATCTTATCAGCCTTCAGGTAATTCAATAATTATCGATAATAAATGGTATGCATCAGGTAATTATGTCATGAAAGCAAAAGCTAGGGATAAATATGGAGAAGAAAGCAGTTATTCAACATTAGCTATTACGGTAACATCAAAAAGTAGAGTAAATTCAAACAATGTTTTAGTAAATCTATTAAATAAAATGTCAAATGCTTTTCCTATCTTTAGATATTTATTTATGAAATAAATTTTCATAGGAAAAATAACATGTATAAAAAAATAGCCACTATAGGAATAATATTTTTGTTCATTGAAGCTGTTGTTGTACCGGGTATATCTACGAATACGATAGCAGGTACAACTGAAAAACTCAACAGCTTTCCTAAAGCATCATTGACAAATAATGGAGGTGACTCTGATTATAGGGACCAATATACTAAAGGTTTGCATTATAATGGTTTTAAAATTTATAAAGGTTCAGGTTCTGGTCGCTTTTTGGCTCAGAGCTTTCAGCCATCACTTCCAACTTTAACTAAGGTTAAACTAAAATTGGCAAAATGGGGAAGTCTAAGCGATGATCTAATTATTTCAATAAGAAATTCTCAATCTAGCAATGATTTGGCATCAGTCTCAAAAACACCTGATGAAATACCGTCTGGAGATGCTGGATGGCTTCTTTGGACTACAATCATTTTTCCAAATATCAATGTTAACGTCGGTGAAAAGTACTACATTGTTTGTAGAACTAATGGCGGGGACATGTGGAATAATTTTTACGGTTGGCGTTTTTCATCTGATTTTCGGTATTGGAAGGGTGAAATGTGGTATGGGGCAGGAGATTCATGGGTCGAGTTAATTATTGGAGAAGCAGATGATTTTGAGTTTGAGACTTATGGTTGGGATCCCAACAATCAGCCGCCGAATGCACCAACCATAATTGGATCGTCAGTAGCAATGCTAGGTGCTCCTTTTCCAGTTGTGTATACATCAAATGATCCAGATGGTGATAATGTACAATACTGGATTGATTGGGGTGATGGGACAGTTGATAAATGGAGTGATTACTACAAATCTAATGAAGAAGTATCCTCATTTCATACCTATTATAAATTAGGAATTTATAGAATAAGTGTAATAGCAAAGGATAGTAATTATGCAGAAAGCAACTGGGCTGAATTCGATGTAACTGTTGTAAAAAATAGAATAGCTACAAACATCCGTTTTTTGGATTTATTTAAATGTTTTCTGAATAATTTCTTTTATCCCGGTAGATTATATGGCAAATAGCATAATTTTATCGTATTATTATACTTGAATCATAATTTGACATGTAATATTATTAGTGTCTACGTTTGTGCTGGAATTTTTATATATTACAAATTACAAATCATATTTTTAAGGATGATGTGGTAAAAAATGAAAAAAAGTTGGTTGAAAAAAGGTTTATGTTTTGTAATTCTACTATTATTTCTATCTGTAAGTCTTATGACTAATATGACTTTTGCTGGTTCGGTTGATAACACTATTGATATTAAAAAAACGGAAAATAATTATACAAATCTTGAAATTGAATCTGATTTTACTATTCCGGAATGGGGTGGTGCGATGATCCATAGTGATCAACATTTATCTGATTATATTGATTTACCTGCTCCAACAGATGATGTCAAAATAGTATGGTTTAAATATGACCTAGCAGGAGAGAAACAAGGGACATTAGGAACAGGGCAATCAGGTAACGGTAAAATAGTAGCATGTACTTGGGGTTCTCTCCTTCCAGATGATAATCTTGTAGTCTATGATTATTATGGAAATTGTATATGGGAGTCAAATAATCTTTTTAATGCTTTTGCACAAATTTCGGCACCAATAGTAAGTTTAGAAAATAAAGTTATTGCATGCGATGATCAATATATTAGAATGATTGATCCATATAACAATGATAATGGAGAATGTGTATGGTCAGAACTCCTTCCAGATTTATTTGAGGTTCCTGTAAGTCCGACTTTAACTGATAATGGTGTAATATTATTGCCTTCACTGGGTGGTCCATTATATGCTTTTGATTTAGAAAATAATGGAAATCTTTTAGACACTTGGGAGGACGGTGATTATACACCTATGAATTCAGTATGTGTTAATGAAAATAGAGCATATGTACTAGTTCATAAATTCAATATTATGCCGCCATCAAAAACTAGACTTTATGCATTTGATATAAATAAAATTGAAAATAATGTATTTGATGAAGCTTGGTGTTATGAATTTGATGGACTTTGTCAAGCAAGTCCTACATACATAGATGGAACATTATATTTTGATAGATATCTGGAGCTTGCACCGGGTGATGATCCGTATGTTTTTGCAGTGACTGATTTAGGAGATTCTTTTAGTCTCAAATGGAAAAAATCATGTAATCACAAAACTTTATTTTCACTTACATATGATCCAAGAGGTGGCATTTGGTACGAAGACCATTCTGGTAGAAGGTTATACCGATATGATCTAGATTCAGGAGAAGTTCTTGAAAATATTTTTCTTGATGATTTAATCGATGAATACGACTCATTTGGTAATAAATTAGAATTTATTCCTATGTCCCCTATGTTTATTTGTGGAGATCCAGTAAATCCGATAATGTTGGTTTCTGCTAATACTCCAGAACTTACATTTCCAATAAAAAGATATGTTATAGGAATAAAATTAAAAAAGGATCATAATCAATTATTATGGAAGGTTTTAGTTGATGATGATGAATGGTTAAATTATGTAGGTAGCCAATTTACAATTCTAATGGATGATAACTGGGAAAATCCACGAATTTTATGTGCAAAATATAAAGGCGGAGTAATGGCAATTGGATCAAGCGGTTTACCATCCCCACCAATAATAGATGGAAATATATATTGTATAATTGGTCAAAGTTATCCTTATATGTTCCAGTCATCTGATCCCGAAGATAATGATGTATATTACTATATTGAGTGGGGGGATGGAACACCCAGTAAATGGCTAGGGCCATATGAATCGGGTAAAACTATAGTAATTGATCATAAATGGTATAAATATGGAAGCTACACAATTAAAGCAAAAGCAAAGGATTCAACTGGTGCAATGAGTGATTGGACAAACTCTCCATTAACTGTTACTGTTTCAAAAAGTAGGGATACTTCATTAACATTTCTTTCCCTATTTAATACCTATTTCAAACAGTTTTCGTTTCTGCAAAAAATACTAAGGACATATACAAAATAAAAAACATATCTCTATCCTTTTTATGCAGATGTTTGTGCTGTAATGCTTATAACTTGCTAGTTCCAAAACATTAATTATATGGAAGATAACGAGCAAATGAAGAAGTATATTATTGGAAAAGCTATATATAATATTAAATTAATATTAAATGATTAAATGAAAATATGGATATGGGGATGACAAAAATGAATAAAAATCCTATAGTAAAAATATGTCTATCTGTTACAATTATTGCACTTTTATTTGAAACAAGTATAATCCCAGCATTTGGAAATAATATTAATTTTTCTCATAATTCAATATCATCTCTTCAGGATATCTCAGATATACCGGAGAGCCATCTAATAGAAGGTGTCCCATATGTTGGTCAGACATTGGGATATTGTGCTTTTGCCTCTATGGCCATGATGCTTAACAAATTTGATGGAGTTAATGTAACATTAAATGATGTAATTTATTACACTGGAATTGGATATTCCTTAGTTTATCCATCTATTGGAGTAGATCGTATTCCCGCTGGCGGTATCTATGTTTCACAACAAACGGAAGATATCCTTTTTCTTACAAGTCTATTTGGCGTAACCTCTAAAGGTTGGCACGCTGATTACAAAAATAAATCGGATGATGAATGCTGGCCAGAATATTGGATTAGACTTAAGCAAAATATTTCAAATGATTATCCAATTATGACTGCCGTAAATCCTTTTAGGCTCTCTTCTGCTCTAAGTCTTATACCATTCAAAGTGCCAAATTGGCTTCTTGATAAATTGGAAAGTGGACATGGAATAGTTGTTTTTGGTTACAATGAAACAAATGGAACTATTTGCTACCACGATCCTATGCCAAATGCTGTAGGAAAACCAGAATGTGGAACTCATCAATGGATGAAAATTAGTGATTTTAGAACGGCATTAGAAACTGTATTTACTGGATCTCAAGATGAAGGGGCAACAAAATATCTTATAGGAACTTATCGAAAGTTAGGTGAACCTTTATCAAAACAAGAAGCTTTTAATAAATCCCATAAAAGAAATATAGAAAAATTAAGAGGAAATCTTAGTGCTTATGATTCGTTTATAATAAAATTCCATAATTTTTCAAACCTTGGCATTAACGCATCTCATGCTTTCAAAAACCATCTGGAGAAAGGAGTCAATAGTAGTAAGACAATTACTATATACAAAAAGCAAGGAAAACTAGGTATATTATATTGCCTAAAAAAATTGTTTTTACCAATTTTATCGTTTTTAATAAAATTAACACCCAATGCTGGTGAAAAATTTTATCAAACAAATTTTGAGGCAATTGCAGAACAAAAGCAACAAACTGCTAAGTTTCTTAATATAAACAAAAATCTCTCAGATATTTGTGAATATGAAGCTTTGCTTTTCGAAAATGAAGCGAAGCTTTGGGAGTCACTAGCATCCTGTTATTCTGTTTTCATGAGACGTGGAATTTTTCTGTCTAATTTTAGAGCGACCTTTATTGTCAGTAGAATGAACAATATTATGGGTAAAGTCCTAGAAATTGAAGAAACGATAACTAACTTGGAGGAAAAATAAAGGGGGATTTGATGGATGATAAATAAAATAAGAAAATCTACAGCCCTTTTTGTTATATTTTTGTTAGTTGGAATTAGTTTTGCATCTATTTCAGTTTGTTCGAAAAACTCTTCAAAATCTGATTTTGATGACAATATTATACAGTTAATGAAACAAGGTCGCATTCCCTCAGTATCTGCGTGTATTATCAAGAATGATAGCATTGTTGAGTATGGTGGTTATGGTTATTATAATAAGCTTTTAAGATTGAAACCAACAAAGAATACTGTTTACATGGCGGGTTCTGTTTCAAAAGCCTTTTCTGCTATGGCTCTTATGCAGCTTTATGAAGAAGGAATATTCGATCTCGAAGATGATATCAACGATTATCTGCCTTTTCCATTGAGAAATCCGTATTATCCTACAGTTCCAATAACATTCAAAATGGTATTATCACATCAGTCAAGTCTTCCACTAACTCATCTAAAACAGTATCCTTTTATTGTCATAGCTACTCTTCTTAATTTTCCAAAAATGACCCCAAATTTTAAAGAATATCTTGTCCCTGGAGGACGAGCATATAATTCGGAAGCATGGATGGATGACAATGCGCCGGGTGATGCATTTAATTATTCAAATGTAGGATATATGTTGGTTGAGTATCTTATAGAAGTATTATCTGGACAAGACTTTCAAGAGTACTGTAAAGAAAACGTTTTTCTGCCATTAAAAATGTACAATACAAGCTTCAATTATAAGGATTTTAAAAGGTTTAATCGGGCAGTTCCTTATGAACAAGTTGGAAATATTGTTGTAAGACTGCCTTTTTATAATTTACCTTCAGCAGGTGCTGGAGGAATTTTAACAACAATTGAAGATTTATCTCATTTTCTAATTGCTCATATAAACAACGGTACTTATGACGGTGTTCAAATTCTTAAAAAATCTACAATTGAACTAATTCATACAATTCAATATCCAAATAAAGGATACCCAAAAGATTCTCCTATTTGGCCTAATAATCTGAGCTATGGACTTGGATGGATGATTCAAAATAAAAGCGGAATAATATATCAAGGCCATGGAGGGGATACATTTGGTTACAAGGCTCGAATGCTTTACAGAGAGACAGATAAGACCGGGGCAATTTTACTGGTAAATAAAGGGGCCGGTGTTATAAGTTCGCTTCATGACGCCCTCAAACTTCATGAAACCCTCGAACAAATAATGGAATTATTATTTTTAAAATCTGAAGAATTTTGACAAGAAGTGAAATGTAATGATTAAAAATAGGTTTGGAAAAATATTTGCTTTGGTAATTTTTTTAATGATTGTTATTGCCGGTTTTTTACCTATTTTAGTTGATTCAAGAATCACTGAAATAGATATTGATGAAGAAATAAAGTCCTTGATGAATCAAGCTAAAATTCCTTCAATCTCAGCTTGTATTGTTAAAAATGACAGTGTTGTTTGGTATAAAGGATATGGGTTCTATAATAGTTTTTGGAGATGGAAACCAAATAAAAATACAGTATATGATATTGGATCAATTACCAAAGCTTTTACAGCTACAGCATTGATGCAACTCTATGAGCAGGGATTGTTTGATTTAGATGATGATGTCAGTAATTATCTACCTTACACTCTAAGAAATCCAAAATATCCAGACACTAAAATAACATTTAGAATGCTTCTTTCTCATCAATCAAGTCTACCTCTAACATGGCAAAAAGAGTGGCCTCGTTTGGCCATTGCTTTCATATTAAATTACTTGATGGGTAAAACAACCCCTAGCTTAAAGGAATATTTTGTTCCAGGCGGATGTTTATATCATCCAGAGGTATGGACCGACAATATGCCTGGTGATGTATTTAATTATTCAAATGCAGGTTATATGATTTTGGCATATCTTATTGAAAAATTATCAGGGCAAACATTTGAGTCTTATATTAAAGAGCATATTTTTGAACCGTTAGAAATGCATAATACAAGTTTCCACATCGGAGATTTTAATAGAAAACAACTAGCAGTTCCATTCCTTGAAAAGAAAATATTTCATCTATACTATTTTTTGATTAGATTTCCAATGTTTAACTGTGAATTTGGAGCAGGAGGAATTTTTTCATCTATTGAAGATTTATCTCATTTTTTTATTGCTCATATGAACAATGGAACATATAATGGTGTAAGAATACTCGAAAACTCATCAATTAAACTAATGCATACGATTCAATATCCAAATAAAGGATATCCCGAAGTCTTTATTACATGGCCGACTAACTGGTATTATGGTCTAGGGTGGATGTTTATGAACGAAAGTGGGACAATGTTACAAGGTCATGGTGGAGATTCATTTGGATTTCAAGCTCGCATGTTTTACAATGAAACAGATAAAACTGGTATAATATTCTTACTTAATAGGGCAATGAGTAAACTTGAGTATATGGAAATTACAGAAAATTTAATTCAACTATTTTTATTAAAAGCAGAAGAGTTGTAAAATCATTAAAGAGAACTTTTTGTAATTACAAGTTCTCCATGTTTTATTCCTTTTAATGCCTTGATATTATCAGCTAGTTTCTGTATATTTCCAGTTTTTCCTTTTAAAACTAAAACTTCTAGACAGTTATGGTGATCAATGTGTATGTGTGTTGTTGATAGAATTTCATTGTGATGATCATGTTGTAAGTCTAGGAGTCTGTTTGTTAGTGTTCCAGTATGATGATCATATATCATTGTGAGTGTACCTATTGCTTCCTCATCAGGATTTTTGTTTTTCTCTTCTATTAAGTTTTTTCTGATTAAATCCCTTATTGCTTCTGACCGGTTTGCGTATCCTTCTTTTTTTATTGTTTTATCAAATTTTTTAATTAAATCTGGTTCAATTGACACCCCAAATCTTGTAATTTTTTCAGCCATAGTAACACGTTTTACAGGTAATCGTAGCACGAATTTAAATTTTTTGCTACCAAAATAGTTATATAGCGCATTATCCTTTACACATAAAAAATTATATAAAATTTGTAAATTGGAGGAAAAAATTATGTGGCTTATAACAACACTAATAGCAGCTCTTATTGCAACTGCTGCCTGGTACTATACAAAAAAAGACTACAGATTAGACCTACTAAGTTTAATGTTATGGGGGACATCTATAATGATAATGGTCGACCATATATTAGGATATGAAGGCGGATCCTTTATAGAGCTAGAAACGGAAGGTCTAATTACAAATGCAACACTTCTAGGAGTTGTTATGCTAATACCGGTTTTTATCTTATGGGGATTAGTATTAATAGTTACAAAACCAAAAATAAAAAAACAAATAGGAGGTAATTAAAAATGGCGTGTTTCTTAGCACCATTGAGTTTAGGAATAGTAACCACCATATTTAGGAAAAAAATACCTGAAAATTTAAAAATAAGCTGGTTAAACATAATGATATTTGGCGGAGCAATAATGCTAGCAATTGAACACATCGCACATGAAGAAATAATTCTTACTCCACCATTTTTAACAGCTATGCAGACACCAGCAGAAATACCAGTTATGCTACAGGAAATGGCAGTAGTAGGTGGAACTATGACTATAGCCATTGTAGCTATATGGGCAGTAATGGTATATATCTATAATAAAAAAACAGAACTTCAAAAAAATATTGTAAAAAATTAAAACTCCTAAAAAGGGGTTTTATTTACCTCTTTTTTCTTTAAATTTCTCCGACTATAACTCTAAGAACACCAGGTTGGTCGCTTTTTATTTTACCAGCACCATAACCAGTTTTTAAAATTTTTAAGGGTGGTATATCACCATAATTTTCAGCAAGTGTAGTAATAAATGCTGCACCAGTTGGTGTAACCATTTCATGTTTTGCATCACTCTGATAAGTAGGAACATTCTGAATTAATTCTTTTGTTGCAGGAGCAGGAATAGTAATCGTTCCATGTGCACAATTTACAAAACCACTGCCAAGGGGGAGTCTTGAACAGAAAACCCGATTAATACCAAGTTTTTTCAAACCAATTACACTACCAACTATATCAATAATTGAATCAACACCGCCAACCTCATGAAAATGAACATCTTCAACGTCCACATTGTGGACTTTACCTTCAGCTACTGCCAGACGTTGAAAGATTTTTTTACTCAAATCTTTAACATCATAATCCAAATTACTATTGTCAATTAGTTTTTTTATATCTTTAAAACTACGATGATGTTGCTCTTTTTCATTAACTACTATATACACATCAGAAGCAGTGATATTGTTTTTTTCTACTTTTTTAATATCAAAACTATAACCAGAAAGATCAAGCTTTTCAAGTTCTTTCTTCAAATAATTTTTATCAACACCTAGATCAATGAGAGCACCAAGGATCATATCGCCAGCAATTCCTGAGAAGCAATCAAAATATGCAACAACCATAATTTTTTCACCTGTTAATCATACTAGCAAAATACCCAGCGCCAAAACCATTGTCAATATTTACTACAGCAACCCCCTCTGCACAGCTATTCATCATAGTTAAAAGTGGTGCAACTCCTTTAAAACTTGCACCATAGCCAACACTTGTTGGAACAGCAATCACGGGTCGGGAAGCCAAACCACCTACGATACTTGCTAGAGCACCTTCCATTCCTGCAACAACAATAATTACGTTTGCATCAAAAATTTTATCTTTGATGTCAAACAATCGATGGACACCAGCAACGCCAACATCGTAGGCTTTTTCGACCTTATTACCCATAAGTTCTGCAGTTACAACTGCTTCTTCAGCAACAGGGATATCAGATGTTCCAGCGGTTATAATAAGTATTTTACCTTTCTTCGGTTTTAATTTTTTCATCCTAATTACGATAGTTTTTGCAAGTTCATTAAATTCTGCATCAGGGTAAGCTTTTTTCACGGAATTAAAAATCTTTTTATTTGCCTTTGTTGCAAGGACGCCATGGTCTCTTTTTAATATTGTGCCGAGGATTTTAATAATCTGGGAAGTTGTTTTACCCTGACAAAAAACAGTCTCTGGAAAGCCTTTACGTAATAATCTATGATTATCAATTTTTGCAAAATCTAAATCTTCGTAAGGTAATGTTTTAATTTTTTCTAAGACTTCTTTAAGACTGATCTTTCCTGCTTTGAAATCCTGTAATACTTTTTTCATTGTTTTAAAACCTCATTCAAACTGCCTGTTCTGTATCCCTCAATGTCAAGTGTTATATACTTAAATCCAAGTTCTTTGAACTTCTTAACAATTTCATCAGAATGCGTTAATATTCGTTGAAAATCATTTTTGGATACCTCAATTCTAGCAACTTCAGTGTGATAACGGACACGAAATTGTTTTATGCCAAGAGAGTGAAGAAACGATTCAGCTTTTTCAACCTGTTCTAATCGTGATTTTGTTATTTTAATTCCATAGGGAAATCTTGATGCCAGACATGCAAAAGCTGGTTTATCCCAAGTATCTAAATCCATCTGTTTTGATAACTCACGAATCTCACTTTTTCCAAGTCCAACATCAACCAGGGGACTAACAACACCTACTCGCTCTAGAGCTTTTATACCAGGGCGATAATCCTGCAAATCATCATAATTACTTGCATCAAGAACATAGGGAATATTCTCCTGTTTTGCCACATCTTTTATTTTCGAAAAGATAATTTTTTTACAGAAATAGCAACGATTCTCCAGATTCTCTTTAAGATCCTCTATCTCATCCATATCAACATCAATGACTATGTGGTGTGCATTCATTTGCTGCGCAAATTGTACAGCATCTGATAATTCTCGTTTCGGATGAAGTGTTGAATTAACTGTAATTGCGAGAACTTTATCTCCTAACACTTCAGATGCAACTTTAAGCAAAAACGAACTATCTGCTCCGCCAGAAAAACCAATAGCTACGCTACTCATATCTTTAAGATTAACTTTTAACTGCTCCAATTTACTAATAGAATCCCCTTTCACAGAAAAAGGAATAGATAATATCAAATATATAATGATTTTTGAGGATAACTTATTTTTTAATTTTATCTTTTTTTGATAGATAACCAATGCCAACATCAGTTAGTTCTATTGTATTAAAATCAATATAGTGTAGCATTTCCATCTGCGAAAGTTTGCGAATCATGTTGTTCAATTCATCTTGGGATATGTGTAGTAAAGTCATAGCAGTTTCAGCATCCATATCTCTTTCAAGTAATAGTTTCAAGAGTTCGTACTCTTTTTCATAAACTGCTGTCTCTTTTTCGATTTCACGTGGATCAACATCTATATATCCAGACAGTCTCTCAACATAGTTCTGTATAATTCTATCAATATTCAACCGATCTAACACATTACCTTCTTTATCATACAATGTACAGTACTTACTCCCCGGCTCATGTTTCCAATGAGAGACATCACCCCAACCATAGCCAATCAAATTCTCAGGTTGTCTCAAAGTTGAGACACCGCCTCTTGCAGCAGCTGAGATAGCTTTTTTTCTTTCCCGCCGTCTATATGCATAATGTTGTTCAAGCTGTACTTGATCAAGATCTGCCTCGGTATCCATTATCGCTCGGGATACATCGTCCCCAGCTAACTCTTTTAACTCTGTTATAAAGTATAAACCTGCGTCCGCACTTAGATCATTATAGACTATTCGTATGAGAGCTTCGATGGCTTTTCCCATTAATGTAGGGTTTACAGAATCGATATCAGACGAAATACTAATTGCAAAATCTCCATCTGTAACGCCCCTTGGATTTATGTCCACAAATTTCAGAAAATCATATTTCCTTTCTAGCGTTTTAATGGTTGAACCTATTGCTTCATCAGCAGATTTTGCAGAAGTTCTTCTACTAGCCACATTGTAGATAGAGGTTAGTATGGATTTAAGTAAAACTGAATTCTTAACCTTCTCCATATTCATCCCATTTTGGAATTAATAAATTCAATTAGATAATGCCTGACTTAGTTTTTTTGCTTTTCTATGTTTCCAACTTCCTTTATTATAAACATAGCTTGCAAGTAATGGAAATGCAACAGTCGCTTCAGAAAACACCATCTGCTCAAAACCTTGATCAACTTTACCCCAGGAGCTTGCCTCTTTAAATGTAGATCCTGAAAGAGCTCCATCTCTTTCATCAGCAACTGTTAACTGCACTGCATATTTGTGCATCGGGGCATTTACTCCAAGAATATCGGCAGCAACCACAGTATCCTGAACAAAGTTCTTAGGAACACCTCCACCAATCATAACAAGACCAGTTTCTTTAGATTTTACCTTAAGTTCAGTAAGTTCTTTAAAATCTTTCACAGAGTCAATTGCAACATGTTCTTTTTTTTCTGTTTGATGAGAGACGAGACCAAATCCTGCACTTGAGTCCGAAAATGCAGGGCAGAAAATTGGCACCTCTTTTCTATATGCAGCAAGGACGAAAGATTCCCGGTTTTTACCGTTTTTATCTAGATATTTCCCCATCTCATAGATAAATTCTCTTGAGGAATATGCTCCAGGTTTTAAAGAATCAGCAATTTTCTTAATCGTCATATCGCAATCGCGCAGATTTTCTTCATCTATGAATGTATCATAAATTCTGTCGATCATTAGTTCTCTTAACTCGTTGTCATCTACGTTTACAGAGCCACGATAATGATGAAAGCCCAATCCCTCAAAGAAATCCTGATCAACTATAATTGCACCAGATGAAACCACAATATCAATCATGTTATTTTCAATCAAATCAATAATTACTTTTTTTAGGCCAGCACTAACAAGTGAACCTGCAAGACAAAGAATAATTGTACAATCCTTGTCTTTTAGCATTTTATCATAAATCTTACACGCCTGCGCTAGGTTTCTTGATTGAAAAGCCATATCCTCAAAGGATTCAATCAGTGGTACACTGTTGAATTTTTTAATATCGATGTGATTAATTTTCTGTTTTAATAGCTCTTTTTTATCATATTTCATATTAATAGTCGTATTTACCTACACTTTTTTTACTTTTCTACAGTAAGATTTAAACCAACTTCTCTTTTATCCACTTCTCACATGCATGAATGGGCATTAGCTGAATCGATACTTACTGCAGCACTTGAAGCAGCAGAAAAAGAAAAACTCAAGAAAATTACTGAAATTAAAATTAGTATAGGTGAACTGCAACAAATTGAACAAGATATTTTTGAGTTTGCACTTGATGGAATAATCGAGGAGCAAGGCGGAAAATTGAAGGGTGTAAAAATCAAAATTGAAACTGAAAAAAGTACCTTGAAATGCAAAAGTTGTGAAAACACCTGGAAATTTTCAGATATGAAGAAAAAGCTAAAAGAGGATGAATCAGAAGCAATACATTTCATCCCTGAGGTTGCTTTTGTACATACAAGATGTCCAAAATGCGGCAGTCCAGATTTTGAAATTACAACTGGTAGAGGAGTTTCAATAACTTCAATCAAGGGGGAGAAATAGAAAGCATGGAAGCAAGAGTTAGTGTCATTGAAAAACGACTGAAAAACATCAAACGTATTATTTCTGTTGCAAGTGGTAAAGGCGGAGTTGGAAAAAGCCTTGTTGCGTCTTCCCTAGCATTAAATCTATCAAGAAAAGGATACAAAGTTGGGCTTTTAGATCTCGATTTATATGGTCCTTCTTCGCATATCATCTTAGGTGTAAAGGATGTTTTCCCAGAGGAAGAAAAGGGTATCATCCCTCCAAATGTTAGTGGAATAAATTTCATGTCTATTGTTTATTTTACAGAGGATAAACCCTCTCCTTTTAGAGGTATTGACATTTCAAATATTATTATTGAACTACTTGCTATTACTCAATGGGGAGAATTGGATTATTTGATTATTGATATGCCTCCAGGTATAGGTGATGAAACTTTAGATGTAATTAGACTTGTTAAAAAAAGTGAATTTCTTGTGGTAGTTACACCCTCAAAGGTTGCAATGGGTGCAGTTGGTAAACTTCTTCAATTGTTAAAGGAACTTAAGCTGCCTATTATCGGTGTAGTAGAAAATATGAAAATGACAGATTCAAATTATATTGAAAATAATGTTTCTAAGATGGGTTTGACTTATCTCAATTCTGTTTCTTTCGATCAAAACCTTGAGGGATCAATTGGAAATGCTGATAAGCTCTTAGAAACTGATTTTATGAAAGATTTTGACAAAATTGTAGATAAAATTAGCTAGTTTGTTATGAAAGGTAGTTACATTCTATTGGTAGAACTTAAAGAAAATAAAACTATCAAAATTGGTAAACTTGAAAATATTAATTTTAAAAAGGGAAAAAGGGGTTTAGAGGTTTAAGAGTCGTTGGAGTAGTGGAAATTGTTCCAATAGCTTCATGAATAAATTGTCAACAGCTCTGTTTCTTGATGTTGAAAGAGAAACTGGTATCTCACAGACGTCATCATGATTATTTCTATTTATAACCACTACTATTCCACCAAATTTATCTCTATCGTCTGGTGCTTCGATAGTTACATCAACTGTTATACTATCATCTTCAGGTTTAAGATCATCTCCCTTTTGGGATGAAAATGTCCATATACCCCAGTCTGTTGGCCATGATTCAATTTCCCAGTCAAGCTCAGAGCATATATCGCCTATGTTTTCAATTATTAAACTACCAATTACTGTTGAACCAGGTTTTACCTTTGACCATTTTAAATCACCACTGCATTTTAGATCTTCTGAATATGGTTTTGTTGAACCAAAACTTGAAATGGTATCTTCATAATTTCCAGCAAACAAATCTTCCATTTTTCCATTTATTTCTAATTCAAAGGTTTCATCTTGATTAAAATATTTACTAGCTGTTAATCTACCATATTCGTTTCCACTAGAGGATATATATTCCATATCTTCTCCTTTAAAACCAAATCCAACACGTCCCCAATCCCAAACACCAGAGCAACGTATGCAAAAGTCCAAAGTTACATCAATATTTGTTCCTTTTCCAACAAGAACATCATAGTTATTATCAGCATACAAAACAACACCAGGATCTGCAAAATGCCAATTGCCTCCTTTAATTACTGCAAACCCTGCGCTAATACTAACTTTATCAGTATTGTAATAGTTGGTTTTACCATATGCTTTATATGTTCTATGTTCATTTTCATCAAAATTATATGATGTAATAGTTATAGAAAACTCTTCATCAGGTTCACAATATTTTTCAATTTCTAAAGTTCCAAAATATTCACCCTCTGGTTCAACTACCTCAGCAAAATCTGATCCATCGTCAAATCTAATAGCAATTTTAGCACCTTCAACAGAACAAAAATAATAATTAACATATACAACTACAGTTGCACCATCACCAACGTTTATTAATAAATTATCTTGCGGATTCCCATAAAAATATTTATAAAATGGAAACATTGCTACAAAGCCCATATATACACTAACCTTACTATCAGATTGTTGACCCATAGGATAACCAGACTGGTCATCTTTTTCTTTTATTGTTGTCTCATTAGATAATAATGCTGCCTGAGTTGTAACGCTAGCTAACAAAAAAATGCTTATTATACCTAATACTATCATTTTCTTTTTCATCTTTTATCACACCATTTTAATTTTTGATCCACTCATCTACATATAACTCTGGTATATAAATATTGTTATAACTATAGTAATAATTTAATAAAAATAGAAATCTTCTAGGATTAAAAGGTGATTATTTTACAATTCCTCGGTAATGCAAACACTTAAACACTTTTTTGTAATATAATTGGCAGGGGAGATTATGGTCGCAGTAATTTACTCCACCATAGGTAATATGGAAGATGCGAGACGGATTGCTCACACATTGGTCGAAGAGCAACTTGTTGCATGTGTCAACATAATTCCAAAAATAGAATCAATTTACAAGTGGAAAGGAAAAATTGAAAACGATGAAGAAATCGTTTTAATTGCTAAAACAACTGATAAGAATGTTAAAAAAACAATACAGAGAATAAAATCTCTCCATTCTTACGAGTTACCAGATATTATTGTTTTACCGATCATCGGTGGACTTAAAGATTACTTAGACTATATCACTGATGAAACATCATGAAATTTGTATCACTTATATCGAGCGGTATTGACTCCCCAGTTGCTACTTATCTTCTATCAAAAAAAGCAGAAGAAATGATTCTTCTTCATGGGGATATTAGACCTTTTACTGATAAAAGAGAAATAGAAAACTTTACCCGGCTTGCTAATCATTTAAAAAATTTATTTTCTTGTCCTACAAAAGTTTACATTATCCCTCATGGGAATAGTCTCAATGTTTTTAAGCAAAATTGCAACAACAGATTTACCTGCGTGTTTTGTAAACGTATGCTTCTAAGGTACGCAGAGAAAATCGCTAAAAAAGAAGGAGCTGAAGCTATTGTTATGGGAGATTCACTTGGTCAGGTTGCATCTCAAACCCTTCATAATATCAAGGTTATTGATCAATCCATAAACATGCCCATTCTAAGACCTCTTATCGGATTTGACAAGGAAGATGCTGTTAGAATCGCAAAAGAAATTGGTACATATACTCTTTCAATTTCATCATCTGATTCTTGTAGTGCTGTACCAAATGAGCCTGTAACTCAGGCTAAATTAGATAAAATTTTGGATGAAGAGAGTAAAATAGATGTTGAAAATTTAGTAAAAAAAGCAGTTGCTGCTTCGCAATTAGCCAGTCTAAAAATATAACCCTTCAAATCATTATTTGTTACAATTTATACCAATTTTTAATGTGTTTATTAGCCCTATGACAAAAAGTATAAATATCACAGGTTATATACTACATAATGTAGAATAATATTTATAATATACAATATATTGTATCTAACGTTTATCTGGGAGAGTTGGAAATGGAATGCCCATATTGTCATCATAATGAGACTAAAGTAACTGACTCCCGCGATACAGGGACACTATCAATTCGAAGAAGAAGAGAGTGTCTCAAATGCAATAAACGTTTCACCACGTACGAATACATTGAATTAACCCCAATATACGTTAAAAAGAAAGATGGTCGTTTAGAAAAATTTGACAGGAACAAAATCAAAAACGGCATAATGAAAGCCTTAGAAAAACGCCCAGTTGATCATGAAAAGATAGAAGAGATGCTCGATTCAATTGAGGAAAAAATCAGAAGAACTGGGACAGAACAAATAGAGAGTAAGTTAATTGGGGAATATGTTATGGATGCCCTGAAAAAAACAGACCATGTTGCCTACATCAGGTTTGCCTCTGTTTATAGATCATTTACTGACGTTTCTTCTTTTCAAGAAGAGGTTAAAAATCTTATA